>Ga0206117_100310_pt1 | contig 62271 bp, 58 predicted proteins | sample 3A5Ametagenome_FD_177997 | JGI IMG/M metagenome (GOLD analysis project Ga0206117, IMG submission 177997) | Enriched microbial communities from leaf-cutter ant dump, University of Wisconsin, Madison, United States - 3A5A | ecosystem: Environmental > Terrestrial > Nest > Insects nest > Nest dump... | reverse complement strand
ACTTTCCGAAAGCCATCGTTGCCTTCGAGATAGGCCCTGACCGCTGTGAGCTTGAAGTGCTCGCTGTACTTGCTCATAACTCCCCCAAGGGTTGGATTGGTGTCCAACTTCTTGGGGGCAGTCCACCTTGTGGGAGCTGGCTTGCCAGCGATGAGGCCGGCAAGCACCCCGCCGGTTTCAGCTCAGAAATGCGTGGTCAGCGACAGCCCATAGGTGCGCCGATCGCCCCGCGCATCCCAGGCGACATCGAACGGCAACGGCACGCTGTCGGTCTTGTAGCGCTTGTCGGTGAGGTTGTTCACGTAGGCGCTGATATCCAGGTCCTGGCCCCCGCCGACGTGGTAGGTCAGGCTGGCATTGCCCAGGGTGTAGCCGCCCTGGGAGACGCTGTGGTCCTCCTGCGCGGTGGGCAGGAAAAAGATGCGGCTCTGGTAGCGCCAGCTGTTGTCCAGGGTCACGGCATCGCCACCTTCCAGGTCGATCCGGTAGCTCGCCCCCACCGACAGGGTCCGCGACGGCGAGCGGGCAATGCGGTTGCCCGAGTAGTCCGGCCCGCCCGGTGACGAGAAGTCCTTCAGCTCGGTATGCAGCAACCCCAGCGAGCCGCGCAGCTGCAGGTTCTGCAGCGGCAGCGCCTGGACCTCGAACTCCGCCCCGCGAATCACCCCGGTACCACTGTTGGTCAGCAGCGAGATCACCTGGCCATTGCTCACCGACACGGTGTTCACCTGGATATCGGAATAGTCGTAGTAGAAGACGTTGGCATTGGCGACCAGGCGCTCGTCCAGCCACTCGCTCTTGATCCCCAGCTCGTAGGCATCGACGTTCTCCGGCGCCACCACCGAGGTCTCCGCCTGCACCGTCGCCCCGCCGTTGAAACCGCCGGAACGGAAGCCCTTGGCATAGCGCAGGTAGACCCGGGCGTTGTCGTTGAGCTGGTACTCGGGAGTGAAGTCGTAGGTCAGCTTGTTCCAGGTGCGCTGCTCGTCCTGGCGGGCGACCGTGGCGACCGTGCCGGTGTAGTCCTTCCACCAGCGGTTGCTGCTGGCGAAGGCGACGTCCGCGGCATCCGCCGCGGCCACGCGCTGCAGGTCGATGTCCTTGGTCTCGCGGGTCCAGCGCAGGCCGAGGGTCAGGCTCAGGTCATCGCTGGCCTGCCAGGTGCTGCTGCCGAACAGCGCATAGCTGGTGGTGTTCTGCTCCAGGTCGGTCCGACCGTAGCTGGCGACGCCGAAGGGCGCGTTGTAGGCCTCGGGCAGGATGGCGCTGCTGCTGGCGCTGTCGAGGCTCTCGTGGAACAGATGGGTACCGACGATCCAGCTGACCGGCTGGTTCTTCGCCGAGGACAGGCGCAGTTCCTGGGACACCTGGCGCCAGTGGTCGTCGCCATGGGAGCGACCGAATTCGTAGATGCCCATGTTCGGGCCCTGGGCCTTTTCCTGGATATCGTCGAAGGCGGTGATCGAGTCCAGGGTCAGCTCGCCCAGGGCCCATTGCAGGTTGAGCTGCACACCGTTGTGCTGGATGCGGTCCTCGGCCTTGCCGGTGAACGCCGCTTCATCGTCATCCACCGCCGGCGCCGGGCCGAACAACGTGGTGCCACCGGGGCCGGCGCCCCAGGCGCGGGTGGCGATGCCCTGGCCGTGGTAGTCGCGTGCGCGCAGTTGCAGGGTGGCGTCGAGGTTCTCGCTCAGGCGCGCGAGCACCTGCGCGCGCACGGACTGGTCGTGCACATCGCCGACCGTGTGGCCATCGACGATGTTCTTCAACTGGCCATCGCGGCTCTGGTCGACGAAGGCCACCCGCGCGGCCAGGCGCTCGTCCACCAGGGTGCCGCCATAGGCGCCTTCGTACTGGCGTGCGGCGTAGTTGCCGGCATCGATCTTGAAGTAGCCGTTGCCTTCCTCGAAGCGCGGTTTGCGCGAGACGAAGTTGATCGCCCCGCCGGTGGTGTTCTTGCCCCACAGGGTGCCCTGCGGGCCACGGAGGATCTCCACCCGGTCCAGGTCGTAGAGCGGACCGCCAGTGGCGATGTGCGGGCTGATGTAGGTGTCGTCGAAGTAGATGCCCACCGGGTAGACGGTGGTCGAGGCCATGTCCCCCGAGCCCATGCCGCGGATGTACCAGCGCGGGCGCTGGTTGCCGGCGAATTCCGGGGCGATGGCGTTGGGCACGTCCTGCAGCGCCTTGCCGGCGGTGAAGCCGCCGCCGGTCTGTTCGATGGTCTTGCCGGACACGGCGGACACGGCGGCGGCGACGTCCTGCAGCGACTCCTCGCGCTTCTGCGCGGTGACGGTCACCGTGGGCAGGGCATCGGGCTTGTCGGTGGTGTCGGCCAGGGCGGCATGGGCAGGCAACAAGGTGGCGGCGATCAACAGCGCCAGCGGCTGGCGGCGGAAAGGCAGGGTCATGGGCAGCTCTCTGAGGGACGGATGGCTGCACCATGGCAAGGCCCGTGCCAGGGGCTGCGGGCCTTGTGGATCAAGGGCTGTGGCGAATACCGAAGCTTGACTGCTGCGTCAGGAGCAGTGGCTCAGCAGCCGGTTGCTGCCTTGCGAGCAAACGGCACCCGGCCGTGAACCTGCCTGCCGGATCAGAACGCCAGGCCCACCTTCACCCCGAATTCGTCACGCTTGAGCCGGGTGTTGTCCGCCACTTCCGAGTCCTCGTCCAGCTTGTACTCGGTGCGGGTGTAGTAGGCGCCGAGCTGGATCGGCATGCCGCCCTGCTGGTTCATCAGCAGGCTGACTTCGGCATAGGGGTTGGTGCGGTCCTTGAGGTCGACGCTATCGCTGCCGAAGTCGTCCACCTTCAGCCGCGCGCGGCCGTCGAGGGTGTGGCGGGCGCCGACCTCGACACGCAGGGTCGAGGCATCGAACTGGTGGTTGTAGCCCAGCGCGGCCTTGGCGAACGGCGACTTGACCGTGAGCCGGGTGTCCAGGTCGTTGATCTGCGGCTCGTAGCGCGACCAGCTGTAGCCACCGCCGAGCGTCACGTCGACGAAGTTGCGCGCGTCCAGCGCGGCGCGCCAGCCAAGGTCGAGGTCGGCCTGGGCCTCCTTGAGCTTGTTGTCGTTCTTCTTGCCGTACTTGGCCTCGGCACCGGCCTGGTAGATGAAACCGGACTCGGCGGTGAGCTTGTTGCCGAAGGTGGCGAACACGCCACCCTGGCCCAGGTGCTCCTTGTCCGACTCGCTGCCGCCCTCGAACTTGAATGTGTCGTAGCTGCCCGACAGACCCAGGGTGAACAGCGGGTCGGTACTCGGTGCGGCGACGGCGGCCAGGGGTACTCCCAGCAGGGCCAGAATGCAGGTTGGCGCGAGCAGGTGACGGGTGCGCATTGGTGATGCCTCCATGACGATGATGTAGTGACGAATGCGTCACTTCGAGACGGAGGCCTGCGGGAAAGTTCGATAAAAGTGTAGGAAATGTGAAATATTTCCCCAGCGGCGATGGCTCTGGCTCAAGGGTTGCCGAAAACCCAGGCCAGCAGCGCTCATTTGAAAATCGTCAGGAGGATCCGCACCTCCTCCTCGCCGACATTGCGAAACCAGTGCTCGCAGTCACCGCGTACCGTCGCCGTGTCGCCCTCATGCAACACCACCACCTGCTCACCGGCATGCACCTCCAGCGTCCCGGCGACGATGTGGAAGATCTCCCGCGAGCCGCTCTTGTGCGGCGAGAAGCGCGCCGATGAAGCCCCCGGCGGCACGCTGTAGGACAGCAGCTCGAGGTCCGGGCCCGGCCGCGCCAGGGCCAGGCGCACGATCCCGCTCTCCTCGTCGACGAAACGCAGGTTCTCTCCGGCCCGGGTCACCTCGGTCGGCGCCTGCTCGATCAGTTCCGACAGTTCGCAGCCCAGCCCGCGGGCAATCGCCAGGGCGTTGCGCAGGCTCGGCCCGAGCATGCCGCGCTCCAGGCGCGACAACGCCGCCGCCGACACCCCGCTGTTCTGCGCCAGTTGGTCCAGGGTCACCCCCAGTTGCAGACGGCGCTGACGCACCGCCGTGCCGAACAGGTCCTGTTCGGTGTGCTCGCCTGTGTCTTTCATTGTGTCCCTTTCTTCTTGATGTTTGCTTATCCGCAAATATAATTGCCAAAAAGCAAATTTCGAGTCCCGATCATGAATGCCTTTCTCGCAGCATCCCCGGTGTTTTCCTCGATCCTCGCCCTCGGCTTCGGTATCCGTGCGCTGCATGCGGCCCTGCTGGGGGTGCTGGCCGCGGTGATGGCGGCCATTATTGCCTTTCCACCGGGCACAGCGGAAATCGGCGTGGCCCTGCTCAAGTGGCTGCCCCTGGTGCTGGAGGTGGTGCTGATCGTCGGCGGTGGCCTGCTGATGTCGGAAGTCCTGCGCCACGCCGGCGCCCAGGCGGCGCTGGCCAACTGGATCAAGGACCGCGCCGGTACCGGGGTCGGCGCGGTGCTGCTGGTGGTGCACGGCATCACGCCGTTCGCCGAATCGGTGACCGGCTTCGGCATCGGCGTCACCATCGGCATCCCCCTGCTGGTGTTCATGGGCCTGCCGGCGCGCCATGCGGCGCTGATCGGCCTGCTCGGCCTGTGCGCGGTGCCCTGGGGCTCGATGGGCCCGGGGACGATGATCGCCGCCAGCCTGGCCGGCCTGCGTTTCGACGAACTGGGCGTGGCCTCGGCGGCGCTGAGCCTCCTGCCGTTCGCCATCAACGGTGGCGTGGCGGCGTGGCTGGTCAGCGCCCCCGGCGAGCGGCCCCGGGCGTTGGCCCTGGCCCTCGGCTCGGCAGTGCTGCTGAGCCTGGCGGTCGGCCTGTCCAACCTGACGTTCGGCACCGCGCCGGCCGGCGCCCTGGGCAGCGTGGCGATCATCTGCCTGCACCTGCTGCGCGCGGCCAGGGGCAGCGCGCCGCTGCCGGCCATCGGCCGTCGCGCCTTGCAGGCCTACGGGCTGCTGCTGGGCGGGGTGCTGGTGGCCGGCAGTTGCGTGCGCTTCACCGGCCTGCCCGACGCCTGGCACTACCTCGCCTCGCCGGCGCTGTGGCTGTTCGTCGCCGCCCTCTGGTTCTGCGCCGGGCAACCGCCGGCCGAGCCACGGGCCCGTGCCTGGAAGGCCTGGCTGCAGGTGGCCCCGGTGACCGCGCTGTTCATCGTCATGGGCATCGTCATGGCGGTCAGCGGCACCGCGGCCTACCTGGCCCGCCTGCTGGCGGAAATGGGTTCCGGCTACCTGGTCGTCGGCCCCTTCGTCGGCGCCCTGGGCGGCTTCGTCACCGGTTCCAGCAGCGGCTCCAACGCCATGTTCGCCGCGACCCAGGCCGAGATCGCCCGCTCGCTGGGCGCCAACCTGCTGCTGTTCATGGCCACCCACAACGTCGCCGCGGCGATCTCCATCCTCGCCTCGCCGGGCAAGATCGAGATGGCCCTGCAACTGGCCGGCGACGGCGGCGCCCAACGACGCTGGGTGCAGCGCATGGCCATCATCGTGGTAGTCTGCTGCGCCGGCCTGATGGCGCTGGTCAATGCAGGCCTGCCAATGGTTCTAAAGCACTAGCGGCTCAGGTCCAACGACCATTGGCGAGTGCCGGGCCAAGCGACTAGCTTCACTGTTCGATTGATCGCAAACCAACAAGGTGAACACGATGAGCATGATGGACTGGGATGGTTACCGTAAGCAGCTGATGGCCGGAATCGGTGACCTCAAGCACCTCTCCCCCGACACCGTCGCCGGCTACATGACCGCCAGCGGCGCAGGCGCCAAGACCAATCACCTGGACGCCAAGACCCGCGAGCTGATCTCCCTGGCGGTGGCCGTCACCACCCGCTGCGACGGCTGCATCGCCGTGCATTCGCAGCAGGCGGTCAAGCATGGCGCGACCCGCGAGGAAATCGCCGAGGCGCTGGGCGTGGCGGTGGCGATGAATGCCGGGGCGGCCCTGGTGTACTCGGCACGGGCACTGGACGCGGTGGGCAAGGCCGGGGAGTGACGCACCTCACGGGACCGCATCGCGGTCCCCAATCCGCTAGAATGCACGGCCCTCCTCCCTCGCCAAGGCTTGCCATGCTGCAGATCCGCCCGATGACCGCCGCCGATTTCGACCGTTTCTGGCCCACCTTCCAGGCCATCGTCGCGGCCCGGGAAACCTACGCCTACGACCCGGCCATGACCCTGGAGCAGGCCCGCCAGCTGTGGCTCGACGTGCCCCTGCACAGCCTGGTCGCCGAGGAGGACGGCGAACTGCTCGGCGCCTACTACCTCAAGGCCAACGCCGCCGGCCCCGGCAGCCATGTCGGCAACTGCGGCTACATGGTCAGCGAGGCCGCCCGTGGCCGTGGCATCGCCCGGCAGATGTGCGAGCACTCCCAGCAACTGGCCCGCGCCGCGGGCTTCCTCGCCCTGCAGTTCAACTCGGTGGTGGCCAGCAACGAAGCCGCCGTGGCCCTGTGGAGCAAGCTCGGTTTCGCCACCGTCGGCCGCCTGCCCAAGGCCTACCGCCACGCGCGCCTGGGCCTGGTGGACTGCCTGGTGATGTACAAGTGGCTCGGCGAGCCGGAGCAGCCGAAGCTGATCGGGCGCAAGAACATCGAGGCCGTGGTCTCGCGTCGTCGCGGGCGCTGAATACGGAACATCGCCACCACGTCGTGCCTCTGCCCGGGATAGCGCTCAGGGTGTCGAATACAGCCGGACCAGCAAGCTGCGCTGCTCACTCAATCCAAGGATCCTTTGTTGAATCTTGAGCTTGTCGGCAGGGCTCAGGTCCACGCCAATATCAGTGATCAGTTTTTGTTCCTTTGCTATCGCGTTGTCCAGGTTCGAAAGCGCTGAAGTGATGTCAGGTGCACCACTGGATCCGGTATTCGCTTTTTTCAGAATACTGCTCATGGCGATAGGGACCGAACACAGCTCGTGATAGCGAAGTACGTCACTCATGGCCAGCTCGGGTGGATACTCGGAAAGCTCGGTGCCCACGCCACGAAGGATCAGATCCAACTGCGTCTTCCTGATCTTCAGGATCTCGGAGGAAAGGGTCGGGATCAGCTCGCCACCATAGATCTCCGAGTTGATCGAACTGCGCGCCTGGTTGGATACCGCCGAAACACCCGCCAGGTTTTGCGCTGCGCGCCCGCCTACGATGGCGGCAGCCGCAGACGCTGCTGTCGTCAAACTCGTATACCAGACATTCGTCACCGCCCGGCGTGAATACAGTTGAGAAATAAACTGTCCGCAGGACAGCTCAGACAGACCTACCAGCTTCATCACTGCGGCGTTGCGTTCCACCTTTCCCTTTTTCATGTCCGCAAGAGTCGTATCAAAATCGAGCTCCGCAGGCGCTTTGATTTCAATGATCTGGTCTGCACGACTTGGGGGGAAACGGCTCTCGACGACAAAATGCTCTCGCACCCAACGAGAAGCAAGGCCGGAACAAGCAGCGTGATCCTTCGCATGACACTATCCTTGGCATTTTTGTGGCCTCAGTAAGCCATCATTGAGCCATCAGTGGCAAGCCACCCTTCACTGCAAAAACCGTTTGCCCGTCCAGACGGGCAAACGGTCGGTTGCCGGGTGCCAGACCGGCGCGCTCACTGCCAACTGCTGGCGATCACCGCGTCGAGCGCTTCCTTGTAGTTGCTCGGCAAGGTCAACTGGCCTGCCGCCGGAGGGGCGAAGGCGGCCATCGCCGAGACCAGTTGATCGACCTGGCCCTCCAGCAGCACCTTGCCGTCGGCGGTGCGGAACTCCTCGATATGCTGGGCCTTCTCCCAGTTGCCGGGGCCCCAGAAGGACCATTGGGAGATCGTCACCTTGTCGTCGGTGCCGATCACACTTACCTCGAGGTCGCTGCCCTTCTTGCTGAACCACAACTGGTCGGCCGTGATGTCCGCACCGAACTGCAGCACATCGGTATTGGGCTGGCTGTCGAAGTCGTTGATGACATCCTGGCCGCCACCGCGCCCGAACCGGTAGAGGTCATTGCCGGCATCGCCGCTCAGGTAGTCGTTGCCGCTGCCACCGTCGAGGGTGTCGGCACCCTTGCCGCCAAACAGCCAGTCATTGCCGGCGCCACCCTCGAGGACATCGTTGCCGTCGCCGCCCTCCAGCCGATCCGCGCCGTTGCCGCCCAGCAGGGTATCGTCGCCACCATAGCCGTACAGCTGGTCGTCACCGTCCAGGCCAGCCAGCACATCGTTCACGCCGTCGTCGCCGAACAACAGGTCGTTGCCCGCAGTCGGAGTGCCCCGGGTCATCGCCCTGATCGTGTCGACATCCCACTGGGTGCCGTCGGCGAAGCGGATCTGCTCGACCTGGTAGAAATCATTGTCGAACCAGTAGTTCACCTGGAGCCGGTCGGTGCTGTCCTTGACGGCGAGGTACAGGTTCGACGCGTCCCGGCTCAGCACCAGGTCGGCAGGCGCGATCCCCGCAGCGATCTCGATCACATCGAGGTTGCCGGCCTGGTAGTCGTAGTCGGTGATCACGTCCTGCCCGGCGCCCCGGTAGAACAGATAGGTGTCGTTGCCCCGCCCCCCCTCCAGCCGGTCATTGCCGGCACCGCCATCGAGCAGGTCCGCGCCGTCGCCGCCGTACAGCTCGTCGTTGCCGGCACCACCGTAGAGCTGGTCATTGCCCGACAGTCCATAGAGCTTGTCGTTGCCGCCCAGGCCGTGGATGACGTCATCGAACCCGTCGACGCCCTGCAGGATGTCGTCACCCTCGCTCGCCGTGCCCCTGACCATGGCTTTCATGGTCGCCACGTCCCAGGTGGTGCCATCGGCGAACTGCACCTGCTCAACCTGGTAGTCGCTGGAAAGGAACCAGTCCTTGACCGTCAGCTTGTCGGTCGAGCCGATGATCGCCAGCTCCAGGCTGTCACCCTGCCGCGAGGCCTTGATGTCGCTGGCAGCGATGCCCGCCGCGAACCTGATCACGTCCAGGTTGCCGGTTTTCCAGTCGCGGTCGCTGACGATGTCCTGGCCGCCGCCGCGCTGGAACAGGTAGGTGTCGTTGCCTGCCCCCCCGTCCAGCCGGTCGTTGCCGGCCCCGCCGTCGAGGGTGTCGTTGCCGTTGCCACCGTAGAGCCAGTCGTCGCCCGCCCCACCGATCAGCACATCGTTGCCGTCCAGGCCGTACAAGGAATCGTTGCCGCCAAGGCCCTCGATCCGCTCGTCGCTGTCGTCGCCGTAGACGGTGTCGGCCGCTTCGCTCGGCGCCACCCGCGACAGGCGCTTGAGGTCATCCACCGTCCACGCGCTGCCGTCGGCGAAGAGCACCTGCTCCACCTTGTAGTTGGCGTCCAGGTAGTTGTAGATCGTCATGCTGTCCGTCGTGCCCTTGATGCTCAGCACCAGGTCCGAGCCCTTGCGGGTCAGCACGATATCGTCGGCGCCGATGTCGGCGGCGACCCGGATCACGTCGTTGCTGCCGGGCGTCAAGTCGAACTCGCTGATGCTGTCCTGGCCCATGCCACGGTAGAACAGATAGGTATCGTTGCCGGCACCGCCACTGAGGTAATCGTTGCCCGCGCCACCATCGAGCACGTCGTCGCCAGCATCGCCGTACAGTGAATCGTTGCCGTCGCCGCCGTTGAGCACGTCGTTTCCGGCCCCCCCGTACAGGATGTCATTACCTGCCAGCCCATTGAGCACATTGTCCTGGCCATCGCCGCGCAAGGTATCGCTACCGGCGGTGCCATCGAACACGGATCTGCTATCTGACATCAACCCACTCCCTTGATTTGAACCACATGACTGAAACCGGAAACCCGTACCTGCAATCCCCTCAGCGCTCGCGCAGGCTCTCATCCACGTACTGCTGCAACGGGCTGAGGAAGTAATCGATGACCTTGCGCCGGTCGGTCTTGATCTCCACCGTCACCGACATCCCCGGCGACAGCGCCACCTGCTGGTCACGCACGTTGATGTGGTCTTCGAGCAAGCGCACCCGGCTGCTGTAGATCAGGCCGCGCTTCTCGTCCTCGATGGCATCGTTGGAGACACTGAGCACCTCGCCGTCCACCGTGCCGTACCTGGTGAAGGTGAAGGTCTCGACCTTGACGGTGGCCTGCTGGCCCGCGCGCACGAAGCCCACGTCCTTGTTCTCCAGCATCGCTTCCACCTCCACCGGCTGGTCGCTGGGCACGATGACCATCAGCGGTTGCGCCGCCGTCACCACGCCGCCGACGGTGTGGATCGCCAGTTGCTGCACGGTGCCGGCGACCGGCGCGACCAGGCTCATCAGGTGGTCGCGCTGCTCGGCCTTCCTCAACTCCTGGGTCAGCGACGCCAGTTGCTGCTCGGCCTGCTGCTGCAGGTCGAGCATGCTGCGCCGGGTCTGCGCCAGGGTGCCCTCGCGACGCCGCTCGGCCTCCTTGCGACTGGCGCTCAACTCGATCACCCGCGCCTGTTGCACGGCCAGGTCGCGCTCCTCGTCGAGCTGCGCCTGCTGCTTTTCCAGGTAGGCATGGCGCGGCACGTACTGCTGTTCGAGCAGGAGGCGATAGTCCTCGGCCAGGCGGCGGGTGATCGGCAGGCTCTTCTGCAAGGACGCCACCATGGCCCTGGCCGACTGGATTTCCGCCGCCCGCTGGTCGATCTCGGCGCTGACCTGGTCCAGCGCGCTGCGCATCTCCAGGTACTGTCCCTGCAGCCAGCGCTGGGCGGCCTGCACCTGCTCCGGCGCGGCATCGGGCAGCCAGGCCGCCAGCGGGCCAGGCGCCTGGTCGGCCTGTATCGCCTCGAGCAGGGCACCGGCCCGCGCACGGTCGACCCGGGCCGCCAGCAGCTCGCTCTGCAGCCGCTTGACGTCGGCGCGGGAAACGCTGGCGTCGAGTTCCACCAGCACATCGCCGGCCTTGACCGCCTGGCCGTCGTAGACCCGGATCGCCTTGACCACCGCCACCTCGCTCGGCTGGATGGTCTTGCTCTTGCCGCTGGCCACCACCTTGCCGCGCGCCGTCGCCACCACCTCGATCTCGCCCAGGCAGGCCCAGGCCACCGCCAGCACGGCGAAGAGCATGATGATCCGCTGGATCCAGCGCGGCGCCGGGTGCACCGGCTGTTCCTGCAGGGCCAGCGCGGCGGGCAGGAACTGCACCTCGTGGGCCAGGCGCGGCGGTGCGTCGAGCTGCTTGCGCCGACGCCAGGCCTGGCGCCAGGCATACCGGTAGCGCTGCCACAGTTCACCTTTGGCGGAGGGTTCGGCCATGGTCGCTATCCTTGCTGCATGCGGTGGAGACGCGAATAGTGCCCCGCCTGCAGGGCCAGCAACTCGGCGTGGCTGCCCTGCTCGACGATCTGCCCGCGGTCCATCACCACGATGCGGTTGGCATCGCGTACCGCCGACAGCCGGTGGGCGATGATGATCACCGTGCGGCCCTTGCAGATGCTGCGCATGTTCTGCTGGACGATCCGTTCCGACTCGTAGTCCAGGGCACTGGTGGCTTCGTCGAAGATCAGGATGCGCGGGTTGCCGATCAGCGCGCGGGCAATCGCCACGCGCTGGCGCTGGCCACCGGACAGCGAAGCGCCATGCTCGCCGACGAGGGTGTCGTAGCCTTCCGGCAGTTCCAGGATGAAGTCATGGGCGCCGGCCATCCGCGCCGCCTGCATCACCGCCTCGAGGGGCGTGCCGGGGTCGCTCAGGGCGATGTTCTCGCGGATGCTGCGGTTGAACAGCATGTTGTCCTGCAGCACCACGCCGATCTGCCGGCGCAGCGACGAAACATCGGCCAGGGCCAGGTCCATGCCGTCCACCAGCACCCGCCCCCGCTCCGGCACGTACAGGCGCTGCAGCAGCCGGGTCAGGGTGCTCTTGCCCGAGCCCGAACGGCCGACCACGCCGATCACCTCGCCGGCTTCGATGTTCAGGCTGACGCTGCGCAGCACCTCGGAGCCGTCGGGGCGATAACGGAAGTGCACCTGGTCGAACTCGATCCGCCCCTTGAGCGCCGGCAAAGCACTGCGGGTGGCCTGGGACAGCTCGGTCCGGGCGTTGAGGATGTCGCCCAGGCGCTGCACCGACACCCCGGTCTGCTGGAAGTTGGTCCACAGTTGCGCCAGGCGCATGATCGGCTGCGCCACGCGACCGGCGAGCATGTTGAAGGCGATTAGCTGGCCGACCGAGAGCTGCCCGTCGATCACCAGCCGCGCCCCCAGCCACAAGGTCGCCACGGTCACCAGCTTGCCGATCAGGGACACGCTTTCGTTGGCGAGGGTAGACAGGGTCTGGGTCTTGAAACCGGCGCTGACGTAAGCCGCCAGCTGGTTGTCCCACTTACGCGTGACCTGCGGCTCGACCGCCATCGACTTGAGGGTGTCGATGCCGTTGACCGTCTCGACCAGGAAGGCCTGGTTTTCCGCGCCACGGGCGAAGCTCTCGTTGAGCCGGGCGCGCAACAGCGGGGTGATGAACAGCGAGACGATGAAGTACAACGGCAGCGACAGCACCACCACCAGGGTCAGCCAGCCGCTGTAGAAGAACATCACGGCGATGAACACCACCGAGAACAGCACGTCCAGCAACAGGGTGATGGCGTTGCCGGTGAGGAAGCTGCGGATGTTCTCCAGCTCGCGCACCCGGGCCACCGAGTCGCCGACCCGGCGTGCCTGGAAGTACGCCAGCGGCAGGGTGATCAGGTGGCGGAACAGCCGCGAGCCCAGTTCGACGTCGATGCGGCTGGCGGTATGGGCGAACACGTAGCTGCGCAAGCCGCTCAGGACGGTCTCGAACAGCATGATGCCGAGCAGGCCGATGGCGATCACATCCAGGGTGGTCAGGCCGTGGTGCACCAGCACCTTGTCCATCACCACCTGGAAGAACAACGGCGTCAGCAGGGCGAAGAGCTGCAGCACCAGGGAGACCAGCAGGACCTCGCCGAGCAGCTTGCGATACTTGACGATGGCCGGAATGAACCAGGTGAAATCGAAGCGCGACAGCTCGGCGGCCAGCGATGCCTGGGAGCGCAGCAGGATCATCTCGCCCGACCAGCGTGCCTGCAGTTGCGCACTGTCGACCAGTTGCGGACGCTGCACCCGCGGGTCGTGGATCAGCACCTTGTCCTGCTCCACCCGGGCGATGATGAAGAAACCGCCGTCGTGGTCACGGGCGATCGCCGGCAAGGGCGTGCGCTCCAGGCGCTCCCAGGTGGTGCGGATCGCCTTGGCCTTGAGATCGAGCTGGCGCGCGGCCAGGAGGATCTCGCTCGTGCCGAAGCGCTGCCCGTCGGCCAGGTACTCGTGGGCCAGTTGCTCGGGAGCCACCGCGACATTGTGAAAACGCGCCAGCATGGCCAGGCACGCCAGCCCGCTGTCGATTGCATCACCGGTTTGGGCCGCATCGGCCGCTGATCGCTGCATAAGTGCTTCCGTGCTGATGTTTCGTCCAGTACGTCCAGGGGGCATACACCGGCAGACGCTAGCGCCGCGACGCTCGTACCTCGGAAGCCGACATCAGCTCCGGGGGCAGGAAGTCGCGCTGCGGCTCGTAGTCGGCTTTCAGGTAGTCGGCCAGGGCCTGCAGGTCTTCAGCCGCGAGTGTGCCGGCGGCTTGTTTCAGGCGCAGGTTGTCGAGGATGAAGTCATAGCGTGCGTTGTTGTAGTCGCGCACCGCCTTGAACAGCTGGCGCTGGGCATTGAGCACATCGACGGTGTTGCGCGTGCCGATGTCGGCACCGACCCGAGAGGCCTTCAGCGACTCCTGGCTCGACAGCACCATCTGCCGGCGAGCATGAATCTGCTCGATGTCCGAATTCACCGCGCGGAAGAAATTGCGCGTGTCGAGGACCACTTCCTGGCGTTGTCCCTCGCGCTGCTCTTCGCTCTGCAGCAGACGCTGGTAGGCCTCGCGGGCCTGGGAACTGGTGCGCCCGCCACTGAACAGCGGGATGTTCATTTCCAATGCCACGCTGCTCTGCTCGACATTGCCGCCATAGCCATCGAGGCCGAAGTCGCTGGGGTTGGTGTAGCCGAAGCTGTCGTTGTCGCCACGCCGCCAGGACACCACGGCATCCACCGTGGGCGCGTGCCCGGCGCGGCGCTGCCTGAGGTTTTCTTCTGCGGCCTGCACGGCATGGTTGCTGGCCAGCAGCGTCAGGTTCTGCTGCAGCGCGGCATCGACCCAGGCCTGGGTATCGTCGGGAACCGGCGCCTGGAAAGGCATCTGGTGGCCCATGCCGGCGATGCTGGCGTAGGGTCGGGTAGTGAGGCGGATCAACTGCTCGAAGGCATCGTCGACCTTGCGCTGCGCCAGCTTGCGGTTGGCCAGGGCACCATCGTAGGCCGATTGCGCATCGAGTACGTCGGTGATGCTCGACAGTCCGCCCTTGAGCCGCGCCTGGGCCTGCTCGTGCTGCTGCCTGAACGCGGCTTGCTCGGCGACCGAAGCGGCGAGTTCGTCGGTGGCGCGCAGGGTTTCGTAGTAGACCTCGGCGCTTTTCAGGATCAGTGCCTGCTCCTTGGCCGACAGCTCCAGCGCGGCTTGCGCGGTATCGGCCCTGGCGGCCTGCAGTTCGAACCAGAAGGCGGCATTGAACAGCGGCTGCTTGAGATTGGCCTGGACGCTATTGCCGCTGCGCGAGCGGCTGAGTGCGGGCTCGTCACGCGTGAGACGGGTGGCTTCGAGGCTGGAACCGACACTCAGGGTCGGCAGCAGGTTGGCCCGGGCCTGCGGCAGGGCTTCCTGGCGCGCGGCGAAGTCGGCACGGGCGGCGGCGATTTCGGCATTGTGCTGGACCGCCTGCCGGTAGACCGCCATCAGTTCGGCGCGATCCGCTCCGGGTGCGGCAAGGGTGCACGAGGAAAACAGCCAGGCAAGAACCACGGCCCGTCGAGCGACGAACATGAACACATCCTTTTGCACACGCCCTGCATCCTGCTTGCCAGAGGGGTCGGCAGCGCTCGGGGATCGGGTCACAAATAATGGCATCTAGCCATTTACCTGGCCGAACTCTAAGCCATCGTTGTGCGCAAAGCAATTTCGCCCATTCGACCTATCGATCCCATCAATAGCCACCATCGCTGGCATCGAGTTCCCCCGGCCAGGCGCCGCGTAGAAGATAGCCACATTCTCTTCTTCGCCAAGGAACCCACCATGAAAACCGGCATGATCGCCGCCCTGCTGGCACTGCTCGCCACCCTCACCGGCTGTGCCGCCAGCGGCCAGCAACCGCAAGGCCACTTCTACTCGGCCACGGAACTGTCCAGCGTCAACCTGAGCCGTGGCCAACAGGTCGCGGTACTGCTCGGGCGCAACGCCGCCGCGACCCTCGACTACCTGCAGCGCCACCGCGACCAGGCCACCCGCAACACGCCGCGCACCACCCCGGTAGCCACCCTCGGCGCGACCCAGGCCTACAGCTGGCTGGCGCAGTCGCTCTCGCAGGCGTTCGCCGAAGTGACCTTCTACGACGACCTCGACACCCTGCTGGCCGACCGCCCCGACGTGATCGTGCTGCTCGATGCCCAGAGCCAGCTGGCCAATGCCAGCAACGAGGCGATCCAGTCCCGTGTCGTCGCGCGCTTCTTCGACAACCAGCTGACCTACATCGGCCGTGCCGAAGGCAACGCACGCAAGGACGTGGCGGGCGCCGACCTGCTGCAACAACTGGATGAAGAGCAAGCGGTGCAGGCCGACGCCCTGCGCCAGTTCGACAAATCCTTGAAAAACCTGCTGCGGGGCTAGCAGCACTCAGGCAATATCCTGTTACAGGAATACTTCACTGCTGGGAGCCATCATGTTCACCTTCCCTCGTCTTGCCCTGCTGGTGTTGGTCACGGGCATGCTGCTGGGCGATATCGTCCTGGCCAGCATCGGCCTGGTGGGCGTCTGCGTCGCCGCCGTGCTCGCCGATCTGCGTCAGGATCCGCCGGCTGCCGAGCCGAGCACCATCGACTTCATCGCCTGAGCGACCCGGGCTTTCACAAGCCTTGCCTCCCTGCGTCGAAATCCACGGATTTCCCTATGAATTCGCTGATTTCGCCCGATTCCTCCTGCCTCCGAACGCGAATGGCCAGCGTGATTCGCGGCGCAAGATTACCTGATTTCAGTGATATCTAAGCGCCACTACCGCGTGCAACACTCGCCTCACTTCCGATCCCCGCCGTGAAGTGCCGCAGGCGCATGCCAGGCACCAGGCCTGATGACCGGTTCGATAGAACGGACGGCATGGTGCTGTCCCCAGCAGGAGCAGGAAATGAGTAACCAAGGACTCTCCGTACCCGTCGGCGCCGTGCTGCCGTATGCCGGCAACCTCGACAACAACCATCTCAACGAACTGGGCTGGTCCATCTGTGATGGCACCCAGCTGCTGATCAGCTCCTATCCCGCGCTGTTCGCGGCGATCGGCACGTGCAACGGCGGCAATGGCAACCTCAACTTCAACCTCCCGGATTACCGCGGCTACTTCCTGCGCGGGGTCGACCACAGCGGCGCCGTCGACAAAGGCGCCAACCAGCGCAGCGCACCTCGCACCGGCGCGGCGACCGGGGCCAATGTCGGCAGCGTGGAAGGCTTCGCCACTGCGGTGCCGAACACGCCGTTCACCGCACTGGTGCCGCACGTGCCAACGGACAGCCACAACGCCTACAGCGGCACCAACGCCGACATGCTGGAGCCCGGCAACGGCCAGCTCTTCTCCTCGAACGCCGGTGGCGACGCCGAAACGCGTCCGGTCAACGCCTACGTCAACTTCATCATCAAGCTCGTGGAAAACGCCGGATTGCCCACCGGGGTGGTCGTAAGCTTCGCCGGCGCAAGCACCAACGGCAGCCCGAACCTGCTGAGCTACTTCCTGCAATGTGACGGCAGCCCGCTCCCCCAGTTCGAGTGGGGCAGTCTGTTCACCGCCATCGGCACGGCCCACGGCGGCAGCAGCAACAGCTACAACCTGCCTGATTACCGTGGCCGCTTCCTGCGCGGTGCAGACAGCGGCGCCCTGCGCGACCCCGATGCCGGTACGCGCACGGCGATGGCCCCCGGCGGTGCCACGGGCGACGCGGTCGGGTCGGTTCAGGACTGGGCAACGGCGGCACCGGTCAATCCGTTCACCCTCTGGGTCAACGTCGGCAACTCGGAAAAGACCTCCGATCATTGCTCCGGGCACGACAACTCCGAATGGAACCAGAATTCGACCACCGTCTCCTTCACCGCCGCAGGTGGCGACAAGGAGACCCGTCCGGTGAACGTCGCAGTCGACCACTATGTGCTGCGCTGCCCCGACACCAACACCAGCGACATCTTCCCGATCGGCGCGGTGATCGGATTCCCCGGCAATGTGGCGCCTCCTGCAGCGCAGTGGCTGCTCTGCGATGGCACCAGCCTGTCCATCGACGAGTATCAAGCGCTCTACTTCGCCATCAGTCATGCCAACGGCGGCAATGGCAGCAGCGCCTTCAATCTCCCGGACTACCGTGGCTACTTCATGCGGGGCGCGGATCTGGGCCAGAACCTCGATCCGGATGCTGCGTCGCGCACCGCCGCTGCCGCCGGAGGCGCGACCGGCGCCAACGTCGGCTCACGGCAAGGCGGCGCGACCGGGCGCCCGAGAACCGGCGACATCACCGGCCCGATCGATCACATGCCGACCGACGACGCGGACAACGCTTGCGCCATCTGGTGCAGCGAGGTCGCCGAGTGGGATGGCGCCCAGTCCCCCACGGTGGGCGGCGGTGATGCCGAAACCAGGCCGATCAACGCGAACATCCTGTACTACATCAAGTACGCGACGACGCCCGCCAACTGACCGCCGTTGAACCTCGCCCCGCCCCTGCGGCGAACGCTGTTGCAGGGGCGGGATCGACGGGTCAAGGTGTCGCATTGCGCAACAAAACCCCACCGATTTCCTGCTTTCTTGTAGGCAATTTCCCAATCATACTTCCGCGCCTGCTTGGGCGTTGCGCACTGGGGAATCACTGCCTACCCTCCGCCGGTCGCTGCAAATTCAGCGATCAGGTTTGGTCACCTGAACATTCCCCCGTACGCACAAGCGTCCCATCCGATTCGGCGGACGTTTTTTTGTGGCTGCTGTTTCATGGCGGCTGTGCGCGGGGCGCCTCTGGCGCGCCGGGACACTTCGGGGGCCCGGTTGACCAACCTGCGTACAGTCGCCGCCCTTCGTTTGGTCACGTTGGCGGCGACTCCCTTTACCCCGGAGATTCGAACGATGACGAAAGCCGTACCTGATCCACCTGTCCCCACCACCGTCCATACCCACTTCGCCACCTGCAACGGCCTCCATCCACCGCTGTTCGCCGTGTGCGATGGTGCTTCGATGGAGGACGCCCTGGTGCATCTGTCCATGTCACTGGCCTCGGCCTACGAAACCAACTTCCAGGTCTGCGAATCGGCGAGCAGGCCGATGCAGGGCCTGGCCTGGGCGACCCAGCATTCGCTGGAGATCTGCCAGGCGCTGGTGGAGTCGTTGTTGAAGGGTGGCAGGAAGCCGGAGGGTACCGAGTAGGCAGAGGTGCTTGGCGTATGAGCGCATCAGGGCTACCAGGTGCATGCCGGTAGTTCCCTAGCGCTCTCAAGATCGAGCGCCGCGCGGGCGGCGCTCGATCTTGAGAGCGCTGAAGATCTGTCGGCATGCGCCCCCCGCCCCGCCCGATCACACATGCCCCGGATTCCCCGGCTTCGCCGGCGCCGCATACTGCGCCTTCAGATGTCCATCCTGATCCAGCAACCAGGCATCCAGCACCTGCCGCACCACCGGCCCCGCCACCTTGCCGCCAGCCTCGCCGTTCTCGATCATCACCGCCACCGCGATGCGCGGGTTCTCCGCCGGGGCGAAACCGACGAACAGGGCATTGTCACGGTTGCGCTCGGCAGTGCGCGCGCGGTTGTAGCGCTCGCCCTGGCGGATCGCCACCACCTGGGCCGTCCCGCTCTTGCCGGCAATCCGGTACTGCGCGCCCACCGCCGAGGCCCGGGCGATGCCGCGCGGGTCGTGCAGCACCGCCTGCATGCCGCGGTTGACCTGCTCCCAGGCATTCGGGTCGCGCAGCTTGATGTCCGGCAACGGATGCTCGTCCACCGGCGCCTGGTCGCCCACGGTCATCGCCAGGTGCGGACGGTGCCAGACCCCCTTGCTGGCGATCAGCGACGTCGCTTCGGCCAGTTGCAGCGGGGTGACCTGCATGTAGCCCTGGCCAATACCGAGGATCAGGGTCTCGCCGGGGAACCACGGCTGGCGCCGGGTGGCCCGCTTCCACTGCTCGGACGGCATCAGCCCGGGCGCTTCGTCGCTCATGTCCAGCGAGACCTTCTGGCCCAGGCCGAAACGGCTGAGGTAGTCGTGCATGCGCTCGATCCCGAGGCGATGGGCAACCTCGTAGAAATACACGTCGTTGGAGCGCATCAGCCCGGCATACAGGTCCACCCAGCCGTCGCCGCTGCGGTTCCAGTTGCGGTACTTGTGGTCGTAGTTGGGCAGTTGGTAGTAACCCGGGTCGAAGATCCGCGTGCCGGCGTTGATCACGTCGGCATCCAGGCCGGCGATGGCCACCTCGGGCTTGATGGTCGAGCCCGGCGCATAGAGGCCGCGCAACACGCGGTTGAACAGCGGGCGGTCGATGGAGTCGCGCAGCGCGGTGTATTGCTTGTAGCTGATGCCGGTGACGAACAGGTTCGGGTCGTAGCCCGGCTCGCTGACCATCGCCAGCACCTCGCCGGTGCGCGGATCGAGGGCGACGATGGCGCCACGCCGGCCATCCAGGGCCTTTTCCGCGGCGCGCTGGAGGTTGATGTCGAGGCTCAGGGTGATGTCCTTGCCGGCCACCGGATCGGTATGGCGCAGCACCCGCATGACCCGGCCCTGGGCGTTGGTCTCGACTTCCTCGAAGCCGACGTGGCCGTGCAGTTGCGCCTCGTAGAAGTGCTCGACGCCGGTCTTGCCCACCGACTGGGTACCGCGGTACTCGGTCTGGTCGAGGGTCCTGGCCTCCTTCTCGTTGATCCGTCCGACATAGCCCAGGGAATGGGCAAACAGCTCGCCATAGGGATACTCGCGGACGAACTGCGCCTCGACCTCCAGCCCCGGCAGGCGGAACTGGTTCACCGCGATCTCGGCGATCTGCTCCTCGCTCAGGGCGTACATCAGGGTCACCGGCTCGAACGGATGGCGCGAGCGCTTCAGGTCCTTGTCGAACTCGTGGCGCTGGTCGGCGGACAACTGCAGGACGGCGCACAAGGTGTCGAGCACCTGGGCGCTGTTGCCGGCGCGCTCGCGGGTGAGGGTCAGGTTGAAGCTGGGGCGGTTGTCGGCGAGGACCACGCCATTGCGGTCGAAGATCTGCCCGCGCTCGGGCGGAATGGGCAGCACATGGACGCGGTTGTTTTCCGAGATGGTCGAGTTGTAGTCGAACTCCACCACCTGCAGGAAATACAGGCGCGCCACCAGGGCGCAGGCCGCCAGCAGGACCAGCGCGGCGCAGGCCAGCAGGCGGCGGTTGACCAGGCGGCCTTCCGTTTCATGGTCCTTGAGGGGAATCGGGTTGGGCATGCTCACCGCCTCGCGACAAACCCGGGAGACCGGGCAAAGCCGGGCATGGTAGCCAAGGCCGGGGGGTGGCTCAACCCGGACTGCCGAGCGGGCGGGCAAGGATTGCTTCGCCACCGCGCAGAAATCCTTGTTCGCCATGCCGCTGCGCCCGGCCGATAATGCCGGCGTCCCTGCGCAGGAAACCGCCATGTCCAGCCTGAACGAACACCTCAACGCCGACCTCGACCAGCCCGCCATCATGCACGGCGCCAGCCTGCCCTGGCTGGCCAGCCCGCTGCCAGGCGTCGAGCGGCGGCCGCTGTATCGCCTGGGCGGCGAGCAGGCGCGGGCGACGTCGCTGGTGCGCTATGCGCCGGCAAGCCGCTTCAGCCCGCATCGGCACGGGCTCGGCGAAGAGTTCGTGGTGCTGGAGGGGGTGTTCGAGGACGAGCACGGGCGCTATCCGGCCGGCAGCTACGTGCGCAATCCGCCCGGCAGCGAGCATGCGCCGGGGTCCACGACGGGCTGCATGATCTTCGTGCGCCTGCGCCAGTTTCATCCGCTCGACGATGTCCAACTGGTCCGCCAACTGCCGCCACAGGGTGACGCGCTGCTGTTCGAGAACCCGTTCGAACGCGTCTGGCTAAGGGATTTCGCGCACGGGGCCGAGGCCGACATGGACAACCCCCGCGGCCTCGAACTGCTGGTCCTGAGCGGCGACCTGCACACCGCGGCAGCGCACCTTGCCCCCCTGAGCTGGATGCGCCTGCCCGCCGGCAGGCGCTTTTCCGCGCGGGCCGGAACCCGGGGCGCACGGGTCTGGATCAAGGACGCGGCACCTACGCCAGACCGTCCTTGAACGCTGTTCGCACAGGTGTGCGGCAGCCATGTCGCGGACAAGATTTTCCGGCGCAGGTTCGGTCTTGAGGAAACTCATACAAAAACTTGTACAAACGAAGCGCTTGTAGAACTTTTCCTACAACCCCCGGGTCGGACCTGACAGGCTATGAAACCTGGAAAGCTCGATGACCGATACGACCCTGCGCATTGCTGCGATCGGCCCCGGCCACTCCCCCCTCCCTTCCACCCAGGCACATTTCGACCAGCTCGACCTCCTCTTCGCCCAGGCCCCGTTCGATGTGCTGGTGCTGGTCGCCAGCCCGGAACGCAACGCCGAGCATGCCCGGCGCCTGCGCCGTCACCCGGCCTATGCCCTGTGCCTGATCTATTGCGCCAGCGAGCACCCGCTCAGCGACGCGCTGACCGACGGCCCGCTGCCCGCCGACCCCGCCCAGGCCTTCCGCCAGTGGCGCGAACGCCTGGCCCTGTTCAACCGTGGCCGTGCGCCGGAAGGACCGGAGGCACAGTTGCTCGCCTACCTGTGGCTGCGCGCCCCCGGTACCCTCAAGGCCCTGCGCCAGCCGCACGCCCCGGCGCTCTATCACTACCCGCTGATCGACGCCCTGGGCGACGACCTGCTCAATGGCCATGCCCTGGTGCAGAGCCTGGTGCAGCGCAACCTGCTGGACAGCAGCGTGCTGGTGGATCGCATCCGCCTGTGCCGCAGCTGCGGCAGCGGGCATTTGAACTACGTGGATGTCTGCGTCGAATGCAGCGCCCTGGAGATCGTCCGCGAAGCGTCGCTGCACTGCTTCACCTGCGGCCATGTCGGCGCCCAGGCCGAGTACCTCAAGGACGGCGTGCTGGTCTGCCCCAACTGCCTGACCCGCCTGCGCCACATCGGCACCGACTACGACCGGCCGCTGGAAAACTACAAGTGCCAGGCCTGCGCGGCGTTCTTCGTCGATGCCGACATCCAGGCGCGCTGCCTGGACTGCGGCGAACGGCACAGCCCCGACGAACTGCTGGTGCGGCAGATCCACGACCACCACCTCTCCGAGAGCGGCCTGCTCACCGCGCGGCAAGGCCTGGAGCGGGACTTCGACCCGTACTTCGGCGGCCTGTCGCTGGTCGGGGTGAATGCCTTCAAGACCCTGCTCGACTGGCAGCTGGAACTGATCGCCCGCCACGGCTCGCCGACCTTCGCCCTGCTCGGCGTGCGCTTCAAGAACCTCGGCACGGCGCTGGCGCGCCTCGGCCCGCAACGCGGGCATGCGCTGCTGGACACCCTGATCGAGCGCATCCAGGTGGCCATCCGCGACACCGACCGCTGCACCCGCACCAGCGAGGAACAGCTCTGGCTGCTGCTGATGTGCACCGACCAGCTCGGCCTGCAGCGGGTCAGCGAACGCCTGAACCAGATCAGCGAGCTGTTCGTCGGCCAGGACCTGCAGGACATCGTGCTGACCACCAGCGGCTGCGTGGCGCCGGCAGACCTGGTGGAGAAGGAAGACGCCGAACTGCTCATGGCACGCCTGGCGGGGGCGCTGTAATGGATGCCCTGCTCGCTCACCTCGATGGCTGGCTCGCCGAGATCCAGGGACCCGACGGCCACTGGCGGCTGTTCCTCATGGTCTTTCCCTACTTCCTGCTGCTGGAGGTGCCGCTCAACCTGCTGGTGCTGCTCGGCACCCTGCGCTGGTTCGTCCGCCAGCACAGCGCGGTGCCGCACCATGAGGCCTGGCACCCGCGGGTGTCGTGCATCGTCACCTGCTACAGCGAAGGCAAGGACGTCGAGCTGACCCTGCGCAGCCTCGCCGAACAGACCTATCCGGGGATGGTCGAGATCATCCCGGTGGTCGATGGCGCCAGCGCCAACCAGGCCACCACCGCGGCGGTACGACGCTTCAAGGCCGAACACAAGCTGCCGGGCAACCGCGTGCTGCGGCCCATCGCCAAGTGGCAGCGCGGTGGCCGGGTGTCGTCGCTGAACAGCGGGCTGGCCTTCAGCAGCGGCGAGATCGTGATCAATATCGATGGCGACACCTCGTTCGACAACGACATGGTGGTGCGCATGGTCCGCCACTTCCGCGACCCCGCCGTGCCGGCGGTGGCCGGCAGCCTGCGGGTGCGCAATGCCCGGCAGTCGTGGGTCACCCGGGTCCAGGCGCTGGAGTACCTGCTGTCGATCCACATGTGCAAGATCGGCCTGGCCGAGTGGAACCTGGTCAACAACGTGTCCGGGGCCTTCGGTGCGTTCCGCCGCAGCTTCCTCGAACAGATCGGCGGCTGGGACACCCACACCGCCGAGGACCTCGACCTGACCCTGCGCATCAAGAGCTACTTCCGCCGCTACCGCCTGCGCATCCCCTTCGAACCGCAGGCCATCGGGCATACCGACGCGCCGGCGACCCTGCGCGGCTTCCTCGACCAGCGCCTGCGCTGGGACGGCGACCTGCTGTTCGTCTACCTGCGCAAGCACCGCCATGCCTTCGACCCGCGCCTGCTGGGCTGGCCGAACTTCCTCATGCTGCTGGTCAGCGGGCTGTTCTTCCAACTGGTGCTGCCGTTCATCATCCTCGGCTACAGCCTGGTGGCGCTGCTGATCCTGCCGCCGATGGCGTTCCTGTTCTACTCGCTGCTGATCTACACGCTGTACCTGGCGCTGAGCGCGCTGCTGTACCTGGGGCTGTTGCTGCTGGTCAGCGAGCGGCCGCGGGAGGACCTCGGACTGGCCTGGGTCCTGCCCTTCTACCCCCTGGCGATGTACGCCCTGCGCTGCTGGAGCGTGGTCGCCATTCTCAATGAATCCCTGCGGCGCGGGCACGAGGAATCGAGCATGGCGCCCTGGTGGGTTCTCAAGCGGGCCAACCGGTTCTAAGGCAGATCGATGATTGCAAAAACAGCACACCGCCTGCTGGCGGCGGCCTTCTGCGCCCCGCTGCTGGCCAGCGCCGCGCCGCTGCCCCTGGAGCAGGCCCTGCAGATGGCCGGCGATGGCCAGGGCAGCGCCGCCAGCAACGCCCGGCTGCAGGCCCGTTACGCAGCGAAGGACCAGCGCGAGAGCGAGAGCGGCTGGGAAGTGTTCGGCGGGGCCACGGTCGGGCGCTACCACGAACTGGTCACCGAGGACCTGCGCGATGACTACTACGGTCGCAACGCCGCCATCGGCGTGCGCTATCCACTGCTCGGCAGCCTGGCCCGGCGCCTGGAGGCGGTGCAGGCCAGCGAGCGCGACATCCGCGTCAGCGAGATCGAACTCGGCTACCAGCGCGCGCGCCAGCGCCTGGCGGTGCGCAGCGCCTATGCCGACTGGTGGCGCGCGACCCAGGAACAACAGCTGTGCGAGCACGTGCAAGCGGCGGCACGCCGCGCCGACGAGCAGTTGCGCACGCGCTTGGACGGCCAGTGGATCCTGCCCTCCGATGCGCGCCTGATGCGTAGCGAATGGACCGCCGTCACCCGCCGCTGCGCGCTGCAGGCCGACCTGCTGGCGGATGTGCGCGAGAGCCTGCGCAGCCTCGGGGTCAGGATCGAGGCCGACAGCACGCCAGTGGCCATGCCGCTGGCCGGCCACCCGCGACCGCTGCAGGCCTGGAGCGAGCTGCTGCAGGGCAACCCGCGCATGGCCCGCCGCGACGCCGAGCTGGCCCTCGCCGAACAGGGGCGCAAGCGGCCCTGGTACAGCGCCATCGAGTCGTCGTTCAACCTCACCCAGAGCGTCGAGCAGCGCAGTGGCGCCGGGGAGAACGGCAGCGGCCTGAGCGCCGGGGTGACCTTCAGCGCGCCGCTGGACCTGCTCGACTATGGCTCGGCGCGCAACCGCGAAGGCGAGGCGCGCTACCAGGAGGCGCTGCGGGCTCGCGAACAGGAACAGGGCACCCTGCTGCGCGAACTGGGCAAGGTGCTGGAGCAGCAGCGGCGCAATGCCAACGAGTATGTCTGGCGCAGCGAGCGGCGCGCGGCGCTGGACCGGATCGTCGCCGAGCGCCGCCAGCGCACCGGGCTGGATGCCGGCGAGGCGAGCCTGCGCCTGATGCAGGCCGAGGTCGATCACTACAGCGCCGGCTTCGCGCAGATTTCCGCGTGGCATGCGGCCTGGCTGCAGGACGCGGCACTGCGCCTGTTCGGCGATGACAGTGGCGACTTCGAAGCGCTGCTGGGCAGCGAGTGGCTGCGCTGGCAGGCGGACGAGCCGGGCACGCAGGCCCAGGCGACGAACTGGCGCCAGGGTGTGTATGTCTGGGACAGCCGCGCCCTGCTCGACCAGCAACGCCGCGGTGCGGAACTGCGGGCACTGCGCGAGGCCGGGATCGGCGTGCTGAACGTCGGCCTCGATGCGGCCCAGGTCGCCGCCCCCGGGCGTACCCGCCACGCCCTGGGCGAACTGCTGCGCGAGGCCCATGGCCAGGACCTGCAGGTCAACCTGCTGCTGGGCGATCCGGCCTGGATCAAGCCACGCCAGCGCGGCCAGCTGACCGCGCTGATCGAGCGGTTCAGCGGCCTGCCCTTCGACGGCCTGCACCTGGACCTGGAGGTCGAGCAACTGGGCTGGCCGGTCCCCGACCAGCGCCTGCGCGACTGGCTCGACACCCTGCGCGCGGCCAAGGCCGCCAGCCCGTGGCCGCTGCAGCTGTCCAGCCATCCCCGCTGGTTCCGCGAGGAGGCCCGGCGCACGCCCTGCGTGCCCTGTGAGCTGCAGCGCCTGGACGTCGGCGCGATCAGCCTGATGATCTACACGCGCAATGCCGAGACCGCCGCCGCCCGCATCAAGGACATCGCCCGACGCTGGCCGGCGCTGCACCTGCGCCTGGCGCAGAGCGTGGAAGCCGATCAACCCGCCGACCTCAGTTGGGCCGATGCCGGCCGCGGCCAGTTGCGGGCACAGACCACCCAGTGGCAACGCGCGCTGCTGCCCGCCGGCATCAGCGGCATCGACTGGCAATCCTGGACCGACTACCCGAGAAGCCGATGAAGATCCGATTCAGCAGTCCCAAGGAACACCGCCCCACCCAGGACAACGGCATGCAGGTGCTCTATGCGCCCGGCAAGCGCCTGGCCTTCAAGCTGCGCTGGTACCTGATCCTGTTCCTGATCCTGCTGCCGGTGGTGTGGCTGGTCGGGCGCTACGGCCTGGCCCTGCTGCGCATCGAGGCGCCGGCGCTGGTGCGCCTGCCGACCCTGGAAGTGCGCGCCCTGCAGCCGGGGGAAATCCGCGCACTGCATGTCCAGGCGGGTGACCACGTGCAGGCCGGCATGCCGCTGGTGGACCTGGACAACCCGCAGTGGCGCCTGCGCCTGAGCCTGTTGCAGGCCCGCAGCGCCAGCCCGCTGCCGGCAACGGTGAGCGAAAGCAACCGCGCGGCCCTGCAGAGCCTGGTGGATCGCGCCGCACGCCAGGTCGCCGACGTCGATCAGTTGTTGCGCCGGGGTGCCGCGACCCGCGGTGAGCTGCTGCAGGCGCAGAACGAACTGGACAGCCGCCGGGCCGAACTGCTCGCCTTCGAGCGCAGCCTGAGCGGTGGCGCCGACGCCAGCTACGCCCAGCAACAGCAGCGCGAGGGCCAATGGCTCAAGGAGCAGCTGGCGCGGATGGACGTGCAGGCCAGCGAAGGCGGACGGGTGGCCGAGGTGATCGCCGCACCCGGCGAGAATGTCGGGCCGGGGACCTTGCTGATGCGCCTGGAGCGCGAGGGGCCGGCGCAGTTGTGGGTGTACCTGGACCCGAAGGACGTCGAGCACTCGACCCCGGGCTCGCGCCTGGATGTGCGCCTGCCCAACGGCGAGTGGGTGGGCGCCGAGGTGATCAGCCCGGCGGAGAGCGCCAATCCGCTGCCCAGCGACCTGCGCAAGCCGTTCAGCAGTCCGGCCCGCGGACTGATGGTGCCGGCGCGCTTCACCGAGCCGCTGGCCAGCGAATGGCGGATCGACTCGCTGCCGGTGCGGGTGAGGTTCGCCAATGAGCATTTCCGGGTGTTCGGCTGGGCGATCTGAACGGGCTTCAGAGCGACGCGCACCCTGTGGGAGCTGGCTTGCCAGCGATGAGGCCGGCACTGGCGGCGATGTTGTCCGGTCTACCGCCATCGTCGGCAAGCCCCACAGGGTTTCATGCTGGTAACAGAATCAGTGTCCACCGCAGAACCCTGTGGGAGCTGGCTTGCCAGCGATGAGGCCGGCACTGGCGGCGATGTTGTCCAGCCCGGCGCCATCGTCGGCAAGCCGACTCCCACAGGGTTTCATGCTGGTAACAGAATCAGTGTCCACCGCAGAACACTGTGGGAGCTGGCTTGCCAGCGATGAGGTCGGAACTGGCGGCGATGTTGTCCGGGCCGGCGCCATCGTCGGCAAGCCGACTCCCACAGGGTTTCATGCTGGTAACAGAATCAGTGTCCACCGCAGAACCCTGTGGGAGCTGGCTTGCCAGCGATGAGGCCGGCACTGACGGCGATGTTGTCCGGCCCGGCGCCATCGTCGGCAAGCCGACTCCCACAGGGTTCCTGGCAAACCACAGAATTGGTGTTCGCCGTGAACCGCGCTAAATCAATGAGTCATCTGTTGTTCCCTGAGAACCGGGATGCCTCGCCTGCGCCAACAACCAATCCCGAAACGCCTGCACCTTGCCCAGTTCTCCACACTCCGGCCGATAGACCACGTAGTACGCCTGGGTCAGCGGACAGTCCACGCCCTTGTCGGCAAACGGCCGGATCAGCCGCCCCGCGTCAAGGTCGTCCTTGACCATCACGCTGCGCGCCAGCGCCAGGCCCTGGCCATCCATGGCCGCCTGCAGCACCGTCGCCGAGTTGTTGATGCGCAGGCCGCGCTCGGTATCGATGGCGGTGAAGCCGGAGGCGTCCATCCACATGCGCCAGGTCGGGTAATCCGGGTCGCCAGCCATGGACTGGTCGTGGATCAGGGTGCAGCGTTCCACGGCGGCCACCGGCAGGCGGCCTTTCTTCAGCAGCGGGTAGTCCGGCGCACAGACCGGGAACAGGGTTTCCGCCATCAGGTGCAGCGCCGTCAGCCCAGGCCATTGGCCGCCGCCATAGCGCACGCCGATATCGATGCGCTCGGCCTGGAAGTCCACCGAGCGGGCGTTGGTGTCGAGCAACACATCGAGACGCGGGTACGCCTGCTGGAAGCCCTCGATGCGCGGCAGCAGCCATTTCGAGGCAAAGGCCGGACTGACGCTGACCCGCAGCCCGGCGTGCACGCCGGCGTCCTTGAGCCGCGCCAGGCCGACGCCGAGGCGGTCGAAACCGGCCTGGATATCCGGCAGCGCCGCCCGCGCAGTATCGGTCAACATCAGCCGCGCCGTGCCGCTGCCGAAGCGGGTGAACAGCGGGATGCCGAGCCAGCCTTCAAGACTGCGCACCTGCTGCCCGACCGCCGCCGGAGTGACGTTCAGTTCCGCCGCCGCTGCGGAGAAACTCTGGTGCCGGGCCGCCGCTTCGAAGGCGCGCAAGGCATTGAGATAGGCCAGTGACATGGAAAGTTTTTCTTTTGTGGCAAGGAATGGGATCCGGCACTGATGGCAGCACACGAATCACCGGAAAATAGCAGACTCGGCGCATATAGCGCAGTGTCGCCCAAGGGTTCTCAAGAAAAGATTTTCTAACAGGCACTGGCAACGTCAGGAGCAATCTCCTGGCCGAGTCTGTTTGCGACCTTGGGGCAATGCCATCACGACAGCATCGCTATATAATTTTATATACAGCGTTGTCAGCGCCCTGTTGACAGCGCTAGTATTCGCCGCGACCGGGCTGTCTGCCGGGTCAACATCTGCTGGATTTTCCCAATGGCTCGCAGTTTTCGGGGAGGAAAGCCCGAGCCGTTGTTGCGGATGTCGCTATATAAAAATACTTATAACGAAGCGGGTTGGTGTGATTGTCGGCGGTGGTTCAGGAAGATCGAGTCGTCTGATTCTGGGGCCGCCGCGCGGCCCTTCGCGAGCAAGCTCGCTCCCACGGGGAAGCGAAATCGACCTTTTTTGACTGCATTTCCGCAGCGCCAGCCCCATCAACATGGAGCAGTCATGCAGCCCTTCGCCCCTCGCGCCCTGGTCGCGGCCCTTGCCGCCATCGGCGCTCAGTCAGCCCTTGCCGACGACAGCAAGCCTTTCACCCTCGGTGAAATCCAGATCTCCGCCCCGCAGGACGACAAGCTCGCCACCGGCAGCAGCGTGGTCGAGCTGCAGGACATCCGCCTGCACGACCGGGAAACCGTCGACCGCGCCCTGGCCCTGGCCCCCGGGGTCAACCAGAGCTATATCGGCGGCCGCGCCGAGCAGGTGGTCTACGTGCGCGGTTTCGACCGCCTGCAGGTGCCGGTGTACATCGACGGCATCCCCACCTACGTCCCCTACGACGGCAACATCGACCTCGGCCGCTTCACCACCTACGACCTGTCGCGCATCGAAGTGGCCAAGGGCTTCGCCTCGCTGCTGTACGGGCCGAACACCCTGGGCGGGGCGATCAACCTGGTCACCCGACGTCCGACCCAGGCCTTCGAGGGCGAGGTCGGCGGCGGCCTGGAACTGACCGACCATGGCAACGTCAACGCGTACCGCAGCTACGCCAACGTCGGCAGCAACCAGGGCAACTGGTGGATGCAGGGCGGCGTGTCCTATGTCGACTACGACTACACCCTGCTGCCGGACGATTTCGAACCGAGCAACAACCAGCAAGGCAACGGCCGCCGCGAGAACAGCGACAAGCGGGACGGCAAGTTCAGCTTCAAGCTCGGCTTCACCCCCAACGAGACCGACGAATACGTGCTCGGCTACGTCCAGCAGGAAGGCCGCAAGGGCCAGCCGCCCTACGCCGGCGACCTGCCCGCCACCGGCCAGCGCAAGCGCTGGTGGGAGTGGCCGCAATGGGACAAGACCAGCCTGTTCCTCGCCACCAACACCCGCTTCGGCGAGCACGGCCTGAAGACCCGGGTCTACCACGACACCTTCAAGAACTCGCTGGAAAGCTACAACTACAACAACGGCATCCCCGGCACCCTGCAGTCGGGCTTCCCGAGCAAGTACGACGACGAGTCCAGCGGTTTCTCCATCGAAGGCGACCTGGCCCTGAGCGAGGGCAACCGCCTGGGCGTGGCCTATCACTTCAAGGAAGACGTGCACCGCTCCCGCGACGGTAGCGACCCGCAGACCCACTTCCGCGACCAGACCCAGTCCATCGCCCTGGAAGACACCCTGCGCCTGAACGAGATCTTCAGCCTGGTCGGCGGCGTCTCGTACAACTACCGCAAGAGCCTGGACGCCGAGAACTACGGGACCAACAGCCGCTCGCCGCGGGTCAAGACCCTGTACGACGAGCCCACCGGCAGCGACGACGCGGTCAACAGCCAGCTCGGCCTGTTCGTCAACACCGGGCCGCTGCTGGACATCGACCACAACGGCCAGGTGCGCCTGACGGTGTCGCGCAAGAGCCGCTTCGCTACCATCAAGGACCGCTACTCGACCCGCTTCGGCACGGTCATCCCCAGCCCCGACCTGAAGTCCGAGCGCGCCACCCACTACGAGCTGGGCTACAGCGGTGCCCTCACCTCGCAGTGGAGCCTTGACGCGGCGCTGTTCGTGGCCAACATCGAGGACTCGATCCAGCAGGTCACGGTACCGGCGCAGCTCAACTGCGCGGCACCGTGCGGGCAGTACCAGAACATCGCCAAGGCACGCAACCAGGGCGTCGAGCTGGGCCTCAAGGGTGATCTGGGCGACTGGGAACTGGGCGCCAGCTACACCTTCCTCGACCGCGAGAACCGCAGCAATCCCGAGCTGCACCCGATCGACACGCCGCGCCACAACCTGTTCGCCTCGGCCACCTGGAACCACGATGCCTGGCGCCTGACCGGCAGCGCCGAAGCGGCGTCGAAGCGCTACAACGTCTCCGACGGCACGCAGATGTCCGGCGGCTATGCGGTGTACAACTTCAAGAGCGGCTATCGCTTCAGCAACGACGTGCTGGTGGAGGCCGGCGTGCGCAACCTGTTCGACCGCCTCTACGAGTACAGCGAGGGCTACCCGGAAATCGGCCGCAACTACTTCGTGCAGTTCAATGTTCCGCTGTAAGGCGTGGCTGCTCGCCCTGGCGTTGAGCCCGGCGAGCCTGCTCGCGGCCGAGCCGGTGGTGGTGCTGACCAGCTACCCCGAGGAGATGATGAGCCGCTTCGAGGAAGCCTTCGAGCAGGCCAACCCCGACTACCGCCTGCAGATCCTCTGGCGCCAGGGCTTCGATGCCCTGCCCTTCCTGCGCCAGGCGGACCAGGGCGGGGTCGACCTGTACTGGGCGCCGTCGCCGGGCAATTTCGCCCGGCTCGCCAGGGACGGCGGCTGGCAGCCCCTGGGCGTCGACCTGCAGGGGCTGCCGCCGCGCATCGGCGACACGCCGCTGCGCGACGCCCAGGCCCGCTACCAGGCCACGGAACTGGCCGGCTACGGCTTCGCCATCCACCCGCCCAGCCTGGCCGAACTGGGCATGGATGCGCCGAAGGACTGGACCGACCTGCTCGACCCGCGCCTGCGCGGCCGCATCGCCCTGCCCGATCCGGCCCGGGTCGGCTTCGCCCCGGTGCTGCTCGACATCGTGCTCCAGGCCTATGGCTGGGAGCGCGGCTGGGCGCTGTGGAGCGAGATCGCCGGGCAATCGCGGCTGGTCAGCCGCGGCGGCACCCTGGTCAGCGACGAGGTGGCCAGCGGTCGCGCGGCGGTGGGCCTGTCCATCGACTTCTTCGTCGCCTCGGCGGTGAGCAACGGTCAGCCGGTGGACTTCGTCTATCCGGTCCATGGCGGGCTGAATCCGGCGCATATCGCCATCACCCGCACGGCGAAGCAGGTGGACGGGGCGCGGGCGTTCGTGCGCTTCGTGCTGTCCGATGCCGGCCAGCGCCTGCTGGCCGACCCGGACATCCGCAAGCTGCCGGTGCGGCCAGGCGTGTATGCCGAACTGCCGGCGGGCTATCACGACCCGTTCGCCGCGGCGCGCAAGGGCGGCTATGCCTACAAGGCGGCCTCCCGCGAACGCCTGGCGCTGGTCACCTCGCTGTTCGTGCAGTGGCTGGGCCAGCCCCACGAGCGCCTGGTGGCACTGTGGGCACGGGTGCATGCCGGCGAGGCCATGGGCCGTGACCTGCAGGCGGTGCGCGCCTACCTCGGGGTGCCCCCGATCAGCGCCGGACAGGCTGCCTCGGCAGACCTGCTGCAGCTGTTCGGCGAGCGCCAGGACAGCGGCATGCAGCACCAGCCGGCCAGCGACCAGGACGAGCTGGGTCGGCGCGAGATCGCCTGGCAGTTCCACAGCGCCACCCGGCATGCCGAGGCGGCGCGCCTGCTCGACGAGATGGGCCTGTGAAGCACGCCGCGAGGGTGGTCCTGCTCGCGGCACTGGCGCTGGTCTGCGCCAGTGCCCGGGCCGACCGCGAGGCCTTCTCCCAGCCGCTGCCAGGGCTGGACGACGAGGCGCGCCTGGAGCGCTTCTTCAAGGGGCGCGGGCTGTTTCGCCAGGCCTGGGTCATCGCGCCGTCGCAGGACGAGGCGGTGGATGGCCTGGGGCCGCTGTACAACCGCATCACCTGCATCGCCTGTCATCCGAAGAACGGCCGCGGCCAGGCACCGGCGGACGAGCATGCACCGCTGCGCACCCTGCTCGTGCGCCTGTCGCTGCCCGGGCAGGACGCCCACGGCGGGCCGCGACCGCATCCGGCCTATGGCGACCAGCTCAACGAGCTGGGGATCCCCGGGGTGCGTGGCGAGGGCCGGGCACGGATCCACTGGGAAGAACGCCCGGTGCAACTGGCCGACGGCGAAACCCTGAGCCTGCGCCAGCCACGCCTGTCCTTCAGCGAACTGGGCTACGGTCCGCTGGGTGACATCCGCACGTCGGTGCGGGTCGGCACGCCGGTGTTCGGCCTCGGCTTGCTGGAAGCGGTCAGCGCCGAGGAACTGCAGCGCATGGCCGACGAGCCCAAGGCCGATGGCGTGCGCGGACGGGTCAACCAGGTCTGGAGCGTCGAGCGCCAGCGCCTGGAACCGGGGCGCTTCGGGCTCAAGGCCAACCAGCCGGACCTGCAGCAACAGATCGCCAGCGCGCTGCACGGCGACCTGGGGATCACCTCGCCGCTGTATCCGCAGGAGAACTGCGCGCCACAGCAGCGCGAGTGCCAGAAAGCGCGCAATGGTGGTACGCCGGAGGTGGACGGGATGCAACTGATGGAGCTGCATTTCTACCTGTCGCAACTGGCGCCGCCACCGCGCCGGGCGCCGGATCGGGTGCAGCGCGGCGAAGCGCTGTTCGCCGCGACCGGCTGCGCGGCCTGCCACCGCCCGCAGGTGCAGGCTGGGGCGCAGGTCATCGCGCCTTACACCGATCTGTTGCTGCATGACATGGGCGACGGCCTGGCCGATGGCCGCGAGGATTACCTGGCCAGCGGCAACGAATGGCGCACGTCGCCGCTGTGGGGCCTGGGCCTGATCGAGCAGATCAATCCCGGCGCCGGCTACCTGCATGACGGCCGCGCCCGCAGCCTGGTCGAGGCGGTGCTGTGGCATGGCGGCGAGGCGGCGCTGGCGCGGGATCGCTTCAGGGCACTGGCGAAGCCGGATCGCGAGGCGCTGCTGGCGTTCCTGCGATCGCTTTGAGGGCCTCAGACTGTGCTGATGTGCTGACCGCTTGATAGCCTACAGCCATCACCGGATAATCCGCCTCCCGATTTCCCAGCCAGGAAGCACCGTGAAAAAATCCCTTCTGCTCATCCCGCTGATCCTCGTCCTGCAGGGCTGCGGCGTCGCCATGACCCGCTACGAGGCCAACTTCGCCAATGTCCAGCAACTCAAGCAGAACGCCCCGCTGCAAGCCGTCGAGCCGGCCCAGGTGCAGGCCGGCAAAGGGCTGGAGTCACTGACCGTGCGGGCCAACCCGATCCGCTCGCCCAGCGGCAGCATCCCCCTGCATATCCAGCAGGCGATCAACGACGAGCTGGGCCACGCCGGCCTGCTCGATAGCAAGTCGCCGCGCCATCTGGACGTGCTGGTGCTGAAGAGCAACCTGACCGCGGGCTCAAGCACCGGCAATGGTGAACTGCAGGCACGCTTCACCCTGCGCAACAGCGACCAGGTGATCTACGAGCAGACCAAGGCGGTGACGCGCACCTGGCAAAGCAGTTTCATCGGCGCGGTCGCCATCCCCGCAGCGGCCAACTCCTACAACCCGATGGTCCAGGACCTGCTGAAGTCGCTGTACAGCGATCCGCTGTTCATCCAGGCGATGAAATAGGCCCGAAAAAAAAGAGCCGCATCAGCGGCTCTTCCGGCGTCATGCCCGCGGCGTGCGGTAGTCCAGCGCCGAGTATTTCAGTTGCTGGCTCTCCACCATCTGCTTGAGCAGGGCGTTGACCTGCCGGGAGAAGGTGTCGTTGACCGCCGAGGCCGGGGTCTTGGCCATCAGCGGGATGAACACGATGCCCATCCAGGTGTTGATCTGGTCGTGGTTGCTGAGGTTGTGCAGCGAAGCGCCCTGCCCGTCCACGGCCTCCAGGGTCATGGTGTACTGGTCGGTCGCCACCGCCGGGATGACCATGAAGCTGAAGCCGCTGATGAACGCCAGGATCATCTGGCCGGCATTGGCGCCATGGTTGTAGACCTTCAGGCGCAGGGTGTAGTCGCCAGGCTGTTTCTGGAACTCGTCGAGGGTGATGCGGCCGAACAGGCCGGAGTCGGTGAGTGCCTTCTGCAGCACCGGACGCAGGCTGTCACGGGCCTGGGGCATTTCCACCGCCGAGGCGTTCTGGGCTTCGCCCTGGTAGAAATCGAAATCCACGTAGACGTTCGGCTTGTTTGCATAGCTGGCCATCGACGGCAGGGTGACCGGCGCGACCTGGTCCGAGGTAAAGCTCGCGCAGCCGCCCAGGGTCAATGCCAACGACAGGCCCAGCGCTTTTCCTAGATGCATGACAACTTCCTTGACTATTCAGAGGCGCCTCCACCAGCGGAGGACGAGCGCGGATTCTAGAGGCTCGCCAATGATGGCAAAAGGACATTTACCCAAAAAATGCACTCAGCGGAAGAACTGGCTCGGCGTGCGGCCGAAATGCTTGCGGAACATCGCGCTGAACGCACTCGGGCTGTCGTAGCCCAGCGCACCCGCCACGTCGATGATCTTCTCGCCCAGGGCGATGCGCTCCAGGGCCAGCAGCAAGCGCGCCTGCTGCCGCCACTGGCCGAAGGTCATGCCGGTGTCGCGGCGGAACAGGCGCTGGATGGTCTTCTCGTCCTGGCCCAGGCGCGCGCTCCAGTCGGCCAGGGTCGAGGGATCGCCGGGATGCGCCTGCAGCGCCGCGCAGATCCGTCGCAGTCGCGGTTCCGTCGGCTGTGGCAGGTTCAGCGGCAAGGTCGGCAGGACTTCCAGTTCGTCGAGGATCAGGCGCAGCACCCGCGCGTCCCGCGAGTTCGGCGCATGGGGATGGCGAATGCCCACGGAGACCTTGATCAGTTCGCTGAGCAGGCTGGAGACGCTCACCGCGCAGGTCTCCTGCGGCAGTTCGAGGCGCGGGTCCGCCTGGACGAACACGCTGCGCATCTTCACCGCACCGACGCAGCGGATCGCATGCACCTCGCCGCGAGGCATCCAGATGCCGCGACTGGGTGGCACGGTCCACTGGTTCAGCGCCGCATGCACCACCATCACGCCCTCGATGGCGTAGATCAACTGGTGCTTGTCATGGGTGTGCGGCGGGATGTTCCAGTTTTCCGGGTAATCGGTGGCGCTGCTGCTGAGGGTCCAGTCGGCCAGGTCGATGTCGCGGAGGAATTCGTCCAGGGGTCTGATCATATTGCCCGTTTCTCGACAGTCATTGTCCCAATCGCGCGAGACAGGCGAGCGGGCGGCCCCTAGCATAAGCTCCGAATCCATAACCCTGAACCCCTGTGAGCACATTCCCTTGTGTGCCGCGTGACTCTCCGGAAGGTCCAGCATGTCCGCCAGCAGTACCACCGCGTCTCCCGCCGCCGCCTCCACCCGCCCCAGCCAGAGCAGCCCGCTGGTGATGCAGGTGATCGCCGGCTGCGCCCTCGCCCACCTGGTCAACGACCTGATCCAGGCGGTGTTGCCATCGATCTACCCGATCCTCAAGGTCAACTACGGCCTGACCTTCACCCAGATCGGCCTGATCACCCTGACCTTCCAGCTCACCGCCTCGCTGCTGCAGCCCTGGGTCGGCTACCACACCGACCGCCATCCCAAGCCGTGGCTGCTGCCGGTGGGCTCGATCTGCACGCTGATCGGCATCATCATGCTGGCCTTCGTCGGCAGCTTCGGCGCCATCCTGCTGGCCTCGGCGCTGGTGGGCATCGGCTCCTCGACCTTCCACCCGGAAGCCTCGCGCATCGCCCGCCTGGCCTCCGGCGGACGCTTCGGCCTGGCCCAGTCGACCTTCCAGGTCGGTGGCAACGCCGGCTCCGCCTTCGGTCCGCTGCTGGCGGCGGCGATCATCATTCCCTACGGCCAGGGGCATACCGCCTGGTTCGGCCTGGTGGCGCTGTTCTCGATGTTCGTCCTGTACAAGCTGAGCCGCTGGTACAGCAACCACCTGAGCCTGTTCAAGCTCAAGCAGGGGACCCAGGCCACCCACGGCCTGTCCAGGCGCCGGGTGACCTTCGCCCTGGTGATCCTCGCGCTGCTGGTGTTCTCCAAGTACTTCTACATGACCAGCTTCACCAGCTACTTCACCTTCTACCTGATCGAGAAGTTCGACCTGTCGGTGGCCAGCTCGCAGCTGCACCTGTTCCTGTTCCTCGGCGCAGTGGCGGCCGGCACCTTCTTCGGCGGGCCGATCGGCGACCGCATCGGGCGCAAGGCGGTTATCTGGTTCTCCATCCTCGGCGCGGCGCCGTTCACCCTGGCCCTGCCCTACACCGACCTGTTCTGGACCAGCGTGCTCAGCGTGATCATCGGCTTCATCATGGCCTCGGCGTTCTCCGCCATCGTGGTCTACGCCCAGGAGCTGGTGCCGGGCAACGTGGGGATGATCGCCGGGATCTTCTTCGGCCTGATGTTCGGCTTCGGCGGCATCGGCGCGGCGCTGCTCGGGCACCTGGCGGACATCCGCGGCATCACCGAGGTCTACACCCTGTGCTCGTACCTGCCGTTGCTGGGAATCCTGACCATCCTGCTGCCGTCGACCAAAGGCGTCTGAGGTAACCGGTCTCGGCAGTTGCGAAGAACTTGTGGGAGCGGGTTCACCGGGACGCCGCTCCCACAAGGTTCAGCTATGGGTAATGTCGCGGTCCTTGGTCTCGGGCATGAAGAAGATCCCCAGCACCGCGGTCATCACCGCGATCACGATCGGGTACCAGAGGCCGTAGTAGATATCCCCGGTGGCCGCGACCATGGCGAAGGCCACGGTGGGCAGGAAGCCGCCGAACCAGCCGTTGCCGATGTGGTACGGCAGCGACATCGAGGTGTAGCGGATGCGCGCCGGGAACAGCTCGACCAGCCAGGCGGCGATCGGCCCGTAGACCATGGTCACGTAGATCACCAGGATGGTCAGCAGCAGCAGCACCATCGGGTAGTTGGTCTTGGCCGGGTCGGCCTTTTCCGGGTAGCCAGCGTTCTTCAGCGCGCCGCCGAGGGTGGCGGTGAAGCTGTCGTTGGCGGCCTTGAACTCCGCCGCCGGCAACGTGCTGCCGTCGAAGCTCGGCAGCAGGCTGTTGCCGATGCGGATCTGCGCCACCGCCCCCGGCTCGCCCACCTCGTTCTCATAGGGAATCGCCCGCTTCGCCAACAGGCTCTTGGCCACGTCGCAGGAGCTGGTGAAGCGTGCCTTGCCCACCGGGTCGAACTGGAACGAACACTGCGCCGGATCGGAGATCACCGTCACCGGGTTCTGTTGCTGGGCGGTGTAGATGTCCGGGTTGCCGAACTCGGTGAGTCCCTTGAAGATCGGGAAGTAGGTCAGCGCGGCGAGGATGCAGCCGGCCATGATGATCTTCTTGCGCCCGATGCGGTCGGACAGGCTGCCGAAGAAGATGAAGAACGGCGTGCCGATCAGCAGCGAGCCGGCGATCAGCAGGTTGGCGGTCTGCGGGTCGATCTTCAGCGTCTGCAGGAGGAAGAACAGCGCGTAGAACTGCCCGGTGTACCAGACCACGGCCTGCCCTGCGGTGCCGCCGAGCAGCGACATGATCACCACCTTGAGGTTGTCCCAGCGGGCGAAGGACTCGGTCAGCGGCGCCTTGGACGCCTTGCCCTCCTCCTTCATGCGCTTGAACACCGGCGACTCCTGCAACTGCATGCGGATGTACACCGAGACGATCAGCAGCAGGATCGACAGCAGGAACGGGATGCGCCAGCCCCAGGCCTCGAAGGCCTCGGTACCCAGCGCGGTGCGACAGGCGAGGATCACCAGCAGCGAGAGAAACAGGCCGAGGGTCGCGGTGGTCTGGATCCACGAGGTGAAGAAGCCGCGCCTGCCGGGCGGCGCATGCTCCGCCACGTAGGTGGCCGCGCCGCCGTACTCGCCCCCCAGGGCCAGGCCCTGGAGCAGGCGCAGGGTGATCAGGATGATCGGCGCCGCCACGCCGATGCTGGCGTAGCTGGGCAGCAGGCCGACCACTGCGGTGGACACGCCCATCAGGATGATGGTGATGAGGAAGGTGTGCTTGCGCCCGATCATGTCGCCGAGGCGACCGAACACGATGGCGCCGAACGGCCTGACCGCGAAGCCGGCGGCGAAGGCCAGCAGGGCGAAGATGAAGGCGGTGGTTTCATTGACCCCGGCGAAGAAGTGCTTGGCGATGATCGCCGCCAGCGAGCCGTACAGGTAGAAGTCGTACCACTCGAAGACCGTGCCGAGGGAGGAAGCGAAGATGACCTTGCGCTCGTCGTGGGTGATGCCCTTGCCGGATGCACTGCCCGGCGTGGGCGTCGAAGTACCGTAGGTAACCGCCATGAACGTTCTCTCCGTCTTGTTCTTGTAGGCCGGAGCATCCCGCTGTTGAATCCATACGCACTCTGGCCATGCGAAAGGCTGATGACATCGGATCACGGACTGCGCCGGCGCCGGGGAACAGGCGGACGGCCTCGCGTTGCACGCAGGATTAAGAGTAATAGGCCGTTGGCGGAATTCCAGCGCCCTGCGGCGAGGGCGCCGGACGGTGTCACAGGTGGCGCAGCAGCGCCGCGGCGAGGATGCCGGCGGCGATCGCCGGCAGCGGTTTCTTCACCAGCAGCATGACCACCGCGGTGCTGGCCAGGGCCGCCCGCGCGGCGTTGTCGCCGCTGACCGCCAAGGGCGTCAGCACCGCCACCAGCACCGAGCCGGACATGGCGCCGATGAACTGCTGCACCCGATGGTTGATCGGCACGAAGGACATCACGAAGACCCCGCCCCAGCGCGTGGCCAGGGTCACCACGGCCATGATCAGGACCAGGATCAGGGCACCCTGACCGCTGCTTTCAATGCTCATCTTTCGGCTTCTCCATCCACACCGCACCGACGATGCCGCCCGCCAGGGCACCGACCACCACGTGACTGTTCTCCGGCAGGAACACGTACGCCAGCAACGCCGAGGCGGCGGCGACGCCCCAGATCAGCAGCATGCGCAGGTCCTTCTTGCCGCCCACCACCATGGACAGCAGGAAGCAGCCCATGACCATGTCCAGGCCCCAGCTCACCGGGTCGCTGACCAGGTTGCCGAAGTACAGGCCGAGCCAGGTGCCGAGGATCCAGGTCGACCACAGCGCCAGGCCACCGCCGAAGAGAATCCCCAGCCCCGGCTTGCCGGCCGACAGTGCCTGCATCGCCATCGCCCAGTTGGCGTCGGACACCACCAGCATGATCCCGTAGCGCCGCGCCAGCGGCAGCTCGCGCAGCCAGGGATAGAGCGTGGCGCCCATCAGCAGGTGGCGGGCATTGATGGCGAACACGGTGACGATCAGCGGCACCAGGGGCACCTGCGCGCCCCACAGGTCCAGCGCGGCGAACTGCGACGCACCGGCGAACACCAGGGTGCTCATCCACATGATCGTCGGCGTATCCAGCCCGACCTGGGCGGCGGCCAGACCGAAGGCCAGGCCGAACACCACGACGAACATCGAGATCGGCAGCAACTGCCGGAACCCGTCCCATACCTCGTTGTAGCCCAGCTCCGTGGAGCCCTTGGCAACCGATAACACGACAGACCTCCTCATCACGCGGCCCGTCTGGCGGGCCGCTGTTTTTTATCAACGCATTCGGACGCCGCTCACTATCCAACAGACACGAATTTGCGAAAAGCGCATATTATGCGACCCACCCATTTGCTTATCGAATACAGCGGAGCGTGCCCATGCAGGACCTGCAGATCGACTGGCTGAAGTGTTTCGTCGCCGTGGTGGACACCGGCTCGCTGTCCAATGCCGCGCCCGAGGTGCACCGCTCGCAGTCGGCGGTGAGCATGCAGTTGAAGAAGCTCGAGGCGGCGGTGGGTCGCCAGTTGCTGGTACGCGACGCACGCCAGCAACAGCTCACCCCGGACGGCCAGGTGCTGCTCGGCTATGCCCGGCGCCTCCTCGACCTGCACAGCGATGCGCAAAACGCCTTCCATGGCGACGAACTCACCGGACGCATCCGCCTCGGCGTGCCGGACGACTACGCCGCGCGCTACCTCACCCCGGTGCTCAAGCGCTTCGCCCTGCGCTACGGCGCGGTGGAGATCGAGCTGGACTGCGAGCAGTCCACTTCGCTGATCCCGCGGATCGAACGGGGCGACCTGGACCTGGCCCTGGTCTCCCGCGACCATGCGCGGCGCGGCACCTTGCTGTTCCGCGAGCCGATGGTCTGGGTCGGCTCGCCGCAGTTCGATGTCTGGCGCCGCGACCCGTTGCCCATCGCCACCTACGAAAGCACCAGCCTGGCACGACGCTGCGCGATCCACTCACTGGCGTTGCAGGGGCGCGACTACCGCGTGGTGTACAACAGTTCGAGCCTGGCCGGGCAGATCGCCGCGGTGGAAAGCGGCCTGGCGGTGGCGGTGCTGACCCGCTGCAGCGCGCCGGAACACCTGGAGATCCTCGGTGCCGAGCATGGCCTGGGGCCGCTGGAGCCGATGGAGGTGGCGGTGTATCGCAGCCGGGCGTCGCAGGGCTCCAAACCGGTGGACCAGTTGTACGGGCTGCTGATCAAGACCCTGCGGATGACGGCGGGGGCCTGACGCCCCGGCAGGCGGCCAGCACGTCCGCGGTGTCGAGCACCCGCGCATAGTCCATGGCCAGGTTGGCCAGGGAAATCGCATGCACCTCCTCCGCCGCCCAGCGCCGGCCATCGCGCCCGACCAGGTCGAAGGCGTAGCAGGCGTCCGCCGCCACCACCACATCGAAGCCCAGGTTGCCGCCGGTGCGCGCCGTCGCCTCCAGCGAATTGTTGGTCGCCACCCCGCACACCACCAGTTGGCGGATGCCGCGCACGTGCAGCCAGCGCTCCAGCCCCGAGGCGATGAAGGCGTCCGGCACGTTCTTCTCGACCACCTGCTCGTCCCCCAGCGGCGCCAGCGCCTCCTGGAACTCGCAGCCCGGCTGCCCCGGGCGGAACACCGAGTCCGCCGAACGCGAGACATGCCGCACATGCACCAGTGGCCGCCGCGACGCCCGCCAGGCCTGCAGCAAGGCTTCGACCTGCTGCTCCGCGCCCGGGTTGTTGCGCCGCGCGCCAACCGGATGGGCGATGCCTTTCTGCATATCGATGATCAGCAGCGCGGCATTGTCTTCAAGCTTCATCGGCAGACTCCAGCATCGCCAGCAGGCGCTCGGGGTACACCGTCTCGGTGGTCGTGCGCAGCTCTTCCGGCGACCACCAGCGATGCGCCGCCATCACCTTCAGTTCGTGCTCGCTCCAGCCCGCGCGGCTGAGCTGTTGCGAGGTCGCCCGCACCTTGTAGTAGCGCTCCATGGAAATGACCTCTTCGCCACTGGGCAGGCGCATGACGAAGCGCCGCTCGCCGACTGGCTCGCCCACTTCCGTCCGCTCGATCCCGGTTTCCTCGCGCAGCTCGCGAATGGCCGCCTCGCGAAAGCCCTCGCCCGCCTCCAGGCCACCCCCGGGGGTGGCCCAGTGCGCCTGTCCCGCCAGCGCATCGTCGGTATGCACGAAGTGGAACAGCAGCACCCGCTGCTCCGGGTCGACGATCAGCAGACGGGCTGATTTCCTTTCACGCATGGCAAGATCCCTATTAGAAAAACTGATTTCCGATTCGGACTATTCATCGATGCTGATGAGCGGCAATGGTAGAACGGAGGACCTACTCCACTGGAAGCCTTGCCGCATGTTCGCTGCCATCCCCCAGATCGCCCCGCAGGTCATTCAACTGGCGCCGGGTTTCCGCGCCCTGAGCATCACCGTCGAGGCCGCGCCGCTGGCCCGCCCCGAGGTCGCCGAACAGGCCCTGCAACGCGCCGCCGGCATGCTGGCCGGGAACGGCCCGGCCTGGGCCGAAGCGCACCTGGCTGCCTGGGCCGAGACCTTCCGCCGCTTCGGCGCCAGGCCGCAGCGCACGCCGTGTTCGGCACAGGCCCTGCGCAGCCGTTTTCAGCGCGACGGGAGGCTACCGGGCATCGACCCGGTTGTCGATCTGTACAACGCCATCAGCCTGGAATACGCCATTCCCGTCGGCGGCGAGAACCTCGCCGCCTATCAGGGCACGCCGCGCCTGGTGATCGCCGACGGCAGCGAGCGGTTCGACACGATCAAGGAAGGCCAGCCGCACCACGAATCCCCCGAGCCTGGCGAAGTGATCTGGCGCGACGACCAGGGCGTCACCTGCCGCCGCTGGAACTGGCGCCAGGGCGTGCGCACCCGGCTGGATGCCCAGGCGCGGCACCTGTGGTTCGTACTGGAAAGCCTGCCGCAGATGCCGCTGGAGGCGTTGCATGAGGCGGGTGAGCGGCTGGTGGATGGTTTGCGCCAGATGATGCCGGGGGCGAAGGTGGAGGTGCATCTTGTGTGATGAGCCGGTTGCTGTGCTACTGATCGCGAGTTTGCAGCTATTTGCAGATCGCTATATTCGTGCTCTTTAAATACCGTGCAAAAACAGTAATAAGCAATATAAGGACTAATTTCGTCGAATTCCCTCACCCGTCCTCTGAGACGCATTCGCTTCAGCTATTTCGAGGTCGTGACGAGCTCGCCGCAGCCATGGGGCGCGGCGCTCATCTGTTGTTCGGGCAAAGAGCCATTCTTTAAAATCCTTGATTTGTTCAGACGCATCCCAGTCAACGGGGATAAGTTGCTTTTCGAAGGAAACCGTCCACCACCACACAAACAACTCCCCAAAGAGATCAATGGCCATCTTTTCCTGCAGCTTCTCTTCCTTGGCAAGATACCCAAGTCGCAGGAAGAAACCGATAACTATCCACAGGTGAACGGCCTTTTCTGGTTCAGTTGACTTCTCAATAGCAATGACTGTTGACGACGGGTATTTCCGTACGAGGACTCCTGCGAGTGTTCTAGCCCTATAGTTGGACTCGCTATTCCATTCCCGGTGCAGGTCCAGCACAGTCCGGACGCCTTCCTCCAATTGTTGCTCACGCCTTTGCTCTAAATCTTTCAAACGCTGCACGGTAACTGCAATATATAAAAATACAAAAACATTCAACAAGGAAAACAATGGATTAAGCAACCCACCAATATAGTCCCCGAATTGTCCCCATGCCGCCGGATCATTACGCGCTACGGGAGAGGCGCCCAAAAAATAGATATACAAACCGAGCACCACTACGATGGAAATCAAAACGCTAATAGAAACACCGACAGGTACCCACACAACACTTTTCGCTGTTTTTTCCTGATCGTGCTCCTGCCCCATATACAGCTCCTTTTTTTTGCTTCAGTGTCATGTCGAAAACAAGATCACACGCAGAAAATAACCAGGTGAGGAGTGTAGCAACCAGACTGGCGGCCCACACCCGCGACATCGCCCTGGCAACCGGTAGCGCGATCTTCGCCCTGCGTCACCCCATCGATCTGGCCAAGGCGGCGGCGACCCTGGACTGCCTGTCCGGCGGACGCCTGGTGCTGGGTGTCGCCTCGGGCGACCGCCCCGTGGAGTTCCCCGCCTATGGCCTGGCCCATGAGCAGCGTAGAGAGCGCTTCGCGCAGAGCGTGGCGTACTTCCGTCAGCTGCTGGCCGAGGATGCCGCGCCAATCGATTCGCCGCTGGGACGGCTCGACCGCGCCCGCCTGCTGCCCAGGCCCGTGAGCGGACGCATTCCGCTGCTGGTGACCGGCTCATCGCGTCAGTCCTTGCCGTGGCTTGGCGAACAGGCCGACGGCTGGATCACCTACCCCGAAGCCACCCATAACCTCCTCGGCCCCCGACGCCTGGCCGAGAAGATCCGCGCCTGGCGAGCGGCCATTCCTGGCGGCGGCTTCCGCCCGCACGTCACCAACGAGTGGATCGACCTTGATGAAGACCCCCGCTTCCCGCGCACGCCGCAACAAGGTGGCTATGTGTTGCGCACCGGCCGCAACGGCTTGATCGACCTGCTGCACGAATGGCGCGAGGCCGGGGTCAATCACGCCGCACTGGGCATTCAGATGGCGCAGCGCCCGGCGCGGGAGATCATCGAAGAACTGGCGCAGGAGGTGCTGCCGCTGTTTCCGTCGCTGGCCGGGCCCGGCGCCCATGGGCAAGCCTGGTAGGCAATGCACTGGCTGGCGCTTTTCAATGGGGTCTACAATGGCGGCCCGCACCACCCGCAACAGCCTGTGCCGATCAAGCGCAGGCTCATGAAAAGGAAGTCAGACGATGGATACCCGTTGCACCTCCCTGGACCAGGTCCGCCAGCGGATCGATGAAATCGACCGCAGTCTCGTTGCCCTTCTCGCCAAACGTGGAAACCTCGTGACGCAAGCTGCGGGCTTCAAGAAGACCACCGATGACGTGCGTGCACCTGCGCGGGTCGAGCAAGTCATCGCCAAGGTACGTGCCATGGCTGACGAAACCGGTGCCTCGCCTGAGGTCGTGGAGCAGGTCTATCGGGCGATGATCTCGGCCTTCATCGCTGAAGAGCTGAGCACCCATGCACAGCTGAGCGCCGCCCCTTGCGCCTCCTGACGACAACGCGAGGCTCACGATGATCATGCAGATACGCGAAATGACTCGCGACGACCTGCCCGGCGCCAGTGCCCTGTGCCTGGAGGCCTTCATGCTGGCGGTAGCGCCTTCGCTATCGGCGCAAGGTGTGGAAACCTTCACGAAGATTGCCGCACCGCAGGCCTTTGCCGAACGCCTGCCAGGTGACAACCTGATGCTGGTTTGCGTCGCAGAAGGCACGCTGACGGGGTTGATCGAACTCAAGGAAGGACGCCATGTGGCGATGCTGTTCGTTGCCCCTGGCCGGCAGCGCCACGGCATTGGCAAGCGCCTGTTGCAGGCGGCGCTGGAGCAGGCCAGGACCGAGGTGGTGACGGTCCGCGCCTCGCTGTCCTCGGTGCCTGCGTACGAACGCTACGGGTTCGTACTGGCGGGGGACGTGGGCGAGTTTGCGGGGCTGGTCTATCAGCCGATGGAGAAGCACCTGGCGAGAGCATCGTGCCCGTGACCGAGCCAAGACGCCTGAAGGTTTGGCAAGCCTTGTCCGAGCTGTTCCTGGATACCGAAATCGATCACAGGACGTTCGCCTACGTGGCGAAGGCCATCCTGGACAGTGAATACTCCCCGGAGGAGATTCAGACCATGCTCTGGGGAGAGGTTTTCCCGGTTCTCGAGTCGAACTTGCGCAGCGTGGCCGGCGAGTGGGCAGGATGGTCGGACGCTTGGCTGCTGGAACATCTTGATGTGTGCCAGGCACCTGTCCCACCCGCGCGTACAGGTAGCGTCGCGGCAGAAATCAGACGCTGCTGGGGCGAGGTGGCGTCGCGGCTTCCTCCGGCGTTTCATTGATGTGCCTGAACCTGGGGCTGGTCGCAGTGGGTCGATAGCAGCCACTTTGCGACCGCGGGTCGCAGCCCCTAGAATCTGCCCCCACGTTTTTGCTCAACCCGATCAAGGAAGTACAGGTGAAGAAACGACTGTTGCTGGGCTGCCTTGTGCTTGGCCTGCAAGGCTGCGCCAACATGCCACCCTATTCGAATCTGGAGGCTGGCCAGCAAGGCGACACCTCCCGCTACGCCATTCTCGAGACGGAAACCCATGCGGGCCAACCCCACCGTCGCTGGGCCGATATGAAGCCGAATCTCGACATCATCCGCATCAACGACAAGAAAGTCGGGGACATCCCGTTCGCGACCTACTACTACAAGAACGGGTCGCCCCAGCGCGCCTTGCTCAAGCCCGGGCACTACACCGTGCAGCTTGAATACAACGTCCCCGGCAAGTTTCTGCTGGCCGACTTCGAGTTCGATGCCAAGCCCGGTCAAAGGATTCTGGCCCGCTCTCGCTATGTGGGATTGAGCCTGCTGGTTCTTTGGCTCGAAGACGCCGAGACCCACGAGAAGCTGGGTAAACAGGTGCAGTAACGCAGGTGGTCATGGGTGCCGCCCTGGCCATCATCAGCAACGCCTGAAGCACCCGCCTGAGCACCAGATTCCCCTGCCCCGTCCTTTGGCGCCCCCGGTCGGCTCGCGGGAAAAAAGTCCGAGCATTGCGCCCCTGCACCGACGTCGAAACTGAACACAGAGCACGCTGTGTCAAACCGAACGAGGACAGGATCATGGCTGGCAATCAAGACAACCAGGGCAACAAGCAAGGCGGCATGGGCAACACTGCTACCGACAAGGACAAGATGTCCGAGAAAGGCCGCCAGGGCGGCCGGACCTCCGCTGGCGAGCCGCGTCATGGCACCGACCGCCCTGCGCAAGGCGGTCAGCGTGGCAATGACATGACGCCGGACAACACGCCGGAACGCTCGACCGACAGGGATCAGCAAGGTCGCCAGGGTGGCGGCAAGAACGAGCAGAAACGCTGATCGGCGCCGCCAGGCAGTAACGACGAGGCCGTGCGAGCTTCTGCTTCGCGCGGCCTCGAATATCAACTTTGGGGCTGAGCAGGCCCCTCTGGCGTTCGCTGGTCGGACCGCCGCCCCGACAAGCCAGCCCCCACACAGTCCGCGTCGCTTCTGGAGCTTGTTCTCTGAAGGGCTGGGCGGACTCCTGCAACTCCCCGCTACAGCAATGAGTCAAGCCACGCCGGCACAGACCACCTCAGTCCTCGAACACCGGCCGCGAGGCCTTCTCGATTTCCGCCAACGCCTGCGCTTCGCTCATCACCCCGGACTCGGCCATGATCGCCAGCAACGAACGCCCTTCATTGACCGATTGGCGCGCCAGCTTGCTGACCTGCGCATAGCCCAGCCGCGGCACCAGCGCGGTGGCCACGGCCATGGAGCGGGTCAGGTGCTCCAGGTTGCGCGCCTCGTCGGCCTGGATGCCGGCCACGCACTTGTCGCGGAACCGCTGGATGCCGCGGGTCAGCAAGGTGATGCTGTCGAACACCCGCGAAGCCACCACCGGCTCGAAGTGGTTGATCTCCAGCTCGCCGGCCTGCACCGCCTGGGCCACGGCGACATCGTTGCCGATCACCGCGAAGCTGAGCTGGATCATCGCCATCGGCAGCACCGGGTTGACCTTGCCGGGCATGATCGACGAACCGGCCTGGGCCTCCGGCAGCTTCAACTCGCCGATCCCGGCCACCGGGCCGGAAGACAGCTTGGTCAGGTCGGTGGCGATCTTCGCCAGCGCCGCCGAGCAGGTGCGCAGCTCCGCCGACACCCGCGAGAACACGTCCATGTTCTGCATGGCATCGAAGGCGTTGTCCGGTGCCTGGTAGGCCACCCCGGTGACGTCGACCAGGTGCCGGTACAGCGCCGCGCGATAGGCCGCCGGCGCACCGAAGCCGGTGCCGATGGCGGTGCCGCCCAACGGCAGGGTGCGCAGCTTGTCGCGCACGGCCACCAGTTCTTCAGCCAGGCGCCGGGCCAGCGCGGCGTAGCCGGAGAACAGCTGGCCCAGGCGCATCGGCTGGGCGTCCTGCAGGCAGGTGCGGCCGAGGTGGAGGATATCGGCGAACTGCACCGCCTTGTCTTCGAACACCGCGGCCAGGCCGGTCACTTCGTCGATCAGACCGCCGAGCATGGCATGGGTGGCGATCTTCAACGCTGCCGGGTAGACGTCGTTGGTCGACTGCGAGGCATTGACGTGATCGTTGGGATGAACCACGACGTAGCTGCCGGCGGCATGCCCCATGAACAGCTGCGCGCGGTTGGCCACCACCTCGTTGAAGTTCATGTTGGTCGAGGTTCCGCCGGAGCCTTCCAGCAGGTCGACGATCAGCGAGTCGTCGCAGTTGCCGGCGATGATGTCCTGGCAGGCGAGGACGATGGCCTCGCTCTGCGCACCGCTCAGCACCGCGCAGTCCAGGTTGGCCAGGGCCGCGGCCCACTTGCAGCGGGCGAAGGCGTCGCGGAACGCCGGGTAGTGGGCGATGCTCAGCGGCGACACGCCGAGGTTGTCGAAGCCGCGCACGCTGTTGACGCCATACAGCTTGCCGGCGGGAATCCGTACTTCGCCGACGTAGTCCTGCTCGATACGGCTGTCGGCGCTGTCAAAAGTACTCACGGGAATCTTCCTCATCGATGGTGACCAAAGTTTCGACACCCTTGCCCAGGGCACTCAGCCGCGGCAGGAAGGTGTCCAGAATGACGTTGCGCGCCGTCTCGCAGGCATCGGCGAAGAAGGCGCTGTATTCGTTGCGCCGCGCCACCAGGTACAGCGAGCGCTCCAGGCTCAGCTGCGGGACCAGGTGCGCGGTGACGTTCTCGACCCAGGTGCAGGCCTGGAGAAAACACATCGGGCTGGTGACGGCCCAGCCGATGCCCTCGGCGACCATCGCGGTCAAGGCGTCGGCGTTGTCCAGTTCCAGGCGGTTGGGCACGCGGACATTCAGCCCGCGCATGTGCCGCTCGATCTGCAGGCCGACCTGGGACAGGCGATTGAAACGCACCACCGGCAGCACGTTGGCCATCGCCCGAACGTCGTCGATGCTGTGCAGCGCGCGGTTCAGCGCTTTCGGCGTGATGACGAAATAGCGCTCGGAAAACAGCCGGTAGCGCACCACATCGTTGGCGTCCATCAGCGGGTCGCTGGTGACGATCAGGTCGAGGTCGCGGCGCAGCAGCGACTCGCCCTGCTGCGGACTGAGCCCGGTGCGCACCGACAGCTGCGCGACCCGTCCGAGCATCTGCCGGGTGAAGGCCGAGCCGCAGGTGGCGGCGAAGGAATCCACCAGGCCGATGCGCAGGTCCGGCTTGACCCCGCGCCCGGCGTCGAGCACCTGGGCCTTGAGGTTGAACAGCTCCTCGCTGAGGATCGCGCCGCGGTTGCGCAGGGCCAGGCCGAAGGGGGTGAGGGTCAGCGGCCGGGTGGCACGGTCGACCAGGATCACCCCGAGGTCGTCCTCCAGTTGCCGGACCATCTGCGACACCCCCGACTGGGAGATCCCCATGCGGCTGGCCGCCGCCGACATGCTGCCCTCCTCGGCCACGGCGACGAACACCTGCACCGCGTACATGTCGATGAGCTTGCTGGCTGACATGGCGAATCTCCCGTTATCCGATCACTTGCCGTCGCGCCCGCCGGCATGGGCGGCCAGCGCCAGGTGGGCGGTGTCCTCGCCTTCCGGCGTCACCGCGCCCAGGGCGTCCTTGCTGGTTTCCGGGGCGAACAGATGGCAGAACACCCCGCCGAACAGCAGCACGCCGACGCACACGCCGAGGGCGGCATGAATGCCCAGGTGCTGTACCGCGATCGGCAGCAGGAAGGTGGCGAAGGCCGAGCCGAAGCGACTGGCGGCCACCGCCAGGCCGATGCCGGAGGCGCGCAGGTGGGTCGGGAACAGCTCCGGCGGATAGACGAACTCCAGGTTCACCGCGGCCGCCAGCACGCAGGCGAAGAAGCCGAAGGCGAGGATGGTGCCCAGCGGACCGAACCCGGCGTAGGCCAGCACGGCCAGGCCGATGGCACTGAGGTAGAAGGTGCCGACCAGGAATGCCCGCCGCGAAATGCGATCGATGATCAGCAGGCCGAGCAGCGCGCCGAGCATCAGCAGCACGTTGTAGACCAGGCCGCCGACGAACTTGTCCTGCACCTCCAGGGCTTCCAGGACCCGTGGCGAGAAGGTGCCGAGGGCGAAGAACGGAATCACCTGGCAGGTGTAGAACACGCAGCCGACCAGGGTGTTGCGGCGCCAGCGCGGGCTGAGCAGCTCGGCCAGGCTGCCGCGTTTCTTCGTCGGCGCCGGCGCGGCGACGGGCAGGGTCACGTGCGGGCCGAAGCGCGCATGGATGATCGCCAGGGCTTCGGCACTGCGTCCGCGGGCCATCAGCCAGATCGGCGACTCCGGCACGCCCAGGCGCAGCGGCAGGATCAGCAGGGCCGGCAGGCCGCTGAGGGCGAGCATCAGGCGCCAGGCGTCCGGGCCGGTATCGCGGATGGCGAAGCCCACCAGGTAGGCCGCCACGTAGCCCGCGGCCCAGGCCGCCGCCAGCACGCTGAGCAGGCGTCCGCGATAGCGCCGCGGGGCGAACTCGGTGACCAGCGACTTGCTCACCACGTAGTCGAAGCCGAGGACCAGGCCGAGCAGCAGGCGCAGGGCCAGCAGCTGTTCGGGCGAGGTGACGAAGAACTGCGAGGCGGAGATCACCGCGAACAGCAGCATGTCCCAGGCAAAGATCCGCCGGCGACCGAACCTGTCGGCCAGCGGACCCGCGAACAGACTGCCGAGGAACAGGCCGGCCAGCGAGGCGGCGCCCAGCAGGCCCATCCACAGCGCCGTGAGTTGCAGGGGCCCCGCCGCCATGCTGACGGCGATGCCGATGATGCCCAGCACGAAGCCATCGCTGAACTGCCCTCCTGTTCCGCTGAACACCGTCCGGATATGAAAACGGCTCAGCGGAAGATCTTCGAACGCTACCTGACTCATTCGTATCTCCACCTGTTGTTGTAGTTGTGGGGACCGGTATTGGCACCGGGATTACGATCGAGTGTACGGACGCTTGTTCAGCAAAACAGCATAGGCCAGCGGAGTATCAGGATAGTTGATACTAGCTGCCAGGATCCTTGATAGACGGGGGTTTGCGCGGCATTGGTCGGATTTCCGGAAGAGCGTTGAAGTTGAACTTTGACACCACCAATATTGTTTTCGATAACCCGCTGAATGTATTCGCCCACTGTTCTGGGTTGAAACTTTTCAGTCACTACGAAGTGCTCGAACGCGTCCCGGCATGAACCGAGCATCATTCGGTATTTCACAACCCTTGCCACGGCGTCCCATACTGCGGCGCGGAAACGCATCCTGTTGGTGCAATACAAGGAAGATACAGAATGGATTCGATTTATCTGGTGGTGGCCCTCGGGGCGGTGGTCGCCGGTTTCGTGCAGGGGCTGTCCGGATTCGCCTTCGGTCTGGTGGCCATGTCGTTCTGGGCCTGGGTCCTCGACCCCAGGCTGGCCGCGACCCTGGCGGTGTTCGGTGCCCTGCTCGGCCAACTGGTGGCGGCCATCTCGGTGCGCCGCGGCTTCGACATCAGGCAGCTGGCGCCCTTCGTCCTCGGCGGCCTGCTCGGCATCCCGCTGGGGGTGGCCCTGCTGCCGCAGTTGAACATGGACTGGTTCAAGGCCATCCTCGGCACCCTGCTGGTGCTGTGGTGCCCGGTGATGCTGATGGCCAGGCACCTGCCGGTGATCGCCTTCGGCGGTCGGCTGGCCAATGGCGGCGTGGGTTTCGCCGGCGGCATCATGGGCGGCCTGGGCGGTTTCACCGGCACCCTGCCGACCCTGTGGTGCACCCTGCGCGGCTATGACCGCGATACCCAGCGCTCGATCATCCAGAACTTCAACCTGGCGATGCTGCTGGTGACCATGGCCACCTACCTGGGCTCGGGCATCGTCACCCGCGACATGTGGCCGATGTTCGCCATCGTCGCCCCGGCCATGCTGATCCCTAGCTTCCTCGGCACGCGCCTGTACTTCGGCATCAGCGACGCGCGCTTCCGCCAGGTGGTGCTCGGCCTGCTGACTGCCTCGGGCATCGCCCTGCTGCTGTCGTCGGTGCCCAACCTGCTGCACTGACCGCTCGGGCGCAGGGCTCCAGCGGCGAAGCGCTCGCCGTCAGTGACTGCCCTCCGGCACGAAGTGCTGCATGAAAGTGAGCTGTTCGATGGCCGCGCTGTACGGGCCGAAGCGCGGGTCGCCGGCGTTGAAGGCCGCGGCGACCGCCTCGGCGCATGCGAGGCTTTCCCACCTGGCCAGGTCGACGAAGGTGCGCTGGTCATCCAACGGGCAGTAACCCTGGTATTCGATCAGCCCGGGAAAGGCTTTCAGGGCTTCGCGCAGACCATCACGCAGTTGCGGCATCTGCGCCAGGTATTCCGGCTTGACGGTGAAGATGGCGAGTTCGAGGACAGGGTGGTGCATGGTCATGGCTCTTGCGTGGTTGAGAAGAGCCCAGTATCCGCAGGTCATCCTGACAGCGTGCTGTCAGTACGCCCGCTGCTCGATTGATGGCGCATGTAGGTGCGCAGGGCGATCTGCGGACCGTCGTGCCAGGGTTGTTCGCTGGTGATGATCGAGGCGATGCGGTCGACGCGGAAATCGCGATAGGCGGCGCGGGTGTTGCACCAGCTGCCGACGGTCCACTTGCCGCCCCAGTAGAACAGGCCGATGGGCTGGATCAGGCGGCAGGACACCGCGCCGTCGAGACTGGTGTAGGTGATCTGCAGGACACGCTTGTGCTCGATGGCCTGGCGCAGGGTGCTGAGGTGGCCGCGGGTGGTGGAACTGATGCTGCCCAGGGCGCGAACCGGGCTTTGTTGTGGATCGATGCGCTGCTCCGGTGCCGTGGCCGACACCTTGCCCAGCAGGGTCCGCGCAGCACCGGCCAGTTGCGGGTCGGCGCTGCCGACGAGCATTTCCATGCCGAGCATCAGCGCGTCCACCTCGATGCGGGTCAGGCGCAATGGCGGCATCTCGAACGCGGCGTCGAGCGCGTAGCCGACCCCGGTGGTGCCATACACCGGCACGCCGCTGAGGGACAGGTCGTCGATGTAGCGGTAGATCGAGCGCACCGACACGCCGACGCGCTCGGCCAGGCGCTCGGCGGTGATCGGCTGGTGCACGCGGATGAGGTTGACCAGCTGGAACAGGCGATCGGCTTTGTGCATGGGAACTCCCTCCTGAGTATCGGCGTGTCGCTATTGGCGTTGCCGGCGCGCGGACGAATCGGCCGGCCGGATCGTCTTGCCGCCCTGCTCCGCCACTTCCTGCGCCTGCCCATCGCGCTGCTTGCCCTGCCGGGCCAGCCCCACCAGCCGCGGGATCAGCGGCCCTTCCGGCAGGTGGCGCCAGAACCGGCCGGGCATGTGCAGCCGCAAGGCGTCGGGATTGACCCGCGCCGGGTTGAAGGTATGCCGGTAATAGGTCAGCCACAGCTCGGCATCGGGATCGTCGGCCTGCCGTGCCCACTGCCGCCACGCCTCGGGGCACTGGCGGCGGTAGTCGAACTGCGCGCCGTCGTAGCGTATGCCATCGCGCGAGGTCGCGATCAGCCAGCGCTGGCGCCCCAGGCGTTCGGCAAAATGGCCGCTGGCGCTTTCGAGAATGTCGTGAGCCGGCTCGTGGAAGGCCACCAGGTCCAGTTGCAGGCGCTCGGCCAACGCCGGCGGCAACGGCACGAAACGCACGAAGGCGTGCAGGTGGTGCGCCTCGCGGGTGACCTGCTTGATCCGGCGCTGCAACTCGCTGCCCAGGCGGTCGCCGGCGAGCATGGCGGTACGGTCGCCATGGGCAACGCGCCAGAGCACTTCGTACAGCAGGTTCCAGCGCTGTTCGCCGCGGTAGCGGCCGGCCAGTTGCAACTGCCCCAGCAACTCCGCCGGCACCCGTGCCTTGAACGGCCCCGCCCCCTGCGGCAACGCGCCGGGCATGGCCAGCAGGTCCTGGATCGGGCCCTGGCCCCAGTTCACCTCGACCGGGTCGATGCCATGGCCGAGCAACACCCGCGCCTGGTCGCGCCAGGTGGCGAAGTGGTCATCGCAGTCGAGGGCGATCATCCCCACAGGCCCATCTGCACCGGCGCCTGCGGTTCGCGCATCCGTGCTCGCAGCAGGCCACTGCGCACCTCCGCCAGCGCCGGGCGATAGTCGCTGGTAACGATGAACGGCCGCGCCTTGTCCAGCACGCAACGCAGCTGGATCAGGTCGTCGTAGCGCACCCGCCGCTCACGACGCAGCGCCACCAGACGCTGCACGCTGCGCAGGCCGATGCCCGGCACCCGCGCCAGCAACGCCGGTTCGGCACGGTTGATATCGACCGGGAACACCTCGCGATTGGACAGCGCCCAGGCCAGCTTGGGGTCGATGTCCAGGGCCAGGTTGCCGACCTCGCCGAGCAGTTCGCCGGCCTTGTAGCCGTAGCCGCGCATGAGGAAGTCGGCCTGGTACAGGCGGTGCTCGCGCAGCAACGGCGGTGCCGCCAGCGGCACGCTGTCCGGGCTGTCGGGGATCGGACTGAACGCCGAGTAGTACACGCGCTTGAGGCCATAGCCCTGGTACAGCGATTCGGCATTGCGCAGGATGGTGCGGTCGTCCGAGGCATCGGCGCCGACGATCATCTGCGTGCTCTGCCCCGCCGGAGTGAAGCGCGGCGCCCGCGCCTCGCCGGCCACCGCCTGCTGGCCGCGGTGGATGGTGCCCATGGCCTGGCGGATGGTGCCGAGCTGTTTTTCCGGGGCCAGGCGCCTGAGGCTGGCGTCGCTGGGCAGCTCGATGTTGACGCTGAGGCGATCGGCCAGGCGCCCGGCCTCCTCGATCAGCAGCGGATCGGCATCGGGGATGGTCTTGAGGTGGATGTAGCCGCGGAAGTCGTGTTCCTCGCGCAGCAACCTCGCCACCCGCACCAGTTGCTCCATGGTGTAGTCCGCCGAGCGGATGATCCCGGAACTGAGGAACAGCCCGCTGATGCAGTTGCGCCGGTAGAAGTCCAGGGTCAGGCGCACCACTTCCTCGGGGCTGAAGCGCGCCCGCGGCACGTTGCTGGAGCGGCGGTTGACGCAGTACTGGCAGTCGTACAGGCAGAAGTTGGTCAGCAGCACCTTGAGCAGCGACACGCAGCGCCCGTCCGGGGTGTAGCTGTGGCAGATGCCCATGCCATTGGTCGCGCCAAGCCCGTCGCGCCCCTTAGAGCTGCGCTTGGGGGCGCCACTGCTGGCGCACGAGGCGTCGTACTTGGCGGCATCGGCGAGGATGCCGAGCTTGGCGATGAGTTGCATGGGTGCCTTTTCCCGAATGCTGAATATCCATACAGTATTTCGAGATTGGCGAGGATGCAAGAGGCCGTCGTTAATCAACAGAAATGAGAACGACAGCAACGGAAATGGCAACGCTCTTTGATGTTCACCCGCCGCAGCAGCCTGAAACCCTCCGGGCGGGGCCGCTGTCAGGTGTACAGATAGAGCAACAGACCATCGCGGTTGCCACTTGCCTTCGGCACCGGCGGCAAGACCAGTTGCTCGTCCTTGATCAGTTCCAGTTGCAGGGTATTGCCCCGCAGGATCTCGTGGGCCTGGGACGCCTGCGCGGCGATGCCCTTCAGCGCGGCGAAACGCTGGCCGCTCTGGTCATTGTTGAGGACCCGGTGGTGGGTGTCCTGGAGCTGGGCCAGGACGTTCTTGCCGAACAGCGCATGCTGGCCCTGGAAACTGCGCGCACGGTCATGGGCCAGTGTTCGTTCACCGAGCCGGGACATGATCTGGATGCCCAGTTGCCCGGCCATCACCCAGGCGCGATAGGTCAGCGCCAGTTCCTCACTGCGCTTGTAGCTTTCCTGCTTGTCATGGATGCGGCTGATCACCAGGGCAAAGTAGTTCTGTGCCCGCAGTACGCTGTTGTCGATCTGCATGACGTTGCTGCGCCCCTCTCGCGGGTCGCTGTAGCTGTCCATTTCCTCGAGGCTCTGCATGCCGACCCGCAGTTGCGCGAGGTACTCCAGGAACTGCTTTTCTTCCTGCCAGGCCTGACCGTCCTTGACCTGCGCCAGCAGGTCGCGCAGGGCGTCGATCTTGCGCTCGATCACTCCCAGCTTCTGATACAGCAGGGCGAAGCCGGCCGCGCTGACCGCCAGGTTGGCCACCTGCATGCCCATGAGGATGTTGCTGTTCATGCTCAGGGTCTGCAGTTGCCCAAGCAGTTTGTTGGAAGGCGCTTCGAGCTGCACTCCCTCGCCTTCCTTCAGCCAGGCCACCACCTTCTTGGTCGCGCTGTTGCGAATGACCCCGCCCACCCGTTCGAGGGTGCCGTTCTGCAGCCCCACGGCGATGATTTCCGGAATCTGGAACACCACGTTCAGATCAATCATCGGCGAAGGCCTCGGCGAACGCGCCCAGTTCCTCGGCGATCATGCGCTGGCGCAACATCGCGATGTGCAGCACGCAGGGAACGGTCACGCGAAACGCCGGCCCGGCCAGATCGACCGCCGTCCATACCCCCGTCAGCACCCAGCCGATCGGTCCCAGCAAGGCCGCGGCACCGCGCCCCAGCACGGCACTGGCCGCACCGCCGACGACAGCGCGCACGCCCTGGCCGAGGACCTGCATGGCCACCGTGTTGGCGACGACACCGGCGATCTGGTAGCCCAGCAGGCTCGCCGCGCGCGCGCCCAACAGGCCCAGCAAGGACGACCCGGACAACAGCGCGCTCAGGTCGCTCTGCCCGACGCCAGCCTCCTTCAGGGCATTCTCGATATCGATGCGTTCCTGGCCCGAGGACTTTTTCATCGCGTCCATCAGGATGGTGCGGATCAACTCCTGCTCGAGCGCGACCAGTTCATAGCTTTCCGCCTTCTTCACGCCGAACTTGCCGGCGACATCCTGTACCACCTCCAGGTACGTCGGCCCCTGGCTGCGAAACAGGTTGACGAAGCTGTTGCCGCCGAAAAGGCGGATCTCCGCGAGGATTTCCCCGGCATAACGGCGATGGTTGGGCTGATGCTGCTTGTAGGCGCCGGAGGCGGAAAGCTTCTCGGTGGTACTGGCCTTGAGGATATAGGCGACCAAGGTGGCGAGATCCTCGTTGGACGCGCGCTTGAGTACCTGAAGGGTGTCGGACGAAGACATGGGATTCCCTGGCGTCTGCACAAAGGCCCAAGGGTAATGGGATCCAATGCGCATCACAATGCCATCAGTGCTTCGCCGCCTTCAGCCGTTCTGCGGGCAGGCAATCAACGGCGCGCGCTGATCCGGCAGCGCCTACCCCGGATGCCCGTCCATCCTCGCCCGCACCAGCATCGGCGCGTAGCCACGAACGAACAGACCGAACGCCATGGCCCAGCACAGCGCGGCCAGGCCAAGGCCCACATGGGGCTGCAGCGGCACCAGCAGCACCCGGCTGAGCCCTGCCAGGTTGAGCAGGACGAACGCCGCCGGCATGCCCTTCGGCAACTGCAGGGGGCGCCCGGTATGACCGAGGCTGACCCGGGCGATCATCGCCAGGATCAGGCCGGCCATGCCGCCCACCGTCAGGCAGTGCAGCGCCAGGCTCGGGTTCAGCGGCACGCCGAAATGCCACAGCGCCATGCCCGCGCAAGCCGCCAGCAGCCAGGCGTAGGCCAGGTGCAACGACCACAGCAGCGGCACCCGCCACAGGCCGCGATCATGCCAGCGCAGCAGACGGATGCCATGGGCGACGGCGAGCACGGCGAACAATCCGCCGATCGGCGCCTGCGGCAACAGCGCCGGGCCCGTTGCATACGACAGCGCCAACAGTACCGAAGCGCCCAGGAGCAGCCAGTCCAGCCATGCCCAGGGCTGCACCGCCGTCGCCCGCCCGAGCCCGCGCTGGGTGAAGAAGGGAATCACCCGTCCGCCGATCAGCCCCATCATCGCCGCCACCAGCCACAGCCCGGCGAGCACGCCCTGGCGTTGCCAGCCGTCGTTGCCGACAACCACGCCGGCCATGGCGATGCCGTCCACCAGGGCCAGCAGCAGCAACAGCGCTACCAGCGGATAGTTGCGGCGCTGGCGAGCCTTGCACAAGGTCCGCCCCAGGATCCCCGCCAGCAGCAGCGGGAAACCCGGTTCCAGCAACACCAGCAACGGCCATGGTGCCGCGACCAGCCAGGCCAGGCGCCCCGCCAGCCAGAACAGGACCAGCAGCGCCAGCGGCCTGCCGCTCAGGCCCGGCTGCCCGGTCCAGGTCTGCACGGCGGTCAGGAGGAAACCGGCGACGATCGCCAGGCCGAAGCCGAACAGCAGTTCATGCCGGTGCCAGGCCAGCCAGCCGCCAGCCGGGCTCCACTGCAGCGTGCCGCCCAGGGCGATCAGCCACAGCGGCACGGCCAGCAGCGCGAGCAGGCTGCCAGCGAGGAAGAAGGGACGAAATGCCAGGCGCCACAACGGCGCGATGGCCAGGGCTGTCTTGCGGTCGATCACGTGCATGGCAGGCGCTCCGCTTCACCAGCTCAGATAGAAAATGCCCTTGGCCAGCAGCACGATTAGCAACAGATGAGTGAATACGCTGGCGTGAATGAAGCGCACCGCCCGGGCGGTCATGCGGCCGCTGCGAAACAGCCATAGCGCGCTGAGGAAATGCCCGAGCACACTGCAGGCAACCAGGATCTTCAGCCCGAGCAACAGGCCGAACGATGACTCCAGCGGCGCCGCCAACTGCGCCAGGTAGCGCTCGCGGACCATGCCCACCCCGGCGCCGAACAGCACCAGCAGCACCCATGGCATCAGCCGCCGGGCGCGCTGGCCGATGGCGTGTTCGAGCATCATCATCTGGCGGTCGGGCAACTGGCGGCGGATACCGCCGAGGAACAGCACTTCGAAGAACACCGTGCCGATGAAGACGATGGCGGCGAACAGGTGCAGGGTCAGCAGAGCGGGATAGATCATGGCGGGGCCTCATTGTGCCGGGCAGGTTAGCGCGCCCTCGCTCGCCCGGGCTTGACGCTCGTCAAGTGGGTTGAACTCCGCGGGATGGACCGGCTTCAACAGTGATATCGCTCTCTTCCCGCCAGGAGGCGCCATGCACAATCTGGAAACGCCACGCCTGAAGCTGGGGCTGTTCGACCCGCAGGACAGCCTCGGCCAGGCGCTGATCGCCGCTGCCTTGCATCGCCAGCTGGAGGTCACGGCCCTGCTCGACGATCTCAACCGCATCAGCGCCCGTCCGGGCCTGCGCTGCAAGCTCGGCAGCCTTGACTCGGCAACCACGGTGAGCCGTGCCATCGCCGGGCTCGACATGGTCTTCGCCTGCCTGGGCGAAGCCTTGCAGGAGGACCTGCCGCCACAGTGCGGCAACCTGCTTGACGGAGCCCTCGGCCTGGGCAGGCTGGCGGTGCCGCGGCTGTTCCTGATCGGCCACTGGCACTGGCTGCTCGATGCCGACGACAGCGCCGACGACGCCCTCGGCGCCGGCCTGCGCCGCAGCCTGGAGGTCAGCGGGCTGGACTGGACCCTGGTGGAGATGCCGGCGTTGTCGCCAGGCCTGCGGGTCGACGACTTCAGTGGCGCGGCCACGCCCATCGGCGCCGACGCGCAACGCGCCCTGGCGTGTGCCGAGGCGCTGCTCGACGAAGTGCAGCTGGGCCTGCACCGCCGTCAATGCCTGCGCCTGCGCGACGCCACCGGGAGCTGACAGCCATGTCCGGACCCGACGCACTCAGCCAGACCTTCGCCACCGTCCTGCTGGCGATGGCCTTCAGCAGCTTCATTCTATTCGTGCGTGGCTACCGCCCTGCCGGCGTCAGCGGTCACTGGTACGACCTGGCGCTGAGCTTCATCGCCCTGTGGCTGGCGCTGTGGCCGGAGCTTGCGCACGTCTTCGAGGAGCCGTCGCTGGCCAGCGGGCTCGGCCTGCTGCTGCAGATGATCGCGACGGCGACGGGTGGCATTGTCGGTGCGCTGCTGGCCAGGGCCCTGCGCCTGTTGCTGCTGGAGCGACGCAGGCCGCGGGCGCGGCGATGAGCCGAGAGAAAGAGGGCTTAACCCAATATTCATCCACCTTGCTTTCTCCTTTCACACTTCCCCGCGCTAGATGGCACAACCCGAAGCGAACTTCCCGACGGTAGACGCATCGCCCCCTGACCCGGCGTAACATTTTGCAACCCGATACCCGAGCAAACGCCAGCAAGGCTGGCAGCCGGCCCATTGACATCGCAAAAAGCGCATCCCGCCCTTTCGATATGTATCGAGTACGGGCACAATGCGGCTCTTTTTTTGGCTGGCCTACCCGGAGCCTCGAAGTGATCAAGACCCCGTACTACCTCATCGACAAGCAAAAGCTGCTGGGCAACATGGAAAAGATTGCCTACGTGCGCGAAAAGTCCGGGGCCAAGGCCCTGCTGGCACTCAAGTGCTTCGCCACCTGGTCGGTGTTCGACCTGATGCAGCAGTACATGGACGGCACCACTTCGTCCTCGCTCTACGAGCTCAAGCTCGGCCGCCAGAAGTTCGTCGGCGAGACCCACGCCTACAGCGTGGCCTGGGCCGACGACGAGATCGAGGAGATGCTCGACAACTGCGACAAGATCATCTTCAACTCCATCGGCCAGCTGCAGCGCTTCGCCGAGGCGTCCGAAGGCAAGGTCCGCGGCTTGCGGGTCAACCCGCAGGTGAGCAGCTCCGACTACCTGCTGGCCGACCCGGCCCGTCCGTTCAGCCGTCTCGGCGAGTGGGACCCGGTCAAGGTCGAGGCGGTGATCGAGCAGATCTCCGGCTTCATGTTCCACAACAACTGCGAGAACGGCGACTTCGGCCTGTTCGACAAGATGCTCGGCACCATCGAGGAACGCTTCGGCCACCTGCTGCACAAGGTCGAATGGGTCAGCCTCGGCGGCGGCATCCACTTCACCGGCGAAGGCTATGCCCTGGATGCCTTCTGCGAACGCCTCAAGTCGTTCTCCGAAACCTATGGCGTGCAGGTCTACCTGGAGCCGGGCGAAGCGGCGATCACCAACAGCGCTTCGCTGGAAGTCACCGTGCTCGACACCCTGTTCAACGGCAAGCACCTTGCCGTGGTCGACAGCTCGATCGAAGCGCACATGCTCGACCTGCTGATCTACCGCCTCAATGCCAAGATGGCCCCCAACGACGGCGAGCACACCTGGATGGTCTGCGGCAAGTCGTGCCTGGCCGGCGACATCTTCGGCGAGTATCAATTCGATCGTCCGCTGGCCATCGGCGATCGGCTGTCGTTCATCGACGCGGCAGGCTACACCATGGTCAAGAAAAACTGGTTCAACGGCCTGAAAATGCCGTCCATCGTAGTGAAGCAGCTCGACGGCAGCGTCGAGGTGGTTCGTGAGTTCGGTTTCGAAGACTACCTGTCCAGCCTTTCCTGAGCTGGCAGATAAGGAGAGATAGAGAATTGAAGAAGAACGTTCTTATCATTGGTGCAGGAGGTGTCGCCAAGGTGGTGGCCCACAAGTGCGCGCAGCACAACGACGAGCTCGGTCGTATTGCGATTGCGTCGCGGAACATCTCCAAATGCCAGGCCATCATCGACAGCGTCAAGGCCAAGGGTAGCCTCAAGGTACCCGCCGACATCCAGGCCTTCTCGCTCAATGCCCTCGATGTCGAGGCGACCAAGGCGCTGATCCGCGAGACCGAATCGCAGATCGTCATCAACGTCGGTTCCGCCTTCCTCAACATGTCGGTGCTGCGTGCCTGCATCGATACCGGTGTCGCCTACCTGGACACCGCGATCCACGAAGAACCGGGCAAGATCTGCGAAACCCCGCCCTGGTATGGCAACTACGAGTGGAAACACCTCGAAGAGTGCCAGCAGAAGAACATCACGGCCATTCTCGGTGTCGGTTTCGACCCGGGTGTGGTCAACGCCTACGCGGCGCTGGCGAAACAACAGTATTTCGACCGCATCGAGTCGATCGACATCCTCGACGTCAATGCCGGCTCCCACGGCAAATACTTCGCCACCAACTTCGATCCGGAAATCAACTTCCGCGAG
>Ga0206117_100308_pt1 | contig 63198 bp, 50 predicted proteins | sample 3A5Ametagenome_FD_177997 | JGI IMG/M metagenome (GOLD analysis project Ga0206117, IMG submission 177997) | Enriched microbial communities from leaf-cutter ant dump, University of Wisconsin, Madison, United States - 3A5A | ecosystem: Environmental > Terrestrial > Nest > Insects nest > Nest dump... | reverse complement strand
CTGCTGGGCCGGGCAGATCAGGCCGCCGGTGCAGCGGCGCACGGCGTCGATCTTGCCGGTCTTCTCGTTGGTGTCGCGCACGGCGTGGCTGCCGCAACGCGGGCAGAGGGTGGGGAAGGCGTAGGGCACCGCATCGGTGGGGCGCTTCTCGATCAGCACGTCGACCACCTGCGGGATGACGTCGCCGGCCCGCTGGATCACCACGGTGTCGCCGATGCGGATGTCGCGGCCGTCGCGCAGCGGCAAGCCGTCCTGGCCGATGCCCTTGATGTAGTCCTCGTTGTGCAGGGTGGCGTTGGAGACGACGACGCCGCCCACGGTCACCGGTTCCAGCTTGGCGACCGGCGTCAGCGCGCCGGTGCGGCCGACCTGGATCTCGATGGCCTTGACGGTGGTGGAGGCGCGCTCGGCCGGGAACTTGTGGGCGGTGGCCCAGCGCGGCGAGCGCGAGCGGAAGCCGAGACGCTCCTGCAAGGCGAGGCTGTCGACCTTGTAGACCACGCCGTCGATGTCGTAGCCGAGGTCGGCGCGTTGGCTCTCGATCAGCCGGTAGTGGGCGAACAGCTCTTCCTCGGAATGGCAGCGCACCATCAAGGGATTGACCTTGAAGCCCCATTCTTCGAAGCGCTTCACCGTGTCGTACTGCGTCCGGGCCAGCGGCTCGGACAGGTCGCCCCAGGCATAGGCGAAGAAGCTGAGCGGCCGGCCGGCCGTCACCTTCGGGTCGAGCTGGCGGAGCGAGCCGGCGGCGGCGTTGCGCGGGTTGGCGAACAGGCGGCCGCTCTCGTTCATCATCCGCTCGTTGAGGGCGGCGAAGTCGGCCTTCTTCATGTAGACCTCGCCGCGCACCTCGACGACGTCGGGCGCGCCGGCCGGCAGTTCGTCGGGGATCTCGGCAATGGTGCGGACGTTGGCGGTGACGTTCTCGCCGGTGGTGCCGTCGCCGCGCGTCGCCGCCGTGACGAGGCGGCGATCCACATAGCGCAGCGACATGGAGAGGCCGTCGATCTTCGGCTCGGCGGTGAAGACGGGCGTTTCGCTGGCACCGAGGAAGCTCTTCACCTGCTTGACGAAGTCGTGCAGGTCGGCCTCGCTGAACAGGTTGTCCAGCGACAGCATCGGCCTGACGTGGCGAACCTCGGAGAAGACCTCCGACACCGGGGCGCCGACCTTGAGCGAGGGCGAATCGGAGCGGACGAGTTCGGGAAAGCGCGCCTCGATCTCGCGGTTGCGGCCGCGCAGCGCGTCATAGGCGGCGTCGGAGATCTCCGGCGCGTCCTTGGCGTGATAGAGCTCGTCGTGGTGGGCGATCTCGGCGGACAGGCGCTGCAGTTCGGCGGCGGCCTCGTCCTGGGTGAGGTCTTCGACGGGAATGGAATTCGTTTCGGCCGACATCGCGCGTCTCCCGTGGGGACTCTTTTCGGCTCCGGTTAAAGCCGAATACTCGGGCGGGGCGCAAGTTCTCTCAGAGGGCCGCGACAGCCGTCGTCACCATCAGCGTGCCGGCGAAGGCGGCGAGCACGGCGGCGGTGGCTCGGTTGAGGGTGCCGGCGCCGACGCGATGGCGCCCGAATCGGCCGATGGCGAGGCCGGCAAGGCCCCAGACCACCGTCGCCAGGGCGATGGCGGCAACCGTTCCGGCGAGAAGCGTCGGTGACGGCAGTCCGGGCGGCAGGATGGCGAAGGCAAGCACCAGTGCCTTCGGATTGATGAGGGTGATCAGGAGCAGCCGGCGCGTCGGCAGGGCCGTTCCGGCAGCGGGGTCGGCGCGCCAGAGCTTGATCGCCGACACCAGGAGCGCCGCCGAAGCCAGGAGCTTCAGGATGGGAGCGGCTGTTGGAAGGACCTCGGCGAGCGTGCCGACGCCCAAGCCGAGCAGCGACAGCGCCAGCCCGTAAGCCACGAGAACCGCGGCCAGCGCGCCCGGTAGCCGGACGGCGCCGCCCGTCGCGGTCGCGGCGGCGACCAGTGCGTTGGTCGGTCCCGGCAGCAGCAGGAGCAAGAGGGCGGCGGACAGCGTTGCGGCAAGCGTCATGACGGCTCATGGGGCTGAAAAAGGCCACTCCAAATACCATATTTGTATGCCGCCGACAGCCGAGACGATCCCGCGCCGAATGGTGAACTATGTCTTAATCCTCGTTTCCCAGCGGCGTTCCGATTTGCTAAGTCTTTGGGAGAGGGCGCCGGTGCCGTGGTGCGAACCTTGCAAGGCGGCACGATGACGGGGCGGGGGCGGCGCGCGGCCGAAGATGAGCCGCGCCGACGCCCACAAGGTGGGTATACGGGAGCCAAGACGCTGAATTCGTTGTATTTCGGTATCGGATTCACGGTCATTCTGGCGCTCCTCGTGGCGCTGGTCGGGCCGTTGTTTGTCGATTGGACGGCCTATCGGGCCGCTTTCGAAACGGAAGCGGCGCACGTTCTGGGACACAAGGTGTCCGTTCGCGGGACGGCCGACGCCAGCCTGTTGCCCTATCCCTCGCTCTCCTTCTCCGACGTGGTGATCGGCGACGATCCCAACGCGCCGCTGATGACCGTCGGCCGCTTCAACATGGAGATCGAGCTTTTCCCGCTGCTGTCGGGCGAAATCCACGTCACCGAAATGCAGGTGGTGCAGCCGGAGCTCAACGTCCGCATCGACGACAACGGCGCCTTCGAATGGATGGCCGCCGAGGGTGGCATCGGCATCAATCCCAGCCGGGTGATGCTGTCGGGCGTCGACATCGAGGATGGCCGCATCGTCATCGCCGACGCGCGGCACAGCCAGCCGGTGGTGGTGGACGGCATCAAGGCCCGCCTCGACGCGCCGGCACTGGCCGGCCCCTACAAGGTGGAAGGCACGGCACGGGCCGGCGGCGACACCTTCTCCATCAAGGCGGCCACCGGCGCCGCCGACGGCAGCGGCGCCTTCGCGCTCAAGGCCAACGTGCGCTCGGCGGCCCACCCGGTGGCAGCCAGCTTCGACGGTCAGCTCAAGTTCGCCAACCATCGGCCGACCTGGGCGGGCAAGGCGACGCTCGACCGGGTGATCGCCAAGGAAGACAAGGCGACCTTGCCCTGGTCGCTCACTGCCGATCTCGACGTGTCCAACCGGGCGGTGCTGGCCAAGGCGCTGGAGTTCCGCTACGGCGCCGAGGAGCGGCCGTTCACCATTTCCGGCGCGGCGACGCTGGATCTCGCGGCGGTGCCGAGCTTCGAGGCGGTGCTGTCGGCCCGCCAGATCGACCTCGACCGCACGCTGGGCGCGGGGCCGGACAAGCCGGTCTCCCTCGACGGTGCGCTCGCCGCCTTCGGCGCGGCCATCGCCGGCCTGCCGGTGCCGAGCGTGCCCGGCCGCATCGGCTTCGACATTCCCGGCGTGGTGGTGGGCGGCAGCATCATTTCCGATCTCCGGGCCGACCTCGTGACCGCCGCCTCCGGCTGGACCATCGATACGCTGGAAGCGACGCTGCCGGGCAAGTCGTCGCTCACCGCGCGCGGCCAACTGGCGACGTCGCCGACCATCGGCTTCGACGGCGAGATGACGCTGGCGTCCGAACAGCCGGCGACGCTGGTCGCCTGGTGGGCGCCCAACCGGCCCAAGGTCGGTCTCGATCCCTTCCGCTTCTCGGCCAAGGTGGCCGCCTCGATGGACGGGCTCAGGTTCGACGAGGTCGACGCCCGTCTCGACGAAGGCCGGATCAGCGGCTCGCTCGATTTCTCGCCCGGCGTCGCCGGCCGCAAGCCAAGGCTGACGCTGTCGCTCGACGCCGACCAGCTTCGGCTCAGCGACGTGCAGACGGTGGCCGGTCTCGAAACCGGCCAGGGCGCCGGCGCCGACGTGGTGGTCAAGGCTGCCGTGGGCGCGCTGATTGCCGGCGACACCCGCGCCGAGGGCTTCGACGTGTCGGCCTCGCTGGTCGATGCCACGCTGGACGTCGATCGCCTGTTCGTCCGCTCGCTGTCGGGCGCCCGCGTCACGGCGGCCGGAACCATCCGCGACGTGACGACCACGCCCGACGGATCGATCCAGATGCGCGTCTCGGCCGAGAAGCTGGACGGCATCGCCGATCTCGTTCGCGCTCTCGCGCCCAACGCCCCGGTGGTCGGTTTCCTGCGCGACGCCGCGCCTCACCTCGGGCCGGCGAGCATCGAGGGCACGGTGCTGGCCAAGGCGTCCGGCGACGGGACCGACGTCAGGGTGGAACTGAACGGTTCGGCGGCCGCCACCGACATACGCGGCGAACTGGCCTTCAAGGGGCGCGTCGACGCTTGGGACGCCGCCGACATGTCTTCCGACATCAGCCTGACCGGCCCGGACGGCGCCGAGCTGATGCGCCAGTTCGGCCTGGAAGTGCCGGATGTCGGCCAGACGGGCGCCGGCAGCGTGACGCTGTCGGCCATGGGCAAGTCGAAGGACGGGCTCGCGGTGGTGCTGCGCGGCGCCATGGGGCCCACCGAGGTGACGCTCAACGGCTCGGCGACGCTCAAGCGGGGCGCCGCGCCGAGCGCCGAGCTCGACCTCGACCTGAAGTCGCCGGACGTCGGCTCTCTCTTGGTGCTGTCGGGCAACGTCGTCCAGGGCGTGATGGGATCGACGCCGGCCGACGTCGCCGCCCACCTGTCGATCGGCAACCGCAAGGTTCGAGTCAACCGCATCGAGGGCAAGCTCGCCGAGGTGCCGACCGTCGGCGACATCGACATCGACTTCGCGCCCGCCGTGCCGAAGGTGACGGGCAACCTGTCCTTTGACGAGGGGTCGCTGGCCGGCCTCGGCGAGGCCATCCTGGGACCGGCGGCCTTCGACTTCCCGATCGTCCAGAGCCGCAACCCCTGGCCGGAGGCGCCGTTCGGCTCGGCGTTGATCGACGGCTTCGACACCGATCTCGCCCTCAAGTTCGGCCGGCTCGACATCGAGGGTGGCCCTGCCGCCAAGGGCGTGGCGCTGTCCTTGTCCAGCAATGCATCCGGTACCGGGCTCGACGGCATCGAGGCGACTCTGGCCGGCGGCAAGCTCACCGGCGACCTGATGATCAAGCGCGATCTCGACGGCACGGCGGGCATATCCGGCACGCTGCGCCTCGACGGCGCGGCGGCGGATGAACTCGCCTGGCGGCGCGATGGCCGGCCGCTGGTCACCGGCGCCCTGGGCGTCGACGTGCAGATCAACGCCACCGGCCGGACGCTGGCCGGCTGGATGTCGTCGCTGACGGGCGGCGGCAGCTTTTCGCTCAGGGACGGCCGGCTCGCCCACATGACGACACGGGCGTTCGATCAGGTGATCCGGCTGGCGGATGCCGGCAAGGACCTCAGCGAGGACCGCATCCGGCAGGCCTTCACCGACAATGTCGACATGGGCGATCTCGCCTTCGAGCGGCTCGACGCCGCCTTCACGCTGGCCGGCGGCACGCTGAGGGCGCCCAACATCGTGGTGACGACCAAGGACGGCGCCAGCTCCGGCTCGGCGACGGTGGACATCGCCCGCCTCAGCGTCGACAGCGAATGGCGCCTCTCCCACGATGCTGCCGACGCGGCGGCCGGTGGCGGCGTGCCGCAGGTGTCGGTGCTGTTCAAGGGGCCGCTCGCCGCTCCGTCCCGCCGCGTGGACGTCACCGCCTTCGCCTCCTACCTCGGCATTCGCGCCCTGGAGAAGGAGACGCAGCGGGTGCTGACCATGCAGGCCGACATTCTCGAGCGCGAGCTTCTGTCGCGGCAGGTGCTGCGCGATCGCGAGGCGCTCGACCGTCGCAACCGGCTGATGCTGGAGGCGCGCGAGCGCGCCGCGGCGGCGGCGCTGGCCGAGAAGGCCAAGGCGGCGGCGCTCCTGGCCGCCCAGAAGGTGCGGGCGGAGAAGGCCGGCGGCGACCCGCTCGACGCCATCGGCAAGATGTTGGAGAATACCGCGCCGGCGGCCCCCGGCACCAAGCTCAAGGAGCTGCCGAAGTCCGACGTCGGTCTGCCGCCGGGCGGCGTGACGGAGACTGCCCCATGAGCCCATCGACCCCTCGTCTCGGCCGCCATGCCCAGCGCCCCAAGCCGACCACGCGCGCCGCCACGCCCGACGACATCGAGGTGATCTCCGGCTTCATCCGGTCGCTTGCCGCCTACGAGAACCTGTCGGAGAAGATGGTGGCGACGCCGGAGGACTATGCGGCCGCCTTCTTCGGCGACGATCCGCGCGTGTTCTGCGAGCTCGGCTTCATCGGCGACAAGCCGGCCGGCATCGCCGTGTGGTTCTATTCCTTCTCCACCTTCCTCGGCCGGCATGGGCTCTACCTCGAAGACATCTTCGTCGATCCGGCGGCGCGCGGGCAGGGCGTCGGCAAGGCGCTGCTGGCCCGGCTGGCCCGCCGCTGCGTCGACGAGGGGCTCGGCCGCTTCGAGTGGACGGTGCTCGACTGGAACAAGTCGGCTATCGATTTTTACGCGGCGATGGGCGCTCCCCTCAACGATGCCTGGGTGCCGGTGCGCATGACGGGCGAGGCCATCGAGAAGCTGGCGAGGGAGTGCCCGTGACCAAACCGCTTCTCGATATCGTCGTCGCCATGGCGGAGAACGGCGTCATCGGCCGCGATGGCGGCATGCCCTGGCATCTGTCGAGCGATCTCAAGTATTTCAAGGCGCTGACGCTCGGCCGCCCCATGGTGATGGGGCGCAAGACCTTCGAGTCCATCGGCAAGCCGCTGCCGGGGCGCCAGACCTTCGTGGTGACGCGCGATCCGGGATTTGCACCCGACGGCGTCACCGTGTTCTCCGACCTAGATGCCGCGCTTGAAGCGGCGTCCGCAAGCGCGGAGGCGAAGGGCGTGCCGTCCTTTGTGGTGGCCGGCGGCGGCGCTCTCTACGCGGCGACGATCGGGCGCGCCGATCGGTTGTTCATCACCCGCATCGCCGCCTCGCCGGAGGGCGATACCCGCTTTCCGGCGGTCGATCCGGCGCTCTGGCAACTGGCCGCCAGCGAACCGATGATCCGTGGCGAACGCGACAGCGCCGACGCCACCTTCGAGACCTGGGTCCGGCGTCGCTGACCCCCTCGAAAGAATCAGCTCACGGACGGTTGATCGGCGACGCCTCGCACCCCAAATGGCGTTTGATCTGTATGCGCATTGATGACAGGGGGTTCGCCTCCTATGATTGCGCCAGACCAAGCCGGAGCGTTTCCCGGTCGGCGGCCACGGCAGGCCGGCGGGGAGCGCTCCTGATTTTCATTTTCGGAGGGAAGGGACCCCTATGCCCTGGAGCAATCAGAGTGGTGGCGGCGGCTGGAAAGGCGGCGGCAATGGACCGTGGGGGCAGCCGCCCCGGGGGCCGCAGGGCGGCGGTGGCAACGAGCCCCCCGACCTTGAGGAGCTGCTCCGACGCGGACAGGACAAGATTCGCCGGCTTCTTCCGGGCGGCGGTGGCGGCGGACGGCCCGGACAGGGCGAGCCCACCGGCATCCTGACGGCCCTGCCGCTGATCGCGGTGGCCGCCGTCGGCTTCTGGCTCTATCAGAGCATCTATGTGGTCCAGCCGGATCAGGTCGGCGTCGAGCTGCTGTTCGGCAAGGTCAAGCCTGAGCTGAACGAGCCGGGCATCCATTTTGCCTTCTGGCCGATCGAGCAGGTCGAAACGCCGGCGCTGCTCAAGGAAAACCAGGAAGTGCTCGGCGGCGTCGCCGCCGGTGGCGCCGACTCCATCATGCTGTCGGGCGACCAGAACCTGGTCAGCGTCGAGTTCTCGGTGCTCTGGCGCATCGCCGACCCCATCAAGTATCTGTTCCGCGTCGGCGACCAGCCGGACATCGTCCGCAAGGTGTCGGAGTCGGTGATGCGTGAGGTCGTCGGCCGCACCCGCGCCGACGAGTTCCGCACCACGGGCCGAGAAGTGGCCCAGACGGCGGTGCGCGAGCGCATCCAGCAGACGCTCGATTCCTACGATGCCGGCGTGTCGATCACCGCCGTCAACGTCACCCGCGCCGATCCGCCGCTCGAGGTGCAGGACGCCTTCGGCGAAGTGCAGCGCGCCCAGCAGGACCAGGACAAGTTCAAGCAGGACGCGCAGGCCTATGCCAACAAGCGGCTCGGCGAGGCGCGCGGCGAGGCTTCGCAGATCCGCGAGGCGGCGCTCGGCTATCGCGATCAGGTGATCGCGGAAGCGACCGGTGGCGCCCAGCGCTTCACCTCGGTCTACGAGCAGTACGTCAAGGCGCCCGACATCACACGCGAGCGCATCTACCTTGAGACCATGGAGGGCGTGCTCTCCAAGACCAACAAGGTGATTCTGGACAGCGGAGCCACGCAGGGCGTGCTGCCCTACCTGCCGCTGCCCGAAGTCGGGCGTCCGACGACCCCCTTGAGCACGGGAGCCGCCCAGTGATGCGCACGATCGCCTTGCCCTTCGTCCTGATCGCCCTCGCGGTCATCGCGCTGGTCGTCTACTCGTCGACGTTCATCGTCACCGAGCGCGATCAGGCCATCCAGCTGCGCTTCGGCGAAATCCAGCGCGTCATCACCGAGCCCGGCATCTACTTCAAGCTGCCGACCAACACGGTCGATAGCGTGCAGATCATCGACAAGCGTCTCAACACCATCGAGATCGACAACAACGTCGTCCAGGTCCGCGACAGCCGTCAGTATGTGGTGGATGCCTTCGCGGCCTACCGGATCGTCAACGCCCGGGCCTTCCGCGAAAGCGTTACCGGCAACATGGCCCTGGCCGAAACGCGTCTTCGCACCCGCCTCGATTCGGCACTGCGCCGCGTCTACGGCACGCGCTCGTTCGGCGACGCGCTGTCCGAGGAGCGGTTGGCGATGATGCGTGAAGTGGCGGAGTTCGTTCGTCCGGAAGCGGCGAACCTCGGCATCGAAATCGTCGAGCTCAGGATCCGCCGCACCGAGCTGCCGAACAACGTTCTCGAGCAGACCTACGACCGCATGCGGTCGGAACGTCTGGCCGAAGCCGCCGAGCTTCGCGCCGAGGGTACGCAGGAGGCCGCCCGCATCCGCGCCGAGGCCGACCGTCAGGCGACCGTGCTTCTCGCCGAAGCCCGGCGCGACGCCGACATCCTGCACGGCGAGGGCGATGCCGAACGCAACCGCATCTTCGCGGAAGCCTATGGCGCCGACCGCAGCTTCTTCGAGTTCTACCGCTCGATGCAGGCTTATGCGTCGTCGCTCGCCAGCGGCACGACCATGCTGCTGAAGCCTGACTCGGACTTCTTCCGCTACTTCCGCGGACCGACCGGGTCGCTTCCGGATGCTTCGGCTCCGGCCGCCCAGGCCCAGCCTTGAACGACTTCCTGGTCGCCGTCGGCCTGATGGCCGTCCTCGAGGGGTTGCTGTACGCAGCAGCCCCTTCCTTGATGCGCAAGGGTCTCCGCCAACTGCTGGAAGCCTCCGACTTCTGGCTCAGAACCGGCGGCGTCGCCGCCATGGCGGTGGGCGTCGCCGTCGTCTGGGCCGTGCGCGGCGGTTGATGGCCCCTCCGTCGATCACGGGTGGGGTTTGTCTCCATCCGTGAAACGGATTATGACTTCGCCAAATGCGTAGAGCGCGGTCGCGGATCGCGCTGCTCCGGAACAGAGGCCTCCCGGCCCTTGCTTCCGGTTTTGTTTTCTAGCGTCCAGGCGCTCCGGAAGACCTGGGACTTCGCGGGCGGACGCTCCAGTGGAGGAAGACCGGCTATGGTCTCATGGAACAGGACAGTGCCGGACGTCGGGCGGCGGCGCGGATCGGGGCTCGCGGCGCTGACGCTGGCGGCGGCGCTCGCCCTCGGCGGCGCAGGCCCGGTGGCGGCCGAGCAGGGGCCGGACTCGGTCGCCGATCTCGCCGAGAAGCTGATCGGCGCCGTGGTCAACATTTCCACCACCCAGACGGTGGCCGAAACGCGGCAGGTGCCGCTGCCGCAGGTGCCGGAAGGCTCGCCATTCCAGGACTTCTTCGACGAGTTCTTCGACAAGAACGGCAAGGGCGGCGACCAGGGCGATGGCGCCGACAACGGCGAGGGTGGCGGCTCCGACGAGGGTAGCGGCGATCCGCGCAAGGTTCAGTCGCTCGGCTCGGGCTTCGTGGTGGATGCTTCGGGCATCATCATCACCAACAATCACGTCATCGAGGATGCCGACGAGATCGTCGCCAACTTCTCCGACGGCAGCAAGCTGAAGGCCGAGTTGGTGGGCAAGGATGCCAAGACCGACCTCGCCGTGCTGCGCGTCAAGCCCGACAAGCCGCTCACCGCCGTCAAGTTCGGCGACAGCGAGCACATGCGCGTCGGCGACTGGGTGATGGCGATCGGCAATCCGTTCGGCCTCGGCGGCACGGTGACCACCGGCATCATCTCGGCCCGCAACCGCGACATCAACTCCGGTCCCTACGACAACTACATCCAGACCGACGCCGCCATCAACCGCGGCAACTCCGGCGGTCCGCTGTTCAACGAGAAGGGTGAGGTGATCGGCATCAACACCGCCATCATCTCGCCGTCGGGCGGTTCGATCGGCATCGGCTTCGCCATTCCCTCCGAGATCGCTGTCGGCGTCGTCGATCAGTTGCGGGAGTTCGGCGAGACGCATCGCGGCTGGCTCGGCGTCAACATCCAGGAAGTGACCGACGACCTTGCCGAGAGCCTCGGCATCGCCAGCCCGCAGGGCGCGCTGGTGGCCGGCGTCACCGAGGGTGGCCCGGCGGCGGTGGCCAAGGTCGAACCGGGCGACGTCATCGTCGCCTTCGACGGCCACCCCATCAAGGCCATGCGCGAGCTGCCGCGCCTCGTCGCCAACACGGCGGTGGGCAAGGAAGTGTCGATCACGCTGATCCGCAAGGGCAAGGAGCTGACGCTTCCCGTCACGCTCGGTCGCCTCGAGGAGGGCGAGAAGGTAGCCGAGGCGAAGGGCGAGGAGCCCGCCGCTCCGCCGCCGAAGGACGAGACGAAGATTCTCGGCCTGACGCTCGGCGCGCTCGATGACAGCGCCCGCGAGAAGTACAAGCTCAACGCCGAGGTTCGTGGCGTCGTGATCTCCGCCGTCGATCCGTCGAGCGCGGCGGCCGAAAAGGGCATCGCGGCCGGCGACCTCATCGTCGAGGTGGCGCAGGAAGAGGTGCAGTCGCCCGCCGACGTCGCCAAGACCGTCGAGAAGCAGAAGTCCATGGGCCGAAAGTCGGTGCTGCTGCTCGTCTCCAACGCCGGTGGCGACCTCCGCTTCGTCGCGGTGAAGATGGACTGACGGACGCCACGGTCCGAATGAAAGCAACGGCCGGTTCCTCGCGGGACCGGCCGTTTTCATTGGTGGATATCGCCTGTCTCGCAGACGGCGCCCATCCGCTATGAGCGGCCTGGGGCCTCACCCCTCAGTCGGTCGGGTGACGGATCAGCGCGATGTCGATGTTGCGCTCGGGGTAGAAGTCGGTGGCCGTCAGCTCGAAGGTGGTCGGGCCGGTCTTCTTGACGCCGTTGCCGCAGAAGGACACCAGCGTGTCGGCGTCGCCCTTGTCGACCGTCAGATGAAAGCGGCCGATGGTCCCGCCCCAGTTGGCGCCGGTGGTCAGCACGTAGGAAATCCAGCTTTCCTGGAGATAGGACTGCTGGGCCTCGGCGGCATCCATGCGCTTGCCGACTGCCCTCAGGAAATCGTCGTCGAAGCAGAAGCGCTGCTTTTCCCGGTCGAAGTTTTCTCCGGAGAACGGGTCGTTGTCGTCGGGGCCGATGAAGCCGAGGCCGGCGGTGACGCCGACGCTCGGCGTATAGCGGTGGGCGACCTTGAGGTCGCGGCCGGCCGGGAAGGTGGTGCGCCACCAGTAGGTGGTCTTGAGCCGCCAGACCGGCACGTATTCGGTCTTCCAGCCGCTGCCGTCGTCATACTCCATGGCGATGACGATGCCGCGCTCGATCCAGTCGGACAGCATTTCCTTGGGCAGGGCGGACAGGGCGTCGCCGGTCGCCGTGCCGAACGGCAGCAAGGGGATGTCGTTCTTTGTCAGGAGATCGGTGATGTCGACGTCGACTGCGAACGCGTGGCGGTCGATCTCCGGCTTGACCGGCTTGCCGTCGACCGTCACCGAGAAGTTCATGAAGTTGTCGGACTCGGGGTTCGGCACCGAGACCATGAAATCGCCGCTACCCTCGATGTCCGGCATGGGGAAGGCGACCACGGTCGTCCGGTCCTTGTCGCCGTCGTTGTGGAAGACGTAGTCGACGCGCACTTCCTTCGGCGAGATGAAGAGATCCTCGCTCTGCATCTGGACGTTGTCGGCGTAGACGAAAGTGAGTCCGCCGGCGGCCAGCTCCGCCATGGTGTCATTGGCGTGAGCTGCGACCGGCATCGCCGCGAAGGCGGCGGCCAGTCCGAAAGCGGGCAGTCTCTTCATACGGCGACCTCGGCCTTGATGTGCGGATGCGGATCATAGCCGTCGATGGCGACGTGCTCGAATCGGAAATCGCGAACATCGGTTATCCCTTCGGCGAGCTTCAATCGCGGCAGGGGGCGCGGCGAGCGGGTGAGCTGCAGCCGGGCTTGGTCGAGGTGGTTTCGATAGAGGTGGGCGTCGCCGAGCGTGTGCACGAACTCGCCGGGCTTGAGGCCGGTCGCCTCGGCCATCATGGCCGTGAGCAGAGCGTAGGAGGCGATGTTGAACGGCACGCCCAGGAAGACGTCGGCCGAGCGCTGGTACATCTGGCAGGAGAGGCGGCCGTTGGCGACGTAGAACTGTATGAGGAGGTGGCAGGGCGGCAATGCCATCTTCGGCACGTCGGCCGGGTTCCAGGCGGTGACGATCAGGCGGCGCGAGTCCGGGTTGCGGCGGATCATCTCCTGCACGTCGGCGATCTGGTCGATGGTGCCGCCGTCCGGCTTGGGCCAGGAGCGCCACTGGTGGCCGTAGACGGGACCGAGGTTGCCGTTCTCGTCGGCCCACTCGTCCCAGATGGAGACGCCGTTGTCCTTCAGGTACCTGATGTTGGTGTCGCCTTGCAGGAACCAGATCAGCTCGTGGACGATCGACTTGATGTGCAGCTTCTTGGTGGTCAGAAGCGGGAACCCCTCGGCGAGGTCGAAGCGCATCTGATGGCCGAAGACCGACAGCGTGCCGGTGCCGGTGCGGTCCTCCTTGGCGGTGCCGGTGTCGAGGATGAGCTTCAGGAGGTCGAGATACTGCTTCATGACGGTCCGCTGCGATTGCTGGGGCAGGAGAGACTAACCGGAGTCGCGTGCCGAGTCAGCCGTCGGAGGGGGAAGAGCGAAGTTGCGGGCGAGGGCGTGGTAGACACCCTCCGGCGCGATCAGGCTGGAGACCTTTCCCGCGATCAGCGCCACCAGCATCAGCGGCAGCAGCATGGAGTGGTTGAGCGTCATCTCCTGGACGATCACCACCGAGGTCAGCGGGGCCTGGACCACGCCGGCCAGATAGGCGCACATGCCGAGAAGTGCGATGGCCTGGACGGCGTCGACGTTGAGAAGATAGGCGACGTCGAGGCCGAGGCCGGCGCCGATGGACAACGACGGCGAGAAGATGCCGCCGGGTATGCCCGACAGGGTCGAGGCCAGCGTCGCCAGGAGTTTCGCCGGGCCATACCAGAGGCCGACGTCGGCCGGCGTCTCGTGGATGGCGGCGCGCGCCGCCTCGTAGCCGGTGCCGCTGACGTCGCTGCCCGAGGCAAAGCCAAGGAGGGCGACCAAGAGGCCCAGGAGGGCGGCGGTGACGATCGGCCGCCGGCGGATGAAGGCGCCCGGTCTGCCGGGTAGGCCGCGCGACCAAGCGACGTTGAGGCGGTTGAACAGGCCGCCGAGCGCGCCGCCCACCACCGCCACGACGGCAACGGCGATCCAGGCGACGCCAGGCGCTAGCGTCACGTAGGACGAGCCGAAATAGGTATAGTCACCGAGCAGCATCTGAGCCGTCAGGCCGGCAAGCATCACCGTCATGATGACGATGCCGCTCGCCTTGCTGTCGAAGGACTTGCTGAGCTCCTCGATGGCGAAGACGATGCCGGCGAGCGGCGTGTTGAAGGCGGCGGCGACGCCGGCCGCGCCGCCGGCGAGCAGCAGCGACGAGCGGCGGATGGAGGCGACGCGGCCGGCCGCCTGCATGATGGCGGCGCCGACCTGCACCGTCGGACCTTCGCGGCCGAGCGAGCCGCCGGCCAGGAGGCCGAGCAGCATCAGCAAGATCTTGCCGCCGGCGATCCTGAGCGAGACGAGGTGCCCCGACGGTTCGGTGGACGGCAGCTTGCGGGCGGCGATCACCTGGGGAATGCCGCTGCCCTGCGAACCGGGGAACAGGCGGCGGGCCAGAAAGCAGGAAAGCGCGAAGCCGGCCGGGGTGACGACGAAGGGCAGCCAGGGCCACGCCGCGACGCCGGCCCGGAAGCCGTGCTGGGCGAGATCGGCGGCGCGGGCCATCAGCACGGCGGCGACGCCGACGCCGATGCCGCCGATCAGGAACAGGACCTGGCGGCGGAGGCGAGACGCCTCGACGCGGGAATAGCGGGCGTAGACTTTCGGCCGATGCAGGCGTGGCATGGGAACTCGCCGGTTCTGTGCGTTTTCAGCGCTTCTATCGGACTCGGATCGGTGCCCGGTCAAGGCGGAGCGGCGCATGGCCGCGTCCCAGGGTGGGGACGGATCGTTTGCCGCCTCTTCACAGGCGGGCCGACAGCCCCTATATGTCTTCCTGCCGGAGCAATCCGGCTATGGTGATAAACGGACTGCGCAATAAACCATTCGGACCCGGGGGCGGTACCCGGCGCCTCCACCCAAGGCCTTGCAAAGCCAATCGGCGCAAGGCTTTCGGCGGGGGCGAAATAGGATCGACGGGGGCGTAAAGGCGGCTCTTTCACTCGGCATTGTACCACCGTTATCGGGCTAAACCTATAGTTGCGAATGACAACTATGCTCCGGTGGCCGTCGCCGCGTAATGCGGTGCCCAAACTGGGAATCAAGCCCTGAGGGGTTGCACCTTTAGGCGGGGTTCGGAGGCACCTGGCAACAGAAGCCTCCACTCAATCCCTTATTCATCAGTGCTTTATGTCGCGTGCTTTCGGTCTTGGACCGCGAAGCCGTTTACACTGTCGCGCCGGATGCTCTAAACTATGGGCACGGCGGCCCATCGGCTGTCTCGCGATTTCCTCAAGGCGGAGCCTCAATGCCCAAGGACATGATCCGTTACGACGTTCTGGCTCAGGAAGCCTTCCGTGGCCTTGTGAAGAAGGTGCTTGCGGAAGTGGCTCACGCCGGCCTGCCGGGCGAGCATCATTTCTACATCATCTTCGATACCCGGGCTCCGGGCGTGCGCATTTCCGCCCGCCTGAAGGAGCGCTATCCGGACGAGATGACCATCGTCATCCAGCACCAGTATTGGGAGCTGGTGGTGAACGAGACCAGCTTCGAGATCGGTCTTTCCTTCTCCGGCGTGCCGGAGAAGCTGGTGGTTCCGTTTGCGTCGGTGCGTGGCTTCTTCGATCCGTCCGTTGAGTTCGCCGTGCAGTTCCCGCTGGTCGACGAGAGCGGCAATGCCGCCGACATGCCCGAGGAAGGCCCGCTCAAGGCGATCGGTCCGGCCAGCGGCGAGCCCAAGGTCGCGTCGCGCCCGCCCAAGGGGCAGGTCGCCAAGGAACCGGCCGCCAAGCCGGCAAAGCCCGCCGCCAAGGCGCCCGAGGAGCCCAAGCCTGCCGAAGAGGCGAGCGAGGAGCGCGCGAGCGGACCGACGGTGGTGTCGCTCGACGCCTTCCGCAAGAAGCCCTGATCGGCGATGGGCGAACTCGTCAATCTCCGCCGGGCGCGCAAGGATCGCGATCGCCGCCGCCGCGAGGACGAGGCGGCGGAGAATCGCGTCAAGTTCGGCCGCAGCAAGGTGGAGAAACTGACGGCCAAGGCGCAGGATGCGCTGGAGGCGCGCCGCCTCGACGGTCATCGCCTCGACACCCCCGCCGATCCGGAGACGCCGCCGGACGCCTCGTCATGAACGTCAAGCGATCGCTGTCGCTGGCCGGGCACCGCACCAGCCTGGCGCTGGAGCCGGAATTCTGGGCTGAGGCGGAGCGGCTTGCCGAGCGGCGCGGGCAGAGCCTTGCCGCCTTCGTTCTCGACATCGATCGCACGCGCGGCGACCGCAATCTGGCGAGCGCCGTCCGCGTGGCCGTGCTCGCCCATCTCACCGCTCCCGCTTCTGTTGCGGAGCGCGCTTCCTCCTGATCCCGAGCCCCTATCTTGGTTGAGCTTTCCCTGCACCTCCTGACGGCGCTGTTCTTCGCCGCCCTCGTCGCCGGCTTCATCGATTCGATTGCCGGCGGTGGCGGCCTCATCACCGTGCCGGCGCTGATGCTGGCCGGCTTCACGCCGATCCAGGCACTGGGCACCAACAAGCTGCAGGCGCTGTTCGGCTCGGCCTCGGCGACGCTCGGCTACGCGCGTGCAGGGCAGGTCGACCTCCGCTCGCAGCTGCCGATGGCGCTCATGTCGGCCGGCGGCGCCGTGCTGGGAGCGCTGCTCGCCACCGTATTGCCGGGCGACTGGCTACAGATCGCCATGCCGATCATGCTGATCGCCATCGCCGTCTATTTTGCCTTCAAGCGCGGCCTCAACGATCATGATCGCCATGCCCGCATGACGCCTTTCCTGTTCACGCTGACCTTCGTGCCGGCGATCGGCTGCTACGACGGCCTGTTCGGGCCGGGCACCGGCTCGTTCTTCATGCTGGGCTTCGTGTCGCTGGCCGGCTTCGGGCTTCTGAAGGCGACGGCGCATACCAAGATGCTCAACTTCGCGAGCAACATCGGAAGCTTCTTCGTCTTTCTCGCTTCCGGAGCGATCTTCTGGAAACCCGGCCTCGTGATGGGCGCTGGTCAGTTCCTGGGCGCGCAGCTCGGCTCGCGTCTGGCCGTCAAGGGCGGCGCCAAGATCATTCGGCCGCTGCTGGTGATCACCTGCATCTGCCTTGCCATCAAGCTCCTGGCCGATCCCGCCAATCCCGTGCGGATGTGGGTGATGGGAGGGTAGCCACCCCTCTCCCTGGTCCCTCCCCCACAAGGGGGGAGGGGACGCAGCTTGGGGCTACCCTTGTCTGGAGAAACCAACGGATCTGGAAAATGGGTTGGCCTATCCCATCGTACCCTCCCCCTTGTGGGGGAGGGACCAGGGAGAGGGGCTATGCCGGATTACACCGCCGCGAAGTCCTCGCGGGCAAAGCCTTGCAGATAGAGCACGGCGGTGAGATCGCCGTGGCGGATCGACACCTCCGCCGCTTCGGCCACCTTCGGCTTGGCGTGGAAGGCGACGCCGAGGCCGCTTTCGTTGATCATGTCGAGGTCGTTGGCGCCGTCGCCGATCGCCACCGTCTCGTGGTGGGCAAGGCCGCGCGCCTCTCTGAGCTCGATCAGGGTAGCAAGCTTGGCCTGTTTGCCGAGGATCGGCTCGGCGACGAGGCCCGCGAGCCGGTCGCCCTCGGTGATCAGCCGGTTGGAGCGGTCCTCGTTGAAGCCGATCATGTCGCGGATGCGGTCGGTGAACAGCGTGAAGCCGCCGGAGACCAGCGCGGTATAGGCGCCGTGCGCCCGCATGGTGCCGATCAGTTCGCGGCCGCCCGGCGTCAGCGTGATGCGCTCGCGCAGCACCTCGTCGACGACGGCGATGTCTAGCCCCTTCAGCAGGGCGACGCGCTCGCGCAGCGCCGGCTCGAAGGCGATCTCGCCGCGCATGGCGCGCTCGGTGATGGCGGCGACGTGCTCCTTGAGGCCGACGAAGGCGGCCAGCTCGTCGATGCATTCCTGGCCGATCATCGTGCTGTCCATGTCGGCGACCAGAAGTTTCTTGCGCCGCCCCTCCAGGGGAAGCACTGCGAAATCGACGGCGGCCTCGCCGACCACCTCGGCGATGCGATGGATTGCCTCGTTATGCGAGAGGTAGTCGCCGACGGCGATGTCGGCGGCGATGCCGTCGGCCAGCACCTTGTGGGCGTCGCCGCCCAGCCGCCGCGATACGCTGGCGATCAGGCCATCGGTCACTTGCGGATCGGCCGGAGATGAGACAAGCGTTGCGACGAGCGACATGGGAGGCTCCAGGCGTGACGGCGGAGACGATAGAAAGACGCGCGGTTCTGATAGCCGGCCCGACGGCGAGCGGCAAGTCGGCTCTGGCGTTGGCGATCGCCGAACGTTGCGACGGCGTGGTGGTCAACGCCGATTCGATGCAGGTCTATCGCGAGCTGCGCATCCTGACCGCGCGGCCGTCGGCGGAGGAGGAGGCGCGCGCGCCGCACCGCCTCTACGGCCATGTCGCCGGTAGCGAGGGCTATACCGTCGCCCGCTATCTCGACGATCTCGAACGGACGCTGAAGGACCTCGCCGACCGGCCGGCGGTGATCGTCGGCGGTACCGGCCTCTACTTCAACGCCATGACGCAGGGGCTCTCCGACGTGCCGCCCATCGATGAGAGGGTGCGTGCCTTCTGGCGCGAACGGGCGCGGACGATGAGCCCGGCCAGCCTGCACAAGGAGCTGGCGGTGGTCGACCCTGTGCTCTACGGCCGGCTGCATCCCAACGATACGCAGCGCGTGCTGAGGGCGCTGGAGGTTGCCGACAGCACGGGACGGCCGCTGTCGGAGTGGCAGGAGAAGCGCTCGCGGCCGCTGATATCAGGCGCGCGTGTCGCCCATATCGTCATGGCGCCGGAGCGCGACTGGCTGCATGCCCGCATCGACGAGCGATTCCGCGCCATGGCGGCAGGCGGCGGGCTGGACGAGGCGCGGGCGTTTGCCGCCCTCGATCTCGACCCGGCGCTGCCGGCCATGAAGGCCATTGGCGTGCCGGAAATGATGGCGGCGGCGCGGGGAGAGATCGCCGTCGAGGCGGCCGTCGAGGCGGCGATCACGGCGACGCGGCAATATGCCAAGCGGCAGGAAACCTGGTTCCGCAACCAGATGCCGGACTGGCCGCGCCTCGATCCGGCGGCGTCGCGACATTTTGTTGCTGTGGTCGACGATACCGCGCAACGAATGAAATAAGGCTCTTGACCGACCAGCCGGCTACCGCTACGTTGCCGCCCATTCCGGGGTTGTCCCGGCATCTAAGCCAGAGGGCGGCATGCGTTCCCTTCTCGTAGTACTTACATGGCGCACCGTGTCGGAGGTCTCTCACTGAGGCCTGCCGGTTCTTCATGGTGCGCGAAAGTCAGGTCCCTCTTCGGGGCCTTTTTTATTACCTGAACAACGCAACGAATTTCCCCGGGATAACGGGACGAGAGCTTGAGGTAACAGGCGATGACACGGCAGATGACAGGCGCGGAAATGGTCATCCAGGCGCTGATCGACCAGGGCGTCGACACCATTTTCGGCTACCCGGGCGGCGCGGTGCTGCCGATCTTCGACGAGCTGTTCCAGCAGGAAGAGGTTCGCCACATCCTCGTCCGCCACGAGCAGGGCGCGGGGCATGCCGCCGAGGGCTATGCCCGCTCCACCGGCAAGGTCGGCGTGGCGCTCGCCACCTCCGGCCCCGGCGCCACCAACATGGTGACGGCGCTGACCGACGCATTGCTCGACTCGATCCCCATGGTCTGCATCACCGGCCAGGTTCCGACGACGCTGATCGGCACGGACGCCTTCCAGGAGGCGGACACGGTGGGCATCACGCGGCCCTGCACCAAGCACAACTGGCTGGTGCGCCGCATCGAGGATCTGCCGGGCATCCTGCATGAAGCCTTCCGCATCGCCACCACCGGCCGTCCCGGCCCGGTGCTGGTCGACATCCCCAAGAATATCCAGTTCCAGACCGGCATCTACGAGAACTGCAAAGACAAGGCACTGACGCAGTATCACCCGGCGGTGAAGGCGCCGGATGCCGCCATCCGCGAGGCGGTCGAGCTGATGATCGCCGCCAAGAAGCCGATCCTCTACACCGGCGGCGGCGTCATCAACTCCGGCCCGAAGGCGGTGGCGCTGCTGCGCGAGCTCGTCAAGATGACCGGCTTCCCGATCACCTCGACGTTGATGGGCCTCGGCGCCTATCCGGCCTCGGGCAAGAACTGGCTGGGCATGCTGGGCATGCACGGCACCTACGAGGCCAACCTCGCCATGCACGACTGCGACGTGATGGTCTGCGTCGGCGCGCGCTTCGACGACCGCATCACCGGCCGCATCGATGCTTTCTCGCCCAACTCCAAGAAGATCCACATCGACATCGATCCGTCGTCGATCAACAAGAACGTGGTGGTCGACCTGCCGATCGTTGGCGACGTCGGGCAGGTGCTGGAAGACATGATCGCCGCCTGGACGGCCCGCAAGCCGATCCAGGACAAGGCGGCGCATGTCGCCTGGTGGAAGCAGATCGATGGCTGGCGGGCGAAGAAGTGCCTGACCTATCGTCCGTCGGCCGAGGCGATCATGCCGCAGTACGCCATCGAGCGCCTGCACGCGCTGACGGCTGGCCGCGACACCTACATCACCACCGAAGTCGGCCAGCATCAGATGTGGGCGGCCCAGTACTTTGGCTTTGAGGAGCCGAACCGCTTCATGACGTCGGGCGGTCTCGGCACCATGGGTTACGGCCTGCCGGCCGCCATCGGCACCCAGCTCGCCCATCCCGGCGCGCTGGTGATCGACATCGCCGGCGACGCCTCGATCCAGATGAACATCCAGGAACTGTCGACGGCGGTGCAGCACAACGCGCCGGTCAAGGCGTTCATCCTCAACAACCAGTACATGGGCATGGTGCGCCAGTGGCAGCAGCTGCTGCATGGCAACCGGCTCAGCCACTCCTATGTCGACTCCCAGCCGGACTTCGTGCGTCTCGCCGAGGCCTATGGCGCGGTGGGCATCCGCTGCTCGAAGCCGTCCGAACTCGACGATGCCATCGAGGAGATGATCCGCATCGATCGCCCGGTACTGTTCGACTGCCACGTGGTCAGCCTCGCCAACTGCTTCCCGATGATCCCCTCGGGCAAGGCGCACAACGAGATGCTGCTGGGCGCCGACGTCTCGGACGAGGAGATCGAGACGGCCATCGGCACCGCCGGCAAGGTTCTGGTGTGAGGCGCGGCCGCCGACGCGGCCCCTCGCATTCCCACGCAACACGTTTTCGGAATTGACATCATGATGATCGTCGCAGGCCAGTCCCAGTCCGCCTACTTCCTGGAAGAAGAACTACCCGCCACCGAGCGCAGCCACACGCTGTCGGTGCTGGTCGACAACGAGCCGGGTACCCTTGCCCGCGTCGTCGGCCTGTTCTCCGGGCGCGGCTACAACATCGAGAGCCTCACCGTCTCGGAGATCGAGCACGCGAGCCACATGTCACGCATCACCATCGTGACAACGGGCCGGCCGCCGGTCATCTCGCAGATCATGCATCAGCTCGGCCGCCTGGTGCCGGTTCACAAGGTGGTCAACCTTACCTGGGCCGGCGACGCGCTGGAGCGCGAGCTGGCCTTGGTCAAGGTGTCCGGCAAGGGCGATATCCGCGACGAGGCGCTGCGCCTCGCCCAGGCCTTCAACGCTCGCATCGTTGACGCCACCCTCGACTCTTACGTGTTCGAGATCACCGGCGCGCCGGCCGATATCGACCGCTTTGTCGGCCTGATGAAGGATTGCGGCCTCGTCGAGCTGGCCCGCACCGGGCTCGCGGCGCTGGCACGCGGCCGGACGGGGATCTGAAGCCCCACCCGATCGGCACGGTTCGGTGGCTCCGGCGCCTTGTTCGGGGGAGGCATTCTCCCGGACGACTGTCGGGGTCATCGCAGGGTTGAACGCAGGCAACGGCGGAGCGGGCTGCTCCTGCCTTCTCAAGAGGACGTCATGTCTTTCTTCTTCGTAGTACTTCGATGGCGCACCGTGTCGGAGGTCTCTTGCTGAGGCCTGCCGGTCCATCATGGTGCGCGGAAATCGGGTCCCTCTTCGGGGCCTTTTTTTATTGCCCGCATTTCTTAAACGAGAACTTGAGGTAACAGGCGATGACACGGCAGATGACAGGCGCGGAAATGGTCATCCAGGCGCTGATCGACCAGGGCGTCGACACCATTTTCGGCTACCCCGGCAGCGCGGTGCTGCCGATCTTCGACGAGCTGTACCAGCAGGAAGAGGTTCGCCACATCCTCGTCCGCCACGAGCAGGGCGCGGGGCATGCCGCCGAGGGCTATGCCCGCTCCACCGGCAAGGTCGGCGTGGCGCTCGTCACCTCCGGGCCTGCCATTGCCAACATGGTGACGGCGCTGGCCGATGCGCGGAGCGATTCCATTCCCATGGTCTGCATCACCGGTCAGGTTCCGACGACGCTGATCGGCACGGACGCCTTCCAGGAGGCCGATACGGTGGGCATCACGCGGCCTTGTACCAAGCACAACTGGCTGGTGCGCCGCATCGAGGACCTGCCGGGCATCCTGCATGAAGCCTTCCGCGTCGCTACCACCGGCCGCCCCGGCCCGGTGCTGGTCGACATCCCCAAGAACATCCAGTTCCAGACCGGCACTTATGAGAACCGCAAGGGCAAGGCGCTGACGCAGTATCATCCGGCGGTGAAGGCGCCGGATGCCGCCATCCGCGCGGCGGTCGAGCTGATGGCCGCCGCCAAGAAGCCGATCCTCTACACCGGCGGTGGCGTCATCAACTCCGGCCCGAAGGCGGTGGCGCTGCTGCGCGAGTTCGTCAAGATGACCGGCTTCCCGATCACTTCGACGCTGATGGGCCTCGGCGCCTATCCGGCCTCGGGCAAGAACTGGCTGGGCATGCTGGGCATGCATGGTACCTATGAAGCCAATCTCGCCATGCACGACTGTGACGTGATGGTCTGTGTCGGCGCGCGCTTCGACGACCGCATCACCGGCCGCATCGATGCCTTCTCGCCCAACTCCAAGAAGATCCACATCGACATCGACCCGTCGTCGATCAACAAGACCGTCATGGTCGACCTGCCGATCGTCGGCGACGTCGGGCAGGTGCTGGAAGACATGATCGCCGCCTGGACGGCTCGCAAGCCGATCCAGGACAAGGCGGCGCATGTCGCCTGGTGGAAGCAGATCGACGGCTGGCGGGCGAAGAAGTGCCTGACCTATCGTCCATTGGCCGAGGCGATCATGCCGCAATATGCCATCGAGCGCCTCCATGCGCTGACGAGGGGGCATGACACCTACATCACCACCGAGGTCGGCCAGCATCAGATGTGGGCGGCGCAGTACTTTGGCTTCGAGGAGCCGAACCGCTTCATGACGTCGGGCGGTCTCGGCACCATGGGCTACGGCCTGCCGGCCGCCATCGGCACCCAGCTCGCCCATCCCGGCGCGCTGGTGGTCAATGTGGCGGGCGATGCCTCCATTCAAATGAACATTCGGGAGCTGTCGACGGCGGTGCAGCACAATGCGCCGGTCAAGACGTTCATCCTCAACAACCAGCATCTGGGCATGGTGCGGCAGTGGCAGAAGCTGTTCCATGGCAACCGCGTCAGCCATTCGACCACCGACGCGCAACCGGACTTCGTCTGCCTGGCCGAGGCCTACGGCGCCGTCGGCATTCGCTGCTCGAAGCCGTCCGAACTCGACGACGCCATTGAGGAGATGATCCGTATCGACCGTCCGGTGCTGTTCGACTGCCGCGTGGTCAATCTCGCCCACTGCTTCCCGATGATCCCCGCGGGCAAGGCACATAACGAGATGCTGCTGAGCATAGACGATGAGAACGACATGGCGGACGGTCGCGCCGACAAGGTTCCGGCGTGAGGGCGGCGATGGCACTGGAGCTCGATCATCTGTTCGTTTTCGTCGAACCGGAGGACGCCGCGCCGGGCGGCAGGGCGGTCGAGGCCCTCAAGGCGCTCGGCCTCGAACCGTCGTTCAAGCGCCGGCACGTGGGGCAGGGGACGGCCAACCTCTGCTATGCCCTGGACAATGCCTATCTCGAACTGCTCCACGTCGTGGACGTCGAGGAGCTGAACGCCTCATCGCTCGGCCGCGCCGCCTTTGCCGACCGGGCGGCGTGGCGGAAGACCGGCGCTTCGCCCTTCGGCATCGCCTCGCGCGGCGGCGTGCTGCCGGGCGAAAGCTGGACCTATCGCAATCCCGATTTTCCACCCGGCGTGTCGATCGCGGTTTCCGAAGAGAGCGACGATGCCGGCATGCCCCTCGTCTTCTCATCGCCCGGCAAGGCGCCGCCGTCCGAATGGAGCGACGGGCGGGCAGGGCGACGCCAGACGGCAGCCGGCTTCACGCGCCTCTCCATCGAGCGCCTGACGCTGCCGAAGGTTCCGCTGGCAGGCGGCGCGCTCGACGCGTTCCACCACTTGGGACTCGTCAAAGTATTGGAGATCGCCGAGGGCGAACAGGAGATGCTGATCGGCCTGGAACCCGGCCGCAGGCTCCGGCTGCCGGCGTTCACCCCCGCCTGAAGGTTGCTTGTGTGGCACGGGCCGGCGGACTATCGTCGCGCGTCCCAACGTAGGCCCTCGCGATGTCCCACACCAAGCTCTCCGTCAACGTCAATGCCATCGCCCACCTGCGCAACCGGCGCGACCTGCCATGGCCGTCCGTTGCCGGCCTCAGCCGCATTGCGCTGGAGGCGGGCGCCGCCGGCATCACCGTGCATCCCCGCCCGGACGAGAGGCACATCCGCCGCACCGACGTGTTCGCCCTGCAGGAGATGCTGAGGACCGACTGGCCCGGCCGCGAATACAACATCGAGGGCTATCCGACCGAGGATTTCCTGAAGCTCTGCGAGGCGGCGCGCCCCGACCAGGTGACGCTGGTGCCGGACATGCCCGGCCAGAACACCTCCGACCACGGCTGGGATTGCGTTGCCAACCAGTCGTTCCTGTCGGACGTGGTGCGGCGCATCCAGGGGGAGGGCATGCGCGCCTCGATCTTTATCGACGCCGATCCGACGCAGGCGGCGGCCGCCGCGCTCACCGGCACGCGACGCGTCGAGATCTACACCGGGCCCTACGGCCACACGTTCGATCCGGCGGAACAGCGGGCGCGGCTCGAGGAAGTGGCGGTCACTGCCGATGCGGCGGTCAAGCTCGGCATGGCCGTCAACGCCGGCCATGACCTGACGCTCGACAACCTGCCGCCGCTGGTGAAACGGACCCCGCATATCGCCGAGGCGTCCATCGGTCATGCGGTGATCGCCGATTGCATGATCTACGGCATGGCCGAAACGGTGCGTCGCTATCGCTGCGCGCTGGGGGATTCTGACGCGTGATGGCGCCTGATGTTTTCGGTGCGGCTCTTTCGGCCTGAGGTCCTGCGCCTTCGCGCAGGATGACAGGATTATATAATTGAAGTAAATATTTAGCTGTCATCCTGCGCGAAGGCGCAGGACCTCGGGCAGGAAAAAGCAAGGGGCCAATATAGCCCCCTTGAGAGCCCCCCTTACTCCGCGGCCGCCTTCATCTCCCCCGCCAGCGCGTAATCCACCGCAGCGGCGGCGTGGATCGCCGTGCTGTCGAAGCCGGGCAGCGGCAGGGTGTCGGGGTCGAGCAGCAGGCAGATTTCCGTGCAGCCGAGAATGACGGCGTCGCAGCCCTCGTCCTTCGCCTTGGCGATCAGGTCGAGGAAGGCGGCGCGGGACTCGTCGCGGACGATGCCGGCGCACAGCTCGTCGAAGATGACGTCGTGAACCACGGTGCGGCCCGCTTCGCCGGGCGTCGTCATGGCAAGGCCGTGGGCGGCCATGCGGCGGGCGTAGAAGCCCTGCTCCATGGTGTAGCGGGTGGCGAGCAGCAGCGGCCGGCGCACTCCGGCGGCGGAGAGCGCCTTGGCCGTTTCGTCGATGATGTTGAGGAGAGGAATCTTGACGGCGGCGGCCACCTCGTCGGCGACGAGGTGCATGGTGTTGGTGCAGATCAGAGCGCAATCGGCGCCGGCCCGCTCCAGGCCCTGGGCCGCCTTGCCGAGGTGGGCGGCGGCGGCGTCCCAACGGCCCGCCTTCTGCAGGTCGACGATCTCTTGGAAGTCGACCGAATGCAGCACGATCTTGGCCGAGTGCAGGCCGCCAAGGCGGGCTCGCACCGCTTCGTTGATCATCTGATAGTAGACGGTGGTGCTCTCGAAGCTCATGCCGCCGATGAGGCCGATAGTGCGCATGACATTTCCCCTTGTCGCGATGGCCGATCATAGCGTGCGTTTCGCGCAAGGCGTTTGCAAGCGTCGGCGCTTGTCGATTGCTGGGCGCAATTTCGTGGCGCTATGGATCTAGATCGTGCAAAATATGCGCGTACCGATCCGCTGTTGAGGGAATCGAAGGCGCATGCTCGACGAACGCGACCGTAAGCTCCTGGAGCTTCTGCAATGCGACGCCAGTCTTTCGGTGGTCGACCTCGCCGACCGGGTGGCGCTTTCGGTGTCGGCCTGTTCGCGGCGCATCCAGCGGCTCGAGGCCGAGGGCTATATCGCGCGGCGGACCGTGGTGCTCGACCGCATGAGACTCGGCGTGCCGACCACCGTCTACGCGCTGATCCGCACCGCCCATCATTCGGCCGACTGGATGGAGCGCTTCGCAGCCGTCATCGCCGATATTCCCGAGGTGGTGGAAGCGCACCGCCTGACCGGCAATGTCGACTACATTCTGAAGCTCGCCCTGCCGCGCGTCGAGCACTACGACGTCATCTACAAGAAGATTATCCGCAAGGTTGAGCTGTTCGACGTGAGCGCTTCCATTTCGATGGAAACGCTGAAAGACGGAGCGCCTTTGCCCGTCGACTATGCGCCGTAATGCTATTCTTAGGGACAAAACGGCTATTTCTTGGTCAGCCGGCTAAGACGGTCAGGAATCCTTAACCGCATTTATGCAGACATTCCGATGTTTCGGGCGTATGTGCGGGAGGAATGCATGGCCCTCAAAAATCTGCGAATTTCGCTCAAGATAGTGATTTCGCTCGTCTCCATCATCGTCATTTCGCTGGCTGCGATCTTCTATGCCGCCGAAAGCATGATGAAGCTCAACGCCGAGCAGGCGGAGTTCATCGATCGCGATGCTCAGTCCAGCCTTCTCGGCAAGGACGTCGAGGGCGCGGCCTATCGGCTGAACACCACGCTTTACCGGCTCATCACCACCTTCGACAGCGAACAGCTGGACCGGCTCACCGCCGAGGTCCAGGAAGCGCAGCCGCAGTTCCTGAAGACGATCGAAGACATTCGTGCGCGTCGGGCCGACCTGTCGGCCGATCTCGACGCCATTGCCGCGCCGCTCGATGAGCTGTTCGCCAAGACCAAGGAGGTGGTCGAGGCGGCCAAGCTGATGGACTCGGGCCACGGCCGCGAGGTGATTTCGAGCGAGGTGGAGCCGCGCATCGACGCCATCCTGCAGGCAACCCAGAAGCTGCAGGCAACCATCGAAGCCCAGCTCGTCGCCAACCGGGCGACGCTCGAGGCCGAGGCCAGCTCCACGGTGCTGGTCATGGTGGCCATGGTGGCCGGCGGCCTGATGGCCGGCCTTCTGGTGGCGCTCCTCATCTCGCAGCGCGGCATTTCTGCGCCGATCAGCCGGTTGTCGGCCGCCATGTCGCTCTATGCCAAGGGCGAGTTCTCCGAAGCGCCGCACGGCATCGAGCGCAAGGACGAGATCGGGGCCATGGCGCGGGCGCTCGCGGTGTTCCGGGAGAATGGCATCGAGGCCGAGCGGCTGCGGGCCCAGCAGCGCGACGCCGAGGCGGCGCGCGAACACGACCGGCAGGCCCTGCTTGCCGAACTGGCCACCGATTTCGAGGGCACCATGGGTGGTGTGGTCGAAGCGGTGGGCAAGGCGGCGGTGGAAATGAACCACGGCGCGTCGTCGTTGCAGACCTCCACCGAACGGACGGCGTCCACCGCGCGCAGCGTTTCGGCGTCGTCTCAGGTAATGTCGCAGAACGTCCAGGAAGTGTCGGCGGCGGCCGGCCAGATCTCGGCGTCGATCGAGGACATCTCCCGTCAGGTGGAGAACGCCAAGACCATCGCCGAGGAGGCCGGCACCCAGGCGACCCAGACGGCGACCATCGTCGGCGACCTCAGCGAGGCGACGCATCGCATCGGCGAGGTGGTGAGCCTCATCACCTCGATCGCCGACCAGACCAACCTTCTGGCCCTCAACGCCACCATTGAGGCGGCGCGGGCCGGCGAAGCGGGCAAGGGCTTTGCCGTCGTGGCCGGCGAGGTGAAGGCGCTGGCCGGGCAGACCGCCAAGGCCACCGACGAGATCTCCGGCCACATCTCCACGGTGCAGGACGTCACCAACCGGGCGGTGAAAGCCATCAACCGCATCTCCACGACCATCGGCGAGATCAAGTCGGTGAGCGTCACCATGTCGTCGTCGATGCAGGAGCAGATGGCGGCGACCCAGGCGATCGTCCACAACGTCACCTATGCCGCCTCCGGCGCGCAGGAGGTGTCTGCCGGCATCAACGGTGTCGCCGAAACGGCCCAGACCTCCGGCACGGCGGTTGCCACCATCTGCGAGATGTCCGACGTGCTGCTCGGCACCGTCGATCGGCTGAAGGCCAAGTCGTCGGAGTTCGCGGCGCGCATCCGCGTCGGTTGAGCCGGGATCGCAACGTACAAGAGGGGCCGGACAAGGCGATTGTCCGGCCCCCTTTCGTTTGCGGCTGGTGACAGGTCTTGTCGGCTCTCTCCGCGATATTGCAATCCAAGGGAGCGCAAGATGATCCGTCTTCACGACATTTCCGTGCCGGTGTTCGGCCGCTATCTCGAACGGCTCGATGGTCTGGTCATCATAGCGGCGGCGCATGTGGCCGATCGCGGCCTGCCGGAGGAAGCGCTGCTTCAGTCCCGCCTCGCGCCGGACATGCTTCCTTTCGAGGCGCAGGTGAGGATCGCCGCCCGCTTTCCGCTACGGGCGCTGAGGCCGCTGGTGCCGCGCCTGCCCGACCTCCAGTTCGAGGAGGCGCGGTCCTTTGCCACGCTGAGGGACGATGTCGCAGCCGCCCTGGGCGTGCTGTCCCTGGTGGAACCGGCCGATCTCGAAGGGCGCGAAGCCGAAATCGTCACCGACCGCGCCGGCCTCGCCGACATCGCCCTGCCGGCGGCCTGCTTCGTCGTCGACTACGCGCTGCCAAACATGCTGTTCCACCTCACCACCGCCTACGCCATCGCCCGCTGGGAAGGCGTGAAGCTCGGCAAGGCGGATTTCGACGGGTGGCACAGGTACTGAGCTTCACTCCGGTCCGATCATCCGTTCCGGCCTGACCAGTGCGTCGAACTCGGCATCCGTCACGTAGCCGCCGCCGACGGCTTCCTCGCGGAGCGTGGTGCCGTTCTTGTGGGCCGTCTTGGCGATCTTGGCGGCGGTGTCGTAGCCGACCTTGGGGGCGAGCGCGGTGACCAGCATCAGGGAGCGGCCGAGGGCGGCCTTGATGTTGTCCTCGCGCGGCTCGATGCCGACGACGCAGTTGTCGGTGAAGGAGATGGCGGCGTCGGCGAGCAGCGTCACCGATTGGAGGAAATTGTAGGCCATCACCGGGTTGTAGACGTTGAGTTCGAAGTGGCCCTGGCTGCCGGCGAAGGTCAGCGCGGCGTGGTTGCCGAACACCTGGACGCAGACCATGGTCAGCGCCTCGCACTGCGTCGGGTTGACCTTGCCCGGCATGATCGACGAGCCCGGCTCGTTCTCCGGCAACGACAGCTCGCCAAGGCCGGAGCGCGGGCCGGAGCCCAGGAGACGGATGTCGTTGGCGATCTTGAAGAGGCTCGCCGCCACCGTGTTGAGGGCGCCGTGGCTCATCACCATGGCGTCGTGGGCGGCCAGCGCCTCGAACTTGTTGGGCGCCGAGGTGAAGGGGTGGGCGGTCAGCTCGGCGACGCGGGCGGCGATCTTCTCGGCGAAGCCCTTGGGTGCGTTGAGGCCGGTGCCGACGGCGGTGCCGCCCTGGGCGATCTCCATCAGCATCGGCAGCGTCTGCTCGATGCGCTTGATGCCGTTCTCCACCTGTTTGGCGTAGCCGGAGAATTCCTGGCCGAGGGTGAGGGGTGTGGCGTCCTGGGTATGGGTGCGGCCGATCTTGATGATGTCGGCCCAGCTCTTCGCCTTGGCGTCGAGCGCCTTGTGGAGGTGGTGCAGCGCCGGCAGCAGTTTCTCGATCACCTCCGAGGCGGCGGCGATGTGCATGGCCGACGGGTAGGTGTCGTTGGACGACTGGCTCATGTTGACGTGATCGTTGGGATGCACCGGCTTCTTGGAGCCGAGGGTGCCGCCCAGGAGTTCGATCGCCCGGTTGGAGATCACCTCGTTGGCGTTCATGTTGGTCTGGGTGCCGGAGCCGGTCTGCCAGACGACGAGCGGGAAGTGGGCGTCGAGCTTGCCGTCGATCACCTCTTGCGCCGCCGTGACGATGGCGTCGCAGAGCTTCTGATCGAGCTTGCCGAGATCGCGGTTGACCTCGGCAGCGGCGCGCTTGACGACGCCGAGCGCCTTGACGATGGCCTTGGGCTGCTTCTCCCAGCCGATCTTGAAGTTGCCGAGGGAGCGCTGCGTCTGCGCGCCCCAATAGACCGATGCGTCGACGTCGATGGGACCGAAGGTGTCGGATTCGATACGGGTGGACAAACGCGAACTCCCCTGTCTTGCCTGTCGTCCGAGGCGGCGGGACGTTAGGCGATTTTTATCAGGGATTCCACCCATGCCTAAGGAGAAAGGCGGAGGTTTCACCGAAATGTGGTTGTGGCGGCGACCTGCTTGACAAGACGGCTGGCGAGAACTAAAACCTCGGAACCGTACCGTACGGTACATAAGTTTTCGACCCCCGCGACAGAGAGCGAACGCCTCATCATGGAGCCCTTCACCCCCCGCCAGAATGCCGTGCTTGAGTGCGCGCTGCAGCTCTTGGTCGCCGGTGGCGAACGGGCGCTGACCACGGCCGGTCTCGCCCGGGCGGCCAACTGCTCCAAGGAAAGCCTCTACAAGTGGTTCGGCGACCGTGACGGACTGCTCGCGGCGATGATCACCTACCAGGCGAGCAAGGTGAGGACGCCGGGGCCGCGCGACAGCATGCCGACGCTCGACGACTTCAGCCGCAGCCTTGCCGTGTTCGCCGAGGATCTGATGGGCGTGCTGGCCGGCGAGGTGTCGCTGGCGCTCAACCGTCTCGCCATCGGCCAGGCCGACCGCGATGGCGCCCAGCTCGGCGCGCTGGTGCGCGAGCACGGCCGGCTGCCGATCGAGACCCGCGCCCGCGCCCTGCTCGAACTGGGCCGGCGGCACGGCTACCTCAAGTTTTCCGACACGCACGAGGCCTATGAGACGCTCTACGGCCTGGTCGTGCGCGACAGTCACGTCCGCATGCTGCTCGGCGAGCCGCCGGCGGGCCTCTCCGACGACCGGCCGCGGCGGGCGCGGCAGGCGATCTCGCAGTTTTTCCGCCTCTATGGGCACGGCGCCCAGGACATCGAGTAACCCGACTTCATCAGTGAACCGGCGGCCGGCGGGGACTGGCCGTCTTGAGAACGCCAATGGCGAGGAAGGACAACAACATGCGCGTCTATTATGATCGTGATGCCGATCTGAACCTGATCAAGGGCAAGAAGGTGGTGGTCGTCGGCTACGGCTCGCAGGGCCGTGCCCACGCGCTGAACCTCAAGGACTCCGGCGCCAAGGACATTGTCATCGCCCTGCGTCCGGGTTCGGCGACGGCCAAGAAGGTCGAGGCCGACGGCCTGAAGGTCATGTCGGTGGCCGACGCCGCCAAGTGGGGCGACTTCCTGATGATCGCCACGCCGGACGAGCTGCAGGCCGACATCTACCGCGACGAGATCGCCCCGAACATCCGCGACGGCGCCGCCATCGCCTTCGCCCACGGCCTCAACGTCCACTTTGGCCTGATCGAGCCGAAGGCGACCCTCGACGTCGTCATGATCGCCCCGAAGGGCCCCGGCCACACCGTGCGCGGCGAGTACCAGAAGGGCGGCGGCGTGCCGTGTCTCGTTGCCGTTGCGCAGAACGCCTCTGGCAACGCCCTTGAGCTGGCGCTCTCCTACGCCTCGGGCGTTGGCGGCGGCCGTTCGGGCATCATCGAGACCACCTTCAAGGAAGAGTGCGAGACCGACCTGTTCGGCGAGCAGGTCGTCCTCTGCGGCGGCCTCGTCGAGCTGATCCGCAACGGCTTCGAAACGCTGGTCGAGGCTGGTTATGCGCCCGAGATGGCCTATTTCGAGTGCCTGCACGAAGTGAAGCTGATCGTCGACCTCATCTACGAGGGCGGCATCGCCAACATGAACTACTCGATCTCCAACACCGCCGAGTGGGGCGAGTACGTTTCCGGTCCGCGCATCATCACCTCCGAGACCAAGGCCGAGATGAAGCGCGTCCTGCAGGACATCCAGTCGGGCAAGTTCACCTCCGAGTGGATGCAGGAATACAAGGCCGGTGCCGCCCGCTTCAAGGGCATCCGCCGCAACAACGACAGCCATCAGATCGAGGCCGTCGGCGAGAAGCTCCGCGCCATGATGCCGTGGATCGCCAAGAACAAGCTGGTCGACAAGGCCCGCAACTGATCGCCTGGGGCAATCCACGCTTTACGCTTTGCGCCGGGCGGCGAGCCGCCCGGTCGCGGGGTATCGCTTGCGAACAAGCAGGTCGACAAGGCCCGCAACTGATCGCCAAAGCGGGCAAGTCGTAGCCGCAAGGCTCGCGACAGCTTGACTGGTGAAATTTGACAAGACGAAGCCGGAGAGCCTCGGGGCTCTCCGGCTTTGTTTTTATGGCTCGCAGTTCAGTCGAAAGTCGATACGAAGTGGCTGAGCCACGGTGTTTTCTCGGGCTAGTCAGGCAGCTGCGGTGCGACTTTCGTTGGATTCTACAGCCAAACCATACCCTAAGTGGAAACCGTTCAATGGAAATATTCCATCCGTTAACAAGTCGGCAATGGAAGTATTTCTATTCTACGCTGAGGGCAGCCGAGATTGCCTTGTATTGGGACCGTTGAAATGAAAATCCAAGGAAAGCTCTATTCGATCGTTGCCGTGCTGGGCGTCATCGCCATCGGCGTGGCTCTGCTCGGCATCCGCCTCATGCAGGGGTACAACGAGCAGGTCGACGCCTTCCAGCTCGCCTCGCAGCGCGCCTATGACGGCGAGCACCTCAACCGGCTCATCACCGCCGTGGTGATGGATTCGCGTGGCATCTACGCCGCCAAGAGCACCGACGCGTCCAAGCCCTTCGCCGAGGGTATCGCCAAGAACCTCAAGGCGATCGACGAACTGCTGGGCGACTGGTCGTCGCGCGTGCCCGATGATCGCAAGTCGGCGTTCGACGCCGTGGTGGCCAAGGCCAAGGAGTTCCAGACCTTCCGCACCGAGACGGCTCGTCTTGGCGTCGAGGAGTCTCCGGCCGCCGCCAACGAGCAGGGCAACAATGACGCCAACCGCAACAATCGCAAGCAGCTGCAGGCCGACGTCGACAAGCTCGTCGAGCTCGACCGTCAGGATCTCGACGCGGTGCGCGCCTCGATCGAAGAGTATTACGTCGCCGGCCGTCGCACCCTGATCATTTTCGCCGTCATTGGCATCCTGGCCGGCATCGGCATCGCCTCGTGGATCGGAACGGCCAAGATCGCCGGGCCGCTGAAGCGCGTCAACGGCGCCCTGTCCCACCTGACCCAGGGCAAGATGGATGTCTCCATTCCCGAGAAGGCCGGTCGCGACGAGATCGGCGTCCTCTGGAGCACGGTCGGCACCTTCCGCGACACGCTGGTGGAAACCGAGCGTCTCAAGGCGGCGCAGGCCAATGTGGAAGAGCAGCGGCGCGCCGAGCAGAAGGCTCTGCTCGACCGGCTGGCCCGCGAGTTCGAAACCGAAGTGGGCGAAGTGCTCGCCACCGTGAGCCAGACCGCTCAGTCGACCCTGAAAGCCGCCGAAGTGATGGTCGCCGACGCCGAGGAAACCTCCGGCCGGTCGATGGCCGTGGCCAGCGCGTCCGAACAGACGTCGGCCAATGTGCAGGCCGTTGCCGGTGCGTCGGAAGAGCTGTCGTCGTCGATCGCCGAGATCGGCCGTCAGATCAGCGAAGCTTCGACGCTGATCGGCGCCGCCGTCGAGCAGGCCCGGCTGACCGACCATGACGTGCGGTCGCTGGCCGACAGCGCCTCCAAGGTCGGAACCATCGTCGCCATGATCCAGGCGATCGCCGAGCAGACCAACCTTCTGGCCCTCAACGCCACCATCGAGGCGGCGCGGGCCGGCGAGGCGGGGCGCGGCTTCGCCGTCGTCGCCTCCGAAGTGAAGGCGCTGGCCAGCCAGACCGCCAAGGCGACGCAGGACATCGAGGCGCAGATGGGTACCATCCAGGGCGCCACCCAGCAGTCGGTGGAAAAGATCGCCGACATTTCCCGCCGCATCGCCGACCTCGACCACATCACGTCGTCGATCTCGGGTGCCGCCACGCAGCAGAACGCGGCGACCGGCGAGATTGCCCGCAACATCTCCGAAGCGGCCGTGGGTGCCGCCGAGGTGGCGCAGACCATCGTCGGTGTCCGCACCACCGCCGAGAAGAGCGGCGCCGCCTCGCGCGATCTCCTCGACCGCATGTCGCATCTTGCCAAACAGTCGGCCGCTCTGGAGCAGAAGGTGGCGGCGTTCGTCGGCACCATCCGCGCCGCCTGACCCGAAACTCTACTGGAGCGGACATCCCTGGGCATCCGCCCGAAAAGTCTGCAACTTTTCGGGCGGATGCCCTTGGCTTAGTGTTCTGCGCTTCCGGTGCTCACGGACGCTAAGTCCGCTCCGCTCCGGTTCTCGAACCCGTCGCCAGTTGCCTCGCTCCAGCGAGTTTCAGATCAGGCTCCGGTCGCCTTTCTCGGTCCCCGTCGGTCTCCGGCGGGGATTTTTGTTGGGTGGCGGATGGATCGGGGCGGGCTGGTCTTCCTTTGGTCGTATCGGCTGGCTAGAGTTTGCCAACCCGCTTGAGCGGCCGGCTTTTTCCGGAATCTCCCATGCTCCACGACATTACCGACATCCGTCTTCGCCTCCGGCCCGGCACGTGGCCGATTGCCGACGATCTGCGTCCCAGGATCGACGCGCATTGGGCGGCGTGCCTGGCGGCCAACCCGCATCTCTGGAACGGCCGCGTTCTTGGCACCATCGCGCCGGGCGAGCCGGGCGGCATCGCCATCGAGGGCGGAGTGCTGACGGGAGAGGCGGTGGAGGGTGATTTCGCCGGCTTCCTTGCCTGGCGCGATTGGGGCTTTCCGGAGATCGGCATCCGCAACCTGTTCGGCTCGGCCTTGGTGCTGTCGTCGGATGGAGCGTTGATTCTCGGCAAGATGGGGGCGACCACGGCCAATGCCGGTCGCATCTACCCGCCCGGCGGCAGCCTGGAGCCCGCCGACGTCGATGCCTGTGGCAACATCGGCGTGGTGGCGTCCATCGAGCGCGAGTTGCTGGAGGAGACCGGGCTCGTCGCGGCGGAGGCGGTGGTGGAAGGCATGCTGGCGGCCTTCGACGGGCCGCGCGTGTCGATCGGTCGGGTGCTGCGTTTCCCGTTGCCTGCCGACGAACTCGTCGCGGTCATCATGGCGGAGCTCGACCGCCAGGAAGACCGCGAGCTGGAGCAGGTCATCGCCTTTCGCTCCGTGTCGGAACTCGATCGTCCCGAGGTCACCGCCTACAGCCGCGCCTTCGCGGCCCGGCTGCTCGTCGGCTGACGTCAATAAAAGAACCGCCCGCCTGGAGGTCATGGCGGGCGGGCGAGGTACTGCGATCTGCCTGGGGTGGTGGCTTTTCCGATCAGCCGCCGAAATACGGCGACTGACAGGGGCGCAGGTTTCCGCGGTTATCGACCCACGTATTGTCGTAAGCGTTATAGGAGCGGTAGCGTCCGGAGCACCAAGCCTGGTGCTCGGCCGACAGCGGCGCCGCCGCATAGACCGGCGCCGGTTGCCGATAGACAACCACCGGGGCCGGCCGATAGACGGGCGCCGGCCGGTAGACGACGGGCGGCTCGTGATACACGGGCGGAGCCGGCTCATAGTAGACCGACGGCGGCGGAGGCGGGGAGGCCAGCGTCGCGCCGAGGAGGGCGCCGCCGAGCAGGCCGATGGCGCCGACAGCGGCGAGGTCACCGCCGTCATACCGGTGTCGATGATGATAGCCATCCGCCAAGGCCGGCAGCGCCAGCGAAGACAGGACGGCGGCTATGGCGACAGGGGCGGCAATCCTAGACAGCCTGGACATTTCACGTCTCCACGCCCGGCCGTCGGCTCGACGGACCGGTGCATCCTTTCCGTTAGTCATAGCTGGTAATTTTGGTCGCATTTTGGAAGGGGCGTGGTGAAATTCGGGTGATAACCGACGTGGACTAAAGCCGGCGTCACCACTATGGTGACCGGCACCCGTGCGCCTCAGGAGAGAACCAAGTGGCTCGTCGATATGCGATTCTCGATGTTTTCACCGCGAAGGGACTGACGGGCAATCCGCTGGCGGTCGTGCTGGACAGCGCCGGCCTCGACAGCGCCGCGATGCTGGCGATCACCAAGGAATTCAATCTGTCCGAGACCGTGTTCGTGGAGCCGCCGTCGCGGCCCGGCACGTCGGCCAGGATTCGCATCTTCACGCCCGGCCGCGAACTGCCATTTGCCGGCCATCCCACCGTCGGTACCGCCGTTCTGCTCGCCCACGAGCGCCTGCAGGGCATCGAGCGCGAAACCGATGCCATGGTGGTGCTGGAAGAGCAGGTGGGCGTCGTCCGCTGCGGCGTCACCATTTCGCCCGAACGCTCCGGCCGCGCCGTTTTCGACCTGCCGAAGCTGCCGGAGGAGCGGCCGTTCCATGGCGACGTCGGCCTTGCCGCCTCGGCGCTGGGGCTCAACCGGGGCGACATCGGCTTTGAAAATCACGTGCCCTGCGTCTTCGACGGCGGCGGCCCGGTGTTCGTCTTCCTGCCGCTGGCCGGCCTCGACGCCATGCGCCGCATCCGCGTCGACAAGTCGCTGTGGGCAAGCGCCTTCGGTTCGACCGAGCTCGACCTGTTCGTCTACACCCGCGAGGTGGTGACCAACGGCCACGACTTCCACGCCCGCATGTTCGCGCCGCATCTCGGCATCGGCGAAGATCCGGCCACCGGCTCGGCCGCTGCCGCCTTCTCGGCGGTGGTCCGCCGCTTCGACCGGCCGGCCGACGGCGAGCACCAGCTCATCATCGAGCAGGGATTCGAAATGGGGCGGCCCAGCCGAATCGAGCTCGAGATCATCATCGAGAAGGGCAAGCTGACCGGCGGCCGCATCGGCGGCGAGGCGGTCATCGTCGGCCGTGGCGAACTCTACGTCTGACGGCGGACAACCCGATTGCTCGGCGAACACGGCGGCCCGCAAGGTGCCGCCGTTTTTCGTTTCCACGATCAGGCTTTTATCGGGCCGATTGTCCGAGGCGTTCGACATTCGCGTCTAATCCGCTGAAAACAAAGCATATTCATTTTTTTCGCCTAACGGCTCGAAAAGGGCTTGCGCCCAATCTCTGGCGTGGTTATAAGCCGCCATCGCTTCCGGACGACACCAACGTCCGGCGAGAAAAGTGGGCGCGTAGCTCAGTTGGTAGAGCAGCTGACTCTTAATCAGCGGGTCACAGGTTCGATCCCTGTCGCGCCCACCACTTTTCCCAAAATAATCAAAAACTTATCGCTAGTCCGCTGGCCCTAGGCCAACGAGCTTAGGTCACCGTTAGGCCACCTAGGCCTGTAATTAATCCACAGAACATTTCGCTTTTCGGTTGGCTCGCTGATTTATGAGCCTACACGGTTTCAGTGGCCTAACTGTCAGATCGAATCCGTTCAGCAGTTAGGCGGGCAACCGGAGGGCAGTTCACGGGTAGGTTGGGAAAGCGGCTCAGGCGCCCAGATCAAACATTGGAGTGGCGACAACATGAGTGATGTCGAGGGGGGTGGGACAGATTGGACGCCGATTGCTGTTCTTCCGAGCGTCAACATCCAGACCGTGAAATTAGGAGGGCCGCACATTGCACTGCTTGGCTCAGAGGACCCCCGATATCGTTCACTGATCGAGCACAGCGGCGATTTGAGGGTGTTTCTATCCAGCATCACTGGGAGCCATGGCGAAGGGCTGCATCCTGGTCTTCTGGCGGTGAACCGAGAGTATATAGGCAAGCTTCCTCCAGAAGCGGTGGCTAGCTTTAGGGATATCATTGTTGCGTCGGTTGTGCTCGGGGTGCGAGTTGAGGCCGCATTGTCTGTTGGCAGTCGCGGCCCGTTCTACTCGAATTCATTCGACCTCTACCCGTGGATGATAGCGGACGAAAAGGATCGAGTACGGGCCATATCTCCAGCGATTGTAGCTCTGCACAAGCTGCAAGGGTTTCGAGGGATTGCCTGTCCTGCACTGCCGACCCACACAGTGGAGGATCAGCACGTCCATGAAAGCCTGTTCGTTGCGCTCTATAACCGCTGGCAGATGCGTTACATCGAAGCGCGAGACGACTGGGATCACCGTGCCGTCTTGCGATCCCTGAACATGGCGGCTGCCGCTATGCAGCTTCCGGTAACGAGCGTTGCGGAAACTATGTATGATTGGGGAAGGGTGCTTTCTCTGTGGGTGAGTGCTTTCGAAATTCTCGTACACCCAGGTGAGAAGGAGCGCGCTGATCGAGATAAAGTCTTGGCGCTGCTGTCATCGATCAATTGGTGGCGCCAGAAGATGACTGAGACATGTCATCCCATCGCATTCGGAAAGCATACCGAAGACCGGACTCTTGCTGAGTGGCTTTATAATCGACTTTACAATCTACGAAATGACTATTTGCATGGAAATCCGGTCGAAGCCAGCGGCTTTCGAATGAGTAACGGAACATCAATTCTCTCCTGCCCTGCCGCACTTTACAGAATGGCGCTAACTAGCCGGGTCCCATCAGGAGATTCGATAACGCGAGAAGACGTAAGATCTGGAAGGAGGTCAATTGAGGAATATGGGCGGTTCTACGCCTCGACCTTGTTCCAAGCCTCATGTGAGGACTGCCTGATACGAGCCGTGGACCCAGACGCAGAAGAGGATATTGATTGACGTCATGCGTAGTCACCAACTGGAAGCAAGGTGGACCTCTTGGCAACTAAAGGGCGGCGAGAACGGTCAACCTCAGTCCATTGAGAAGTGCGGTCGGTGGGTTGACCTGTACCTCTCTTGGATGTGGAAAAACCTTCAGGAGCAAAACCCTAGGCGGCATACCCTCTAGCCGTCTCGGTCGAGCGCGTTAATATCAAATTGGAGATGTTCGCATATTCCAAATGCGAGAACTCGCAATGGTGCTGGCGACTTGCAGGCTGAGCGGCTTCGGTACACTTACCGGTTTTTGTTTTTGGCATTAGGTTGCAATGAACGGAACAGTCACTAAAACACAGCCATCAACATCGATGATGCGGGCGGTCGATTTCTTCTGCGGCGCGGGCGGGATGAGTTATGGCCTGACTCAAGCTGGAATAAAGGTACTCGCTGGCATCGACAATTCAAAGGATTGCGAAGCTACCTATCAGCGTAACATTCCTGAGGCTCGGTATATTCGTCATGACATTGTGAGCCTCACGGCACCCGAGCTCGGGCGTCGTCTCGGAATCCAGCCGGATGATCCCGATTTGATCTTCTGCGGGTGCAGTCCTTGCCAATTCTGGAGCAAGATCCGGACGGACAAGATGAAGTCCGAAAAGACGGCTTTTCTGCTCAAGCAGTTCCAGCGGTTCATTCGACACTTCAGGCCGGGCTTTGTCGTTGTCGAAAACGTACCGGGTCTCGCTAGGACGAAAGACCATACAATCCTTGATGATTTCATTCGGTTCCTAAAGAAACTCAACTATAATTGTGCCGATGGGATCATTAACGCCGTTCAATATGGTGTCCCTCAGAACCGTATGCGTTATCTGCTGATTGCATCAAGAGTCGCGGAGGTTCGTCCCTTGCCAAAGGATGAAACGTCCGAGCATCTGACTGTCGCGGACGTTATTGGGCAAATGAACGGCTTTGCCCCAATTAGTGCCGGAACAAGGGATCAGAGTGAGTTCAATCACACGACGATGTCGCTCTCGGATAAGAATCTCGAACGTATAGCCATAACACCTCGTTCTGGAGGCACCCGCAAGGCTTGGGCGGGCAGGGCAGATTTGCAGATTGACGCTTATCGCCAAAGCGACGCAATCTTTCGCGACGTGTATGGACGGATGGCGTGGGATAAGCCTGCGCCCACCATCACAACAAAATTTCTCAGTCTTTCCAACGGTCGCTTCGGCCACCCAGACGAAGATCGAGCTATCTCGGTGAGGGAAGGGGCGGCGTTGCAGACTTTTCCAGCAAGTTATGTCTTTGTAGGAAGTAGCCTCGCCGCCTTGGGAAGGCAGATCGGCAATGCCGTCCCCCCCGTACTCGCTAAGCGTATTGGCGAGCACCTTATGGGTTTGCGACATGGCTAAGATCCAGACACGCGCCCGAGCCGTGGATATGCTCGGCCGCCAACAGATTGCAGGCATACAGAACGCGCTCAACGAAGTGTTCAAAAATGCTCACGACGCATATGCGGATCATATTGCTGTCGATTTTTTTCAAGACTACGGCGGTGAGGATGTAGGCTTCCTTCTTATTCGCGACGACGGTGTGGGAATGACCTACACTGACTTCCTCGATAAGTGGCTCGTCCTTGGAACGGAGAGCAAGGCTAACAGGAATAACCTCCCATTTGTACCTGACGGCGCTGCCCAGCGACCTATCACAGGTGAAAAAGGCATCGGTCGTCTCGCAATTGCTCTTCTGGGTAGCCAGACACTCATCCTAACGAGGGCCATTCGAGAGGACGGCCATCATGATCTAGTGGTGGCGCTTGTTCATTGGGGCCTATTTGAGATTCCGGGACTAAATCTCGACGACATCGAAATCCCAGTTGCGACCGTGCCTGGCGGGACCCTACCCGAGGGTGCCATGCTGGCGGATCTACGCCAGCACCTCGTGGACTGTGTGAAGCGAGTCTCAACGAAACAATCCCTCGATCTTCGGAAAATCCTTGACGACATCAACGGTTTCCAACCGGAGCTTGACAGCGTCTACCAGTTCCTGAGCGAGCGTGAAGACACTCATCTCTCCCTTGTTGGAAAAGGAACTGGTACGCATTTCCTTGTGGCGCCCACGAATCCCATCATTCGAACGGATTTGGAGGAAGAAGAACGCGAGCAGGACTACGGATTCCGCAAGCATCTGTTAGGGTTTTGCGACACCGTATTTGCTGAGGATGAGCACATACCTCGCATAGTCACATCGTTTCGTCGATGGAGGCCCGGCGATCTTACTGGCGAAGAACTACTCGATCCAAACACCTTTTTTACCCGAGAGGAGCTTTTGGAGAAGTCGGACCACTTTCTTAGTGGTTTCGTCGATGATCACGGTCAGTTTTCAGGAAGTTTGCGAGTATATGATACCGAATATGACGGGCTGACGATCCCGTGGGGTGGAAATCGTGGCCTCCTTACTAACTGCGGCCCATTTTACATTTCGTTTGGTTACTTGATGGGGCGCGGCGCCGAGAGTCGCCTTGGTCCAGAGGAATGGAAAGAGCTGAACACCAAGCTCGACCATGTGGGCGGCTTATACATCTATCGCGATGGCATCCGGATCCTGCCATATGGTGACTATTCCTTCGATTGGGTTGATGTCGAAAAGCGCCGTAACAAAGGTAACGCCTACTATTTCTTCTCATTCCGGCGCATGTTCGGTGCCGTCTCGCTCACTCGGCAAAGAAACTCCGATCTTGTCGAAAAGGCCGGACGCGAGGGTTTTCAGAAAAACGACGCTTATCGGCAGCTCCGCGAAATCGTCATCAACCTACTGCTCTATCTCGCCGCCGAGTTTTTCCGCAAAGATGGAACGAATACGGAGCTCTTCGAAAGTACGCAGGCCGAGATGCGCAAGCGTGCAGCCGCTTTGGAGCGTCAGCTCAAGCAGTCGGCTACCAAGCGGAAAAGGTTCAGCGATAGTCTGAATACCTTCAGTGACGATCTTGATGCCGGATTGCCCACTTCCGAGATTTCTGCGCTGCGATTGCTGACTCGTTCCCGCTTGGACGCAGCTGCTCAGATTGCAGATCAAGATAAGGCTGCCGCCGCCCTGATCCGCGCCGAGCAGGAAGCGATCACAGCGCTCACAAATCTCAGGGCGAAATATACCAGGAAGCGCCCAAATGGCATCGCGATGGGGCGGGAGCTCCAAAGAGGATGGGACGGCTATGTCGTCGAGCGCGCTAAGCTTGAAGACAATTTGTTCGTTCCCTTCGAAGATGAGATCAGTCGCACGCTCGGTGCAGTTGCCTCACAAGCAAGGGTTTATGTGGATCAGCGAAAGCGTTTGGAGGAGCGTATTAAGCTTCTTGCCTCTGAGCGTCGCCGTGAGCTCGCCGATGCTGCTCGCCAAGCAAATACGACCGCTTCCGACACGCGCCAGACTGTGTTCAAGATTACTGAGAGGGCTAGGCAGGCGCTTGAGGAGACGATCAATTCTATCCAAGCGGATCTAAACAGAACTGACCTTAGGGCTGTCGATCCGGATCGCCTAGAGAAGATGAGGCGCGAGTGGGAAGAGCGCCTAACAGATATCGAGTCCCGCCATCGTGATGCTCTGATGGCAGCGCGCGACATGCTCTCCTCGCTTGCCGAAAATCTCCGCAGTTCCGATGGAAGCGAACCTGCTCAGGTGATGCAGGCTATGGAAGAGCGAATGATGGCGCTTGAAGAGCAGGCCGACGAAGACTTCGAGATGGTTCAGCTCGGCTTAGCGGTTGCCATCATCAATCATGAATTTGCGGCCTCGATACGACGTGTGAGACGGAGTGTGCAAGAGCTCGGTCAGATCTCGAAAAAGAGTGATGCACTCCGACCCCTTTATGAATCGATCCGGTCCAACTTTGAGCATCTCGACGGACATCTTAATCTATTCACTCCGCTGCAGCGACGCCTTCATCGAACGTCCCAGGAAATTACTGGGAAAAGCATTCGAAACTATGTGGAAGACCTGTTTTCAAGCCGACTTCAGCGTCATAAGGTCGAGCTTAAGGTAGATCAGTCGTTTCTTGATGCTTCAGTGGAATGCTACCCATCGACGCTTTACCCTGCGGTCATCAACATCATCGACAACGCTATCTTCTGGCTCAAAGAAACTTCAGGCACTCGGGTCATTTCCCTTAGCGTTGATACTGGCGGAATATTGATCTCTAACAACGGGCCGTCGGTGGAGATGCGCGATTTCCAGCGTATCTTTGAGAGAGGCTTCAGCCGGAAAGTTGGGGGGCGTGGGCTGGGGTTGTTCATCTCCGCACGTGCTCTTCAGGCCGAGAATATGACGCTTGCACTAGAAGACCCCCCAATGCCGGGCGCAAATGTCACCTTCAGGATTGGCGCTACGATGAAAGCGATTCAGGAATGACATCTCTGCATGATTTCGCATTCTCAGCTTCGAGCGGCTACATACAGAGCGTCGTGTTTGTTGATGACGAGATCTATGTGGCAGACACTGGCAAAGCCAATTCTGAGGTCAAGCTGACCAGCGGAATGAAGATCTTTGGTGGCAAAAAGGAAGAGCAGAGTGCTCCGAAATCGAGCCCCGAAATCTCCGATACTCCGACGTTTCACCCGAAGCAGTTGGTCGAGAGCTTTGCCCGGCATCGTGTCGTTTGCGCTCTGTATGAACCGCCGAAAGGGTTCCACGCTGATCCTGAGTCTGAGATTTTTAAGCTATGCGAACGCGCTGACATCGCTATCCTTGATTGGGATCTATACAACGAAGACGGTAGGAATATTCTGCCTCTGATCGCCAATCTGGTAAATCAAAGCCAGTCTACCGTCCCTCATCATGTTCGCCTTTGTGCGGTGTACTCTACAAAGCCTGATCTATTTCGTATATGTTCGACTATATTGGAAGAACTAGAGAAAAGCGGCCTAAAAGTCGAAGCCATGGAGAAAAACTCTCTGCTGGCAGGATCGTCTAGGATTGTGGTCTTGGGTAAACCTTCTGCGGCACGGGCGGCAGACCAAGTTATGCTTGCCGAAGTTAAGGAGGTGGATCTCGCTGAGAGGGTTATTCGTGAGTTCGCCCTCATGCACCAAGGGATTCTTCCTTCCTTAGCACTGCACGGGATGGCCTCCGTCCGGAACAATGCAAAGAAAATCCTGGACAAATTCAGTGCAGATTTGGACGGGGCATTCCTAGTGCACAGGGCGCTCATTCACCCTTCGGACGATGCGTTCGAGCAAATACCAGAGCTTCTTGCCGAAGAAGCCTTGTCCGTAATGGTTGACAACGAGGTGCCGCCCGCAACGACCAAAAGCTTGTCGGAAGAGCTCATTGATAGCAAGAACATCCAGCTTGGCTGGAAAGCTAAAGAGGGCCGACCAGTTGCTCAGCCTGGCCAGATCGCGGTTGCGCTCTTGAAGGGTGGACAAGCTGCGGTAAAGCAGGATTTCCGAGCGGACAAGCAGAAGGGCTGGGTCAACGATCTTCACGTGGCGATGGCCGGTAGTGCTGTGGCGACAGAGATGCGACTGGCATCTCTATACAGCGTCCGGACCAAATATTCCCAGCGCCGCGACCTGTCTTTCGGGACGATCGTTCGTAGGAAGGACGCGGAGGGCGACAACTACACCTATATGGCGTGCCTGATGCCACTATGCGACTGCGTTCGGCTCAAGAAGGATGTCGGTTATAATTTCCCGTTTTGGGTACTAGCGACGAGCAACTCCGGTGCCTCTGCAAGGGGCATTGTAGTGCAAATACCCGGTACCAACGAATATCTTGAGCTCTTCGTTCTGGGGAAGCCTCGTGACCGCTTTGTCATCAGAACTTTTAATGCTGGTTCGCGCGGTACGGTTGAGGCCGTAGAGTCCGACAACATCTTTGTGTTTCAAGAGAAAGATGGAACTACCGAGAGCGAGAAAAGCAGGCCGTATGAATGGGTCGCGCAATTGAAGCCCAGCCATGCCCAGAGGATTGCGCATGACGTAGGATCGTCCTTCTCTCGGGTCGGTCTAATCGAGGCAGAGTGGCTCAGGCAGAAGAGCGAGTAGTCTGGAAACAGCTGGGTCCCTCAAGAGCTAGAGGCGATATGGATTTGCCGTTGTGGATGTCGTGATCGGTAGTCCGCGTCACAAGTGTGGCGGCCGAAGGCAGTATTCTTACAAGTTTGCGAATGAGCGACTGATAGATGGCTTTAGCCGCCGAGGTCGGGAACCAAGCATCGGACCTAACATTATTGACGGTGATCGCCGTCGGCGTGGTTTGCAATTGGCTCGGTTAGGAGTCAGCATTTCCTGAGAACCACCGCTCAGGTCATGGCTGCAGTGAGATTTGAGAATCCTGAGAGTACTTTAGAAAAGATTGCTCCGCGCCAGCAAGCACATCAGTTGGCCGCGCGGCTAGAAGCAATGGGGCTAGATCCTTATCAGTCTGAGTTGAGTCGGTTTCTGGTGTTGCTCGGCGATGCCCCCGGCGAAATAGTAGACCTCGGCCGTCCGCTTCGTTCCTCGCGGCTTTTTAAACCCACGGTTCAGAGGCGCGATATTCAAACTGCCCGAGATTTTGAAGAGTTTGCAGCCAGGGCTGACCGACAGGATTGGCTGTTCTGGAACATCGGGTTGCCAGGTCAAAAGGCTGAGGTTGGCGGTCTCGTGGAAGCTAACCGGGAATTCAACCGCCTGATTAACCTTCACTTCTCGGAGCTCCGTAAACACTGCGGTTTCGAGTTGTTGTTACTGACGATTCATCCCAGATGGGATGCCTTTAGCGGTAGGTTCGATTTGCACGCGCACTTTATTTGCCGCATCCCACGCAATCATCGAGAAGCGGCCAGGCGGAGGCTATTGGTGGCGTTTTCTAAGGCTGACGTCGGGTCCGATGTTCCGGTCCGGAACGCGGCAGCCTGCGCAACATATATGATATGGGGTATCTGTCCCTACGAGTCTGTAACGATGATGCCAGACGACGCATTGTCAGACCTGTGGGCGCTAAGCAAGGCGCACGCGCGTCTTGTACGCCCAGGCGGAAGCTTCAAGCAGTTTCGCAAATTGAAATCCGATGAAGCCTTGCCAACAGACGAAGAGCGTGCCGAAAAGGCCCGTAGGAAGGCTAACCGCCAGGAAACTGCCGATCCACGCACCCACTCCCGAGGAGCAGACAGGCTGTTGGCAAAGATCATAGTGCAGCGTGGAGATGCTTCTGTTCCTGCGCTTCTTTTTGAAACAGCGCCAAAAGCCAAGACGCCTGCCTCCGGAGGTACCACGACCCTAGGGTATTCGTCAGCGACTAGTTTCATAACTCAGGCGCATCAAGAGGTGTGTGAGAGTTCGCACGTTCCATTAGTGGAGCAGGGACTGGCGGATAAAGAAACGCATGCCTGCAAGGCTCGCCACGTTCCTGCATGGCGTCAAATCGTATCTGCGGCCGGAAAGAGACTTCAAAGCGTGATCGCTGTTGTGCGGCCCCGCATTGAAGCCGCTGCTGCGGCACTTTGCGATCTGATGAGTATCTTTATGTTCGGTGATGGCCCGCCGCCATAATCCTCTCTCCATACGGTCGAAGCGAACCATCTGGGCCAACGTGTCGATAGAGGGTCTGACGTGAAATACCAAGCTCCGCGCATAGATCGGTAACACTCGCGTCCGGCCGTCCCATTGATGATTGAGCAAAGCGGATTTTGGCGGGCGTCATTATGCTTTTTCGACCGCCTAGACGGCCGCGAGATCGAGCTGACGCCAATCCGGCTAGCGTTCTCTCACGGATCAACTCGCGTTCGAACTCGGCCAAGGTTGCAAAAATGCCGAACATGAGCTTTCCCTGCGCTGTCGAGGTATCGAACTGACCGTGTCCTGTCAAAACACGTAGGCCGACTCCGCGACGGCCGAGTTCATCTACGACTGTGACGAGGTGCTTGAGATCGCGACCCAAGCGATCAATTTTCCATACGACAAGAGTGTCTCCGGATCGGAGAGCTTTGAGGCAACCCTCTAGGCCAAGTCGATCGTCTCTTTTGCCTGAAGCTTTATCATCGTAGATCATTTCGCGACTAACGCCCGCGGCCAACAGAGCATCTCTCTGTAAATCTAGCGATTGAGTTCCATCAGCTTTCGATACTCGCGCGTATCCGATTAGCTCGCCCATCCTCATCCTCCTGTTTCACAAACGACCGTTTGTGACACAAGTCTGATTCACTGGAATTGTCGGCGCAACATGTCGCAATTCTCGTCTCGAAATCTATGTATCGATAACGGTCAACTTGATTTGGAACTTTGACGGAAGCAACAGTCGGCGAGTATGAAACTGCTCGCGAGATAGGAACTTGGTGGTTTGCACTTGCAGTTGTATTTTTCAAGCTATCTGCGAAAGCGCACCCTAGGCGCGAAACCAAAACCTCATCGGAAGCTCGTACAAGCCCGTTGTGAGTGCTGGCGGTATCTTTGCGCCCACGGAAAATCTAGAGAACGCGGACTGGCTGATGGTTATCTTTCAGGGTCTCGGTCTCAAAACTTCCCCTGGTTCACCTATTGCTGCTTCGTCATCGACTAGTTCCAAAGCGTCAGCACGAGCGTACCGATCCCAGCACGCAAGTATGTCGGCCTCGCATGAGCTTGCCGACTTTGCGCGCCGAAGTTCGAGATAGTCGCCGTCTTCGATGCGGTTTGCTGCCCAGACCCTTGTTTCATGATTGGCAATTCTCGCCAGCAATGCCCCCGCCGCCATCCTACCCAGCCGTCCGGGACGAGATAGATCCCGCATAAGTCTTTCAAGCGAAGGTCGATGATCGTAGCCCCACTGATCGTATGTTCGCGGCCTCGGTGGGCATGGTCCGCCACGCTCGTAAATATTAGGGTGTTCCTCCTCGTCGCTCGGAGCCGTTTCCGCAGGCGGTAATACAACTCGGCTTCTCGCCCCGATCGTTTCAAATAGCGTAACGAACATGTTCATGACGGTGCTAGTCGCCATGATCGCAAGAAGCCAAAGCCAGTCGAAGGGATTGGAGCTTCTTTTGCGAGGTATGCTCCGGAACGGCTTTCTTCGTTTCCTTTTGCGAGTTTTCTCTTCTTCGCTCATCGCCGCCCCCCTATTTCACAGCCTTGGTTTCGGATTCATTCTGGGTGAAGTTTCTGTCCGTCGATAGCGAGATAGAACGGCTCGCAGCCGATCTCGCTCAATCAAGACTTCTTCAAGGCGCGCTTGAAGTCGTCCAAGGGTTGTTTCGGTCTTGCGGCGCTGGTCTCGCTCTGTTCGCTCTTGTACGATGGCACGATCACGAGCAGCGGTTATGGCGGAGACGCGTTCCGCAGCGGATGCATTGATCTGCGATTCAAGTGCTTCGCGTATTTGCGACCGTCGAAGACCATCAAAGAGTGCGCGAACCCAACTTCCGAAGCCTGAAAAGTGCCGCCAATAATCTTGGATATTTGTGGCTTCCGTCCGAGCTTTTTCGATGATGTCGTTTGCAACGGAATGTGCCCTGGTAATCAACACTTCGGCGTTCACGATCGTCTCTTCGGCTTTCTGTTCGGCCGCGCTGACCTCTGCCTTTGCCGCTTTCACCTTATTTCTGGCTTCGCCAAGGACTACCGCTGCTCTCTGCGAAGCTGCTGCGACCGCAGCTTGCGCGGTCTGCTCGGCTTTCCATGCTGACCGGGTGAGCCTGCGGCGGCTTGGGCCTATGCGCGATAGACCGCAAGGTAGGCCAACGGCCTGCCAATAAGCGGTTTGCCACTCTCTCATTGCCTGTCGGTAGGCGACGTCTCCCCGTTTGTTTGCATTCATCCTGTCCTCATCAGGTGCGCGCAAAGCCATGGCGTCGGCTTTGGCTTTCGCTCCTGGATGCAGCCGAGCAGCCCGCATCTCCGAATCGTCTGGAAGAATGAAGCCGTGAAGGTGAGGATGTCCTTCATCGACATGCCTCACGATGGAAACCAAATTTTCTCCAAATTGTTCCTGAAGCCACGCGATGGTTTTTCTCTCCCAGTCCGCCACTACTTGGTTCGTCCAAGGAGATTGTTCGCTCATTGTTGCAGGATGCGAAGCAACCACGGTCATCAATGTATTTTGGTCTTTGCGAATTGAGCGCACATGCCCTGTTTTGATCGCAGTTTTTGCCTCTGAGGCTCGGCGATCGTGCGCGGCGCGCACGGCCTCAATATTCATGCCGAAAACAGTCTGCGGTGGGACAGGCATGGATACATGCTGGCAGCTGTCCGAGTGTCGTGCTGCCTCATCAAAAACCCAAGTCGTCCCTCGCCCCTCCCGGCCAGCTCTGGAGTACATCTCGATATGGATGAATTGATAGCCGCCCATGTTCCCCTCAGGAACAATTATTCCCTATCGGCGAAGCTCAGGCAAGCGTTATTGAAAGTATTAGTGACCGACTAATGCTTGCAAGCAAGTGTCGGCGCCTTTGGCGAAGATTCTACAACTGCAGCGGTATACGCGGCGAGGCAAAGTTCGCCGTGTATACAGACGGTGGTCCTAGGATTTTAGCCAGGGGTTATAACTTCGTTTATTGCTTCTACGAGCAGGTCGTTCCATGCGTTGAGAATGGCGGCCTTGTCCTGCATGTTGGGATCGAGATCATAAACGGTTGCATCTAGTCCCTGCCGTCCTTCGTCGGAGCGAGTGACAAGAGCAATGGTTGTTGTCGGCTGTAAGTCTAGGTCGCGCAGTCTGGACTTCATATGCGTGACGAACGCCCGGCGGAGATCATGCGTTGCCAGCCATGGCGCGTCTCTTAGCCCATCTTCCGATGTCCGGAGGTCCAGCAAGACCTGTGAAATCGTGCGGGCGGCCATATGGGTATCGCCTTTGTCCCCGGCCCGGCGAAGCCGTTGTTGTGGGAAAAGCCATCGTCCTTCACGTGACCCAGCCTTTATTCGCTCAATCATATCGCGAGCGAGCGAGGGCAGGGGAAGCGGGCGTGTTTTCCGAGACTTTTCCGCATATGTCGGTATCTCCCACACCAAGTATTTCTCGGTTTCAACGACGCGATGCCGCTCCGCTTTCGCAACGGTCAGGCGTCGTTGTCCGGTCAGCATTTGGAGCCCAATTGCGAGGGCTGCTTGCTGGTTTGGATATCGCGGCAGGGCAAGGAGAATATGCGCCAACTCCTGAAGCGTAAGTGCCCGCGGAGCAATCGAGCGCTCTTCAAAAGGGTCAGCCCAGTCATCTTTTCTCGCGGAATCCGGCGGGTTGGGCGAGCCTTTCATGGTAACGCCAAGAGTGGGATCACTCCGGACGCCCGTTACCTCTGCATGTTCGATAGCCCATGCAAAACAAGATTTTAGGGCGGCAAGTGTTAGGCGGGCTTGGTCCCGTTTGCCTCGCTGGGCTATGGAGTTTCGAACAGCTCGAATGTCATCTGAACTGATTTCGGTTACCGGCTTTCCGGCTAGCCGAACGAAGTCGTCGCGCAGCTTTGAATCCTTCACAAATGCCAAGGCTGAGCGGTATCCGCGATGCGTGTCGTCGCTCAGCGTTGTCACCGATCTCATAAGATATGTGTCGCGCAATTTTTCCCATCGCCAGATGCGCCCTGCATTGACGGCCTCAACAGTGGTTGCTTTGTCGACGTCTCTTTGCAGGATTGCCGTTCTCAGCCAGTCTCGAATCCTACTATCAGGTAGGGCACGGGCATGGCCCACGAATTTCCGAAGCATTGGGATGTCTTCGAAGCCAAATGCACCGATATCGGCCAGACCAACTTTCAAAGTCTTTGTTTTGAAATACCAGGTCGCTTTACCTGATTGCGATCGGATGCTGAGCCCCGTTTGTCCAGTGTCATTCAGCCACATGTCCTCGCGGCGTTCAGCGGCCTTGATGGCCTTCTTGATCGATCTCTCGTTCAAAAACTCGGACGGCATTTTTTCATCCTCAAGGATTGGGTGGCCTAAGCATCAGATCGAATCCGATTTGGGCCAGTTCTAGGCCACCCTCAGGCCACCGATGCGTCAGATTTATCCCTGTGCCCTTGGGATGGCCAGCCCTTTGATAAAGAAATGTCGTTCTTCAAACGCTTTGAATATCAATGAGGTTAATAATATTGGATTATCAGATCGAATCCGTTCGGCGAACGGATTCGGTGGCCTGAATCGGCTAACTCTTAATCAGCGGGTCTACGGTTCGATCCCGTACGCGCCCACCACTTTTCCCTTTCAGGCCTGAAATTGTTGAAACCGCCCCTCCGGGGACCGGTCGTAGCTCCTCACTGCAATGACGGCGTGATGCCCTCGGCGGCGGCCATGCAGGCTTCCTCGCAGCGTCGGCAGGCGTCGGCGCAGACCTGGCAGTGCTCGTGCATCGAGGCGTGGCGGCCGCATTCGGCGCCACAGGCGCGGCAGGCTTCGCGACAGGCGAGAAGGACCGCCTTCAGCACGGCGTCGTTGGTTCCGGTGCGGCGCGAGGCGATGGCCGCCGTTGCCGCGCAGAGGTCGGCGCAGTCGAGGTTGAGGCGGATGCACTGACGCAGCTCGGCGACGTGCGCCTCGCCGAGGCAGGCGTCGGCGCAGGAGGTGCAAGTCTGCGCGCAGTCGAGGCATTCCTCGATCGAGCGGAGCAGGTCCGTGTTGACGGGACCGTTCAGGGCGGGATGGGTGCGGATCATCGCTTCGGCGTGCATGTCGACCTCCAGAGCGGGGATTGGTGTCCGACAACAGCCCCACGGCCGGATTGTTCCCGTCGCCGCCGCATGCGGCCGCGCAGTGCGCCCGTCATGCCGTGGCGTCCGGCAGGGCGGTCATTGCATGCAGCTTTGGTTCCGGCCGTTCTTCTTGGCGACATACATCGAGTTGTCGGCTCTCTGGACGAGGTCCACCGCGAGGTCCTCGGGCGAGAGCACCGACACGCCGACGCTGATGGTGGCGCTCTTGTCGAGCTGCTCGATCCGGTTGTTCTCGGCCGCGAGGCGGATTCGCTCGGCGATCGAGAAGGCCTCATGCCTGTCGGTCTCGACGAGGATGACGGCGAACTCCTCGCCGCCATAGCGGCAGGCGGCATCGGTCGCCCTCAGCCCGTCCTTCAGGACGGTTGCCACCGCCCGCAACACTTCGTCGCCGACGACATGTCCGTGGCGGTCGTTGACCTGCTTGAAGTGATCGATGTCGATGAACAGAAGCGAGAGCGGGCGCTGATAGCGCTGGGCCCGCTGTATCTCCAGATCGAGCCGCTCGTCGAAGGCCCTCCGGTTCAAGAGGCCAGTCAGCGGGTCCGAGTTCACCAGCCGCTCGAGCTCCCGGGTCCTCTGGGCCACCAGCTTCTCCAGCGTTGCGGTCGTCTCCTTCATCGCCGTGATGTCGGTGTCGGCGCCGATGAGGCCGACAAACCTGTCCTCGTCGAGGCGCGGCATGACCTTTTCGAGCACCCACTTGAGATGCCCGCCCTTGGCGTGAATCCGGTACTCGATCGTGCCGGCATCGTGCTTGCGCAGCCTCTCGTCGAGAAAGGCGCGGTAGCGCTCCCGGTCGTCGGGGGGCAGGAACAGGCTCCAGTCCGCGGCCTTCATGTCGGCTTCGGAGAGGCCCATGAACTCGGACCACTCGCGGTTGACGAACTCGCGGGCGCCTGAAATGCCGGCAAACCACAGCATCGTGGGGGCCTGCTCGGCCAACTGGCGGAAGCGGCGCTCGGACTCGTTGAGTGCGGCGATCAGGATTTCCTGAACCGAAAGCGAAGGGCCTTCTTCGTCGCTCCGTTCCGGCAGCCCATGAACCATCCGGTGGTCGAGCTTGAGGATGTGGGTGACCAGCCAGTTGACGAGGAAGTTGAGGATCTCGTTGACCGCTTCGGCCTGCTCGAGGTCGGACTTGGCGGCGATCGCCTGAACCCGGGTGTGGAACGCCCGATGCGCGCAGATGTGCTGGTGTTTCTTCGCAGCACTCAGCGACGAGCGGCACATCAGCTTCTCTTCGTCGCAGAAGTGCGTGTTGGCATAGTCGATCAGTTCGCCCAAGAGGGCCGGCGCTTCCGGCAGGGATCCCTGGCCCGAGACCGCATCGGCGATGTTGTTCGTCAGCTCGAACAGCCGCTTGTGCTGGCTGTCGATCTGAACGTTTCCGGTCTCCAGATGCGTGTTCCAGTAGAAGAGTGCCATGCGTCTTTCCGGCCTTCGTGCCCTGGGTTGTCGTCCATCGCCATTTATCACGAGGACCACGGGCGCTTTCCATTTAGCCTTTAGGCGTTTTGCGGCCAGAAACGACCGACCAGCTTGCTCGCCTCGCGCAACCATAGCACCGAGCTCGCCACGGCGGCGCAGAACAGCCAGTCGGTTGCGCTGAGACTGGTGGTCGAGAAGGCGCTTTGCAGGATTGGGGTGTAGATGACGGCGGCGTGCAGGGCGACGGACAGGCCGACGGCCGCCCAGAGCCAGCGGTTGGCGAACAGGCCGTGGAAGGCGCTCGCGTGGTCGGAGCGGGCGTTGAACACGTTGAACAGCTGGAACAGCGTCAGCGTGGTGAAGGCCATGGTCTGGGCGTAGACGATCGTGCCGCTGCCTTCGATGAAGCCGCCGGGCAGGGAGGCGTCGAGCACCGCCAGCGTGCCGACGGCCATCACCAGGCCGACGAACAGGATGCCCACCCACATGGCCGGGGTTATGACGCGTTCTCCCCGTGGGCGCGGCGGCTGCCGCATGACGCGGTCGTCCGCCGGGTCGACGCCGAGCGCCAGCGCCGGCGCGCCGTCGGTCACGAGGTTGATCCAGAGAATCTGCGTGGCGAGGAGCGGCAGCACGAAGCCGCCTCCGCCCGCCGCCATCAGGCCGATGGCGTCTGCCAGCAGCACGCCGAAGAACATCGTCATCACCTCGCCGATGTTGGACGACAGCAGGTAACGCAGGAACTTGCGGATGTTGGCGTAGATGGCGCGGCCTTCCTCCACCGCCGCGACGATGGAGGCGAAATTGTCGTCGGCGAGCACGATGTCGGCCGACTGCTTGGAGACGTCGGTTCCGGTGATGCCCATGGCGATGCCGATATCGGCCGACTTGAGGGCAGGGGCATCGTTGACGCCGTCGCCGGTCATGGCGACCGTCTTGCGGTGGCGCTGCAACGCCCTGACGATGCGCAGCTTGTGCTCGGGGCTGACGCGCGCGAACACCGACACGTCGCGCACGGTCTCGTCGAGCGCGTCCTCGCTCATCGCCTCCAGCTCGCTGCCGGTGACGGCCCGGCCGTCGGACAGGCCGAGCTCGGCGGCAATGACGGAAGCGGTGGCCGGGTGGTCGCCGGTGATCATGATAGGGCGGATGCCCGCTGCCTTGGCCCTGATGATGGCGGCCTTGGCTTCGTCTCGCGGCGGGTCGATCATGCCGACGAGGCCGAGAAAGACGAGGTCGCGCTCGACGCCGTCGTCGAAGGGGGCCGTTGGCGCGTCGTTCTGGTCCAGCGTCCGGAAGGCCAGGCCGAGCGTCCTCAGCGCCTCGCCGGCCAGGCTGTCGTTGACGGCGGCGATCTCCTCGCGCCGGGCCTCCGACAGCGGTCGAGCCTCTCCGCCCACCAGCTCGTGCGAGCAACGGTCGAGCAGCACGTCGGGCGCGCCCTTGGTGAGCAGTCTGAGCCGGCCCGGCTTGTCGTGGTCGGCGTGGACCGTGCTCATCAGCTTGCGTTCGGAGGAGAAGGGCACCTCGCCGACACGGTCGAAGCGGGCGTCAAGCGTTTCCCGATCGAGCCCGGCCTTGCGGGCGGCGACGATCAGCGCGCCCTCGGTGGGGTCGCCCTGGACCGACCAGCGGCCGTCCTTTTCCACCAGCACGGCATTGTTGGCGCGGTCGGCCACCGTGAGGGCGCGCAAGGTTTCGGCGAGGTGGTCGCCGCCGAGGGCGTCGCCGTTGTCGCCGCCGAGTTCGCCGTCCGGGGCATAGCCGGTTCCGCCGAACGTCGCCCGCCCGCTGGCGGTGGCGACCACGCGCACCGTCATCTCGTTTCGGGTGAGGGTTCCCGTCTTGTCGGAGGCGACGACGTTGGCCGACCCCAGCGTTTCGACGGCGGCGAGGTGACGGACGATGGCGTTGCGCTTGGCCATCCGCTGGACGCCGATGGAGAGAACCGCCGTCACGATCGCCGGCAGGCCCTCGGGAATGGCCGCCACCGCCAGGGCCACGCCCAGGATCAGCACGTCGAAGATCGCCGACAGGCCGTGCACGTCCTCGACGAGCAGGATGGTCGCGATCATCACGACGGCGATCGCCACCACGACGACGCCCAGGAGGCGGCCGACCTTGTCGAGCTCCCGCTGCAGCGGCGTGGTTTCCTCCGGCGCGTCGGCCAGCATGCCGGCGATGCGGCCGATCTCCGTGCGCATGCCGGTCGCCACCACGACGGCGCGGCCGCGCCCGTAGGTGGCCGCCGTGCCGGAGAAGATCATGTTGTTGCGGTCGCCGATCGGCCTGTCCGAGGGAAGCGGCGCCACGGCCTTGGCCACCGGCAGGCTTTCGCCGGTGAGCGGGGCTTCCGCCATCTGAAGCGAGACGGCCTCGATCAGCCGTGCGTCGGCCGGGACCGTGTCGCCCTCCTCGATGAGGATGACGTCGCCGGGCACGATCTCGGTCGCCAGCACGCTTTGGCGCTTGCCGTCGCGCAGGACGTTGGCATGCGCCGCCGACATCTCCTGCAAGGCGGCCACGGCCTGCTCGGCGCGGGCCTCCTGGATGTAGCCCATGATGGCGTTGAGGATGACGATGGCGAAGATTGCCATGGCCTCGAAGGGCAGGGCGGAGTCGCGTTCGAAAAACCAGAGGCCGGCTGATACCAGCGCGGCGACGAGCAGCAGGGCGACCAGAACGTTGGCAAACTGCGCCAGGAACTTCTTCCAGGCGGGCGTCGGGCTTTCGGCGGCGAGGGCGTTCGGGCCGACCTCGTCGAGCCGCTTCCGGGCGTCCCGCTGGGTCAGGCCGTTGCGCGCGTCGGTGCCGAGCGAGGCGACAACGTCGTCGGCCGTGTGCCGGTGGGGGGCGTCCGCTTCGGTTCGTGACATCGCGCTGTCCATCCCTAGGGTTCTCAAGACGCCGCTCCGGACGCAAAACCGGTCCCCACTCCGGGTTCCGTTCCGGTTCATCAGGCGCCGGTCGTGCACTCCTATGAGGGATATGGCCGGTGGTGGCCGTGGTTTCCAGTGCGGGTATCAGAAGACGGACAATGGCGATGGACAAAGCAAAGCCCCCCGCGCTGTCGGCGCGAGGGGTGGTTTTTCGTATTCGTGGAGGTGTTGGTGCGTCAGGCGGCCTTGAGGCTTTCGATGAACGCCTCGACCTCGCGGCGCAGCGACGCCGAGTTGCCGTTCAGGGCGTCCGACAGGCTCATCAGTTGAGTGGCGGCGGCGCCGGTCATCTCGGCGGCGGTGCCGACGCCGGCGATATTGTGGTTGACGGCGGCGGTGCCCTGCGCAGCGCGCTGGGTGTTCTGGGCGATCTCGGCGGTGGCCGCACCTTGCTCTTCGACGGCACCGGCGATCGCTTCGGAGGCATGCTGGATGGTGTCGATGGTCTTGACGATCCTGGAGATCGACTCGACGGCGACATCGGTGGCCGACTGGATCTCGGTGATCTTGTTGTTGATCTCGCTGGTGGCCTTGGCGGTCTGGTCGGCCAGCTGCTTGACCTCGGCGGCGACCACCGCGAAGCCCTTGCCCGCCTCGCCGGCCCGCGCCGCTTCGATGGTGGCGTTGAGCGCCAGGAGGTTGGTCTGGGCGGCGATGTTGGAGATCAGGTCAACCACCGTGCCGATCTGCTGGGCCGACACCGACAGCGACTGGACGTTCCGGCTGGAGGTGGCCGCTTCCGCCGCCGCTTCCTTGGCGATCTTGGACGAGTTGGTCACCTGCTGCGAGATTTCGCCGACAGACGCGGACAGCTCTTCGGTACCGGCCGCGACCGTCTGGACGTTGGTCGAGGCTTCTTCGGAGGCACCGGCGACGGACTGGGCCTGGCGGGCGGTTTCCTCGGCGGTGGCGGAGAGGTTCTTGGCGGCATCGGCGACTTCGGACGAGGAGCCGGAGAAGGACTCGGACAGCTCTTCCATGCGGGCGGCGAACTTGTCGGTCACCTCCGCCCGGCGCTTCAGCTCGGCTGCCTCGGCGGCCTTGACCGCTTCGGCGGCATGGCGGGCGTCCTCGGCCAGCTTGAGGCTGGACCGGAACTCTTCGAGGCTGTTGGCGATGCGCCCAATCTCCTCCTTGCGGTCGCGGTTGCCGATGGCGATGGCATAGTCGCCGTCCTGCATCGACTTCATGTGGCGCAGCAGTTCAGCCAGCGGCTGGGTAACCGAGTTGCGCATGACCACGACCGACAGCGCGATGATGCCCAGTGTGGCCAGCAGAATGCCGGAGATGGTCGTCCAAATGGTTTGGGACACCGTGGCGGCATTTTCCTGAACCTGCGCGGCGACACCCTTCACGATGCCATTGTTGAAGTTGGTCACCGATTCCTGAATCTTGGAGATCTCCGGATGGCAGTCGGCGATCAGCATCTGCAAGGCCTGAAGGTTCTGGGCTGGGTCGGTGCTCTGCGAAAGCTTCGCCACCTGGCCGCACGAGCCGTTCATGGCGGCTTCAAACTGGGCCTCTATGGCCTTGATCTCGGATGCACGGTCCGGAAGGATAGTTGCGGCCTGCGAGAAGTAGTCGATGGCCGCGCCTTTTGCCTTGTCGCGGGCTGCAACGGCATCCGCGTTGTCCTTTTCCGTCGTCGAGGCCGCGTTCTTGTACATTGAACCGGCGACTTCGGACATGTTGCGGTTGGCGCGCGCCAGCAGGAAGGGCACCTGGGCGTCGTTCTGGAGCAGATCCTGGTAATTGCTGCTGACGTTGCTGGTCTGCCAGCCGAAGTAGCCGGCGCCGGCGATGGCGACCAAACCGATGGTGCCAGCAACCAAAACAACCTTGGTCAACAGGGACAGATTCTTGAGGGACATGTAGGGCCTCCGGTCGAATACGTAGGCCATGACGCGCTCCAACAATTAATAGGCGGTGAAAAAGAGACGAGCTAGAACAATGGTTTAGAGCGTTAGCGCTCGCATCGTTTAACGACGTCAACGGGTTCTTTCAGGTATTGCGGAAACTACGGATCGACTGCAATCAGCGTTATCCGGATTTAGGGGGCTCGCGCCGCAGAAAACGGCCTTTTTCAGCCGCCTCAACGGGGCTTCGAGCCGAAGATGAACCGATCGAATGAGGCGCGGCGACCGGCGAGTGGCGCCGGCCGCCTTTCTGCCCGTCAGCCCCGGTCGGGCTCCACCGTGGCGAAGACGCTCGTCGAGCCGTCCTTGCCGATCAGCAGCACGTCGAACGGCTCGGCGCTGGCATCCGACCCCATGCCGGGCGAGCCGAGCGGCATGCCGGGCGCGGCAAGGCCGACCGCATCGGGCTTTTCGGCGAGCAGCCGGTCGACCAGCGCCGCCGGTACGTGACCCTCGATGGCGTAACCGCCGACCATGGCGGTGTGGCAGGAGATGGCTTCCTCGGGAATGCCGACCTCCTTTTTCTTCGCCGTGATGGCGTCGTAGTCGAGCTCGGTGGAGGTCACCGTGTAGCCGGCCGCCTGCATGTGGGCGATCCACTCGTGGCAGCACATGCAGCCTTCGTTGAGAACGACGTGGACCTTTTGGCCGGCGGCACCGGCAAGAGAGGTGGAGGAGGCGAGAACGAGGAGAGCCAGAAGATGGGATTTCATGGTTTTGCCTGTGATGATGTCCGTCGAGACGCGACGCTCCAGAGGCGTTGGGCGCTGGCGGATGTGATCGAAGATGTTGGATGGAGGCTGCCGCTCAGGCGCGCGGCGGTTCCAGAAGCGGTGGCGGCGCCCGCCCCGTGAGGTCGATGGCGAGGAATGGCGTTTCGGGGGCACGGTCCGCGACGAAGGCGATGACCGGCTCGATCGGCAACAGGGCGGGAGCGGCCATGAAACAGCCGATGCCTGCGCAGTCGCTGGGAAGGTTCGCTTTCCCGAGGGGCTTGCCGGAGGTCGCTTGGCAGCAATCGTGGGCGGAGCTCGTCGCCGCCATCATGGCAGCGTGACCCACGGCAGCCGGGATCGCAGCGCTCTGGCCGGCCAGAAAACCGAGCAGGGCAGCGACGGCGACAACGAGGCGAAGGCCGGCGAGAAAACGCATGGCTTCAGTTTCACATCGATCCGTGCCCAGCCACAAGCGTTGTTTTGCTGATGGCAAACCGTGCCGTTCACGGGTCGGATGGAAACTCGACCAGTTCCCCTATGGAGGGCTGCGTCTGGTTCTCCGTGAGCTCCGAAGCGTGGGACGTGACCAACTCGACAAGCTTTTCCTGGAACGGCTTGGAGATGGTCTGGCGAATGAAGAGAATGCGATAGATCACCGGCGCCACGAGCAGGTTCATCAGCCAGTCCGGCGTCGGCGCCGGTTCACCGCGGGCGATGGCCCGCCGACACAGAACGTCGAGATTGGCATAGGCGTATCCGGCCGTCTGTCGAGCCAGGACGACGTTGGCGACGCGCTCTTCCAGGAGGACCAGCCCCGGTCCGGACGAGATGTCGTCGATGAACTGCTCCAGCCACGTCGACAGGTCCGATTTGAACGCTCCCGTATCCGGAACCGTCGGATCTGCCAGGAAGCGCTGCTCTGCGACGGCCGCCAGGAGATCGGTCAGGTTGCCCCACCTGCGATAGATTGTGGATGGCGGCAAATTTGCCCTTCCCGCGATCTGCGCGATGGTGATTTCCTTGTCCGGGTTTTCAGCCTTCAACGCGTTGACGGCAGCATGAACGGCCTTCTGTATCCGTTCGCTACGACCGCCGGGCCTTATGAGGACGCGTTCCGCCATTTAACAATCCGTTAATCCCGCTAATGCTATTTGAATTGCATTAGCGATGAACCTCATCGTCTTGCGTTTCCTCGACCTCATGGGCCGGGGAGGGTTCCGAAGTTCCAAACAGTATGCGATTCCCGTTGCTCTCTGCCACGTTCCGGCCTGGAAATTCGCGCGACGCGGTCTCCAGAAGCCGGCTGATGATTGTCTGCGCCCTGTTTGTCGGCGTCTATTTGACGATCTGCGGCAAACTCGCGCTCATCGGTCTGCAGGTCTCTCCCGAAGAGGAGGTGTCCACGCTCGATCGGACCGTCGCCCGGCCGGATATCGTCGACCGAAACGGTGCGATCCTTGCCACCGATCTTCCGGTGCTGTCGCTGTTTGCCGAGCCGAGAAAGGTGGTCGACGCCGATGAAGCCTCGGAGGCCTTGGCGGGGGCTCTGGGCAACATGACGAGGGAGGAAATCTACAAGCGGCTGAAGAGCAGGGCGTCGTTCGTATGGCTGAAACGCGGCCTTACGCCGGATCAGGCCAACGAGATCAAGCAACTCGGCATTCCGGCCATTGGCTTTCGCGGCGAAGTCAGGCGTTTCTATCCGCAGGGCAGGGAAACCTCCCATGTCATCGGACTGACCGATATCGACAACGGCGGCATTTCCGGTTTTGAGAGGTGGCTCGATCAGTCCAGCTTCGGCGCGCTCCGCAAGTCCGGCATGATGAATGGAGCTCAGGTCCAAGCCACCCAGCTGACCATCGATGCCCGGGTACAGCATGCCGTGCACGAGGTGCTCGACAAGGCGATGGAGCAGTACCATCCGGCCGCCGCCGGCGCGGTCATCCTGAATGCCAAGACGGGCGAAGTGATCTCGCTCGTTTCCTTGCCCGATTTCGATCCGACCATTCCGTCCGAGGCTGCCGAGAAGGACCGGCTCAATCGGGTTTCCGGCGGCGTGTTCGAAATGGGCTCCACCATCAAGACCTTCACCACGGCGATGGCGCTGGAGCTGGGCAATGCCAAGCTCACGACGATTTACGACGCCAGCCACCCCCTGGTCATCGGCTCGCAGGTCATCCACGACTCGCACAGCAGGGGAAAGCCGCTGTCGCTGGTCGACGTGTTCCTGCAATCCTCGAACATCGGATCGGCCCGCGAGGCCCTTTCGGTCGGCATGGAGAACCACAAGGCGTTTCTCGAGCGCACTGGCCTTCTCAGCAAGATTGCCTTCGAGCTGCCGGAGGTCGCAACGCCGGTTTCTCCGCGCGTCTGGCGGCAGGTCAACTCGCTGACCAGCGCCTTCGGGCATGGCTTCGCCACGACGCCGCTGCAGACGGCGGTGGGCATCGCAGCCATCATGAACCATGGCCGACTGGTGCCTCCGACTCTTCTGCCGCGCAGTGAAGAGGAGGCGCGCGCGCTCGCCGTTCAGATGGTCTCGGAAAAGACCAGCGACGACATGCGCTATCTCTTCCGCCTCAACGCCGTCAAAGGATCGGGGCGCAAGGCGAATGTCGCCGGCTTCCGCGTGGGAGGAAAGACGGGGACGGCCGAAAAGGTCATCGACGGCCGCTATTCGCACACCAACAACTTCAACGCCTTCGCGGCGGCCTTTCCGATGGAGGACCCGGCTTTCGTTCTCCTGGTCTTCATCGACGACCCACGGCCCGAGTTCCCTGGGGCCGGCATTACGTCGGCCGCCAATGCGGTTCCGATGGCCGGGGCCATCATTGAGAGATCCGCGCTTCTTCTCGACGTTCAGCCGGTGTTCGATGATCCGGCGGATATCGCCTTCGCTTTCTCCGACTGAAGCCGGCAGGCTCGTCTCTTTCGTCGCCGATCTCGCCGTGTCACAGCCGTTGGCCCTTGAGCCCTCTTTTCTTGTGGCCTGCGCCTGATAGGTTCAACCTGGACCATCGTTCCGGAGAGCCCGATGCGCGTAGCCGTTTTCAGCACCAAGCCATACGACCGCACCTTCCTGAGCCGCGCCGCCGCCGGTTACGGGCACGACCTCACCTTTTTCGAGCCGAAGCTCGACCGGACGACGGCGCGACTGGCCGAGGGGTTTCCCGCCGTCTGCGCCTTCGTCAACGACACGCTCGACGCCGAGGTGATCGACGCGCTGGCTGCCGGCGGCACGCGCATCGTGGCGCTGAGGGCGGCCGGCTTCAACAATGTCGCCCTCGACGCGGCCGAGGAGAAGGGCGTCACCGTGCTGCGCGTGCCGGCCTACTCGCCGCACGCCGTCGCCGAGTTCTCGGTCGGCCTGCTGCTCGCCCTCGACCGGCGCATCCACCGCGCCTGGGCGCGCGTTCGTGAAAACAACTTCGCCCTCGAAGGCCTGCTCGGCCACGACCTGCATGGTCGCACGGTGGGTATCGTCGGCACCGGCCGCATCGGCGCGCTGGTGGCGCGCGCCTATCGCCTCGGTTTCGGCTGCGAGGTGGTGGCCCACGACCGCTACGAGGTGGACGATCTCAAGGCGATCGGCGTCACCTATGTCGACCGCGACGAGCTGTTCGAGCGCTCGGACATCATCAGCCTGCATTGCCCACTGACGCCGGAGACGCACTACCTGATCGACGAGGCGGCAATCGCCCGGGCCAAGCATGGCTTCGTGCTGATCAACACGTCGCGCGGCGCGCTGATCAACGCCGAGGCGGTGATCGGCGGCCTGAAGACGGGCCGCATCGGCGGCGTCGCCCTCGACGTCTACGAGCAGGAGGCCGACCTGTTTTTCGAGGACCTCTCAAGCGAGATCATCCAGGACGATGTGTTCCAGCGCCTCCTGACCTTCCCCAACGTGCTGATCACCGGCCACCAGGCCTTCTTCACCGAGGAAGCGCTGCTTGCCATCGCCAAGACGACGATGGGCAACATCGCCGACGAGGAAGCCGGCAAGGTGTCGCCCAACCGCGTGCTGAGCGAGAAGGTGGCCGGGAAGGGGTGAATGGGCGCGGTAGAATGAAGGCCTGTGGCCTTTACCCCTCTCTCCAACTCTCCCCCACAAGGGGGGAGAGGGTCCGTCGAGCCGAAAGGTGCAATCTTTCAAAGAAATAGGTTCTGACTAGAGCGCGTCCGGCGAACTTCGGTTCGCCAACGTGCTCTATGTATTTGTTTTTACGCAACTCCGGACGCAAAACCGGTTCCCACTTTTGCTGGAGTTGCTCTAGGTTCGAGACTCAATCAGATCCACCAGATGACGATTGCTGCCAGGTAGCAAGCTGATGCGAAGTTGGCTGCGAGTTTGTCGTATCTGGTTGCGATGCGCCGCCAGTCCTTGAGGCGACAGAAGCTGCGCTCGATGATGTTTCGTCGCTTGTAAGCGGCGGGATCGAAGGGCTGGATGCGCTTTCTGGTCGGGTTGTTGGGAATGACTGGCCTGGTGCCGCGCGCGATGAGGAAGCGTCGGAGTGCGTCACTGTCATAGGCGGTGTCTGCGGCGCACAGCAAACTTGGTGGAAGCGGCGCGATGAGGTCCGCTGCAACGGGCGCGTCGCCGCGTTGGCCCGGCGTTATCTTGAGCGCGACGGGGCGGCCGCAACCGT
>Ga0206117_100307_pt1 | contig 63487 bp, 57 predicted proteins | sample 3A5Ametagenome_FD_177997 | JGI IMG/M metagenome (GOLD analysis project Ga0206117, IMG submission 177997) | Enriched microbial communities from leaf-cutter ant dump, University of Wisconsin, Madison, United States - 3A5A | ecosystem: Environmental > Terrestrial > Nest > Insects nest > Nest dump... | reverse complement strand
GACGAAGGATATGGTTGGTCATACGATCAATGCGCTGATCGAAGGAACAACGAACCCTGGCCGCCCGGGGGTAGCCGTGACGTGAGGATCTGATTTGCTGTATCACCTGTACGACATGCAACACGCTGCCATGCGGCCGATGCGTTTCTGGGCCGAAGCCGCCCAGCAGACTTTCCAGAACCCGCTTGTGCCCCTGTCCTACACCAAGCTGGGCCGGGCGGTCGCCGCCGGGGCCGAGCTGGTGGAGCGGACGACGCGCCGCTTCGGCAAGCCCGCCTTCGGACTGCCGGAGACGGTGGTCGACGGGCAGACCGTTCCGGTCACCGAGCGGTTCGTCTGGCAGTCGCCCTTCTGCAAGCTGCTGAACTTCGCCAAGCCGGCAGGCACGCCGCGCCAGCCGAAGGTGCTGCTGGTCGCCCCGATGTCGGGCCATCACGCCACGCTGCTGCGCGGCACGGTGGAAGCGCTGATGCGCGACCATGACGTCTACATCACCGACTGGATCGACGCGCGGCTGGTGCCGATGTCGGCCGGGCGCTTCGACCTGGACGACTACATCGACACGGTGGCGGAGCTGATCCGCTTCCTGGGCCCCAACACCCACGTCATCGCGGTGTGCCAGCCGGCGGTTCCGGTGATGGCGGCGGTGTCGCTGATGGCGGCGGCCGACGAGCCGGTGCAGGCGCGCAGCATGACCCTGATGGGCGGCCCCATCGACCCGATGGCCAACCCGACGGTGCCGGTCAAGCTGGCGATGGAACGCCCGCTGAAGTGGTTCGAGCGCAGTGTGATCACCACGGTCCCGGTCTATTATCCGGGCGCCTTCCGCCGCGTCTATCCGGGCTTCATCCAGCTGTCGGGCTTCATGTCGATGAACCTCGACCGCCACATCAACGAGCATGTCGGGCTGTTCCGCCATCTCGTCCGCGGCGACGGCGATTCGGCCGAGCAGCATCGCCGCTTCTACGACGAGTATCTGTCGGTGATGGACCTGTCGGCGGACTTCTACCTGCAGACCATCGAGACGGTGTTCCAGAAGCACGCCCTGCCCGAAGGCACCATGGTGTCGCGCGGCCGCAAGGTGGAGCCGTCGGCGATCCGCAAGACCGCCGTGATGACGGTGGAAGGCGAGCTGGACGACATCTCCGCCCCCGGCCAGACCATCGCGGCGCAGCGCCTGTGCTCGTCGCTGCCGGACGAGATGCGCAAGACGCATTTCCAGAAGGGCGTCGGCCATTACGGCATCTTCAACGGCCGCCGCTGGCGCGAAGCCATCCTGCCGGAAATCCGCAGCTTCATCCAAAGCCACGACGGGCAGTGAAGCCGGGGGCAGTGAAGGCGGGCGATGAACAGAAAAGGGGCGCCGAACACTGGCGCCCCTTTTCTGACGTCAACCAGTCGAAAGCTCTCAGCCGATCGCCTCAGTCCACCATCGTCCGCGCCTCGGTGAAGGCATCCATGTGCGTCAGCCCGGCGGCCCCGCCGGCCTTGACCCGCATGCCGGCGGTGGCGAGGTGGAACAGGTAGCCGAGAGCGAACAGCGCCACGAACAGCCCGAAGACCAGGGTGTTGTAGTAGACCATCGTCACCAGGGCCAGCACCGCCAGCACCAGCGAGATCGCCGGGAACACCGGATAGAAGGGCGCGCGGAACGGACGCTCCAGCGCCGGTTCGGTGGCGCGCAGGCGGAACAGCGCGGCCATGCTCATGATGTACATGACGATGGCACCGAAGACCGACATGGTGACGATGTTGGCGGTCAGCGGCTGGCCGCCGATCTGGATCAGCTCGTCGGAATAGATGGCGGCGATGCCGATCACGCCGCCGGCCAGGATCGCCCAGTGCGGGGTCTTGCGCGTCGGGTGCAGGCGAGCCAGAACCGGCGGCAGGAAGCCGGCGCGCGACAGCGCGAAGATCTGGCGCGAATAGCCCATGATAATGCCGTGGAAGGACGCGATCAGGCCGAACAGGCCGATCCAGACCAGCATGTGCAGCCAGCCGCTCGACTCACCGACCACCGCCTTCATCGCCTGCGGCAGCGGGTCGTTGATGTTGGACAGCGCGTTCCAGTCGCCGACGCCGCCGGCGAAGATCATCGTGCCGAAGGCCAGCACCACCAGCGTCAGGATGCCGCCGATATAGGCGCGCGGCACGGTGCGCTTCGGGTCCTTGGTCTCCTCCGCCGCCATGGCCGCCCCCTCGATGGCCAGGAAGAACCAGATGGCGAAGGGGATCGCTGCGAAGATGCCGCCCAGCGCATCCTTGCTGAAGCTGGCCTGCCCCGCCCAGCCGTTGGCGGTGAAGTTGCCCCAGGAAAAGCCGGGATAGACGACGCCCATGAACACCACCAGCTCGATGATCGCCAGGATGGTGACGAACAGCTCGAAGGTGGCGGCGATGGAGACGCCGGCGATGTTCAGCCCCATGAACAGGATATAGGCGCCGACCGCCGCGGTCTTGGGGTCGAGCCCGGGGAACTGCACGTTCAGATAGGCGCCGATGGCCAGCGCGATGGCCGGCGGGGCGAAGACGAACTCGATCAGCGTGGCGAAGCCGGCGACAAAGCCGCCCTTGGGCCCGAAGGCGCGATAGCTGTAGGCGAAGGGACCGCCGGCATGGGGAATGGCGGTGGTCAGCTCGGTGAAGCTGAAGATGAAGGTGGTATACATCGCCGCGATCAGGATCGTGGTGACGAGGAAGCCCAGCGTCCCCGCCGCCGCCCAGCCATAGCTCCAGCCGAAATACTCGCCGGAGATAACCAGCCCGACGGCGATGCCCCACAGATGGAGCCCGCTCAGGCTTTTGCTCAATTCAGGTTTCGTGTTCCCAGACATGTTGCCTCCTGCCCCTGTTCAAGGCTTTGGATTTAGTGGCGTTGATGCCGTTGGCGGCGCTCTCTCACGACCGGTCGGTCAGTTGGTTTTTCTGGTTGTCCGGACCGGCGAGCGACGGGGCGTCCTCCTTCAGCGCGACCCCCGTCAGTTTCAGCCGCGCCGCCTCGGTGGCGAGCCAGCACAGCTTGTCGGCGGCCGTCTGGATCGACAGGCCGTCCGAATGGATGTTCGATATGCAGTTGCGTTCGGAATCGGCGCGGCCGGGTTTCGGATCCCAGGTCAGGTAGACCCCCAGCGATTCCGCGGCCGACAGGCCGGGCCGCTCGCCCACCAGCAGCGCCACCAGCCGGGCGCCCATGGCCGCCGCCACCTCGTCGCCCAGCGCCACGCGAGCCTGCTCCGCCAGCACCACCGGCCCGACCCGCAAATCCCCCATCCTTGCCGTGCAGGCATGGACCAGCGGGGCGGCGTTGACCTGCACCGCGGCGGCCGACAGCCCGTCGGCGATCACGAAGACCAGGTCCCACTCCCCCACCGGCAGCACGGCAGCGCTGGCCGGGTCGAGCCGGCGGCCGAGGTCCGGACGGCGCAGATAGGTCGGGCGGTCGGGTGCGGCACTGTGGACGCGGACCGTCTCCAGCGGCGACAGGTTGGCGGCCAGCCGGTCGAAATCGACAGCACTGTGCACGGCATCGCGGGCGCGGGCATGGGCCAGCTGGAACTCCAGCAGCGCCTTGGTCGGCAGGGCGTCGCCGCTGCGGCCGAGCGCGATGCGGGCGCGGGTGGCGCTGCGGAAGCGCGCCCACGGATCTTTCGGAGTTTCGCTCATGGCGCGGCGCTCCCCAGCAGGGCGGAGACGACCAGGCTCTGGTCGGGCCAGGGCGGCAGGCGGCGCTGCTCGTCGAGCCAGCCGGCCTTGTCCAGCCACGCCTCGAATTCCGGGGCCGGCGGGCGTTTCAGCAGATGCCGCAGGCCGAGCACGTCGTGGTAGGACAGGCTCTGGTAATTCAGCATGACGTCGTCGGCGCCTGGCACCGCGATGACGAAGTTGACGCCGGCGGTCCCCAGCATCGTCATCAGGACGTCCATGTCGTCCTGGTCGGCTTCGGCATGGTTGGTGTAGCAGACGTCGCAGCCCATCGGCACGCCGAGCAGCTTGGCGCAGAAATGGTCTTCCAGCCCGGCACGGGTGATCTGCTTGGCGTCGTACAGATATTCCGGGCCGATGAAGCCGACCACCGTGTTGACCAGCAGCGGGTCGAAGGCGCGGGCGACGGCATAGGCGCGGGTTTCCACCGTCTGCTGGTCGACGCCGAAATGGGCGTCGGCCGACAGGGCCGATCCCTGCCCCGTCTCGAAATACATGACGTTGTCGCCGATGGTGCCGCGCTTCAGCGACTTGGCCGCCTCCTGCGCCTCGGCCAGCAAGGAGAGGGTGACGCCGAAGCCGCGGTTGGCCTTCTCGGTGCCGGCGATGGACTGGAACACCAGATCGACCGGCGCCCCGCGCTCCATCGCCTGCATCGTCGTGGTGACATGGGCCAGCACGCAGGACTGCACGGGGATGTCGAAGCGGGTGCGCACCGCGTCCAGCATCTCCAGCAGCGCGATGCAGGCCGGGACATTGTCGGTCGCCGGGTTGATGCCGATCACCGCGTCGCCGATGCCATACAGCAGCCCGTCCAGCGTCGAGGCGGCGATGCCGGTCGGGTCGTCGGTCGGGTGGTTGGGCTGCAGGCGGCTCGACAGCCGTCCCGGCAGCCCGACCGTGGTGCGGAAGCGGGTGACGACCGAGCATTTGGCGGCGACGCAGACCAGATCGTGGTTGCGCATCAGCTTCGACACCGCCGCCGCCATTTCCGGCGTCAGGCCGGGGGCGAGGGCCGCCAACGCGGCGCTGTCGGCCTGGTAGGACAGCAGCCAGTCGCGGAACTGCCCGACCGTCATGTGCGCCACCGGCCGGAAGGCCTCGGCGTCATGGCGGTCGATGATCAGCCGCGTCACCTCGTCGGTCTCGTAGGGGACCAGCACCTCGGTCAGGAAGGTTTTCAACGGCAGGTCGGCCAGCACCATGCGCGCCGCCACCCGCCGCTCGTCGCTGTCGGCGGCGATGCCCGCCAGCTCGTCCCCCGACCGCCGCGGCGAGGCGCAGGCCATCACCGCCTTCAGATCGTCGAACCGATGGCGCTGCCGCCCAAGGTCGCACTGGTAACCAGCCATGCCGGCCTCCCGCCCGTCTCTTCACAGGGGCAAGAGTGGCACGGGTGCGGCGGTGGGCAGTTGACCGTAGAACACAAAATTCCGACCGGAAGGCGCGATCAGGGGGAGTAGCTTGAACGGCGGCGTTCCGGCCCAGGCGTGGCCGTCGGCGGAGAAATCGGCTAGGCCAGCGAACCCGAAGCCCGGCCATGACGTTCCTTCTGCACTGCAGCGCGCCGCCCGTCACCGGACGCCGCGCGCCATGAGTGAAGGAGAATAGCATGCTGAGGCTTTTGCGCGCCGCCGCCCTGGTCCTGCCGCTGGTCGCCGTGGCCGCCTGCCACCAGGAAGGCCCGGCCGAGCGGGCCGGCAAGTCCCTCGACAACGCCGGCCAGAGCGTCAAGGACGCCATCGATCCGCCGGGCCCGGCGGAAAAGGCCGGCCGCGCCATTGACCGCACGGTCAACTGACGGCCGGACGGTCAACTGACGGCCGGACGGTCAACTGACGGCCGGACGGCGAACTTGGGTCACTGCCCGCTCAGCGGGCGGCGAAGTCCCGCCCTCGCCCCCGCCCGGTCGGCGGAACGCCCGACACCTCCAGCAGCAGTTTGCTGAGGATGGCGTCGGCGAAGGCGTCGAAGTCGCGGGCCGGCACCAGGAAGGCACCGGGACCGCCGATGACATGCTCGCGGTAATAGGCTTCCAGATCGTTCGGCGCCGCCCCGCCCCAGGGGTTGGGGCGGTCGTTCAGGATCGGAAGTCCGTTGATGGTGATGCCGCGGGCGACCGCGGCGTCGCGCGCCTCCTCCACCGGACGGCCGCGGTTGTTCTCGCCATCCCCCGAGATGTCGATGACACGCCGCGTCCCCTCGAACCCGTTGTTGCCGAACAGCGGGACGGCGTAGTCGATGACCGCGCTGATCGAGGTCCACTGCTCCGTCATCATCGGCGCCTCCGCCACGCTGGCGGCGAAGCGCTCGATGCTGGCTGGATCGCTCAGCTCGGTCCAGCCGACGACGGTGTGCTGGTGGCTTTCCCCCGCCCATTCCACATAGGTGGCGCTGATCCGGCCGAAGGGTCCGCCGCGGATCGCCGCCTGCACCTTCGGGTTCAGCAGCGCCTGGACATAGCCGTTGCGCTGAAGCTTCGCCTCGTCCGGATCGACGCTGCCGGACACGTCGACCGCAAAGACCAGTTCCACGTCCACCGGCGTCTGCGCCGCGGCCGGAACCAAGAATGCGGGCAGGCATAAAAGGGCGAGGATCGGAAGACGGGCGGCCGCAGGGGCGAACGCACACATCACGGAGTGGGCCAAGAGACGGTATGCACGCATACGCACCCTCCATCCAGCCACCGGTCCGGCCAGGGCGCCGGACGAAGGATTGAGGATTGGTACGCGGACGGTCCCTGTCCATGCTTCACCGGGCTATTCCGATGCCCATGGAGGGCCAGTGCGGGGTACTCCACCGCTAGGACTACAAGAATATGCAGGCGGACCGCGGGTAACGGATGACAAATCCGATATTGCCTGCATAGGCTAGTCCTATCGGGGTACGCCGTCAGGCCGGTGTCATCCCGCCCCGCCACCCGCCCCATTCAATCTCCGAAGCAGCCATCGACGTGCTCCCTGGTCGTTCGCTCCCCGCTCCCGCTGCGGCTTCACCGTCGCGATGGACCAGCCGGTTGCTGCTGTCCGTCTGCACCGTCCTGGCAACAGGATTTCCCGTCCTCGGCATGGCACAGCCGGTGGCGACGACCGCCCCGATCACGCCTGCCCCGATCCATGCGGCCGAACTGATGGCGCCCGAGCGGCCCAAGCCGCAGGGCCGGATCCAGCCCGTCGCCACCAAGCCGCCCGCCACGCCTTCCAATGCGCTTAATGCCGATTCACAGGCCGCAGACGCGAGGGCCGCCGCCGCGAAAGCGGCGAGGGCCGCCAAGCTGGCCGAAGCCAGGGCTGCCGACGAGCGGATCATGAGCAGCCGGGCCTCCGACAGCCGGCCGGTGGACGGGCAGACCGCCTGCGCCGATCATGAGCCGGCGAGCCAGCCGATCCTCGACGCCCTGTTCGGCGGGGATGCCGCTTTCGCAGACCTGGCCCGCCGGTCGCCGGCCGAGGCGTTCCGCTGCTCCAGCCTGTTCCCCGGCGACGCGGCGCTGGCCGCCCTGCGCGACGCGGTTCCGCTGGCGCCTTTCGATGCGGTCGGAGCCGCCGACCAGTTGAGCACCCGTCCCGGCGGGGAGGAGATCATCGCCCGCGCGCTCGACCTCGGACTGCTGACCCGTTCGCTCGATGGGGGCATGCCGTTCTACGAGACGCGGCACGAGCTGCGCAAACGCCTGCCGAAGATGGATCTCCGGACCTTGGAAATCCAGGCGGCCAAGGCATTGGCGGTCTCGCTGGCGCGCGATCCGGCAGGGATGGCGCCGAAGATCGGCGCGCTGCTCGACGACATGGTCGACGATCCGCCGGCCGACCGCTTCCGCATCACGATGGCGCTGTCGTCGGAGGATCTGCTCGGGCTGATCGCGCGGACCGGGCCGCAGATCTACACCTCCTCGCTCGATGGGCTGGTCAACATCCTGCGGATCCAGTTGAAGCTGGAGAAGCGCAGTTTCCTCGACCTCGCGCGCGAAGAGCGGACCCGGCCGTTGTGGGCGGAATTCTTCGTCGCGACGGTCGGCGGCGGACGGGCGGCGAGCCTGTTCGGCACCAACCCGGCCATCGCCCGGGAGCTGATGCGCGAGAGCCTGCGGGCTCTGCTGCCGGTCGACGGCAAGCCGCCGGCGATCGATACCGCCGTGGTGATCGGCGCCCTGGCCGACGCCATGGATCTCGACAGTCCCCCCATCCGCGCAGCACTCGAGGATGAGCTGGCCGCCCGCTACCGCGCAGCGGGGCAACCGCCGGCAAAGACCGGACTCCAGGAGGTTTCCATTCAGAGCGCGACCGGCGATACGCCGGCACGGGGCATGATCGGCCTTGCGGGCAGCCTGCACGCGGCACGGCTGTCCGGCCGGCCTGCCACCCCGACCTTCGAGGCGGAGCGCTTCCTCCAGAGCCATCCGCTGGCCGCCCTTCCGGTCCTGAGCGGGGAGCGCCTGTTCCGCAACGGCCTGAACGTGCAGCGCATGACCTTCTACGACGATCCCGACGGCCGGGCATCCTTCCGCGGCTTCCTCCGCCAGCACCGCGCTCAGGGCTGGGCGCTGCACGCCCAGTCCGGCTTCGCCGTCGCCATCAGCCCGGAGCGCCACGGGCGCCGGATCGTCATCGTCGCCGATATCCCCGGTGCCGGCGACGCCGGACGGGCCGCCGCCTGGGACTGGATGGCGCGCGAGGGGCTGACCCCCTCCATCGTCATCCATCGCGGCCACAGCTATCACGAGGACGCCACGATGACGGAGATCGCGCCGGGCACGGCGTTGGTCTTCTGGGGATCCTGCGGCGGACACACGCGCCTGCGCTCGACCTTGGAACGCGCACCCGACGCGCTGGTTCTGGCGACGCAGAACATCGGCGTGTCGACGGTCAACGAGGCTCTGCTTGGCATCATGGAAGAGCGGCTGCTGGCCGACGGTTCCATCGACTGGAATGCCGTGTGGAAGGAGGCGCGCGGCCGCATCCGCGACCGCCGCTTCGCCTCCTACAAGCGGCCCGACCAGGATTCCGCCAACCTCGCCTTCCGTGCCTGGCAGGTCCGGACGGCGGCACGCTGATCTGTATCGGAAAGCCGGTTTCGCAAGCATGGCTGTGTTTCGCCGCCGCCACTTGCGGCGAAACCGGGCCCATGCTGCTGTTATGTGGCCGATTGTCGCTCCTTCCCCGGCATCCCTCTGGTATCGAGGTTTCCAGCCATGACGTGGCAGACGCTCGCCTTCTTCTTCGCCACCGCCTTCGTGATCTCGATGACGCCGGGCCCGAACATGCTGCTGGCGATGAGCCTCGGCCTGCGATTCGGCGCACGCCGTGCCGCCTGGGGCGGTGCCGGCATGTGCGCGGCGCTGGCAGTGATGGCGGCCTTGTCGGCCTTCGGGCTGAGCGCCCTGCTTTCCACCTCGGTCCTCGCCTTCGAGATCGTGCGCTGGGCCGGTGTCGCCTATCTGACCTGGCTCGGGATCGCCGCATGGCGTGCGCCGGTCGAACAGCCGGGCGAGCGCGATGCCGCCGCAGCCGCTTCGGGGGAAGGGACGCCGGCGCGCCTGTTCCTGCGCGGCGCGCTGGTCGCCTTCAGCAACCCGAAGGCGCTGGTCTTCATGGGTGCACTGTTCCCGCAATTCATCGACGCCGCCGCCCCGCTGGCCCCGCAACTGGTGGCGCTGGTCGCCACCATGGTGGTGATCGAGTTCGGCTGGATCATGGCCTATGCCACCGGCGGCGACCGTCTGGCGGCGAAGCTGACCACGGTGTCTGCGGCCAGATCGTTGAACCGCCTGACCGGCGGCCTGATGATAGGTGCCGGCGGCCTGCTGGCGCTCGCCCGCCGGGTCTGACCCGCCCCCAACCATTCCGGACAAAGAAAAGGGCCGCGCAATCGCGCGGCCCTATAGTTTAGGGAGGAAACGCCCCGAGAATGGGCAAGGGCAGAATATGCTGCGGCGCACACGAACTGGTATTACCAATGCTGAATGGTAGCCATGCGCTCAGGGAATAGCCCTATGCAGCAATATGCATTGTCAGCAATAGAGCACAGCCTCGGTTACAAAAATTTCACAGATTCGCCGCGTCCCGGTCATCGCCTGCACCATTAATGCTGCGGTTCGCCGCTCCCGCCGAAGGGGTTAACCCCAAACCGGGGGTGGCGATGCGAAACACCCGGCCTAGGAACGGTGCGATGGCGATCCCAGTCCTGCGCAGCCTGACGCTGAAGCAGGCGATTCACGCGGTCCTCACCGCCTTCGTCATCGGTCTGACCATCACCACGGCCGAATTCGCCTGGACCGCCACGCGCGAGCGGGCGACGGCGCTGGCCCAGGTCAAGGATGTGGTCGCCCTGGTCGAGGGGCCGGCCGCCAGCGCCGCCTGGCTGATCGACGCGGAACTGGCCGGTCAGGTGTTGCAGGGAATGGTCCGCGCCAATGCCGCCTGGGCGGAGATCCGCCTGGGTGACGGCACGCTGCTGGCACGCCGCGAACGCCCGCCCAAGCCGGCCAGCCTGCTGGAACGCGGGGTGACCGCCTTGCTGTTCGCCGACCGGCCGGTGGTGACCCACGAACTGACGACCCCGCCGAACGGATTGACGAGCGGGCCGCGGGCCGCCGACGGCCCGCGGGTTGGACAGCTGGTCGTCGGCATCGACACCGGACGGGCGGCATCCGGCTTGCTCGCCTATGTTTCGGCGGCGCTTGTGGCTGGAACCCTGCGCAACCTGCTGATCGGGCTGGCGATGGCGGCGGTGTTCCACCGGCTGCTGACCCGTCCGCTGTTGCAGATCGGCCGTGCGGTGGCTCGGATCGATCCGGAAAAGCCCTATGGCCAGCCGCTCACCGTACCGCGCGGCCATGCCGACGACGAGCTTGGCTTCGTCATTGCCCGCTTCAACCAGACCCTTACCCTGCTGGAGCACGAGCATGACGAGCTGCGGCGGCTGGCGACGCGTTGCCCACTGACCGGGCTGGCGAACCGGGCGCTGCTGCTCGACCGGCTGGACCACGCCATCGAACTGGCGAACCGCGCGCGCGAGCCGGATGCCGGCCGGCTGGCCGTGCTGTATGTCGACCTCGACCGCTTCAAGCGGGTGAACGACAGCCTGGGGCACGGCATCGGCGACCTTCTCCTCTGCCGGGTGGCGGAGCGGCTGGGCGCCAGCGTGCGCCGCTGCGACACCGTCGGCCGGCTGGGCGGCGACGAGTTTTTGGTGGTGCTGGAGCGTGTCGCCGACCGGGACGAGGCGGCGATGGTCGCGCAGCGGTTGCTCGACGGCCTGTCCTCCCTGCGCGAGGTGGGGGAACACCGCGTCCACCTCACCGCCAGCATCGGCGTGGCGGTCCATCCTGCGGCACGGAATGGGGAGGCACCGGACGCCGCCGGCCTGATGCGGATGGCCGATTCGGCGATGCAGGCGGCGAAGACGGCGGGCGGCGACCGCTTCGTCTTTTACACCCGCGACATGACCGACCGGGCGGAGACCCGGCTACGGCTGGAGTCCGGCCTGCGCGAGGCGGTGGCGTCGCGCGCCTTCGAACTGGTCTACCAGCCGAAGATCGAGGCGGCGAGCGGCCGGCTGACCGGCTTCGAGGCGCTGATCCGCTGGCGGCACGAGGGGGCGGCAGTCTCCCCCGCCGACTTCATCCCGGTCGCCGAGGACACCGGCCTGATCATCGAGATCGGCCGCTGGGTGCTGGAGGAGGCCTGCCGCACCGCGACCCGCTGGGCGCTCGACCATGGCCCGGTGCCGGTGGCGGTCAACGTCTCCGCCCGCCAGCTCGCCGATCCCGGCTTCGCCCGGCTGGTCGAACAGGTGCTGCAGCGTCACGGCACGCCGCCCAACCTGCTGGAGCTGGAGATCACCGAGACCGTCATCATGAAGGACGTGCGCCACCATCTGCCGACGCTGAACCGTCTGCGGGCGTTGGGAGTGCGCATCGCCATCGACGATTTCGGCACCGGCTATTCCTCGCTGGCCTATCTGCGCCAGCTGCCGGTCGATGTGCTGAAGATCGACCGCAGCTTCGTCAACGATCTGCCGCACGCCCCCGACATCGCCTCCACCGTCATCGCGCTCGCCCAGCGGCTTCTGCTGTCCACCGTGGCGGAGGGGGTGGAGACCGCCGAGCAGCGCCGTTGGCTGGCCGAGGCCGGCTGCGACTGCCTGCAAGGCTTCCTGATTTCGCGCCCGCTGGCGGCCGAGGCGGCCGAAGCCATGGTGATGACCGCATTCGCCCGGACCGAGCCACTGCCGATGACGGCGTAGGGCCGGAGTTTCGGTCAATGCGCGGCGGAGGTCCGGTCAAGACAGCCCTCCGCCGAGCCGGTTATGGTCGCCACCTCAACGCCAACCGACCGATACGCCCGATGACAGCCTCCACCACCGCCACCCTGCCCGACCGCCGCTCATCCAACCGCGCCACGCTGGTCGGCTTCATCGCCATCCTGCTGTGGGCGACGCTGGCCCCGCTGGCGACGCTGGCCGCCATGGTGCCGCCGTTCCAGCTGGTCGCGACCTCCTTCCTGCTGGCCTTCCTGGTCGGCAGCGGCTGGACCGCGTCCCGCGGCGACAATCCCCTGCGCTATTTCCGCCAGCCTGTCGCGGCCTGGGCACTGGGGGTCGGCGGGCTGTTCGGCTTCCACTTCCTCTATTTCATGGCGTTGCAGGCGGCGCCGCCGGTGGAGGCCAACCTGATCAACTATCTGTGGCCGCTGCTGATCGTGCTGTTCTCCGCCCTGCTGCCGGGGGAGCGGCTGCGGGCGTGGCATGTCGGCGGCGCCGTCGCCGGGCTGGCAGGCACCGCGCTGCTGATCGCGCGCGGCGAAACCGGCGGCTCGGTGGGCGGCTTTTCCATCGACCCGGCGCATCTGCCGGGCTATGGCGCGGCACTCGGCAGCGCCGTCACCTGGGCCGGCTATTCGGTGCTGCGCCGCCGGCTGGGCCAGATCGGCGAGGCGCCGACCGACGCGGTCAGCGCCTTCTGCCTCGTCACGGCGATCCTGTCGCTGCTCTGCCATCTGGCACTGGAACGGACGGTGTGGCCGGACAGCGCCGCCGGCTGGGGCGCGATGCTTCTGCTGGGTTTGGGTCCGGTCGGTGCGGCCTTCTTCGTCTGGGATTACGGCGTGCGCCACGGCGACATCCGGGCGCTGGGGGCGCTGTCCTATCTGGCGCCCCTGCTGTCGACCCTGCTGCTGGTCCTGTTCGGCCTCGCCGCCAATTCGGGCATCATCTGGGTGTCCTGCGCCCTGATCGCCGGCGGGTCGCTGCTCGCCAGCAAGGATCTGCTGCGGGGGAAGGCCTAAGCCTCCGCCCCCTGTGCTGCGGCCGCGACGTCGTGGCGGGCGCGGTCGGCGCCAGCCAGCCCGTTGAAGTACCAGTTCAGCGCCACCGCCGTCAGGGTGCCGAGCAGGATGCCGCTGTGCAGAAGCGGCGACAGGAAGGCCGGCATCTGCGAGAAGAACTTGTCCGACACCAGCGGGATCAGCCCGACGCCGATGCTGACCGCCACGACGATCAGGTTCTCGCGCCGGCCGGCGAAATCGACCTGCGCCAGGATCTTCACGCCGGTCGCCGCCACCATGCCGAACATCACCAGCCCGGCCCCGCCCAGCACGAAGGCCGGCACCGACGCCACCACATGGGCCAGCTTCGGCAGCAGCCCGAGCAGCAGCAGGATCAGCCCGCCCGCGGCACAGACCCAGCGGCTGCGCACGCCGGTCACCCCGACCAGCCCGACATTATGCGAGAAGGAGGTGTAGGGGAAGGTGTTGAAGACACCGCCGATCAACGTGCCCAGCCCGTCCGTGCGCAGGCCGCGGACCAGATCCTCCCGGCTCACCGGACGGCCGACCATGTCGCCGACGGCCAGGAACATGCCGGTCGACTCGATCATCACCACGATCATCACCAGCGACATGGTCAGGATGGCGACCGGATCGAACACCGGCATGCCGAACTGGAAAGGCTGGACCAGCGCCACCCACGGCGCCTCCCCCAGCCCTTTGAAATCAACCATGCCCAGAACCATCGCCAGCACCATGCCGGCCACCAGACCCAGCAGCACCGCGACGTTGCGGACGAAGCCGCGGCCATGCTTCATCAGCGCCAGGATCGTCAGCAGCACGAAGGCGGCGATGCCCAGGAAGGCCGGGTCGCCGAATCGCGGGTTGCCGACCCCGCCGCCGGCCCAGCCCACCCCCACCCGCATCAGCGAAACGCCGATGATGGCGATGACGCTGCCGGTCACCACCGGCGGGAACAGCGGCAGCAGCCGGCCGACCAGCGGGGCGGCCAGCATGGCGAAGATGCCCGACCCGATCACCGCGCCGTAGATCCCCAGCAGCCCCAGCGACGGGTTGGTCGCCATCGCCACCATCGGGCCGACAGCGGCGAAGGTGACGCCCATCATCACCGGCAAGCGGATGCCGAACCGCCAGAACCCAACCGCCTGGATCAGCGTGACCACGCCACAGGCGAACAGGTCGGCGTTGATCAGCATGGCGATCTGGTCCTTCGGCAGCTTCAGGGCGCCGCCGACGATCAGCGGCACCGCGATGGCCCCGGCATACATCACCAGCACATGCTGCAACCCCAGCGCCAGCAGCCGCCACGGTACCAGGACCTCATCGACGGGATGGACATCGGGAGTGGCGGCGCTTTTCATGGCGTAAGCCTCGCATTTCAATCGGTCGGTCTCTTTTCTGCATGGGGCGTGCCGTGCTGGCGAATGGCGGCTTCCGGCCGATTTACCGCCCACAGATGCATAAAAAATAAGCAGAACCGCGGCGTCACTGCCCGTGGAGGTGGCAAAAGCTGCGCGGTTTATTGCCGCGCCCGGCTGGAGCCCCCGACTGGGGCTGCGTTATTCTTTAACGATCCGTGCGTAAAGTCGCATCCGCATACCCCTTTCGCGCAACCGAAGCCGAGCGTCGCGATGAGCAAGTCGATCGAGGGTGTATCCAACTGGATGCACATGTTCCGTTGGATCGTGAAGCTGATCCGCGACGAGTATGGGGTCGATGAGGCTCTGCTGACCCGCAATGCAACGCTGGAAACCGACATCCAGCTGTCCATCGACCAGGTCGAGCAGGTGCTGGAATACATCTCCGAAAGCTTCTCCATCCGCTTTCCCGACGGGACGCTGGACGAGCTGGTGAAGTTGGAGGAGCTCTGCCTGCTGGCGAGCTGGATCAAGGGCTACTACAAGCGCCCCGAATTCATCTCCGACGGCTTCGAAGCCCGCTGCCGCAGCATCAACCAGATCGCAGCCTGACGATGACCGACCGGACCTCCCCGACTCCGTCTACTCCGTACCCGCCGGGCTTCGTCTGGGGCGTTTCCACCTCCGCCTACCAGATCGAAGGGGCCGCGGCCGAGGACGGGCGCGGCGCCAGCATCTGGGACGTGCGCTGCCGAACCCAGGGCGGGGTGGTGAACGGCGACACCGGCGACGTCGCCTGCGACCACTACCACCGCATGCCGGAGGATGTGGCGCTGATGAAGGGGCTGGGCGTCGATGCCTACCGCTTCTCCGTTTCCTGGCCACGGGTGATGCCGCGCGGCAAGGGGGCGGTGAACGAGGCGGGGCTGGACTTCTACGACCGGCTGATCGACCGGCTTCTGGAGTCGGGCATCGAGCCCTGGCTGTGCCTCTATCATTGGGACTTGCCGCAGGCCTTGCAGGATCTGGGCGGTTGGTCGTCGCGCGACTGCGCCGGCTGGTACGCCGACTATGCCGCACTCTGCGCCCGGCGCTACGGCGACCGGGTGAAGCGCTGGATCACCTTCAACGAATTCTCGGTCTTCACCCTGTTCGGCTATGCGATCCCCTGGGCGGCGCCGGGAATCGTCGACCGGACGCAGCATCTGCGCGCCATCCACCATGTCAACCTCGCCCATGGCGCCGGAGTGGACGTGCTGCGCGACATGGTGCCGGGCGCTTCCATCGGCGCCATCCACAACCGGCAGGTCGTGATCCCGGAGACCGACACGCCGGAGAACCGCGCCGCCGCAGCATTGCTGGACGAGCATTGGAATCTGGTCTTCTGCGACCCGCAGATCCTGGGCCATTACCCGCCGCAGACCGCCGCCGCCATCGAGCCCTATGTCCAGCCCGGCGACATGGCGCGCATCGCCCGGCCGGTGGACTGGTTCGGGCTGAATCATTACGGCCCGATCTTCGCCAAGGCAGATCCGGCCCGCACCTGGGGCTATGGTTGGGGCGACGCGCCGGCCGATGCGCCGACCCACGGCGTCGGCTGGGCGATCTTCCCCGACGCCTTCCGGGACGAACTGCTGACCATCCAGCGCCGCTACCGCCTCCCCATCGTGGTGACGGAGAACGGTTGCGGCGGCAGCGACACCGTCAGCCCGGACGGCAGGGTCCATGACCCGCACCGCATCAATTACCTGACCATCTACAACGCCGCGATGCGCGACGCGATGGCCCAGGGGGCGGATGTGCGCGGCTATTTCGTCTGGTCGCTGCTGGACAATTTCGAGTGGGGCAGCGGCTACGGCCAACGCTTCGGCATCGTCCACGTCGATTTCCAGACCCTGGCCCGCACACGCAAGGACTCGGCGCGCTGGTACGCGGAGCTGATCCGGGCGGCGAAGTCCTAACGCCGCAGCACCTCGGCACAGACGCCCTCGGCCCCGGCCGGCGCCTCCACCAGCGCCTCCGCGCCGTGCAGGAGCAGGCTGTGCCCGGCGGGAACCGTCAGCGTCTCGCCGTCCTCGGGGGTCACCGTCAGCATTCCGGCAAGAGCGTGGACCAGAAGCACATCGGCTTCGGCCCGGTGCACATTGGCCCTTTGCGCGGCGGAGCCGGCCAGCAGGGTCAACATGCCGGCCGCCGAAGCCCGGTCGAGCATCAAATTGACGTCGCGGATCGGCCCGGCGGTCGGCTCGCACCACACCGGGGCCTCGCCGGGAAAGGCGAAGGCGGGGTCCAGGCGGCGGCGCTCGACCGGCGGGGCGCCATCGACCGACAGGCGCATGCCGTCGCCTTCCACCACGGCGATCAGACGATCATAGCCGGGAAAGGCGGAAAAGGGGCCGGGCTCGACCACGTCGGCAATGCTGACGCGCCAGACGAAACGCCCATCGGGGCGGCCATCGGCGGCCGGCTCCATCGCCAGTTCGGTGGTGACGCCGCCGCCGTTCTTCCAGGGAACACGGCGATGGTCGGCGGGGCTCAGGCGCGTGATGGATGGCAAAATCTTGCTCCGGAACGGATCGGCTCCGTTCCGTCATAGCACAGTTCCGTCATGGCGCAGGGCCCAACGCCCGGCTTCACACGAACATGCTGAAGCTGCCCATCAGTTTCTGGGTGCCGGTCTGGCCGGTGGGGATGGAGTTCATGCTGCTGATGGCCTGGTTCAGACCGTCGAGCGTCGCCTGCTGCCCGGTGGTGAGCGACTGGCCGGTGTCGCCCTTGGCGGGCTGCTTGGCGACGGTGTCGAAATCCTGGCTGTAGTTCCCCATGACCAGCTGCATGGCGTAGTTCTTCGGATCCTTGTCCGACTGGCCCTTGTCGCGGCTGACGCGCAGGGTGTAGTCGCCCTTGTCGACCGTCAGGTTGCCGGCCTGCAATTGCTTGAAGGCCTTGTAATCGTCGCCGGCCTTCGGATCGCTGTCGGCGACCACGCGGCCGAGCTTGTTCATCAGCTGGACGCGCAGGCCGTCGTCGCCGACCTGCCCCATGGTCATCTCACCCTTCTGGGTGACCTTGAATTTGTAAAAATCGACCTTGTCGTTCGCAGCCAGCGTGCTGGCAACGTTAAGGCGGGTGGTGTTCTTAGCAAGCACACCGATGTCGGTGGCACCCGCCGTGGTGGTCTGCGCCGACTTCTTGACCGTCTTGGAATATTCCTTGACGTCGCCGATAGCCTGGTTGCTCTGCGACTTCTTGATGGCCTCCACCGCGTTGTTGATCGACGCGTTGAGGCTGGAGACCATAGAGTTGACGCCTGAGAGAGCATCATCCGCCATGATTCGTCATCCTTCTTCCGATCCGACCATCACGCCCGTCCCGACCTGAGAGCCGGAGAGGGAATAGCCAACAAGAGTGCGACCGGCTGGGCCGTCACCCGGACACGTCTGCCCAAAGGGAGTATACGACAACAGCCGGCCGAACATAGGTAGGATTCGTGATTTTTTTGGTCGAAAGCTGGGATGCAGACTCTGCACGCCACGGTCGGCGGCCCGATCCGCATCAGGATCGCGACTTTTCTCCTTTCGCCGTATGCGGCTCGGCCAGGGCTGCCGCCACAGCACCGATCAGGTTGGACGGCGGCAGGGCCGACTCGGAAGCGGCCGGGCTGGCGGATTCTTCGGCGAGATGGCAGTGGGGCGGCTGGGTGGGACCGGTGACGACATCGAAATCGAACATGACAACCTCTCTCGGCTTGTGATGAAGCCGCCCGGGTCGCCCGTGTTCGGATTTTTCAGGATGTGCAGCCCATGAAGGGCCGGGGGTCACAAACACGAAAGCCGCCGCGGGTCGGTCCGGGCGGCTTCGGGAGTGAGCGACAGATGCGCGTTCCTAGGCCGCCGAACGAAACCAGCGGCCAAAATATCGGGAGCGTCCGCAGGACGCGATGGCGAGCATCTGTTGCATGACAGCGACCTTAGCGCGCGGCTGCCGGCTTGCCAAGAGACTTTTGCGCGAGGAGGCTTTTGGGTCGACCCACGCCTCCGCGGCTAGCTCGCCTTCCGCTCCCCCACCGTGTCGGCGACATAGGCGTCGCGCTGTCCCAGCGGCCGGGCCGGACGGCCGTCGCGGTCGGTAGTGTCGCGGGCGGTCTGATGCTCGATCTCCGCGTTCAGTTCCGCCCCCAGCAACACGACGTAGGAGGTCAGATTGAACCACAGCAGCAGGACCACGACGGCGCCGACCGACCCATAGGTCTCGTTGTAGCTGCCGAAGTTCGACACATAGACCGAGAAACCGAGCGAGCCCAGCAGCCAGACGACGGTCGCCATGGCCGAACCCCAGGTGACCCAGCGCCATTGCGGTTCCCGCCGGTCGGGGGCGTAGCGGTAGAAGACGGCCAGCGCCAGCATGATGGTCACCGCCAGGATCGGCCAGCGGGCAAGGCTGGCAATCCAGCCGATGGGCGTGTCCTGAAGCCCGACGATGGCGATGGCGGCCGGGACGGCGACGATCAGCGCCATGGCGAGGATGACGAACAGCAGCCCGGCCACCGTCAGACCCATAGACAGCGCCGCCAGCATGAGGAAACCGCGGGTTTCCTTCTCGCCATAGGCGATGTTCAGCGCCGAAACCAGCGAATTGGTCCCGCGCGAGGCGCTCCACAGCGTCAGCAGCAGGCCGAAAATCAGTCCGAAGCCCAGCCCCTGCGACGGGGCGGTCGCCACCTTGCGTGCCTGGTCGCTGACGATGCTGAGGGCGTCGGGCGGCAACAGGCTGCCCAGCTGGTTCAGCTGGCTCTCGATCGTCGACGGATCGGCGACGAGGCCGTAGATCGACACCAGCGCCGCGATGGCCGGGAAGATGGCGAGCAGGGCGTAATAGGCGACGCCGGCGGCCAGCATCGACACATTGTCCTTGCTCTGCTCGTCCCACACCCGCAGGAGGATGTCCTTCCAGCCCTTCTTGGGGATCTCCGACGGGCTGTCCGCCGACCGGCCCCGGCTGTCGCCGCCATTGGCCCCGTCATTGGCGCCGTGCCCGCCGCCATGCTGCGCGCCGTGTTGCCGGTTCAATCGGTTGCGGTGCTCGTAATAATGTCGGCGGCTCAGCCCCAGCATCCCCCGCCCTCCTCAGACCACGGCTTCGCGGAGCGCGCCGACCCGGTGCCGCGCCGTTTCCAGGGCGTGGAACTCGGCGCCGATGGTGACCTGCAGATGGTCGTCCGGGGCATCGCGCAGGGCGTCGCGGAACAGGGCCAGCGTGCCGTCAAGCCCGCCTTCCAGCCGGGCCAGCAGGTCGCCGCGGGCAGCAGGCCCGCCGGCCCCGGCCATCACGCTGCGGGCGCTGGCCTGCGCCAGCCCATGCATCGGCGACCAGACGCGCGCGCCGTCGCCGGCGGTCTCGATCCAGCCGCCGCCCTGGCGCAGCTCGGCGTCGAGCGCCAGGGCGCTGCGGTCGAGCTGGTCGGCCAGTTCCTGCAGGCGGCCGGACAGCGACGGGTCGGCGATGGTCATGTCGGCGCGGCGGAAGGCCTCCGCACCGTCGCGGCAGGCGCCGGTCAGGTCGGTCAGCAGATGCCGGCTGCGCGGGTCGAGCTGTCGCCCGTTGGGGGCGTAATCGTCGAATTCGGTTGCGGAGTCCGGTGTGCGGGCGACCGCCACGGCAAGCCAGAGGGCGCCGACGCCCATCAGCGCCACGGGAATGGGGTTCGCGCGCACGGCGCGGGCGATGCGGCCGGACAGTCCGTCGCCACCGCCCTGGATCACGTCGCGCACCACCTGCACCACGCCGCCGGACATCTGGCCGGGCGACAGGCGGAACTCGATCTCGTCGATCACCGAATCCATGCGGGCGCGGATCGACTGGATCTCGTTCTCGATCTCTTCCGGGCGGCGGCCCTGGGCGGCTGTCGTGTTGGGAGGAGCGTCAGACGGAATGGCGTCGTTCTGATGGGTCATGCCGGGCGTCTCCTGTGGGGGCTGCCGGCTTGCAACACAATCAAAAGCCGATTGTTCCGGTTCCTCCCGCTTCGACCCCGGCGGTCATCCCATAAGGTCAGCCGATGAGGTCAGCCGATAATCTGGGCGAAGGCCATCACCTCGATGCTGCCCTGCCAGATCATGCGGACGGCGACATAGACGATGACCAGCAGTCCCAGATAGGCGATCCAGTGAAAGCGGTTCAGCAGCCGTGCGATCACGCTGGCCGCCGCCCCCATCAGCGCCACCGACAGCAGAAGCCCGATGGCCAGCACCCAGAGATGCTCGCGCGCCGCACCCGCCACCGCCAGCACATTGTCGAGCGACATCGACACGTCGGCGACGATCACCTCCCAGACGGCGGTGCGCACGGACTTGCCGCCGCCGGCCGGTGCCGCGGTCCCGCCGTCGCCGGACTCATCCCCATCGCCGTCGGCGACCAGCGCCGCGGCCTGGGCCTCCTCGCGCTGGCTGCGCAGTTCGCGGAACAGCTTCCAGCACACCCACAGCAGCAGCAGACCGCCGGCCAGCGTCAGCCCGATGATGTCCATCACCTGCGTCGCCGCCAGCGCGAAGCCGATGCGCAGCACCACCGCGGCGGCGATGCCCCAGAAGATCACGCGTGCCCGCTTTTCCCGCGCCACCCCGGCGGCGGCCATGCCGACGACGATGGCATTGTCGCCGGCAAGAACGAGGTCGATGAAGACCACCTGGCCAAGCGCGATCAGTTCGGGAATCAGCGAGTCCACGGGCGGTCCGTCGATTGTCAGTGGAGGGGAGTCAGGCGGGGAAGATCCGCCCTATAGCGCGTGAACGCTCGGCGGCGCAAAATCGCCACCCGGCCACGGTAGAAAATGTCGCGGAGCCCATAACGCCGAAGGGCCGGACGGTTTTCCGCCCGGCCCTTCCTCATGGGCAAGCCATCCCAGGCAAGCCGGTGGCGGCGCTCAGGCCAAGGCCACCAGGGCCACGCCGCCGAGGCCGATGGCCGCACCCAGCCCGCGCAGTGCCAACGCGCCCTTGCCGCCGCGCACGATGCCGCGCAGCGACAGGGCGGCGCCGACGCCGGCGCCATGCAGGAGCGCGGTGGCGAGCGCGAAGCCCAGGCCGTAGAGCAGCGGCTGTGCCGCCTCCGGCATCTCGGCGCCATGGGCATGCCCATGGAACAGGGCGAAGGCCGAAACCACGACCAGCGAGACCGGCAGCGACAGGCGCGACTGCGCGGCGATCAGGGCACCCAGCGCGATCACCGATCCGGCGATGCCCAGTTCCACCGCCGGCAGCTCGATGCCGGTCATGCCCAGCAGGCCGCCGCCGATCATGGCGGTGACGAAGGCCGCCGGCAGCGCCCACAGGGCGGCACCGCCGCGCTGCGCCGCCCACAGACCGACCGCCACCATCGCCAGCAGATGGTCCCAGCCGCCGATCGGATGCATGAATCCGTGGGCGAAACCGGCGTCATGGGCGCCGAAGGTGTGGGCGTCGGCGACCGCGGGCAGCACCAGCCCGGCCAGCAGGACGGCCGAGGCGAGAGGGAAACGTTTCATGGACCAGCATCCTCTGATGTCGTGTCGCGCCCATCGAATTGTGCCGTCCCGGCTTTCCCGCCCGACGCAGGGGAAACCGGACGGTGTGGCGCGGTTGGGCGAAGTGTAGCAGAAAGCGCCAGCCCGGCCATGGCCGAGACGGCGTTGCCACCGCGCCGGATCTACGTATTTTGACGCAGGTCAATGAGTTGCACCCCCGATCCGTCAGGATGCAATCCGTTAACCCGGCAAATGCCGCCCCAGGAACCTTCAATGTCCACCTCCATGCTTCCCGGAGAGGGTTCGGTGTCCGTCCGGCTGTGGCTGGACGGCGATCGGGACGGCATGACCATCCGTCGGGCCGAGGTCGCCGCCCGTCGCCCGCGCGCCGTCGCCGCCCTGGCCGGCCGAAAGGCGGAAGAGGCGGCACGGCTGGCGCCCCTGCTGTTCAGCCTGTGCGGCAACGCCCAGGGGCTGGCCGTTGCCCGCGCCTGCGAGGCGGCGCTGAGACTCGACTCGGGCGCTCATGACGTGGCCCGCAGCCTGCTGACCGATGCTGAGGCGCTGGACAGCCTTGGATGGCAGGCGGTGGTCGAATGGCCGGCGCGCCTCGGCGCTCCGCCGCGGCCGGCGGCCCTGCGCGAGCTTCGGAGTGCGGTGTCCGCCGTCCTGCCGGCGCTTTATCCGACCAAGGATGGGCTGCGCCCCGGCGGCGGCATGCTGCGGCCGGACATTGCGGCTCTTCGCAACGCACTGGACCGCATGGCCGGCTGGCTGGAGGCGACGGTCTTCGCCGGTCCGCCGCCACGGGATGTTGACGAATTGGCGGGCTGGGCGGCGCGCGGCGGCACGGATGCGGCGCTGCTGGCCGCCCGGCTGCTTTCGCCCGATCTGGCAGGCTGGGGGGCCTGCGGCGTGCCGCTGCTCGGCGAACGGTCGCCCGGCTGGTTCGCGGCGGCGCTGGCCGGCGATCCGGCCTTCGCCACCGCCCCCCGCCGCAACGGTGCCCCGGCCCTGACCGGCCCGCTGGAGCGGCAGGCGGAGCACCCGCTGGTCGTTTCGGTGACGGAGCGCTTCGGCGACGGGCTGGCGCGGCTGTTCGCGGCGCGGCTCGCCGATCTGGCGGAGCTGCCGCGGCGGATGGAGGCCGCCATCGCCGCGCTTCGGCCGGCCGATCCGGTTGCCGCCGCTCCCGCAAACTCCGCTCCGGGCGAGGGCTGCGGCGTGGCGGAGACGGCGCGCGGGCGGCTGGCCCACTGGCTGCGGCTGGACGGGGACGGCCGGCTGGCCGATGCCCGCATGGTGGCGCCGACCGACTGGAACTTCGCCGCCGACGGCCCGCTGGCGCGCGGCCTTGCCGGTGCTGCGGTGCGCGACCGCGACGATGCGGTGGAGCGGGCGCGGCTGCTGGTCGCGATGCTGGATCCGTGCATCGCCTGCGGCATAGACGTACACGAATGACGAGCGCTTGCCGAAGCCCGCGGGCAAGCCGATGATGGGCGGGCGTCTTGCGGATTGAAGAGTGGGAGAGGGCGTGATGTGCACGGTTTGCGGATGCGGCGAAGGCGAGACCCAAATTGACGGCAAAGGGATCGACGGCAAGGCCTCCGATGCCGGGCATGAGCACATCGGCCCCGACGGGAAGGTCTACCGCCACCGCCACGGCGAAGCGCATCCCCATGCCCACCATCACCATGACGACACCCACGAGCATGTCGCCCCCGACGGCACGGTGTTCCGCCACAGCCATAACGATCATGGACACCATGATCACGGGCACGACCATGACCATGACCACGACCACGGCCACCATCATCACGGCCATGACCACCACCGCCCCGACCGGCCGGACGCCATCGATGGCGGCGCCGCGCTGAACCAGCCACGGCTGATCACAATCGAGCGCGACATCCTGGCGAAGAACGACGGGCTGGCCGCCGTCAACCGCCGCCGCTTCGCCGACCGCGGCGTGTTCGTGCTGAACCTGATGTCCAGCCCCGGCTCGGGCAAGACGACCCTGCTGACCCGCAGCCTGACCGATCTGAAGGGCCGCTTCCCCGTCGCGGTGATCGAGGGCGACCAGCAGACCAGTTTCGATGCCGACCGCATCCGCGCCACCGGCACCCCGGCGGTGCAGGTCAACACCGGCAAGGGCTGCCACCTCGACGCCTCGATGGTGGCTCAGGCCGCCGACAAGCTGGCGGCCGACGGCCAGTTCGCCGGGGATGGCGTGCTGTTCGTCGAGAATGTCGGCAATCTGGTCTGCCCCGCCGGCTTCGACCTGGGCGAGACCCACCGCGTTGTCGTGCTGTCGGTGACGGAGGGCGAGGACAAGCCGCTGAAATATCCGGACATGTTCGTCCGCGCCGACCTGCTGGTCGTCAACAAGATCGACCTGCTGCCGCACCTGACCTTCGATGTGGAGCGGATGATCGGCTACGCCCAGCGCCTGAACCCGTCGCTGGCGGTGATCCAGCTGTCGGCCACCACCGGCCAGGGGCTGGAAGAGTGGTACGACTGGATCGCCGACGGGCTGGCCGAGGCCCGCGCGTCACATACTGCCGCCGCAGCCGTCTGACCGGAGGTCCGCCGCCATGTGCCTTGCCGTCCCAGCCCTGGTCACCGCCCTGCTGCCAGATGACCGCGCCACCGTCAGCCTGGGCGGCGTCACCTCCACCTGCTCGCTGGAGCTGGTGGAGGGCGTCGCCGTCGGCGACTACGTGATCGTCCATGTCGGCTACGCCCTGTCCCGCTTGGACGCGGAGGAAGCCGAGCGAACGCTCGCTCTGCTGGCCGAGGTCGCCGAAGCAGCAGATTGACACCGGTCGTCCCGTCCTTATGAAGGCACGTCATCCCCGCGAAGGCGGGGATCCAGGCTTCCCAGCCAAGCTCTTGAACCGGCTGGATTCCCGCCTTCGCGGGAATGACGGCACACAAAAGGCAAGAGTTTCCGCATCGCTTCCGCGGGGCTCATTCTTCAACCGACCACCCGGACCCCCGCCATGACCGACCGCCGCCTCTTCACCCGCAAGCTCGACATCGCCCGCGGGGCGGTGGACATGACCCATGGGTCGGGCGGCAAGGCGATGGCCCAGCTTGTGCGCGAGCTGTTTGCTACCGCCTTCGCCAACCCCTGGCTCGACCAGGGCAACGATCAGGCCGCCTTCGACGTGCCGGGCGGGCGCATGGTGATGACGACCGACGGCTTCGTCGTCTCGCCGCTGTTCTTCCCCGGCGGCGACATCGGCTCGCTGGCCGTCCACGGCACGGTGAACGACGTCGCCATGGCGGGTGCCGTGCCGCTGCACCTGACCGCCGGCTTCATCATAGAGGAGGGCTTCCCGCTCGCCGACCTGAAGCGGGTGGTCGACAGCATGGCCGCCGCGGCGCGCGAGGCCGGGGTCGCCATCGTGTCGGGCGACACCAAGGTGGTTGAGCGCGGCAAGGGCGACGGCCTCTTCATCACCACCACCGGCATCGGCATGGTGCCGTCCGGCGTCGCCCCGTCGGGCGACCGGGCGCGGCCCGGCGACGTTATCCTGGTCAGCGGCACCATGGGCGACCATGGCGTCGCCATCATGTCGACCCGCGACAATCTGGGCTTCGAAACGGCGATCCTGTCCGACAGCGCCGCGCTGAACGGGCTTGTCGCGGCGATGGTGGCAGCGGTGCCGGACGTCCATGTGCTGCGCGACCCCACCCGCGGCGGGCTGGCGACGACGCTGAACGAGATCGCCCACCAATCCGGCGTGGGCATGCGGCTGCGCGAGTCCGACATCCCGGTGCGGCCGCAGGTGACGGCGGCCTGCGAATTGTTGGGACTCGACCCGCTTTATGCCGCCAATGAGGGTAAACTGATCGCGATCTGCGCCGAGGAGGAGTGCGACCGCCTGCTCTCCGTCATGCGCGATCACCCGCTGGGACAAGATGCCGCCTGCATCGGACGGGTGGTGGAAGACGCCCACAGATTCGTTCAGATGGAGACCCGTTTCGGTGGCCGCCGGATCGTGGATTGGCTGACCGGAGAACAGCTTCCCCGTATCTGCTGATACGTACCGGCGGGCTAACCCGCTGTTTCCAAACAATCGGTTCCATTGGCGGGACCCCTTTCGCGCGCTGGCCGTTGCCTCTCTCGGATGGTCCTATGCTCTGACCAGAGACGTTCAGCGACGAGAGATTACAATGGCGTTGTCCAACATCGCTCTTTTGGGCGCTCCCCGTCTGGACCCCGGCCGGATGGCCGGGACCCGGTCGGCGATGCAGGCGATGGACCGGCTTCCCGGTTGCCCTCCCTTGCACAGGCACCGCGTCAAGCGCGCCTTCGACATCGTCGGCGCGCTCGGGCTGCTCGCCGTTTTCGGACCGTTGATGCTGGTGCTGGCCTGGATGGTGGCGCGCGACGGCGGCCCGGCGGTGTTCGGCCACCGGCGCGTCGGCGCCGACGGGCGGTCCTTCACCTGCCTGAAATTCCGCTCCATGGTGGTCAATTCGGCCGAGGTGCTGGAACGGCTGCTCGCCACTGACGAGGAGGCGCGCGCCGAATGGCTGGCGACGCGCAAGCTGCGCAACGACCCGCGCATCACCCCGGTCGGCCGTTTCCTGCGCAAATCGAGCCTGGACGAGCTGCCGCAGCTGGTCAACGTGCTGCGCGGCGACATGAGCCTGGTCGGCCCCCGTCCGATCATCGACGACGAGGTGTCCTATTATCACGCCTGCTTCCCCTTCTACACCCGCTGCCGCCCCGGCCTGACCGGGCTGTGGCAGGTCAGCGGCCGCAGCGATGTCGATTACGTGCGCCGCGTCCAGCTCGACACCGCCTATGTCGTCGGCTGGAACTTCTGGGCCGACATCGGCATCATGCTGCGCACCGTACGCGTCGTGGTGAAGGGCAGCGGCGCCTACTGAGCGCTTCCCCTCAGGTCCTGAGCGTCCACACCCTCCGAAAGCACTCATCCGTTCGCGCCGGCCGCGCGTCCCATCGGGGCGCGCGACATCGCTGTTCGTGCATCCCATGTCAGGACTCCGCTCCATTGCGTGGTTCGGCCGTTCCATCCCAGGCATGCCCTCTTGCCGAAATCGGGGTGGACTTTGAGAATGGGCGGACGCGTGCTAGGGTCGGGGCAACCGGCGAAACCCTGGTATAAGTGAACGATGCGTGCAAGACCGCCGGCCGGATCGGCCAGTCAAGAGGGTCCAAGGATGGCGAAGCTGCTGGCTGCCTTGCTGCTGATGATGGTGGCGATCGGGCCCGCCTGCGCCGTGGCGCCCACCAGCCGTGCCGACACCGTCGCGGCGCTCGACCGCTACCGCACGGACTTCGCGAAAATCCGCGGCTACGGGTCGCTGTCCACCGCCGACCGCAATTACGTCCTCTTCTCCGACGCCATGCGCCGTGTCCTGACGGAGCATGTGAAGCCCTTCGATCCGCAGGTGCTGATCGACAAGGCGGAGGACGGGCTGAAGAAGAAGAAGGCGGAGAATCCGAAGGCCAGCGACCGGCTGCTGACCGAGGCGGCGCTGGACAGCATGCTGGGGGGGCTCGACCCTTATTCCAGCTTCCTCGACGCCGAGCGCTACCGCTACCTGCGCGAACAGACCCAGGGCGAGTTCGGCGGGCTGGGCATCGAAGTGACGATGGACGAGGAGAGCGGCCTGATCAAGGTCGTCTCCCCCATCGACGGCTCGCCCGCTGCCCGCGCCGGCCTGCGCAGCGGCGACCTGATCGCTCGCATCGACGATGTGGCGGTGAAGGGGCTGAACCTGCACGATGCCGTCGCCCGCATGCGCGGCCCGGTCGGCAGCTCGGTCGCCCTGTCGATCCGCCGCCCGCCGGCGACCGACGCCAACACCCGCGTCTCGCTGACCCGCGCCATCGTAAAGATCCAGCCGGTGCGCTACCGGCTGGAGGGCAACGTCGCCTATGTCCGCATCGCCACCTTCAACCAGTCGACCTCCTCGGCGCTGGACGCGGCGATCGAGGACATGCGCCGCCAGTCGAAGAACCGGCTGACCGGCGCCGTCATCGACCTGCGCAACAACCCCGGCGGTTTGCTGGAGCAGGCGGTGCAGGTGGCCGACCGCTTCCTGGAGACGGTGGACATCGTGTCCGTCCGCGGCCGCGACCCGGAGGAATCCCGCACCTACCGCGGCACCGCCGGCGACCTGATGGCCGGGCTGCCGGTGGTGGTACTGATCAACAGCGGCTCGGCCTCCGCGTCGGAGATCGTGGCCGGCGCCCTGCAGGACCATCACCGGGCGCTGCTGTTCGGCTCCCGCTCCTACGGCAAGGGGTCGGTGCAGACGATTTCCTCGCTCAGTGTCGACACCGGCATCCGGCTGACCACCGCCCGCTACTACCGCCCGTCGGGGGCGCTGGTGGACTGCTTCGGCGTCTCGCCGAACCTGGAGGTCAAGCCGACCCACGGCAGCACCGAGGAAACCCACCCCGACCCGGCGACCTGCGACCCCAACGCCCCGGTCCCGCCGAAGCCGCAGGTGTGGATGGCGCAAGACATGTGCCCGGACGTGATGGACAAGGCCCCCAAGCCCGACGACGACCGCCCGCTGGAATGCGCCGTCTCAGCCATCCGCAACCGCCTGACCGGGACGCTGGCCGGCGGGGAGTGAGGCAGGCTCCCGTCGAAGCCGACACCTCTCCATATCGACCGTCATTCCCGCGAAGGCGGGAATCCAGCCGCCTCGACCACTGATCCGCAAGGCTGCTGGATCCCCGCCTTCGCGGGGATGACGGCCAAAGAAGCGCCGGCACAATCAAGTGCCGCAACGCCTCCTACCCCACGAACCCCGCCTCGATCACCCTGGTCTCCACCGTCCAGGCGGTGCCATGCGCCGCGATTGCGGCGATGGTGCCGGGGAGCACCCGACGGTCGAACAGGCTCCAGTCCGCCGGCACGCCGACATCGCCGCGCAAATCCTCGCCGATCTCCAGCAGGGCCGGCGGCGCGTCGGGCCTCACCTCCACCGCGAACCGGTCGAGCGGCATCGACAGCCCGACGCCGGCCGCCTTGATGAAGGCTTCCTTCCGCGTCCAGGCCAGCAGGAAGCCCTCGTCCCGCCTCTCCGGCCCCAGCCCGTGCAAGGCAGCGCGTTCGGCGATGTGGAAGAAGCGGTCGGCGATGCCGTCGGCGCTCTCGATGGGACGAAGCCGCTCGATGTCGACGCCGATCCGCCCCTCCGCCGCCACGGCGATGGCAAGGCTGTCCTCGCTGTCGCTGAGGTTGAAGGCCGGGCCGCCGGGCAGCGACGGCTTGCCGTGCGTCCCGTAATCGAAGACCAGCCCCGCCGGATCGCGGCCGGTGCAGCGCCCCAGCAGCAGCCGCAGCAGCCCGCGGCGCAGGATGAAGCGGTCGGTCAGCCGCTCCATCAGGAAGCGGTCGGCGCGCTCCACCTCGTCGGCGGACAGCAGGGCGCGCATCGCCGCCCTCTGTCCGGACAGCCGGGTGAGATCGGCGAACCAGACGCGGACAATTCCCGGCGCCAAGACATAGTCGCCGGCAAGCTCAGGATTCGGCATTTCGATGGTCCCGTCATGCATCGGACAGCGATCCTCCCTCTTAAATTAGCGTCCTGGCTCCGGCGGGGGTTTCGGGTATCATGCGCGCCTCTCGCATCCGCCCCTGCATCCGGACCAGGATCCCATGGTTGACACCGCCCTGCTCGCCCCGCACCTGACCAACGTTCTTCGCGACGCCTTCATCCCGGAGCTGCCCAATCATTACCGCGGCAAGGTGCGTGAAAACTACGACCTTCCGGACGGCAGGCGCATCCTCATCACAACCGACCGTCTGTCGGCCTTCGACCGTGCCCTGACCGCCATCCCCTTCAAGGGACAGGTGCTGACCCAGACCGCCCGCTTCTGGTTCGAGGCGACGAAGGACATCTGCGCCAACCATGTGCTGGAATATCCGGACCCCAACGTGGTGGTGGCGAAGCGGCTGACCATCATGCCGATCGAGGTCGTGGTCCGCGACTATATGGCCGGCACCACCGGCACCTCGATCTGGTCGATGTACAAGCAGGGCCGGCGCGAGATGTACGGCCATATCTTCCCCGACGGGCTGCGCCAGAACCAGAAGCTCGGCACCCCGATCATCACGCCGACCACCAAGGCCTTCGACGCCGGCCATGACGAGGAGCTGACCGCGACCGAGATCGTCGGGCGCAACCTGCTGACCCGCGCCCAGTGGGACGAGGTGTCGGACAAGGCGCTGGCACTGTTCGCCCGCGGCCAGAAGATGGCGGCCGAGCGCGGCCTGATCCTGGTCGACACCAAGTACGAGTTCGGCTTCGACGCGGACGGCAACATCCTGCTGGCCGACGAGATCCACACGCCCGACAGCTCGCGCTATTGGTTCGCCGGCAGCTATCAGGAGCGGTTCGAGGCCGGCGAGAAGCCGGAGAGCTTCGACAAGGACTTCGTCCGCAACTGGGTCGTAGCCCGCTGCGATCCCTACACCCAGGACGTTCCGGAGATTCCCGCCGACGTGGTTCTGGAAGCCGCCCGCGTCTACATCGAAGCCGGCGAGACCATCACCGGCCGCCCGTTCGAGGTGCCGGCGACCGCCGTCCCGGTGCTGGACCGCATCCGCGCCAATCTGGCGCCCTACTTCACCAAGTAAGGGAGGAAGGGCTCCATGCGCATCGCCATCCTCGACGACTACCAGGGGGTCGCCCGCGACCTCGCCGACTGGTCGCAGCTTCCCGCCGGGAGCAGCCTGACGGTGTTCGAAAAGCCGCTCGGCGATGAGGATGCGGTGGCGGCGGCGCTGGAGCCCTTCGACGTGCTGGTCATCATGCGGGAGCGCACGCCGTTCCCCGCATCGCTGATCGGGCGGCTGCCGAACCTCAAGCTGCTGATCACCACCGGCGCCCGCAACAACGCCATCGACCTGAAGGCCTGTGCCGCCCGCAACATCCCGGTCTGCGGCACCCGCATGGTGGGCGCGCCGACGGCGGAACTGACCTGGGGCCTGATCCTGGCGCTGGCCAAGCGCATCCCGACCGAAGAGCGGGCGCTGCGCGAAGGCCGCTGGCAGACCGGCCTGACCGGCGATCTCGGGGCCAAGCGGCTGGGTCTGGTCGGGCTGGGCAAGCTCGGCAGCAAGGTCGCCAGGGTCGGTCAGGCCTTCGGCATGGAGGTGGTGGCCTGGAGCCCCAACCTGACCGACGATCGCGCCGCCGAGGCCGGGGTGACCCGCGTGGAGAAGCGGGAGCTGTTCGCGACCTCCGACGTGGTCAGCGTCCATCTGGTGCTGAGCGAGCGCACCCGCGGCGTGGTCGGGGCCGACGAGATCGGCGCGATGAAGCCGACCGCCCTCTTCGTCAACACCTCGCGCGCCGGGCTGGTGGACGAGGCGGCGCTCACCCATGCGCTCCGCCATGGCCATATCGGCGGCGCCGGCATCGATGTCTTCCCCATCGAGCCTCTGCCGAAAGACAGCCTTTGGCTTGACCTTCCCAACACCGTGCTGACGCCCCATCTGGGCTACGTGACGCGGGAGAATTATGCGGTGTTCTACCGCGACGCCCTGGAGGACATCCTGGCCTGGACGGCCGGCTCGCCGGTGCGGCTTCTCTCTCCCGCCTGAACGGCAACAGGGATGGAGGGTGCGGGTGAACCGGAACGAAGCGGTCGGAGGCAGCGGTAGAAACGGATTTTGGGCGAAGCTGAGCCGTCACCAGCTGGGGATGCTCGTCAGCCTTTCGGTGATCGCCGGCCTGCTGTTCGGTTTCGTCGAACTGGCCGGCGAGGTGATGGAGGGCGAAACCACCGCCTTCGACAAGCGCATCCTGATGGCGCTCCGCGATCCGCTGAATCCCGACCAGCCCGGCGGTCCCTGGTGGCTGGCGCGGGTGGCACGTGACATCACCTCGCTCGGCAGCACCACCATCCTCGCCATCCTGACCGTCGCCACGCTGGGCTTCCTGCTGCTGCTGCACAAGCGGGCGGCGGCCCTGCTGGTGCTGGTGTCGGTCGGCGGCGGCGGGATGCTCAGCACGGTTTTGAAGATGCTGTTCGACCGCGCCCGTCCCGATCTGGTGCCGCATGGCGACGAGGTGATCTCCGCCAGCTTCCCCAGCGGCCACGCCATGCAGTCGGCCGTCGTCTACCTGACGCTGGGCGCCCTGCTGACCCAGTTCGTCGAGGGCCGGCGCACCAAGGCCTATCTGCTGACCTGGGCGATGGTGCTGACGCTCATCATCGGGTCGAGCCGCGTCTATCTCGGCGTCCATTGGCCGACCGACGTGCTGGCGGGCTGGAGCGTCGGCGCCGCCTGGGCGGCCTTCTGCTGGATGATCGCAGAATGGCTCCAGCGCCGGGGTGCGGTGGAGCAGGACCGGCCGGAAACCACCGCCGGGCGCTGATCCGGGTGCGCCGCACAAAAGGTTAACAAGCGGGTTGAATAAGCTCGCTCGCCGACCGATAGTGTCGGCCCTAACCCTTTCGGATCGGCCCGCACCATGCCCCAGGGCACTCTCGACCGCGAAACCCTCGAAGCCGTTGGCGTCCTCGCCCGCGCGGTGGAGCGCGAACGGGTGCCCGGCGTCCTGGAATGCCGCCTGTTGGCCAATGCCCTGAAGCGGACGCTGGACAGCGGGCGGGAGAACGAGTTGACCGAGGCGTCGCGCGTGTTCCGTACGCTCGATGCCGAGCTGCGGGAGCGCATCGTCGCCCGCGCCCGGGTGGAGGCGCAGCAGGCCCGCGCCCAGGCAAAGGCGTCTGAGACGGCAGGCACCGACGCCAGCCGCGATGTGGTGACACAGGAGATCCCGGCATTGCCGGCCCGGCGCGCTGCCGAACCGAAGGGCCGCGCCGGCACCAATTTCCTGGCGGCCCTCAACGGCCTGCGCCCGGCCGCCACCGCCGGCAGCCGAGGTGCCGCCCGCGACCGCCTGCGCGCCGCCGTCGACTCCCAGAGGCGGGTGGGCAAGCGGATGGAACCGACCCTGGATTGAGGGAGGGGGATTGAGGGAGGGGGATTGAGGATACGTCGTCAGCGGACGACGCCCCCCGCCATTCTCACTCCGCAGCCGCCAGCGCCGCCGCGCGCTCGGCGTTCTTGGCCCGGCGGGCCTTGCGCTTCAGCCACCACATCAGCGTGCCGGTGACGGCGAACAGTGGCGGCAGGATGCCGGACAGGAAGACCGCCCATTTCCACAGCGGCCCCAGCCCCTCGCCGGCATGCAGCGGGCGCTGCCACGCGATGACCGTCTCGCCGGCGCTGTATCCTGCCGGGTCGCGGATCTCGGCCACCTGCGCGCTCCAGGGATCGACGAACACCGTGGCGATGGGCGCGCCATGGGCCTGCCCGGCCGGGGCGAGGCCGATCCGGTACGCCTGATCCGGCCGCGCCGGCGGCGAGACGGAGCGCAGGGCCGCTCCCGGCATCGCGTCCTGCGCCAGGGCCACCGCGCGGTCGACATCGATGGGGGTTGCGCCCTTCACCGGCTGGACCGTCACCGCGGCGCGCAGGTCGCGGGCCGGCAGAATCGACGACACGCCGGCCCCCAGCGTCTGCGGGAAGGCGAGATAGACGCCGGAGAAGCTGACGATCAGAAAGACCAGCAACGACCAGATGCCGACCGCGCCATGCAGGTCGCGGTGCAGGCGGACGCCGCGGGCGCCGGCCTTGACGGTGAAGGCGGCCTTCCAGCGGCCCGGCCGTGGCCACCACAGGACGAGGCCGCTGACGCCCAGCACCAGCATCGCCACGCCCAGCCAGCCGACCAGTTCGCGACCGCTGCGGTCGCGGATCAGCAGGTTGCCGTGCAGCATATGGATCGTGCGCAGGAAGCCGCCGGACGCCTGCGCCGGGTTGGCACCGCCGGTCACCGCCAGCGACACCGGATCGATGCTGAGCATGCCGACGGGACCACCCTGCGGAGGCGAGGAACCCTGGGGAGCGCCCTGCGGCCGTTCGCCGCCCCGTTCACCGCCACGCGCGGCGACGAGGCGCACCGTGGCCGGGCGGCCCGGCTCTTCGGGCAGGACCAGGAAGCCCGGCTGCGTTCCGGCCGGGGCGGCGGCACGGGCGGCGGCCAGGATGGCGGACACCGGTTGCATCGGACCGTCGGCCGGCGCGCCCGACACTTCCCGGGCCGGCGCGTCGCCGGTCAGGCCGCGCAGTTCCTCGTCCACCACCAGGATGGATCCGGTGATGCCGAGGACGACCAGCGGCAGGCAGAGGATCAGCCCGACCCACAGATGGATGTTTTGAAGCGTGCGGTACCACAGGCGCTGGCTGCGCGGCTTGCTGGCGTTGGCCATGGGATGGGCTCTGACGGCAGGAGGCGGTTGGACGGGCTGGGGGTCAGCGGATGAAGAACTGGACCGGAACCACCAGTTCGATGCGGTCCTTCGCCATCTCCTCCGGCGGGGCCGGCAGGGGGGAGGCGCGGCGGACCATCTCCACCGTCTCCTCGTCTAGCGAACTGACGCCGGAACTGCGGTCGAGCTGGACCGACAGGACGTTGCCCTCGCGGTCGATGGTGAAGCGGACCTGGGCAACACCTTCCTGCCGGCGGGCCTGGGCGGCGCGCGGGTAGCGCTTGTGCCGCTCCAGATGGCTCAGCAGCCTGCCCTGCCAACTCGGCACCGCCCGGCTGGGCGCGGCCGACGGCGCCGGTGCCGCCGGGGCGGGCGCCTGGGTCGGTGCGGGCGGTGCCGCCACCGGGGCGGGCTGCGCCGGCTGGGCGACCGGACGGGGCGGCTTCGGCTTCTCCGGTTTGGGTTTCGGCGCCTCCTTCTTCACCTCGGGCTTGGGCTTCGGCGGTTCGGGCGGCGGCTTGGGCAGCACGACCTCCGGCTCGACCACGGGAGGCGGCTCGGGCGGCGGGGGCGGTTCCTCGACGACCGGTTCGGGCTCGGGTTCGGGCGGCGGCGGTTCGATCACCGGCTCCGGCATCGGTTCCGGCAGGGGGATGTCGATGGCCGGCGTCGGTTCCGGCGGAGCCACCGGCAGCGGCGCGAGCTCCAGCAGCACGGCAGGCGGCTCGGCCTCGGACGGCATGATCGGCACATGCCAGGCGACCATCGCGACACCGGCCGCGGCATGGACGCCCAGCGCCACCATCAGGCTGCCACCCCAGCGAAAGGCTCCCCGCGCCGGCCGATCCCCGTCGCCAGCGGACCAGTCGACGGGACCATGGTCGAAGGCGGCGCTCATGGCGTCGGCGCCGATTCCAGCCCGACGAGGCCGATCTTCAGATAGCCGGCGCCGCGCAGGCTGTTCATCACCTCCGTCAGGGCGCCGTAATCCACGGTCTTGTCGGCACGCAGGAAGACGCGCTGCGTCTTGTCGCCGTTGGTGGCGGCATCCAGCGCAGCACCCAGCGCTTCCTTCGTCGTCGCGGTTTCGCCCAGCGACAGCGTCTTGTCGGCCTGGATGGTCAGGAACAGCGGCTTGTCCGGCCGCGGCGCCGGCGTCGCGGTGGAGGCCGGCAGATCGACCGGCACATCCACCGTCGCCAGCGGCGCCGCGACCATGAAGATGATCAGCAGGACGAGGACGACGTCGATGAAGGGCGTGACGTTGATCTCATGGGTTTCGGTCAGATCGTCTTCGTTGCCGGAGCCGAGGCGCGCACCCATCGCCGTTACTCCGCCGCACGGGAATTGCCGTGGGCCTGCGCGGCATGGCTTTGAACGGCGTGGGGGCGCGGCAGGGCATGGCGGTCGATGTCGCGGCTCAGCAGGCGCAGCACGGCGGCCGACGCGTCGGTCAGCTGCGCCTTGTGTCCGCCGATGGCGCGGCTGCAGGCGTTGTAGACCACCACCGCCGGGATGGCGGCGACGAGGCCGATGGCGGTCGCCAGCAGCGCCTCGGCGATGCCCGGCGCGACGACGGCGAGGTTGGTGGTCTGCGCCTTCGAGATGCCGATGAAGCTGGTCATGATGCCCCACACCGTGCCGAACAGGCCGATGAAGGGGCCGGTCGAACCGATGGTGGCGAGGATGCCGGTGCCGCGCGCCATGCGGCGGCCGGCCGCCGCCTCGATCCGCTCCAACCGCGAGGCGGCGCGGTCCATCAGCCCGTCGCGCGACGGCGCATCGGCCGACATGTGGGTCTCCGCCAGCACCGCGCGGACCAGCACGCCGGCCGTGCCCTGGCTGAAGCCGACCCGCTCCGCCGCCTGCGACAGCGACCGCGCCTCCTCCAGCATCGCCAGTGCCGCCCGCGCCTTGCGCTTGGCCGAAGTGACTTCCGCGGTCTTGGCGATGGCGATGGTCCAGGTGAGGACCGAGGCGAGCGCCAGACCGACCATCACGGCCTGCACCACCGGGCTGGCCGTGACGAACATGCCCCAGGGCGACAGGTCGTGCGGCAGCGACGCCAGCGCCGCCGCGGCCTCCGGCACCCCCTGCGCCGCACCTTGAGCCACCCCTGATGCCGCACCTTGCACCACCCCCGGCCCCGTCGCCGGCGCGGCGGCGGGCGCGGCAGCCTCCTGCGCCTGGACGGCGCCGGCCATCAGCGCACCGGCACCGGCAAGGACGGCGGCCAGGACAGGACGGTGGCGAAACGATGTCGGCATGGCGGTCCAACTCCCCCTCGGCGCGTGCCACGCACGCGCACTGCAAAAAACCCGATTGCGCTCCGGAGCAACGTTCCGAAGCAGATACCCCACTGCGGTTATAATGCGAATGAGTCGCACTCGCACTGAAAATCGACCGCATCCGGCGGGAATTCAGTCGCTTTTTGTGGGAATTCGATACTGCCAGACCACGATTTTGTTGGCTGGGCAAACAATTTAAGATCGAGAAAAGACGGCGGCGATTACGTGCGAATAAGTCTCACTACCACCGTTCCGGCCCGCTGTCGCGGGTAATTTCGACGCACCGCAACCTTCCGGCTCTTCCACCGGTTGAACCGCCCATCGACACAATGCCAGGGAGACGGCCGATGACACGGGTTTCGGTGGTGGAAGAGAAAGGCAGCTTCCGTCTGGTGGCCGGCGACGGCCGCTTCGCGGTGGTGGAGGCGCGGGCGGGACAGGTGTTCGGCCTGCCGGACGATTCCGGCGGCGGCCGCGACGGTGCAGCGGACACGCCCGACGGCATGGCGTCGGTCGCCCATTGGACCGGAGAGGAGGAAGCCCGCGCCCTGATGCGCGACCTGTCGGAGCACGGCGACCAACTGGCCCGCCGGCTCCGGTGATCCAGCGCAGCCTTGGCTGCGTACCGCAGCGGGGAAACTGTGCGGGGCACGCGCCATGGACGGTACGGGCGGTGAGATGGGCAGAGGCTCGGGCGACGGTTCGCGCGGCATCACCTGGATCACCGGGGCCGGCAGCGGCATCGGCCGGGCGTTGGCGATCCACCTTGCCAATGCCGGGGCGCGGGTGGCGCTGTCCGCCCGCACCGTCGAGGATCTGACGGCGGCCATCCAGATCGTGCCGGACCGGATGCGCATGTTCCCGCTCGACGTGACCGACCGCAAGGCGACCGCAGCCACCGTCGCCGCCATCGAAAACTGGCTGGGCCCCATCGACCGGGCGGTGCTGAACGCCGGCACCCACAGCCCGATGTCGCTGGAGGATTTCTCCGCCGACACCGCCCGCCGTCTGATGGAGGTCAACTATATGGGCGTCGTCCATGGGCTGGAGGCGTTGCTGCCGCGGATGCGGGCGCGCGGGCGCGGACAGCTGGCTGTGGTGGCCTCCGTTGCCGGCTACCGCGGCCTGCCGACGGCGGCGGCCTACGGCCCCACCAAGGCGGCGTTGATCAACCTCTGCGAATCGCTGAAGCCGGACTGCGACCGCGCCGGGATCAGGCTTCAACTGGTCTGCCCCGGCTTCATCGACACGCCGCTCACCGCCCGCAACCGCTTCCGCATGCCGGACCTGATGCCGGTGGAGGAAGCGGCGCGGGAACTGGCCGACGGTCTGGACGGCGACCGGTTCGAGATCGCCTTTCCCCGGCGCTTCACCCGCAAGCTGAAGCTGGCGCGCTGCCTGCCCTATCGGCTTTACTTCCCCCTGATGCGCAAGGCGACGGGAGCATGACGGACGACGCCAGGAGCCGGGGGCTGGACGCCTGGGCCGACTTCTTCGAACATCTGAGCCTCGACACGCTCGACCGGCTTGCCGCGCTGACGGTGCCGGAGGTGCGGTTCCGCGATCCCTTCAACGACGCCCGCGGGCGCAATGCGGTGCGCGCGGTGCTGGTCCACACGCTGAACGGCTGCCGCAACCTGCGCTTCACCGTTACCCACCGGCTGTATGCCCCCGATCTGGCGATCCTGCGCTGGCGGTTCGAGGCGACGGTGACCGGCATCGGCCGCATGGACGTCATCGGCACCAGCGAGGTGCGGCAGGCCGCCGACGGGCGGGTGGCCGAGCACATCGACCATTGGGATTCAGGCGAGCATGTCTATCTGCGCCTGCCGCTGCTGGGCGCGCCGTTGCGCCTCATTCAGCGGCGGCTGGGCGCGCATCCGCCGGACTGACGGCGCCGGGCCGCGCCAGCCGGGCTTCGGGCAGGAAGAACAGGCTGACCGTGCCGATCCAGAGGCCCCAGCGATAGACGTTGGCCCGGTTGATCAGCGCATCGCCCGGCTGCAGCCACATCCAGTCGTCGAAGCGCACGCGCCAGCGGTCATTGCCCACCTTCAGCGCCATCTCATAGGTCCAGTTCAGCGCGTTGCCGGCCGACCGCCCCACCGCCGTGCCGATCACGTCGTCGGCCAGCCCCTCATACCGGCCCTCCGCCGTCCTGGCGATGCGCCACACCCGGCGCTCGGTCTCACCGTCGGCATAGAGGAAGCGTTCGTCCAGCACCAGTTCCCGCCCGTCCCACTGCCCGTCGATGGCGACGGTGAAGCTGCGGCGCAGGGTGCCGAAGCGGTCCTCGAACACTCCCCAGGCATGGGTGCGCCCGGCGAAATAATGCTCGATCCGCAGTTCGGGCGCGTTGGCGGCGAAATCCTCGATCTTCATCGCAAGGGTCCCTCCGCTTATGGCCTGCGGAAACGCCAGAGCCCGACATCGATGGTTCCGGCGCGGAACCCGGCCTCGCAATAGGCGAGGTAATAGTTCCACAGCCGGCGGAACCGCGCATCGAAGCCCAGGGCCGCCACCTGTGGCCCGGCCTCCAGGAAGCGCCGCCGCCACTCCGCGCAGGTCCGGGCATAGGAGTCGCCGAAGGTCTCGACATGCTCCACCACCAGCCCGGCCCGCACCGCCTCGACACGCAGGGCCGACGGGCAGGGCAGCAGGCCGCCGGGGAAGATGTGGCGCTGGATGAAATCGCAGTTGCGGCGGTAGGATGGGAAACGCGCGTCGTCGATGGTGATCGCCTGCACCACCGCCGCCCCGCCCGGCAGCAGCCGGTCGCGCAGGGTGGCGAAATAGCGCGGCCAATGCTCCTCTCCCACCGCCTCGATCATCTCGATGGAGACGATGCGGTCGAAGCTGCCGCCGGCATCCCGGTAATCCGTCAGCCGCAGATCGACCCGATCCGCCAGCCCGGCGCCATCCATGCGTTTGCGGGCGAAGGCGAGTTGCTCCGCCGACAGGGTCAGCCCGGTGACCGAGGCGCCGAAGCGGCCGGCCAGATGCTCCGCCATGCCGCCCCAGCCGCAGCCGATCTCCAGCACCCGGTCGCCGGGGCGGATTTGCAGCAGCTCGGCGACACGGGCGATCTTGGCGTCCTGCGCCTCCTCCAGGCTCTGCCCCTCCCGCTCGTAGAGGGCGGAGGAATAGGTCATGCCGGGGTCGAGCCACAGTCGGTAGAAGTCGTTGCCCAGGTCGTAATGGAAGGCAATGTTGCGGCGGCTGCCGCGCCGGGAATTGGCGTGGCTGCGGTGGAACAGGCGGTTGGCAAGGGCCGCCGCCAGGGTGCCTTTCAGCGGATTTCCCTTCGACGCGTCGACCAACTCCCTCTCGTTGCGGATCGCCAGTTCGATCAGCGCCGGCAGGTCGCCGGTGCGCCACTGCCCGTCGCCATAGGCCTCCGCCATGCCGACGCCGCCGCCCAGCAGCAGACGCCGCGCCGCCGCGCCATCCAGCAGGGTCAGGTCTGCCCGCGGACCCTGGGCGGGATCGCCGACACACATCGTCCGCCCGTCGGGCAGGCGCAGGGTCAGCTCGCCCCGGCGGATGCGGCTGGCCATCCTCGCCAGGGCGGCGGTCCACAAATCTCCTCCGGTCACCAGCCGCAGCCATCGCGGCTGCCGTCGAAGCGTGCTTGCGGCGATGTCGGTAGCCATGTCGGAAGCAGCGTCGGTCATGGACGGAAAGCCTTCTCGGAAACGGTCAGGGTGGCGCTGTTGACGATGGTGACGGGATGGGCCGGGGCCGGCGGGCGCGGGCGGATCGCCAGCCCCTTGCGCCACAGATGCAGCGCCTCCCAATGGATGCTGGCCACCACCTTGGCGGTCATCAGCGGATGGCGGGCCCAGGCGCGCAGGATGGCACCGTCGGTCAGTTCCACCCGCCGGGCGGTCAGCGCGGCGTGCAGCACCGGACCCTCGCCATCGGTCTGGCGGATCGACACCGCCAGCGGCTCCCCTGCCAGCCCGCCAGGCGGGCGGATGCGGAAGTGATAGGCGGTTTCCATCTCCATGAAGGGCGAGACGTAGAAGCCCTTGTCGCAGCGCTGGCGCACCAGCCCGTCCGGCCCGGTCGCGGCCGGGATCAGATAGGCGTGGCGCTGCCCGAAGGTGTTGGACACCTCGTGGATGATGGCGGCGAGCGTCCCGTCGCGGCGATGGCAGAACCAGACGCAGAGCGGGTTGAAGGTGAAGCCCAGCACCCGCGGAAAGCAGAGCAGCCGGACCGGCCCTCCCCCCTCGATCCCGGCGGCGACGAGTTGGCCCTCGGCCCAGATCTTGAGGTCCGTCCCCATCCCGCCCAATGGCCCGAAATCGCGGTCGCGGAAGCCGAGCAGTCCGAAACGATTGTGGGCGAACAGCCGCAGCTCGCGGTCCAGCCGGGGAAGCTCGTCCAGATCGGCCAGCAGGCTGAACACCCGGTAGGACAGCCGGTGCCGCACCGGCTTCACCCGGTGGTGCATCACGCTGCCGACATAGAGGCCGGAGGCGAAGGGCCGCCCCTCCATCACACCGCCTCCAGCGCGGCGGCGCGGGCGTCCGGCACCGGCGCCGGTCCGACATGGATGCGGCCGGACGGGTTCGGCACCGTCCAGGGCCGGCGCAGGCCACCCAGGGCCTCCGCCACCGCAAGCCCGGCCTGCGCGCCGTCCTCATGGAAGCCGGCGCCGAAATAGGAACCGGCGAACCAGGTCCGCCGCTGCCCTTGCAGGCTCCACAGCTGCTTCTGCGCCGCCAGCGCCTCCATCCCAAAGATGGGATGGTCGTAGAGAACGCTGCGCAGGATGCTGCCGTCGCGCGGCTGGCGCAGCGGGTTCAGCGTGACGAACAGGTCGCGCTCCCTGGGCAGGAAGCCTTGCAGGCGATTCATCCAATAGCTGACGCACACCGCGTCCTGCCCGCCATTACCCTGCCCGTCACTCTCCTGCTCGGCCAGATAATTCCAGCTCGACCACACGGCCCGGCGCTTCGGCATCAGGGAGGCGTCGCTGTGCAGGATGGCAAGGTTGCGTTCATAGCCGAAGGCGCCCAACAGCCGGCGCTCGTCCTCACCGGCATCCTCCAGCAGGGCCAGCGCCTGATCGGCATGGGTGGCGATCACCGCATGGTCGTGGGCGCGCACCGCACCGCGGCGGTCGCGCACCAGAACGCGTCCCTCTTCACGGACGATGCCCTCGACCGCACAGTTCAGGCGCAGGGCGCCGGGCATGTCGGCCAGGATGCGGTCCACATAGCTGCGGCTGCCGCCCTCCACCGTGCGCCAGACGGGCCGGCCCTTGATCCTCAGCAGGCCGTGGTTGTCGCAGAAGCGGATGAAGGCGGCGGCGGGATGGTCGCGCATCGACCGGGCCGGGGTCGACCAGATCGCGGCGGCCATGGGAAGCAGATGGTCGCGGACGAAGGCGTCGGAATAGCCGCCGCGGTCCAGCACGTCGCCCAGCGTCAGCGTCTCCGCCGCCGGGCCCTGCTGCAACTCGGCCAGCAGCCCCGGCGCCTCGCGGTAGAAGCGCAGCAGATCGGACAGCATCCGCCAGAAGCGCGGGCGCAGCAGGTTGCGCTTCTGCGCGAACAGGGTGGCGAGCGAACTGCCGGCATATTCCACCCGCCCGCCGTCCAGCGAGGCGGAAAAGCTCATGTCCGCCGCCCGCGTCGCCACGCCCAGATGGTCGAACAGCGCCACCAGATTGGGATAGCAGGGCTCGTTGTAGACGATGAAGCCGGTGTCGACCGGACCGGCGCCGTCCGCCTCCACCGTGTTGGCGTGGCCGCCCGGCCGGTCCTCCTTCTCGTAGAGGGTGACGCGGTGCGACTTCGACAGCAGCCACGCCGCCGACAGTCCGGCGATGCCGGAGCCGATGACGGCGATGTCGAGCGGGACCGGCGGGCTGGTCTCGGGCGGAGAATGCGGCATGGGGCGGTCCTCTTTGGGGGACTTGGCGGTAACCGGCCAGGGTTTCGACGATATCCGGGGCCGCACTCTATCCGAATTGGGTAGGCTCGGCGTGTGATCGGGATACGGAGGCGGATCGCGGTTGGATCATCGCCACGCTCGCGCTTTCCCGCCACCCGGCCGGATGGATAAAAAGACCAGGGGCGGCAGTGATCCGAAGCGCAGGCGTCGGCGTAATCCCAGCATGACCGCCCCCCTCGCCACTCTTCTGACGCACGCCGCCGGAGCGGACCGGGTCAAGCCGGACCGGGCAAAAGCCGGGCTGGCGGCGCGCGGCTGCGACGATCCAGCAGCGGCACGGCTGTCCGCCGATCTGGTGGCGGTGGCGGCGGGCGACCGTCAGGCCTTCGCCCGGCTGTTCGCCCATTTCGCCCCAAGGGTGAAGGCCTACATGCTGAAGCTGGGCATGCCGGCGCAGCGGGCGGAGGATCTGGCGCAGGACACCATGCTCTCGGTGTGGCGCAAGGCCCAGCTCTACGATCCGGCGAAGGCGGAGGTGGCCACCTGGGTCTTCACCATCGCGCGCAACCTGCGCATCGACGCGCTGCGCCGTGAACGGCATCCGGAGGTGTCCGACGACGAGCTTCTGGAGCATGAGGACGACCGCCCGCGCGCCGACGAAGTGCTGGAGGGCGACCGCCGCGCCCGCCGCCTGCGCGGTGCGCTGGCGGCGCTGACGCCGGAGCAGGCGGAGGTGGTTCGGCTGTCCTTCTTCGCCGACCTCGCCCATCCGGCCATCGCCGAACGGCTGGACGTGCCGCTGGGCACTGTGAAATCGCGCCTGCGTCTGGCCATGGTCAAGATCCGCAAGGCGTTGGGAGACGACGACCGATGACCGCCCACCACCCCGATGCCGCCCTGCCCCTGCTGCCGAACCACCATCCCAGCGATGCGTTGCTGGTGGCCTATGGCGCCGGCAGCCTGGGAGAGGGGCTGTCGCTGGCCGTGGCGGTCCATCTCGCCCGTTGCCCCGACTGCCGCGCCACACTGGCGGAGGTGGAGGCGCTGGGCGGCGCCCTGCTGGAGGATCTGCCGCCGGCCCCGCTGGAAAGCCTGTCGCTGGCCGCCACCCTGGACCGGCTGAACCGGGAGGAGGCGCCGGCCAACCCCTGCAAGGCCCTGCGCCTCAAGCCGCACTGGAGCAAGCCGAAAGCCGCAGCCGCGTCGGCCCCGGTGCCGGCCCTGCCCCGTCCGCTGCGCGCCTACATCCCCTCGCTGGACGGGCTGTCCTGGCAGCGGCTGGCCCCGGGCGTGCGCCGGGTGGAACTGCTGCCGCGCACGGCGTCCGGCGGCGCGGCGCAGCTTCTGCGCATTGCGCCCGGCACTGCCCTGCCCCACCATGGCCATGGCGGGTTGGAACTGACCGTGGTGCTGAGCGGCCATTTCGCCGACGAACTCGGCCGCTACGGGCCCGGCGACCTGGCGGAGGTCGATGGCGACACCAACCACCAGCCCATCGCCGACAGTCACCGCGACTGCATCTGCCTGATCGCGACCGACGCGCCGCTGCGCTTCACCGGCCTGATGGGCCGGCTGATGCAACCCTTCATCGGGCTGTAATCCGGCGTCCCGGAAGCCGCCAAATCACGCAACGCAGTCACGCAAGCGCGGCCATCGGCGTCAGACCGTGGGTCAGACGCTTCACTTCATGCTCGAACGCCTGCTGGTCGGCGTCGGACAGATCGAATTTCACATGCAACCGGCCGTGCTCGCTGGACTTGATCCGCGCGGTGAGCGGCCGGAACACCCCGTCGATGCGCAGGGTCACCATCCCGCCGATTACATGCCCGCCGGCAACTTGTTCGGGAGCGCCGGTCAGCATGGCGCCGCCCGCCGACAGGTTGGCGACGTTGGCACGCATCGGACCGGCGCCCGCGACTTCCAGACCGCAGCCCATCGACACGGCGAAACGCGGGCGCTGGCGTCGGTCGACATCGCTGGTGGCGGTTCGCACCACGCGGATCAGCACGTTGCGCAGGGCGTCGATGCCGCCGGCGACGTCGTCCGCCACCGCCCGCACCTCGCCGGCGCGGTTCTGGGTTGAGTCGGCCTCGGCGGAAACGCGGCCGATGCGCAGCGACACCTCCTTCGCCGCGTCGCTGGTCTGGCTGACCGAGCGGGCGATTTCCTGGGTCGCCGCCGCCTGCTCCTCCACCGCGGCGGCGATGGAGGAGGAAATCCCGGCCACCTCGTCGATGGTTTCCGACACCTCGCTGACGACGCCGACGGCCGATGCGGTCACCGACTCCACCTCGGCGATCAGCGAGCCGATCTCTTCGGTGGACCGCGCGGTCTGGCTGGCGAGGTTCTTCACCTCGTTCGCCACCACGGCGAAGCCCCGCCCGGCATCGCCGGCCCGCGCCGCCTCGATGGTGGCGTTCAGCGCCAGCAGGTTGGTCTGGCTGGCGATGTCGCCGATCAGCCGGGCGACGGCGCCGATGCGCTCGACCGATGCCGACAGCCGTTCGATGGTGGAGCGGGCCAGCCCCGCCCGCTCCACCGCGCGGCCGGTGACCTGGGTGGCGGTGGACACCTGCATGCCGATGTCGCCGATGGCGGCCGACAGCTCCTCCGTCGCGGCGGCGACGGTCTCGGCGTTGCTCAGCGCCTGCTGGGCGGCGGCGGCGACGTTCTGGGCGTTGTCGCTGACCTGAACCGCCGATTCCGCCATGGCGCCGGCATTGCCGCTCATGCGGCTGGTCCGCTCGGCGACATGATCGACGGCAACGCGGGTTTCCCGCTCCACCTTCTCCGCCATCGCCTCCAGCGCCTGGCGCCGCTCCTCCTCGCCCCGGCGGCGGGTCGCCTCCTGGGCCAGCCGCAGTTGGGCATTCTCCCGCGCGCCCCGCTGGAAGACACGGACAGTGTCGGCCATGTGGCCGATCTCGTCCCGGCGCTCGCTCAGACCGACCTCGACCTCCAGATTGCCGCCGGCCAGCGCCACCATGGCGCGGCGCAGCCGCTCCAGCGGGCGGATCATCGCCGCCTCCAGGAAGACGACGCAGGCCGAGGCCATCAGCAGGATCACCAGCCCGGCGCCGATGAGGGTCCAGCGCAGCCCGTCGGCCGCCTCCCGCACCGCCCCGATGCCGCCGGTCAGCTCTTTCAGCCGGTCGGCGCTGAGGGCGACGACGCTGGCGCCCAGCGCCTCCATGCTGTCGCCCATGGCGTCGGCAACGCTGTCGAACTCGCCCATGATCCGGTTTCCGGCCTCCGGTCCGCCGTCGATATAGGCCTGCGCCATGCGCCGCCCCATCTCGTAATAGGGGCCGAAGGCCTTGTGGACGCGCCCGATCTCGTCGACCACCTGGGGCAGGTTCAGCGCCCGTGCCAGCTCGGTGGCCCTGGCGGTGTGCTCCTCGAACCGGCGGGCATAGTCGGCAGCCTTTTCCGGACCGTCATTCATGCCGTCCAGCCCGCGGGTGGCGGAAACGTCGGTCAGCCACTGCTGTGTCTGCACCACATCGAACCGGATTTCCCCGACCAGGGAAACCAGGGGAATGACGCTGCCGACCAGGTCATGCGTATCGCGCTGCACCTCCGACAGATGGTCTGTCTGCCGGTTCATGTCGCGCATGGTGAGGACAGTGGACAGACCGACCGCGGCAAAGACGAACACCGCGACCGCCACCACCTTCGCCCGGATTGAGATGACATGGAGAATGTTGCCGGCAGCCATCATGATAAGGACTTTACTGGTTAAGAGTACGAATGATCGACACAAGCCGAGAATGCACACTCTAGACCAGGCCCACCATTCTTTCACCGAAAATACTTATTACCGGTTGCATCTGCGACGTGAAGTCGCTGCTCCTTAAAAGAAATTCTATGAAATAGCTTAGGAAACAAAGAAACCTTCTGAAGATTATTCATTGCGTCAGGCCGATTCCTGTTCCATCGCGGCATCGTCCGCCGGCTGAAGGCGAGACGCCAGGGCGTCCAGCGTGGCCTCGGCGACACCCTCCAGCGCTTCGCAGTGCGGGTCTTCAGCCGTCCAACCGCCATGGTCCAGGGCCTGCTGTTCCAGCAGCGAAGCCAGACGGCTCAGGCGCACGGCACCGATGTTGGCGGCCGTTCCCTTCAGGGTGTGGGCGATGCGGACCGGTGGCACCGCGCCCCCCTCCCGCCCTGCCGCGGTGCGGATGGCGGCCACGCTCTCGCCCACCGTCCGCCGGAAGGCGTTCACCGTCTGCGTCCAGGCATTCTCCCCGATCACCGCGCGCAGCGACGAGGCCTGCCCGTCATCCAGCAGCGGCACCGTGCGCCATGCCTCCGCCCCGGACGGGACGGGCGAGCGGACCGCCGGGGAAACGGAAGCCGCGGCCGCCCGCGGCGGCAGCCCGGACTCCCCCCATGTGACGCCCGCCGCCCGCGACGCCACCACCGAGGCCAGCACGTCGAACAGGTCGGCCGACACGATGGGCTTGGTCAGATAGGCGGTCATGCCGGCGGCAAGGTATTCGGCGCGGTGGCCAGGCATCACGTTGCCGGTCAGCGCCACGATGGGCAGGCGGGCGGCCTCGCCCGGCATGGTGCGGATGTGCCGGGTTGCGGTAACCCCGTCCATCACCGGCATCTGCACATCCATCAGGACGAGGTCGAAACTGCCCTCCTCCACCAGCCGCACAGCCTGCAATCCGTCCTCCACCGCCGTCACGCGATGCCCGGCGCGGCGCAGCATGGTGACGACGATGTCGCGGTTGATCTCGTTGTCCTCGGCGACAAGGACATGCAGGCCGGGCACCTGCGCGGTTCCGCTCCCCGGTCCGTTTCCTGCCACCGGCTGGGACTCCGGAGCGCAAGGCGCGGTCGGCACCCCCGCCGACGGATCGGCGGCGGACTCGCAACGGACGGTGAACCAGAAGGTGCTGCCCTTGCCTTCGGCGCTGACCACGCCGATGCGCCCGCCCATCAGCGTCACCAGTTCACGGCTGATCGCCAGTCCCAGCCCCGTGCCGCCGAAGCGCCGCGTGGTGGAGCTGTCGGCTTGGGTGAAGCGGCGGAACAGGGTCGGCTGCACGTCATCCGGAATGCCGATTCCGGTGTCAGCCACCTCGAACCGCAGAAAGAAGCCGCCGGCAGCCGCCCCGTTCCCGGCCTCGGCCCCTGCCCTTGCCCCTGCCCCTGCCCCCTCCAGCCCGACCCGCACGGACACGCCACCCCGGTTGGTGAACTTCAGCGCGTTGCCGACCAGATTGACCAGCACCTGCCGGATGCGGCGCAGGTCGGCCCGCACCCGGTCGGGCACAGCGGACGCCACCTCCCGCGTCAGGATCAGGCCGCGGCCGCAGGCGGTCGGCTCCAGCAGGTCGATGCTGTCGCCCAGCACGGCGCGCAGTTCGAAATCCACCGGCTCGACCTCCGCCTTGCCGGCTTCCAGCTTGGACAGGTCGAGGATGTCGTCGATGATCTGCAGCAGCGCGTTGCCCGACCGGTTGGCGACGTCCAGGAGCTGGCGCTGCTCCTCGTTCAGGTTCGGCCCCTCGACCAGGGCGAGCGCACCCAGCACCCCGTTCATCGGCGTGCGGATCTCGTGGCTCATGGTCGCCAGAAACTCGCCCTTGGCGCGGTTGGCCTGATCGGCGGCCTCCTTGGCACGGCGCAGGCTTGCCTCGATCTCGCGCTGGGCGGTGACGTCGCGGAGCGCGCCGGTGACGTACCGGCGGTCGCCCTCGCGCCAGCCGGCGAGCGTCACCTCCAGCGGGAACTCGCTGCCGTCCTTGCGGCGGCCGATCAGTTCCCGGATCTCCGAGCGCGGCGCGGAGGCATCGCTCTCGCGGTAGGTGGCCAGCAGCCCGTCATGGACGGCGCCCATCGCGGTCGGCATCAGCCGGGTCATCGGCCCACCGACCATGTCGGCCGCGCGATAGCCGAACAGCCGCTCCGCCGCACGGTTGAAGGCGTCGACGGTGCCATGCTCGTCGATGGTGACGATCGGCTGGCCGACCGCCTCGAACATGGCGCGGTAGCGCGCCTCGCTGGAGGCCAGCCGGTTGGCCGCCAGCTCCCGCTCGGTGATGTCGGTGGCCGAGCCGCGATAGCCGCGGAATTCGCCGCTCTCGTCGAAGATCGGGCGGCCGCTGACGCTGAAATAGCGCAAGCCCGCCGCCGTCATCACCCGGTAGCGGAAGTTCCGGAACGGCTCCCGCCGCTCCATCGCCTGGCGGTGCCGCTCCCACTTGGCCGTATCCCCCGGTTCGCGCAACGCCACATCCTCCCGCCTGAGGCCGATGGGCAGCGTGCCGTTGACCACATGCGGGACCAGCGGCCCGGCCAGGTTGGAGAAGCGCAGGTCGGCGTCCATTTCCCAGAACCAGTCGGACGCCGTTTCCGCCTGGTCGCGGAACCGTTCCTCGCTCTGGGCCAGTTGGCGGGCCAATGCGGCGAGCCGCGCCGTCTGGCGCGTCGCCAGCAGCGCCAGCCCGATCAGCGCGGCGCTGCACGCCGCCGCCGCCAGTAGAAAGACCCGCTGCCGCCGCCGCGTGTCGGCCAGGAAGGAGCCCTCGTCGAACGCCGCGGTGACGATCAGCGGATAGGAGGCCAGGGTGCGGAAGGATTGCAGGCGCGGAATGCCGTCGATCACGCTGGCGGTGCGCACGAAGCCGGTTGGCCGGACGCGCGCCATCTGCAGGGTCGGGGATTCGCCGACGTCCCGCCCGACGATGCGGTCGTTCATCAGCGAGCGGGCGCGCAGGATGCCGTCGGTGCCGATGATCGCCACCGCCCCGTTGGGGCCGACGTCCAGCTCCTCCAGCGAGCGGCTGAAATAGAAGGGGTCCATCGACGCGACCAGCACCCCGGCGAAGCTGCCGTCGCTGTTGCTGATGCGCCGCGTCAGCTGGATCGACCATTTGCCGGAGGCGCGGCCGAACACCGGTTTCCCGATGAACAGGCCGGCGGCCGGGTTGTTGGCATGGACGCGGAAATGCTCACGGTCGGCCAGATGGATGCGGACTGGCGCATCCTCCACGCTGGTGTGGATGAGGTCGCCATGATCGTCGATCACCGCCAGCTGGACCAGGATGCTCGAACGCTCCACCGCCTGCCGCAGCATCTGGGTGATGCCGTGGGTCCAGTTGTCGCCATGCTCGTGGTAATCGTCGATCAGGAACAGCAGGATCTGGTCGGCCTCGGCGATGGTCCGGGTCGCCTGTTCGGCGACGACGCGGGCAAGGTTGCCGCTGTCGCGTTCGGCCCGCGCCATCGCCTCGGCATCGTCGTAATGGGCCAGCGTCAGGGCCGCTGCCCACAGGCCGGCGGCGATCACCAGTGTCGCCGTCCAGATGGCGGCGATGAAGCCGTGCAGATGAAGGCGTCCACGCATCAGCGCCGCCCTCCGGCCATCCCGTCCCCGCTCTCCTTCCGGCTGCCACCGGCGGCGAGCGCAGCCACCCCGCGCGCCAGCCTCGGCAGATCGACCGGCAACGGCAGCAGCAGATCGGCCGGTCCGCCGACCTCGGACTGAAACGGAACGGCACCCGTCCCAGGGAACTCCGCATCGGCCGCGGCATAGAGAACGCAATGCAAGTCCGGCCGCAGCGCCTTCAGACGGCCGGCCAGCGCAAGGCCGGCAGGAAGAGCGCTCAGCCCCGGACCGACGACCACAGCATCGAAGAAGCCCGGCTCGTCGGCGACGACGTCCAGCGCATCGCGAAGATCGTCGCAGACCGACACCTCGAATCCCTGCCGTTCCAGTCCGGTCTGGAACCGGTCCCCGGACGCCGGGTCTGCGTCGACGACCAGAACCTTGCAGGTGGGGGAGGATCTGCGCGTGGCCGGACCATGCGTCGGCTGCTGCGCGGGCGCGATTTCCGATTGCGGGGCGGCCGCCCCGGCAAGACGGGGCGGAGACGGGACGGCGGGAATGTGCAGCCGCACCGCCGTTCCATCCATCGGGTGTGTCAGCAGGCTCAGTCCGCCGTCATGGAGCCGCGCGGTCAGCAGGGCTGCCGGCCAGGAAGCGCCCTCCTCCCGCTCGGACTGGCCGCGGCGGTAGGAGGCGCGGGCGGCCAGCAGCGGGTCGACCAGCATGGACAGCGTGTCGTCGGCCATCGGCGGGCCGTCGACCCGCAGCTCGAACAGGATGTGCGGTCCCCGGCGCGGCGTCAGGAGCGGCCGGACGGTCCAGCCGTCGGCATCCTGTTCCGGATCGTCCTGTTCCGGCGCCGCGGCGCGCAGGCAAAGCCGGGCATCGCCGGCCCGTCCGGAGGCGGCGAGGATTTCCACCACCAGACCCGCCAGCGTCCGCGCCAGCAGGTCGGCGTTGCAGACGGGATCGGGCAGGCCTGGGTCGTGACGGACGGCCAGACTGCCCGGCTGCACCGGAACTGCGCGCAGCAGCGCCGCCGCCTCGTCCACAATGCCGACGGCCCGCCCGGGCTTCAGGGGGACCGGCTCCATCCTCGAAGCCGACACCAGCCCGCGCAGGCGTGGACGGACGCGGGTCACCGCCGTCATGAGACGGCTTGCGTACTCGGCCTGGGGCGAGTCCGCCGGCAGGTCGCTGACCAGGAAGTCGGCATAGCCCGAAACCGCGCCCAGGGCATTGTTCATGTCGTGGACGATGGCGCAGACGAGTTCGGCACGGACATCCATCGCAGCCAGTTGCTGGCTGCGCAGCCCCTCCGCCGCCTCTCTGTCCTTCTGGCGCAGCGCCTCTTCCAGCGCGGCGATACGGACGGTGACCTCGGCAGCCCGGTCTCCCGCCGACTCCTCCAGCGCCGCCGCCGGGAGGGAAGGCGGAGAGGAAGGCGATGTGGAATCCGCCGCCGCCTTGTTGCGCGCGGCCCTCCAGACCGACAGGAACGTCAGGCCGGCCGCCGCACAGCAGCCGGCGGCCATCAGCGGAAGCGCCAGGGGCGCTGCCTCGCGCAACGCGTCGAGCGCGGACAGCAGAAACACCGCCGCTCCGCACAGCGCAGCGATGGCGGACGCAACAATGACCGGCACAGCGGTGGCGACCGCGGCGCGGGCCGTTCGCGGAGCGGACAGAGAATGGTCGGATGGGCTCATCGGCGACTCGGAATGCGGCCCCATTTGCGGCCCTATAGCGGTTGCGCCCACCTCTGCCGCACAGGACGAAGGCGTGTGACGAGAGGAGGCGACCATATCAGATCGGCCGGCCTCCCGCTGCTGGGACCAGCCCTATGCAACAATCGGCCTTCCCGGCACGCCGGCCGGCGTCAGGACGACGCCTCGTCCAGGCTGCGGGACAGGAGGCCGGCCTGCTGGGCGCGGCGCACGGCGTCGGTGCGGTTGCGGGCGCCCAGCTTGCGCAGGATGCGGCGGGTGTGCAGCTTGACCGTCACCTCCTGAAGGCTCAGGTACCGCCCGATCTCCTTGTTGGTCGCGCCGGTGGCGAGCATCGACAGCACCTGCTCCTCCCGGTCGGTCAGGGGCGATGACGGCGCCCCCTCCCCCTCGATCGGCGCTCCGTCGGTCTCCTCCGCCTCGTCGATGTCGAGCGACAGGTCGGTCATATGCAGCAGGTCGAGCGCCACGCATTTCGGCACGAAGCTGCCGCCTTCGGCCACCAGACGCAGGGCCTGGGCCAGGATGCGGCGCGGCGTCGTCTTCGGCAGGAAGGCTTCGGCGCCGCAGCGCAGCACCTCCAGGGCGGTCAGCGCATCCTCCGCCCCCGTCACCACGGCGACCGGCCCCTGGACCCCGGCTTGGCGCAGCACGGCGATCGGATTGCTTCCTTCCGCACCGGGCATCCGCCAGTCCAGTACGATCAGGTCATAGCGGAAAAGCATGGCAGGGCTGCCGTCGCCCGACGACGGCGCCACGGGCAGTTCCAAAAGCGAGCCGATGCAGCCGATTTCCGCATCCGGCCAAGCCTGACGGATCGACAGTTCCAACGCGTCCCGGAACAAGGGATGGTCGTCCGCCACCAGGATCTTCATCAACCAGCCTCCGCCACCCTCGGCAACCACTCATCCCATAGTATCAAGATTTACTGTTATACTGGCCGAAATCTTAAGTTTTCGTGGCTTCGCCATATTTCACGCCAGTCATAATTGCATGACGGCCATACTTCCCCGTCTCCGACCGGCGCGGCGACTTCACGGCCACGGGATAATATCCTCACTATCCCATTTCCCGTCCCCGCTATCCCAGACACAGCGGGCGCGTGCGCCCGTTGCCGGTTATCGTGAAACTAAGAAGTTTCTCTCCAGCGCGGCCCGACGGTCACGCGGCGGATCACGGAAGCGGCAACCATGGAAATGTCCCTCTTCGAGCTGCGGGGCCGGCCCACCCCCTCCCCAATCACCGAACCCGCCCCGTCGATCCTGCTGGTCGATGACGACCCCGACTTCCGCGGAATGGTGCGCATCGCCTTCCAGCGTGCCGGCTACACCGTGCACGAGGCGGAGAACGGCAACGCGGCACTGGCCGTCATGGATCGGCATCCGGTGGACCTGGTGGTCACCGACATCATCATGCCGGAAGCCGACGGGTACGAGATCATTCTGCGGCTGAAGACGCTGCAATCGCGCCCGCCCCTGATCGCGGTGACCGGCGGCAGCTTGCGCCTGCGGATGGAGCTTCCGGGAATGGCCCGCCTGCTCGGGGCCGAGGCGGCCTTCGAAAAGCCGGTCGACCTGAAGGCCCTGCTGGCCGAGGCCGCCAGGCTGCTCGCCGCCCGCAAGGACAGCGCAAAGAAAGAGGATGCCTCGAGATGAACATCCTCATCGTCGATGACGACCGCACCAACCTGTTCATCATGGCCGCCATCGTCCGCCGCCTGGACGATGCGGAACCGGTGACGATGGAAAGCCCGCTGGATGCCATCGAATGGCTGCGCGGGAACGAGCCGGACCTGATCCTTCTGGACCAGATGATGCCGGACATGGACGGTATCGAGCTGCTGCGCCACATCCGGGACGATGCGCGGCTGGACACCGTGCCGGTGGTGATGATCACCGCCAACACGGCGGTCGACATCCGCGTGCGGGCGCTCGACGAGGGATGCAGCGATTTCCTGACCAAACCGGTCGTGGTGCCGGAGGTGCAGGCGCGCCTGCGCAACCTGCTGGCCCTGCGCCAGAGCCGCGCCCTGCTGCGCGACCGCGCCGCATTGCTGGCTGCCGAGGTGGAACGGGTGACCGCCGCCCTCCAGCGCCAGGGGGAGGAGCTGGTCAACCGGCTGTCGCGCGCCGCCGAATACCGCGACCCGGAGACCGGCGCCCACATCGAGCGGATGGCGCTCTACTCCAGGCTTGTCGCCGAAGCGGCCGGCTGCGGCGGCGCCTTCGCCCAGGAACTGGTGAAGGCGGCGCCGATGCACGACATCGGCAAGATCGCCATCCCCGACATGATCCTGCTGAAGCCGGGACGCCTGTCGCCGGAGGAGATGACGGTGATGCGGCAGCACGCCGCCATCGGCCACCGCATCCTGGCGGACAGCCCCATCCCGCTGCTGCGGCTGGCGGCGGAGATCGCACTCAGCCATCACGAGAAGTTCGACGGCAGCGGCTATCCCAACGGTCTGGCAGGGACGGACATCCCGCTGTCCGGCCGCATCGTCGCCATCGCCGACGTGTTCGACGCCCTGACCTCCGCCCGCCCCTACAAGCAGTCCTGGAAACTGGAGGAGGCGCGCGCCTACATGGTCGAGAATCGCGGCCGCCATTTCGACCCGGCGCTGCTGGATGCCTTCCTGTCGCGCTGGAGCGAGGTGTGCAGGATCCACCATGAGAACGCCGACGAGCTGTCCGATCTCGTTCCCGAAGCGGTTCATCACTGAAAAGACGCGGCTGAAAGGGCGGGAGGGCCGGCAAGTCCCTCGTTTCACGATCCGCCCTCGATTCGACCTGCCCTCAGTTCACGATCCGCCAAGTTCCGTCGGACTGGAGGCAGGCGGTGCCGTAGACCGGCTGCGACCGGCCGCCGACCATGGCGCGGCTCTGGTATTCGCGGCATTGCTGGCCGCTTCGCGAATAATAGACCGGCCCGGCCGGATCGGCGCCGATCGTGGCCGGCGGCGGGGCATAATATTGCACCACCGGCGGCGGGGGCGCATAGACGACCGGCGGCGGCGCGTAATACTGCACCACCGGCGGGGGCGGCGCGTAGTAGCGGTACGGGTGGTAATAGCCATAGGCCGGGAAAATCGGTCCGACACCGATGCCGACCGATACCGACGTGCGCGCCTGTGCCGCACCCGGAACGGACATCACAGCGGCTGCGACCGCCAGCACCGCAGCACTCAGGGCGACCGCCCTCCGCACCGTCTTCATCCTCTGTCTCCCGACCTCTATCTCCCGGCAGCGGTCCGCGGAAACCGTCCCGCCGGCCGCCTGAGATAGGCGCCATCATACACCGGTCCCGCGGCGCATCACAGAGGCTGCGCGGGGACCGTATGCAGGACCGTCAGATGTCGAGCGGCAGATTGTCCGGGTCGAAGCCCAGCTGCTCCACGATGGCACGGGCGAGCGGGATGCTGGTCTCGAACCGCCATTCGGCCATGCCGGGCCGGTATTCCGACACGTTGGGGCGGCCATTGGCGAAGCGGCGCGGATGCAGCTCGTACCAATAGATGTCGTTCAGCCCGACACCCTGTTCCTTCGCGTAGGCCTCGGCGATGCGGGGCCAATCGTTCACGGCCGGCTGGGGCGACCCGGCCGCTTTGGCGATGTCGGTCTGTTCCAGGAAAGCGACGATGCGCTTCCCCTCGCGCTCGAAATCAGCGACCCGGATGGTGACGGGCTGCTTTCCTTCACGCTGATAGGTCCACTCGCGGTTCTTTTCGACCAAGGCCTTGTCCACGGCAAATGCTCCGGTTCACTCCTGCAAAGGCTAACCGACAGGCCCGCCTTAATCCAACTGTTCCGTTGCCTTTCCCGAACGGGCACGAGCCTTTGGCCCCTGCGCCGCCGGTCAAGGCGGATCAAAGGTTACCAAAGCACGCCGCTTTTTCTTTGTACACGGGAATTGTGACGCCCGGCCTTCGCCGGGCGCCCCCTTTCCCGTCCGGTCATTGCCCTTCGGCCAATCCCCTCCCCAATTGTTCCCCTCAATATCCCAGCGTCATGCCGTCGGGATTGCGCGGGTCGGAAAAGCCGTACAGACCGTCCTCGCGCAGCTGGATGGTCTGGGTGCGGCCCATCGTCGGCTTCACCGCCACCTTGTGGCCCATCTGCTCCAGCAGGCGGACGGTGTCGGGGCTCAAGCCCTTCTCCACCCGCAGCTCGTCGGGAGTCCACTGGTGGTGGACGCGCGGCAGGGCGGCGGCCTCGGCCGGATTCATGCCGAAGTCGATGTGGTCGATCACCGTCTCCATGGTGGTGGTGATGATGCGGCTGCCGCCGGGGCTGCCGGTGACCAGCCAGGGCTTGCCGTCCTTCAAGACGATGGTCGGCGACATCGAGCTGAGCGGCCGTTTGTAGGGCTGGACGGCATTGGCGTCGCCGCCGACCAGACCGAAGGCGTTGGGAACGCCCGGCTTGGCCGAGAAGTCGTCCATCTCGTTGTTCAGCAGGATGCCGGTGCCCTCGGCGACGATGCCGCTGCCGAAATTGAGGTTCAGCGTGTAGGTGGTGCTGACGACGTTGCCCTGCTTGTCCGCCACCGAGAAATGGGTGGTCTGGTCGCTCTCATAGGGCGCCGGCTTGCCGGGCTTGATGCTGCTGGCCGGGGTCGCCTTCTCCGGATCGATCTTCGCCGCCAGCTCGTCGGCGTATTTGCGCGAGGTCAGGCCCTTCACCGGCACCTTGGTGAAGTCGGGATCGCCCAGATATTCGGAGCGGTCGGCATAGGCGAGCTTCATCGCCTCCGCCATCAGGTGGATGGACCGGGCGCTGTCGGGGCCGTACTCCTTCAGCGGCCAGCGCTCCAGGATGTTCAGCATCTGGATGATGTGCGTCCCGCCGGAACTGGGCGGCGGCATCGACTTGACGGTGTAGCCGCGGTAGCTGCCGCTGACCGGCTCGCGCTCCACCACCTTGTAGGCCTTCAGGTCGTCCTTGGTGATGTAGCCGCCATGCTTCGCCATCTCGGCGGCGATCCTGTCGGCGATGGCGCCCTCGTAGAAGGCCTTCGGCCCCTGCTGCGCGATCATCTCCAGCGAATTGGCGAGGTCGGCGTTGGCCAGCGTCTCGCCGGCGGTCAGCGGGCGGTTGTCCTTGAAGAAGATGGCGCGGGTGGCGTCCCAGGCGGCCAGATGGTCGCGCTCGACCTCCAGCAGCCCGGCGAGCTGCGGAGTGACGGTATGCCCCTCGCGCGCCAGCTTGATCGCCGGGGCCAATACGTCGGCCAGCGTCATCGTGCCGTATTTTTCCAGCGCATGGGCGAGCCCGGCGACGGTGCCGGGGATGCCGACCGCCAGATGGGTGTAGAGCGAGCGGTCGGGAACCACCTTGCCCTGCTGGTCGAGATACATGTCGCGGAAGGCCTTGGCCGGCGCCATCTCGCGGAAGTCGATGGCGACGTCCTTGCCGCTCTTGGCGTCATGCACGACCATGAAGCCGCCGCCGCCGATGTTGCCGGCATTGGGCAGCACCACCGCCAGGGCGAAGCCGACGGCCACCGCCGCATCGACCGCGTTGCCGCCGCGCTTGAGGATGTCGACGCCGATCTCGGTCGCCAGCCGGTGCTCGGAGGCCACCATCCCGTTCTGGCTGCGAACCGGATAGAAGATGTTGTAGCCGAGGTCGTAGCGGACCGAAGCCGATGCCGGCGCTGGGGCCGGTGCTGGGGCCGAGGTCGCGGCAGTCTGGGCAAGCGCCGGCACCGGCAGCACCAGGGCGGAGCCGACGCAGAGCGCCGCCACCGCCGCAATGGTGGACCGGGATCGGAAGGCAGGGAACCACATGCGGTGAAACTCCTGAGCGGGACGTCAGGTCGGGGGCTGCTGCCCGGGCCCCGCAGGATGTCACACCCGCGGTCCCCGGTCTTTACCCCGTCGCTGGCCTGCCCAACAATTCACCATCGGAGTTAATGGCTTCGCGCAATCCCGTGACCGGACTGCGCCATCCGGTGAAGGGATGGACCCGACGTGGTGCAGATCAGTAGGTTTCCGCCATGCGCGAATGGTCGACGGCCTGCGACTCGCCGTAGGAGCCGCCATGGCCCAGCCGGTCCTGGTGATCGCCGGACAGGCGGTCCTTGAGCGGGCAATGGCCGCTCATGCCGCGGGCGACCAGCGCGGCACCGACAAGACCCATGATGGCGCCGGGAATGCTGGCGCCCTTGCGCAGGCCGCCCGCCGCGACGGCAAGACCGAGGCCGGTCGAGACGATGCGCTCGCCCATGCCCAGGTTGGTGTTGCCTTCGAAGACGCTGTCATAGGCGTTGCGGATCGTGGATTGGGCGTTCATGGCTTCTCCGGGGTCTGGAATGGAGTGGGATCGCCCTTCCAACGCCGCGATGCCCATCCGGGTTCCCTCGGCCCTCTTGGGAGGCTCTTCGAGGGACTCAGCTCTCGACCGCCGCCATGTCGCGGATGGAGCGGACCAGCCGGGACGGTTCGATCGGTTTGGACAGCACCGTCAGCGACACCTCCCGCGCCGCGGCGGTGGAGGTCAGATCCTCGGCATAGCCGGTGACCATCAGGATCGGCGTCTCGTCCTGGCGGGCGCGCAGGGTGCGGGCCATCTCCAGCCCGGTCATCCCCGGCATCATGTGGTCGGTGACGATCACGTCGGGCCGGAACCCATGGTCGAGCAGCGACAGCGCCGCCGCAGCGTCGGCGGCCTCGCGCACCGCGAAGCCGGCCTGGGCCAGATAGCCGGCGGTGGCGGAGCGCACCAGCTCCTCGTCATCCACCAGCAGGATGGCGCAGCCGGCGCCCATCGCCGCCGTATCCGCCACCTTCACCTTCGCCGGCGGCGGCGCAGGCGGTGCCGCGGGGACTTCCGCCGCCTGCTCGGCCCGCGGCAGATAGAGCGTCACCGTGGTGCCCAGCCCCGGACGGCTGTCCAGTTCCACCCCGCCACCGGACTGGGTCGCCAGCCCATGCACCATGCTGAGGCCGAGCCCGGTGCCGCGCCCGACCTCCTTGGTGGTGAAGAAGGGCTCGAAGGCACGGGCGGCAACCTCGGCCGCCATGCCGGTACCGGTGTCGCGCACCCGCAGAACAACATAGTCGCCGGCCGCCAGCCCCTCCACCTCAACCGGCAGCGGACCGGCCCCCGGTAACCGGTTTCCGGTGGCCTGGCTTCCCACAGTCCGGTTGCCGGCCAAAATCCACAGTGTGCCGCCGCCGGGCATGGCGTCGCGGGCGTTCAGCGCCAGGTTCAGCACCGCCATTTCCAGCTGGGTCGGGTCGATCATCGCCGGCCACAGGCCGGGCGCCACCTCCGTCTCGATCCGCACCGACTGGCCCAGCGTGCGGCCGAGCAGGCGGCTAGTCCGCTCCACCAGCGTCGCGACATCGACCGGGACCGGGCGAAGCTGCTGCCGACGCGAGAAGGCCAGCAGATGCTGGGTCAGGGTGGCGCCCCGCTCGACCGCCTGCAGGGCCAGCCGGGCCGGACCGGCGATGCGCTCGTCGTCGGTGCGGCTGTCGATGACGTGCAGGTTGATGCCGATGGCCTGGAGCAAATTGTTGAAGTCATGGGCGACGCCGCCGGTCAGCTGGCCGATCGCCTCCATCTTCTGGCTCTGGCGCAGCGCCTGCTCGGCCTGTTCGCGTCCCTCGACGGCACGGCGGGCGGCGTCCATCGCCCGCGTCGCCGCCTCGTAGGCGCTGAACTGGCGGGCCAGCGCCCACAGCGACAGCAGCAGCGCCGCGATGCCGACGGCGCTTGCAGCACCGATGGTCCATGCCTGGATCCGCCATTTGTCCAGCACGGCGTCCAGCCTGCGCGTCACGTTGACCACAAGCGGATAGTCCGCCAGCGCCCGCGTCGCCACCAGACGGGCGCCGTCGTTCAGCCCGCCGGAGGAGAAATAGACGCCGGACCTGGCGCTTTCCAGCACCTTCAGGAAATGGCGCTGGCCCAGCGGCCGGCCGATGTCCGGCAGCACCGGATGACGGGCCAGCAGGATGCCGTCGCGGCGCCACAGGCTGATGCTGCCGTCGCCATCGGGCTGCAACGCCTTGTAGATCCTCTGGAAATAGCTCAACTCGATGGCGCCCAGCACCAGCCCGACGAAGCTGCCGTCCGGGCCGCTGATGCGGCGGGCCAGATAGACCGTCCAGCTGCCGTTGCCGCGGTTCTGCACCGGCTCGCTGATGAAAGGGGCGGTGGTGTCATGGTCGCGCAGATAAGCGAAATAATCCCGGTCGGACACGTTGACCGGCGGGATCGGGTAATAGCGCGAGAAGTTGATCAGGTGCCCGTCGGCCGCGATCATCGTCACCGCATCCAGCTGCGGCAGGCCGGTGATGCGCGCCCGCAGCATCTGGTAGGTGTCACGCCCGCCCAACCGGCCGGCATATTCCTCCGGCGTGTCGATCCCGTCCGACTTCAGCTGCTCGATGATGGTGGTCAGCACCAGATCGACGCTCTGCGTCGCGCTGGCCGTCTGCTCCGCCAGCGACAGGTTCAGGGTGGACAGCTCGCGCTCCGCCCCTTCCATCTCGCGGTCGCGCATGCTGTCGATGTACTGAACCGTCGCCGCCAGCAGCACGGCGACCGACAGCCCGCCGATCAGCAGCAGGACGCGCAGGGGCCGGCTGGCGCGCAGATGGGCCTGCCAGTGCCTGATCGGCGGAATCGGCACCCCCCCATTCGGTTGCGCGGTCCTATCTGAAGAGATCAAGGCTTGCCTATGGTTTAGGGACGCAACTATCGACCGGAATGATCCGGACGCCATAGCGCCGCGTCAAGCTCGTCGAGTTTAATAGGACTTTGACCCGCCTAGTTCCTCCAGCCGGCCCCCGATCCGCCCTTATCCCGCCCCCATACGACCTATGCTCAGGCCCGCGCCCGCACCCGCGCCGGCAGCCTCAGCACCGACAGCGCCAACCCGGCGAAGACCAGCAGCCCGCCGGCCAGCTTCGCCGTGGTGAAGGTCTCGCCCAGCAGCAGGGCACTGGAACTCATGCCGAAAATGGGGACGAGCAGTGAAAAGGGTGCGACGAGGCTCGCCGGATAATGCCGCATCAGGAAGCCCCAGGCGGCAAAGCCGAACAGCGTCGCCCCCGCCGCGATGTAGATCAGCGAGCCGACTCCGACCAATGTCAGAGAGGTGAAGGCGTGGGCGATGCGGTCCGGCCCCTCCAGCGCCAGCGACATCGCCAGCAGCGGCAGAGGCGGAATCAGGCTAACCCAGACCATCAGGCTGAACAGGTCGGGAGCCTTGGCCTGCTTCATCACGATGTTCGCAACACCCCAGGCCGCCGCCGCCGCCAGTGTCAGCCCGAGGCCGAGCAGCGAGTCGCCGGCCGGCATCTCCAGCGCGATCAGCCCGACGCCGACGAAGGCGACGGCCATGCCGCCGACCTGCCGCGGCCCCGGCCGGTCGCCGAGCGCGAAGGCGGCGAAGATGGCGGTGAAGAAAGCCTGCGCCTGCAACACCAGCGAGGCCAGCCCCGCCGGCATGCCGACGTCGATGCCCAGGAACAGCAACGGGAACTTGACCACGCCCAGCATCACGCCGATGCCGATGACATAGCGCCAGGGCACCGGCGGCCCCTTGCCCCAGCCCAGCACCACCACCGGCAGCGCCGCCAGCGCAAAGCGCAGGCAGGAGAACAGCAGCGGCGGGAAATCGCGCAATCCGACCTTGATCGCGACGAAGTTCAGGCCCCAGACGGCGGCGACCGCCACGGCAAGCAGGATGTGGGAAGCGCGCATGATCCGAAAGCTAAACGGCCCCCGCCGGAGCGGTCAATCGGCGGCGGAGCGCGCGGCCTGCGTGGCTGACCTGCGCGTCACCCCCACGGGTGGAACCGGCCTCACGACTCCGCGTGCAGGATCCGGCCTCACGACTCCGCATGCAGGATCCGGCATTCGTCCGATGCGTTGATCGCCCAGGACGATCCCGACAGCAGCATCGTGCCGATATCCCCCAGCCCGCTGCTGCGGAAGCTGACGCGGTGCGCGCGGGCGAGCGGCTCCATCTCCTCCAGGAACCCCTTGGTCGGCACGGCGACATAGAGGCTGCCGTTCGGCAGGCCGCGGGCGCTTAAGGACAGGCGCGGTCCCAGGTCCGTCGAGACAGTCAGGTCATAGCGTTCGCCGGGCTTCACCGTCGCCCCGCTGTCCGACGGGGTGAAGCCCGACAGGATGAAGCCCGACTCGGCGGCGGCGGTGCGGAAGCTCAGGCGCGGGGCGGCGTTCTGGCCGACCGGGATGCCGCGCTCGGCGACGCAGAAGGGCTTGCCGCCGGGAGGCGTGTGGATGGTGACGGTCCAGCCCTTGCCGGAGCTGAAGGGTTTGGACGGTCCGTCCGGCAGTCCGGCCGCGGGTGGGGCCGCGGCCGGCGGCGGAGGCACGGTCTCGCAGGCGGACAGCGCCAGTGCCAGACCGGTCAGCAGCGCCCCGGTCAGCAGGGCCGAAGGCGTCGCCGCCCGGACGGCACGGCGGTCCCGCAGGACCGGCCGCAGTCGGACGACGGGTGCAGGTTGCTGCCGATCCATCGCGGCGTCCTCCCCATCCCTGAACGTGTTGCGGCGACTTCCATACCACGTTCGCATGCCCCCGCGCGACCGTCGCGGGAAGCGTCCGGGCTGTGCTAGAACCAGGGGCCCTGCAGCAAGCAAGCCCCCGGTTGCCATGCCCCACGCCGACTTCATCCACCTGCGCGTCCATTCCGCCTATTCGCTGTCGGAAGGTGCGATCAAGGTGAAGGAGCTGGTCAAGCTCTGCCTGAAACAGCAGATGCCGGCCGTCGCGGTCACCGACACCGGCAACCTGTTCGGCGCCCTGGAATTCGCGCTGGCCGCGTCGGATGCCGGCGTGCAGCCGATCATCGGCACCGTGCTGGGCATCACCCGCGTCGGCCCGGCCCAGACGAAGCCCGGCCTGCCCGGCAAGGCGGCGGCCACCCCGGACCAGCTCGTCCTGCTCTGCCAGAACGAGGAAGGCTACCGCAACCTCGCGGCGCTGGTGTCCAAGGCCTTCCTGGAGTCGGATCCGCTGGCCGGCCCCCAGGTGACGCTGGACGCGCTGGAAGGGCATTCCGCCGGGTTGATCGCGCTGACCGGCGGCCCCGGCGGTTCGGTCGGCCGCCTGCTGCACGAGGGGCAGAAGGATCTGGCGCTCGACGTTCTGCAACGGCTGAAGCGGCTGTTCCCCGGCCGCCTCTATGTCGAGTTGCAGCGGCACGAGGGCGGGCGCGGCCATTTCGCCGCGGCGGAGAACGCCATCGAACCGGCGCTGATCGACCTCGCCTATGCGCACGACCTGCCGCTGGTCGCCACCAACGACTGCTATTTCGCCACCGCTGACATGTACGAGGCGCACGACGCGCTGATGTGCATCGCCGAGGGCGCCTATCTCAGCCAGGAGGACCGCCGCCGCCTGACCCCCGACCACCGCTTCAAGTCGGCGGAGGAGATGCGGCTGCTGTTCGCCGATCTGCCGGAGGCGGTGGACAACACGGTGGCCATCGCCCGGCGCTGCTCCTTCCTGCTGAAGCCGATCAAGCCGATCCTGCCGCCCTTTGCCTGCGAAGGCGGCCGCACCGAGGACGACGAGCTGCGCGCCCAGTCACGCGCCGGCCTGGAAGAACGGCTGGAAAAGGTCGTCTACACGCCCGACATGACGCCGGAGCAGCGGGCGGAGACGAGGCGGACCTATTTCGAGCGGCTGGAGTTCGAGCTGGACGTCATCGTCAAGATGAAGTTCCCCGGCTACTTCCTGATCGTGTCGGACTTCATCAAATGGGCGAAGACCCATGACATTCCCGTCGGTCCGGGCCGCGGGTCGGGCGCCGGCTCCGTCGTCGCCTGGGCGCTGACCATCACCGACCTCGACCCGCTGCGCTTCGGCCTGCTGTTCGAGCGCTTCCTGAACCCGGAACGCGTGTCGATGCCCGACTTCGACATCGACTTCTGCCAGGACCGCCGCGAAGAGGTCATCCGCTACGTCCAGAACAAGTACGGCTACGACCGCGTCGCCCAGATCATCACCTTCGGTAAGCTCCAGGCGCGCGCCGTGCTGCGCGACGTCGGCCGCGTGTTGCAGATGCCCTACGGTCAGGTCGACAAGATCTGCAAGATG
>Ga0206117_100306_pt1 | contig 63570 bp, 47 predicted proteins | sample 3A5Ametagenome_FD_177997 | JGI IMG/M metagenome (GOLD analysis project Ga0206117, IMG submission 177997) | Enriched microbial communities from leaf-cutter ant dump, University of Wisconsin, Madison, United States - 3A5A | ecosystem: Environmental > Terrestrial > Nest > Insects nest > Nest dump... | reverse complement strand
TCGACGCCGCCGCCGCCGGCCTGGGCGCCGGTGCCGGCAACACGCCGATGGAAGTGCTGGTGGCGGTGTGCGCGCTGATGGGCGTCGAGACCGGCGTGGATGTGTTCAAGATCCAGGACGTGGCCGAAGACCTGGTGGTGCCCATCATGGACTTCCCGATCCGCATCGACCGGGATGCGCTGACGCTGGGCTATGCCGGGGTGTACGGTTCCTTCCTGTTGTTCGCCAAGCGGGCGGAGAAGAAGTACGGCGTGCCGGCACGCGAGATCCTGGTGGAGATGGGGCGGCGCGGGATGGTGGGCGGGCAGGAGGACATGATCGAGGATACGGCCATTACGCTGGCCAGGGCACGGCAGGGAGGAGTCGCAGCATGAAGCTCGCACAGGAAGTCATTGAACAGCTCGCCATCCGTCTCGAGAACTGCGAGTTGCAGGCGCAGGACACGCCCAAGATCACCGACGATCACCCGGACATGGACTGGGACGATGCCTACGCCATCCAGAACGAGATCAAGCGCCGCAAGATCGCCCGCGGCGCCCGCATCGTCGGCCTCAAGGCCGGGCTGACCTCCCACGCCAAGATGAAGCAGATGGGGGTGGAGACGCCGGTGTTCGGCTTCCTCGCCGACTACTTCAGCGTCGCCGACGGCGGCGAGATCGACACCGGCAAGCTGATCCATCCCAAGGTGGAGCCGGAGATCGCCTTCGTCACCAAGGCGCCGCTGCGCGGGCCGGGCTGCCACATCGGCGCGGTGCTGGCCGCCACCGACTTCGTGATTCCGGCCATCGAGATCATCGACAGCCGCTACCGCGACTTCAAGTTCGACCTCAAGAGCGTGGTGGCGGACAACTGCTCCTCCAGCCGCTTCGTGGTCGGTGGCCGCATGGGCGACGCCGCCAGGCTGGATCTGCGCACCACCGGCATCGTGCTGGAGAAGAACGGCGAGCCGGTGGCCTTCGGTGCCGGCGCCGCGGTGCTGGGCCATCCGGCGGCGGCGGTCGCGATGCTGGCCAACATGCTGGGCGAGAAAGGCGAGGAGTTTCCCGCCGGCACGCTCATCCTCTCCGGTGGAATCACCGAGGCGGTTGCGGTACAGGCGGGCGATGCGGTCACGCTGCGGGCCCAGGGCCTGGGTTCGGTGTCGGTGCGTTTCCGCTGACCGCCGCCTCACGACAAGGAGCCGCAACATGCCGTTCGCCCAGATCTATCTGCTGGAAGGCCGTAGCGAGGATGAGAAGCGCGCGGTGATCGAGAAGGTCACCCAGGCGCTGGTCGAGGCGGTCGATACGCCGCGCGAGCGGGTGCGGGTGTGGATACAGGAAGTGCCCAAGGCCAACTGGGGCATCGCCGGCCAGACCGCGAAAGACCTCGGCCGCTGATCCTTCGCCCGGGTTGTTGCCGCGGCCGCCGGGTTTGCCCCTGGCGGCCGCGATGCTTTCAGCGCGGGTTGCCCGCGCTGCCGGTGCCGGCGCCGCCCACGCCGTAGGGCGGCGGCACCATGTTCACGATGCGGGAGAACAGGGCCTGGAACTCGCCCGCCGGGCCGGCCCAGGGGTCGCCGTTGGCGGTGAAGGCGGCGTCTATGCCGCTCCAGTCCTGCTCGGTGAGTTCGCGCCGGGCCAGCGGCAGCAGCTCGGTTTCCTCATGATTCACATGCTGCCAGGAGGCTTCCAGGTAGCGCCGCGCCAGCGCCTCGAAGCCGGGGAAGGCGGCGGCGCCGCTGCTCTGGTAGTGGATGAGGGCGGACTGCAGCTCCAGCGTGCGCTGGGCGCCGTCGCGATGCTCCGCCTCCAGCTTGTCCAGCATGGGCGCGGCGGCCGGAATGTGCTCCCGCACCAGCGGGAAGAGGTGGTCGTCTTCCTTCGGGTGGTGGAGCTTGTCCGGCACCTGGGTGATGTATTCGATCATCGCCGACAGCAGCTGGAAGTCCGGCTCGAAGCGGCCGTCGCGGATGCCGTCGAGCACGAAGCGGAAGGCCTGCAGCACCGCGCCCAGGGCGCGATGCTCGGCATGGATGATGTCCAGGGATTTCATCGTGTGGCCTCGTTCAGTGTGCGGCGACGCCCAGCCAGCGGTCGAGCAGGGCGGGGTCGTCGCGCAGGGTGGCGCTGTCGCCTTGATAGACGCCGCGGCCGCGCTCCAGCACCAGCGCCTGGCGGGTGAGGGGGAGGATCTGGCGGGCGTGCTGCTCGACCAGGATCACCGCCATGCCGCCGTCGTCGGCCAGGCGTTTGATGATGGACAGCAGCTCCTGCACGATCAGCGGCGCCAGCCCTTCCAGCGGTTCGTCCAGCAGCAGCACGCTGGGGTTGAGCATCAGCGCGCGGGCCATGGCCAGCATCTGCTGCTCGCCGCCGGAGAGCTGGTTGCCCATGTTGCCGCGGCGCTCGGCCAGGCGGGGGAACATGTCGTACACCGCCTTCAGGTCCCAGCGGCCGGGGCGGGCCACCGCGGTGAGGTTCTCCTCCACCGTCAGCGAGGGGAAGATGTCGCGTTCCTGCGGCACCCAGCCAAAGCCGAGGTGGGCGCGCTCGTGGGAGGGCCGGCGGGCGATGTCGGCGCCGCGGAATTCCAGCTTGCCGGAGCGGTAGCGGGCGGCACCGATCAGCGTCGCCAGCAGCGTGGTCTTGCCCATGCCGTTGCGGCCCAGCAGGGCGAGGCTGTCGCCCTCGGCGAGGCTGAAGGAGATGTCCTCCAGCACCACCGCGTCGCCGTAGCCGGCGCAGACGTTTTCGAGTCGGAGCAGTTCAGTCACAGATCGCTTCCCCCAGATAGACTTCCTTGACCTTGGGATCGTTGGCGATCACCTCCGGCGTGTTCTCCGTCAGCAGGGCGCCGTTGACCAGCACCGAGATGCGGTCGGCGAAGCGGAACACCAGGTCCATGTCGTGCTCGATCAGCAGGATGGTGACCTCGCGCGGCAGCGCGGCGATGGTCTCGAACAGTTCGCGGCTCTCGCCGGTGGGCACGCCGGCGGCGGGCTCGTCCAGCAACAGCACCTGCGGCTTGGCCGCCAGCGCCAGGGCGATCTCGATCAGCCGTTGCTTGCCGTAGGCGAGGTTGCGCGTCTTGTGGTGGGCGACGTCGGTGAGGCGCAGCGTGGCGAGCAGCGCGGCGGCCTCCTCCAGCGCGGCTTCATGCGCGCCCACCGGTTTCCAGAAGCGGGCGCCCAGGCCCAGGCGCTCGTTCACCGCCATGGTCACCGATTCCAGCACGGTGAGGTCGGCGAACAGGCGGTTGATCTGGAAGGTGCGCACCAGACCGCGCTTGACGCGCTGGTGCTGCGCCAGCGGGGTTACCCGCTCGCCCTTCAGCAGCACCTCGCCGGCGCTGGGTTCGAGGAAGCCGGTGAGCAGGTTGATGAGCGTGGTCTTGCCGGCGCCGTTGGGGCCGATGAGGGCGTGGCGGGCGCCGGGGACGACGTTGAGGCTGACATCGTTGGTGGCGACGAAGCCGCCGAAGCGCTTCACCAGGTTGCGGGTCTGCAGTGCGTATTCCATGGCGGACCTCACGAACCTTGGGATGTGCTGCGGGGCTGGAGGAAGGGCAGCCGCGCCTGCAGCCGGCGCAGGCCGCCCATGATGCCGTCGCGGGCGAACAGCACGGTGATCACCAGCAGCGCGCCCAGCCAGAACTGCCAGTACTGCGGGTTGATGCCGGAAAGCATGTGGTGCGCCGTCATGAACACGATGGTGCCCAGCAGCGCGCCGTACAGGCTGCCGGAGCCGCCCAGCACCAGGATCAGCAGCAGCTCCGCCGAGCGCGAGAAGGAGAGCACGTCCAGCGCCACGAACTGGGTGGTCTGCACCAGCAGCGCACCGGCGATGCCGGCGTAGGCCGCGCCTATGGTGTAGATGGCGGTGAGGCGGCGGTTCACCGGCGCGCCCAGCGCCGGCATGCGGCCGGCGTTCTGGCGGATGCCGCGCAGGCCGAGGCCGAAGGGGCTGTTCACCAGCCGGCGGGCGATCCAGAACAGCACGAAGAGCACGCCGATGGAGTACCAGTAGGCGGTCTTGCCGAACATGTCGAAGCCGAACACGCCGAACAGCGGCTTGATGTCCACGCCGGCGAGGCCATCCACGCCGCCGGTGATGTCGGTGAGCTTGTTGGCGGCTTCGAACAGCATCATCGAAACGCCCAGCGTCACCATCAGCCGGGTGAGATCGGCGCCGCGCAGCACCAGCCCGCTGGTGAGGAAGCCGAGCACCGCGGCGCAGGCGCCGGCGAAGGCCAGGCCCAGCAGCGGATCGCCGTAGCCATGCACCGACAGCAGGCCGGCGGCGTAGGCGCCGAGGCCGAAGAAGGCGGCATGGCCTAGGGAGACGATGCCGGCGTAGCCGAGGATGAGATCCAGCGACAGGCAGAACAGCGCGGTGATGGCGATCTGCGACAGCAGTACCAGGTCGTCCGGGAACAGGAACCAGGCGGCGAAGGGCAGCAGCCAGAACACGTATTCCGCCGGCTGCCAGCGGCTGGCGCGGCGCAGCGGCGTCAGGTCCAGCGGGACGGTGACGCGGGGTGGGTTGGGAGTCATTGCGGATTCCTTAGCGCGCGCTGCGGCGGCCGAACAGCCCTTCCGGGCGGACGATCAGCATCACCACCATCACGGCGTAGATCATGAAGGCGCCTACCTGGGGCAGGTAGTACTTGCCGGCGACGTCGGCGATGCCGAGGATCAGCGAGGCGATCAGCGAGCCCTTGATGTTGCCGCTGCCACCCACCGCGACGACGATGAGGAAGTAGACGATGTATTTCACCGGGAAGCTGGGGTCCAGCCCCAGCATTTCCACGCCCAGCGCGCCGCCCAGGCCGGCCAGCGCGGAGCCGAGGGCGAAGGTGAGGGTGAAGATGCGATCCACGTTGATGCCCATGCCGCGGGCGGTGCGCGGGTTGTCCACCGCGGCGCGCAGCTGCGCGCCGAAGCGGGTGCCGCTCACCAGACGCTGCAGCAGCAGGGCGGTGATGAGGCCGAGCACGATCAGGAACAGGCGGTAGATGCCGATATCCAGTCCCGGCAGGTTGAACTGGCCGCGCAGGAAATCCGGCAGCGTCAGCGGCTGCTGCTGGGCGCCGAAGAAGTAGTGGGCACCGGCGATGGACATGAACACCAGGCCGATGGAGAACAGCACCTGGTCCAGGTGGGTGGCGGCATACAGGCGGCGGTAGAGCAGGCGCTCGAACACCGCGCCGACCAGTGCGGTGGCGATCACCACCAGCGGCAGCGAAACCAGGAAGGGCACGCCGGCCAGGTTGAGCAGGCTGACGCAGACGTAGCCGCCCAGCATGGCGAAGGCGCCGTGGGCGAGGTTGACGAAATTCATCAGCCCGAGGGTGACCGAGAGGCCGACGCTGATGAGGAACAACAGCATCCCCGAGGCGATGCCATCGAATAGGACGGTCATGAATATCTCCGGAGGCAGGAGCGGCGCGGCTGCCCTGGCTGGGGGCGGGCAGCGGCGCCGCGGGGAACACGGCTGGCGGTGCTGCGGTTCAGATCAGCGGGTGGCCTGGTCAGATCAGCGGGTGGGCCTGGTTTTCTCCCCTTTCCCCTCGCGGGAGAGGGAAAGGCGGTGGAGCTGCCAAAGCCGCCCCTTGCGGGGCGCCCCCTCTCCCCGGCCCTCCCCCGCGAGGGGGGAGGGGGAAAGGCGGGGCGGCGGCCCGATCGCCTCGCAGCGCTGGCGCGCCACCGACTTCAAGCAGCCCACCGCCGGCTCCAAGCGGCAGCACGTCACCAACTCCGAGAAGCAGTGCACCACTGACTCCAAGCGGCAGCGCGCCACCAACTTCAGGCTGCGGTGCGCTACCAACTCCACCCGCCGCCACCCTCAACTCACCCGAACCGCAACACCCTTACCGCTCAAGGCTGCTTGCCGGGGTCCTTGAAGTCGGCGATCTGGTCGAACTCGACGTTCTGCAGTTTGCCGCCCACCTTCTCCACCTTGCGGATGTAGATGTTCTGCACGATGTCGCGGGTTTCCGGATCGATGCTCACCGGGCCGCGCGGGCTCATCCACTTCATGCCCTTGGCGGCGGCGACGAAGCTGTCGCCATCCACCTTGCCGCCGGTCTTCTCCAGCACCTTGGCGATGAGGCCGATGCCGTCGTAGCCGCCGACCGACATGAAGTTCGGGCGGTCCTTCGGGTAGGCCTTGTAGTAGGCCTCGGTGTAGGCCTTGTTCTCCGGCGAGTTGTGCGCCTCGGCGTAGTGGAAGGAGTTGATGATGCCCAGGGCGTTGTCGCCCATGGCGTCGATCAGATCCTCGTCGGTGAGGTCGCCGGTGGCGATCAGCTTGATGCCGGACTGGGCCAGGCCGCGCTCGGTGAAGCCCTTCATGAAGGCGATGGTCTGCTCGCCCGGCGGCAGGAAGATGAAGACCGCGTCCGGCTTGGTGTCCTTGATGCGCTGCAGGAAGGGCGACAGGTCGGGGTTCTTCACCGGGCTGCGCACTTCGCCGACGATCTCGCCGCCGGCGGCGGTGAAGGTCTTCTTGAACTGGGCTTCGGCGTCATGGCCGGGGCCGTAGTCGGCCACCAGGGTGAATACCTTGCGGATGTTGTTCTTGGCCGCCCAGGTGGCGATGGGCGCGGTGATCTGCGGCAGCGCCATCGAGGTGCGGACGATGTAGTTGGAGCGGGTGGTGACGCTGGAGGTGGCGGCGTTCATGACCACCATCGGCTTCTTCGCTTCGGTGGCCAGGGGGGCGACCGCCAGCGCCGAGGGGGTGAGGCCGAAGCCGGCGAGGATGTCCACCTTGTCCTTCACCACCAGTTCCTGCGCCACCCGCTTGCTGATCTCGGGCGCGACGCCGGTGTCGTCCTTGAGGATGAGTTCGACCTTGCGGCCGGCGATGGTGTCGCCGTTCTGCTTGAGGTAGAGGCGGGCGCCGTTCTCGATCTGCTTGCCGTAGGCGGCGAAGGGGCCGGACATGGGCAGCACGAGGCCGATCTTCAGCGGTTCGGCGGCGGTGGCGGACAGGCTGATGGCCCCGAGCGCAAGTGACAGGGCGGCGATGCGTTTCTTCAAAAGCACGGGAGGTCTCCTCGTTTCGTTCTTATGTGTGAACCGGAAATGGGCGGCTCTGCCCGCCCTCTCCGGGGTCGGACGTAGCTGGCGAATAACGGGCGGCTCCGTTGAAAGGATGACGCCCTCGCCAGCGCGGGGTCGAAAAACCACTCCAGCCCCACGGCGACTACTCTGTGCTTATAGTCGTTCATGAGGAAGGGGGCGAGTTCCGCTATCAGCTATAGCAGTTTGCGATAGCTTGCGGGGATAGGGGGAAATACTCCTTTCGTTATATCGATGGAAGCCGCGCCGGTGCTTGGGGCGACGCCTGCGGGCGTCTTACTTCGCGGCCGGGGCGTCCGGCTGGCGCAGTGGTTCGGCGCGACGGAAGGCGTCGATTTCGGCGCAGGCACGATCGACGGCGACGATGTTGGGGTAGGGCGCGAGGTCGACCTTGAAGCGGCGGGCGCTTTCCACCTGCGGGATCAGGTAGACATCCGCCAGCGTCGGCGTGTCGCCGAAGCAGAAGGCGCCGCGGCGGCTGTCTGCGGCCAGCAGCGCTTCCACCGCGTCGAAGCCGGCGCGTATCCAGGTGCCGCACCAGGCTTCCACCGCGGCTTCGTCGCAGGCGAAGTTGTGGCGCAGGTATTCGAGGATGCGGCGGTTGTTGATCGGGTGTACGTCGCAGCCGACGATGCCCGCCAGCGCGCGCACCCGGGCGCGCTCCTCGGCGCCGGCCGGCAGCAGCGGGGGGGCGGGGTGGCGCTCTTCCAGCCATTCGAGGATGGCGGGAGTCTGGATCAGGGTGAGGTCGCCCTCCACCAGCGCCGGCACCAACTGCTGCGGGTTGATGGCCTTGAAGGCGGCGCCCAGGTGCTCGTCGGTGCGCAGGTCCACCGCCACGTATTCGTAGGCGATGCCCTTGAGGTTGAGCGCGATGCGCAGTCGGTGAGAGGTGCCGCTGCGGAAGAAGTTGTAGAGCTTGGCGGTCATCGGGGTCTCGTGTCGGGTGTCGTTGTTCTGGTGTGGGCGGCAGCGGCCGGCGGCGGGGCGTGGGCCCCGTCCGCCGGCCGGCCCGGCCTCAGCCGCGGGCCAGGCAGTTGTCTACATTCCAGCCGTACAGCCATTCCATTGCATCGTAGAAGCGTTCCGGCGTGCGGCCCTTCCACAGCTCGTTGCGCACCAGCCGCTCCACGCCCTGGGCGTGGAAGATGCGGCCCATTTCGCGGGCGGAGAGCACCACCCGGGCGGTGCGGGCGACGCGGGAGCGCTGGTAGAGGGCGAAGGCGCGGTCGAAGTCGTTGTCGTTCACCCGCAGCGCCTCGCCCAGCGTCACGCCGTCTTCCATCGCCATGCAGGCGCCCTGGGCGAGGTACTGCAGCATCGGGTGGGCGGCGTCGCCGAGCAGGGCGGCGCGGCCGAACACCCAGTCGCCTATGGGGTTGCGGTCGGCGGTGGCCCAGCGCTTCCAGCTCTTGGGCAGGTCGATCAGCTGGCGGGCCCTGGGGCAGATGCCCTGGAAGTAGCTCTGCACCTCTTCCCGGCTGCCTTCGGTAACGCCCCATTCCTCGTTGTTGCGGCTGTGGAAGGTGACCACCACGTTGTACTGCTCGCCGCCGCGCAGCGGGTAATGCACCAGGTGGCAGTTGGGACCGACCCAGATGCTGGCGGCGTTCCACTGCAGGTCGGCGGGGAAGTCGGCACGGTCGACCACCGCGCGATACACCACATGGCCGGACACCCGCGGCGGATCGCCGACGTACTGGGCGCGCACCACCGAGCGCACGCCGTCGGCGCCGATCAGCGCCTGGCCGCGGTAGGCCTTGCCGGCGCGGTCATAGACGATCACGCCGTCCTTGTCCTGCTCCACCCGGTCCACATGGGTGGAGGTGTGGAATTCCACCCGGCCGGTTTCCTGCGCGCCTTCGAGCAGGGACAGATGCACGTCCACCCGGTGGATGACGGCGTAGGGGTTGCCGAAGCGCTTGCGGAAGGCTTCGCCGGTGGGAATGCGGCCGACCAGGGTTTCGTCCAGCGCGTCGTGCATCACCATTTCGTCGGTATAGACGGCGCGGCCGCGCGCCTTCTCGCCGATGCCGAGGGCGTCGAAGGCGTGGAAGGCGTTGGGGCCGAGCTGGATGCCGGCGCCGATCTCGCCGATCTCCGCCGCCTGTTCGAGCACCAGGACTTCGAAGCCCTGGCGCACCAGGGCGAGGGCGGCGGCCAGGCCGCCGATGCCGCCGCCGGCGATGATGACTGGGTGTTGGCTGCTCATGCTGTTGTCTCCTCGTTGCGCGTTTTACGCGCCGCGCGGGCGTGCGGGTGCCGTCTTCCCGCGCCGGCGGGTTGGCGGACTGGGCAGGCCGTGCAGGGCCGGCCTGCGAGGCCCGGCGGCGCGGGAAAAAGGGCGGGCGGGGCGGAGGTCGCCCGGCCTGCCCGGGATTTACTCCGGCTGGCCTATGGTCAGCGCGATCTCGCCGACGCCGGCCACGCTGCCGCTGATGCGGTCGCCGGATTTCACCGCGCCCACGCCTTCCGGCGTGCCGGTGTAGATCAGGTCGCCCGGCTGCAGGTGATAGAACTCCGACAGGTCGGCGATGATTTCCGGGATGTTCCAGATCAGCATGGCGAGGTCGGACTGCTGCTTGGTCTCGCCATTCACCTTCAGTTCGATGGCGCCTTCGGCGAGCACGCCCAGGCCTTCGGCCGGCACCACTTCGGCGCAGACGGCGGAGAGTTCGAAGTCCTTGCCCAGATCCCACGGCCGGCCCTTGTCGCGGGCCACCAGCTGCAGGTCGCGGCGGGTCATGTCCAGGCCGGCGGCGTAGCCGTAGATCAGGGAGGGCGCATCCGCCTGGGTGACGCGGAAGCCCGGCTTGCCGATGACGACTACCAGTTCCATCTCGTAGTGGTAGTTCTGCGTGCCGCAGGGGTAGGGCACGGTGGCGCCGGACTCGACCAGCGCGGAGGGCGTTTTGGTGAAGTAGAAGGGCCGGGCATTGGCCTTGTCCACCGGCGCGCCCATTTCCACCGCATGGGCGTGGTAGTTGCGGCCGACACAGAAGATGCGGTTCACCGGCAGGCGTTCGCTGCGGCCGCGCACCGGCAGGGAGGGCTGGGCGGGCGGGGTCCAGAGGTAGGTGGCTTGGGACATGGGATCTCGTACTCCGTTGGGGATTCAGGCGCGGACTTCGTAGAAGCCGAGCTTCTTGTGCAGGGGCGACTCGTCGGCGATGAACAGGAAGGCGGGGCGGTCGGCGCTGCGGTTCTTCAGCGTCACCCGGGAGTAGCCGGGGGCGCAGCAGGTGTCCGCTTCGGCCAGGGTGAAGGCGGTGCCTTCGATGTCCACCTGGCTGCCGCCTTCGATCTGGTGGAACACCGCCGCCGGCGAGCGGGCAGGCAGCGCCAGTGTTTCGCCGGGGCGCAGCATCAGCGCGAAGAAGCCGAGGATGTTCTCGCAGTCGCCGCCGGTTTCCGGATTCACATAGGCCACCTGTACCGCCTCGATGTCCGGCTGCGCCTCGGCGAGCTTGAGCAGCGCGCTGCGCACTTCCTGCCAGGGGTAGCGCAGCATCGGGTAGCGCTTGTCGTTGCGGGCGAACACCGGCGAGGGCACCACGCCGCCGCGCTGGTAGGCGCGCTCCGCGCTCAGGCCCTTCACCTCCTGCGGCTGGCCTTCGATCACATAGGAGGCTTCGAGGTAGTAGGCCAGCGGCAGGTCCAGCACGTCCAGCCACACCACCGGCTCGCTGCCGTCATGGCCGTGTTCGTGCCACAGGCCGGTGGGGGTGAGGATGAGGTCGCCGCGGCTCATCGGGCACTTCTCGCCATCCACCGTGGTGTAGGCGCCTTCGCCTTCCACGATCATGCGCACCGCGTTGGGCGTGTGGCGATGGGAGGGGGCGAGCTCGCCCGGCAGCAGCAGCTGCATGCCGAGGTAGAGCGAGGAGCTGGCCTGCATCTTGTCCAGGCCGTGCCCGGGGTTGGCCAGCACCAGTACCCGGCGCTCGGCCTTCTCGATGGGCGTCAACTCGCCGGCGCGCAGCAGCAGCGGGCGCAGGGTTTCGTAGGACCAGTGGGTGGGTTTGGTGCGCGGGCCGGGTTTGCCCGGCGGCAGTACCGCCCGCAGGCTGGGCCACAGCGGTACCAGGTTGTGGGCGGTGAGTGCTTCGCGATACTCCAGCGGCAAATCGTCCAGGCGGCCGAGTTCCAGCATGTCTGCTCCTCCTTTGTCGGGGCCGCTGGCTCCTGTGTGCAGGGCTGCGGCGTTTCGTTGTTGGACGCAATTTAGCCGGGCATCGACATTTGATCCATGCAGTGATAACAATGCATTTAATTCGAAATTCGAATAGAGGTGCCAGTGCAGACCCTGGAAATCCGTTTGCTGAATGTGTTCGACGAGATCTACAAGACGCGCAGCGTCAGCCGTGCCGCCGACAACCTCGGCCTCGGCCAGCCGGCGGTGAGCATCGCACTGGCCAAGCTGCGCGAGCATTTCGGCGATCCGCTGTTCGTGCGCACCTCGGCCGGCATGGAGCCGACGCCGCTGGGCGAGGAGCTGGTGCGGCCGGTGCGTGCCGCCATCGATGCGCTGGGCGCCGCCTTCGGCTATCGCAACGCCTTCGACCCGGCGACCGCGGTGCGGACCTTCCGCATCTGCATGACGGACATCAGCCAGCTGGTACTGCTGCCGGCGCTATGGGCGCACCTGCGCGAGGCGGCGCCCGGCGTGCGCATCGACATCGCCCACCTGTCGGCGGAGACGGCCCGGCAGCTGGAGTCCGGCGAGGCGGACCTGGCGCTGGGCTTCATGCCGCAGTTGGAGGCGGGCTTCTACCAGCAGTCCCTGTTCCGGCAGAACTACGTCTGCCTCGCCAGCATGGATCATCCGCGCATACGTGAAGTGCTGACGCTGGTGGACTTCGAGCGGGAGGAGCATGCGGTGGTCAGCAGTTCCGGCACCGGGCATCTGATCGTGGACAAGGAACTCGCCCGCCAGGGCATCAACCGCCGCGTCGCCCTGAGGGTGCCGAACTTTTTGGGCGTGTCATTTGTCGTTGAGCATACGGACATGCTGGTGACGATTCCGCTGCGTCTGGGGCAGGTGCTGGCCGGGCGAGGGCGCTTCCGCATCTTTCCGGTGCCCTTCGAGTTGCCCGACTACGCAGTCAAACAACATTGGCACGAACGTTACCATCATGACCCCGGCAATCGCTGGCTGCGCGGCGTCATCTCCGCGTTGCTGGCGGGGCTTCCGCCGGCACAGGACGAGGCGAAGGCCGTCAAGCAGGGCTGACCGGTCGTCGGGTCGTTCGGCCGTGGCGAGCGCGGTGCTGAACGCCGCATGAAGTGGTCATTTCACCGGAATTCGATACAGCAAGAATCTATTTGGGCGAGGTTTATTCGTATGGAGTGCGGCTGCCGCTTGTCGGCCGGCGTGCTTTTACCGTGAGGGAAGCGTGATGTACTTCGCGCCCTCGTCCGCTTGAGGTATGGATGATGAGCCGGCAGCAAGAACAACCGGCACGGAGAGAGACGATGATGGCTACGCAGTATGGCGGTAACTGCCGCGCGCCAGCGGCTTACCGGGGCGATATCTACGCCCTCGAGCCTGATCGGGAAGAACTGGTTAACCTGGGTGTGGAAATAGGCAGCTTCAACAGCAGCATCGAGTGCTTCGAAGATTGCCGCCTGTCTCCCCTGGCTTTGCGCCGCCTGCAGTTCCTCTCAGGCAAGTACCTGTGGGACCTTTCCCCCTCTTATAACCTCGATTGACCGCCGCTCCGCTGGCGCCCCTCAGCCCGCGGCGGCTTCGCCGTTGAGCCAGGGGCGGGTGCCGCTGCCCAGCAGCGCGGCGAGGCGGTCCGCTTCCAGCGGATGGCTGAAGTGGAAGCCCTGGACCAGATCGCAGCCCAGGCGCTTCAGCTTGTCCAGCTGACTGGCGTTCTCCACTCCCTCGGCCACCACGTTCAGCCGAAGTTCATGGGCGAGGGCGATGGTTGCCGCGCAGATGGCGGCGTCTTCCGGGTCGGAGTCGATACCGCGTACGAAGGAGCGGTCCATCTTCAGGCTGGCTACCGGCAGCAGCTTGAGGTGGGATAGCGAGGAGTAGCCGGTGCCGAAATCGTCCAGCGCCAGGGCTACGCCCATTCCATTCAGCCGCGCCAGCACCTGCACCGCATTTGCCGGATCGCGCAGCGCGGCGGATTCGGTGATTTCCAGCTCCAGATGCGATGGCCGCAACCCATGGCGGGCCAGTGCTTCGCCGATGGCCTGCGGCAGCTCCCGCGATTCCAGCTGGCAGGCGGACAGATTGACCGCGATCTTCAGCCAGTCCAGCCCCTGGGCGTGCCATTCGGCCAGCTGACGCAGGGCCTCATCCACCACCCAGGCGCCGATGGCGTCTATCAGCCCGCATTCTTCGGCGAGGGGAATGAAGCGTTCCGGCGGGATCAGGCCTTCCACCGGATCGTTCCAGCGCACCAGCGCTTCCACCTGATGCACTTCGCCGCTGCCGAGATCGATCAGCGGCTGGTAGTGCAGCAGCAGCCGGCCGGCGCGCAGCGCTTCGCGCAGGCGGTTCTCCTGCAGCAGCGCGAGGGCGGAGGCGGCATCCAGGCCGAGGGCGAAGCGCTGCAGCCGGTTGCGGCCCTGGGCCTTGGCGTGCTGCGCGGCGGTTTCCGCATGGCGCAGCAGCACCGCGGCATCGTCGCCGTCTTCCGGGTAGCGGCTCAGGCCGATGCTGGCGGTCATCTCGAACACTTCGTTGCCGACCAGGCAGGGCGCGCGCAGGCGCTGCAGCAGGGTGTCGGCGACTTCCTCGACTTCCTCCGCCGGTTGCGAGCCAGCCATCAGCACCGCGAATTCGTCTCCGCCCAGGCGGGCCACGGCGCCCAGGCCCTGCATGCAGTCGGCCACCCGGCGCGCCAGTTCGGCGAGAAGCAGGTCACCCACCGCAGGGCCGCACAGATCGTTGATGCGCTTGAAGCGGTCGATGTCGATCTGCATGACCGTCAGCGGCCGGCCCTGGGTGCGTGCCGCGCTCAGCGCTTCGGCCATGCGGGCGACGAAGGCGCGGCGGTTGGGCAGGCCGGTGAGGGCGTCGTGATGGGCGAGGTGGCGGATGCGGTCTTCCGCTTCCTTGCGTTCGGAGAGGTCGTGGAAGCAGGCGATGTGATGGGAGACTTCGCCGCTCGGGCCGCGCACCACGTCGATGCTGAGCCACTTGGGGTAGAGGCTGCCGTCCTTGCGCCTGTCCCAGATCTCGCCTTCCCAGTGGCCTTTGCGGTGCAGCTCGTGCCACATGCTGTGGTAGAGCGCGGGCGGCGTGGTGCCGGAGGAGAGCAGGCCAGGGTCCTGGCCGAGCACGTCCTCGGCTTCGTAGCCGGTGAGTGCGGTGAAGGCGGGGTTGACCGCGATGATGCGGTTGGCCGCGTCCGTTACCAGGATGGCTTCGCGGCTGTGCTCGAACACGCCGGTGAGCACCCGCAGACGGGCGTCGGCGCGGCTGCGCTCGGCGGTATCCAGGCCGAAGCAGAGCAGGTGGATGCGGCCGCCGAGTACCGCGCGATGCATCGAGAACTGGAAGGGCGCGCGGCTGCCGTCGCGCTGCGGAAGCGTGGTATCGATTTCCGCATGGCCGTTGCTCAGCGCCCGGCTCAGTGCGGCGGTGATTTCCGCGCTTTCCTCCGGCTCGAACAGCTCGGCCAGCAACTGCCCGGCCAGTTCTTCGGCCTCGCGCGCGGTATAGCGCTCCAGGTTGGGATTCCAGCGCCGCAGGCGGCCGGTTTCATCGACCACGCAGTAGATGCCGGGCAGGATGCCGACGAGCTGCTCATGCAGCGCCTGCTCGTCGCCCAGCTGCTGTTCGGTACGGCGCTGTTCGCGCAGATCGCGGTAGATGGCGACGATGAGCCGGGGCACGCCCTTGCCGTCGCGCAGCAGGAAGGCCTGCTCTTCCACCGGCACCCGCGCATGGGCGCCGCACAGCAGTTCGAATTCGCCCTGCCAGTGGCCGTGCTCCACCAGGCAGGGGAGCATTTCCTCGTCCAGCCGGCGCTGCTGGGTTTCCGGGTAGTAGGCGTTGATGCGGCGGCCGACGGCGTCCTGCGGTTTGTCCTCGCCCACCAGCCGGGCCAGCGCCGGGTTGATGTAGCGCACCCGGCCGTGCAGATCGACCAGGCTGAGGCCCAGGGCGCTGCGCTGGGCGAAGGGTTCGAACTGGCGCAGGGCGGCGGACAGGGTGTTGCTGACGGCCTTGGGAATGGCGAAGAGCCGCACCAGCCCCAGCGTGGAGGCGGCGAAGGCCAGCAGCAGGGAAATCAGCAGCGCACTCGTCGGCCAGCCCGCCAGCGGCCCGGATGCCGCCAGCCCGGCCGCTGCCAGCAGACCAAGGTTGGCGAAGATGCAGATACCGTACAGGAGACGGGTGCGGCGGGCGGAGGGCACGATGGTCGCAAGGGCTTGAGGCAGAGAGACTTCCCATTTTGGTCAACGAAGGGCATCAGGTAAATACAGGTGGGTATCCCGTAAGAAAATGTCAGTTTAAGCAGGTCTGCGGCATGGGTATTGGGCCTGGCCGACGCGCGCGAAGGTGTGCGGTGACGTGGGAAATGACGGGCCTGGCCCTGGGCTGCGAAGCGATGGTTCAGGCGCCAGGCCGAAGGTCGGAGCCAAGAAAAAAGCCCGGAGGATCGCTCCACCGGGCTTTGCTGTGGCCGGACAGGTGCCGGATCAGGCGACGGCGACCGGGATCTTGCCGATCTTGGCCTGCCATTCCTTCGGGCCGGTGTTGTGCACGCTGGTGCCGCTGGAATCCACCGCCACCGTCACCGGCATGTCCTGCACGGTGAATTCGTAGATGGCTTCCATGCCCAGGTCGGCGAAGCCGACCACCTTGGCTTCCTTGATGGCCTTGGACACCAGGTAGGCGGAGCCGCCGACCGCCATCAGGTAGGCCGACTTGTTGTCGCGGATGGCGTCGATGGCGACCGGGCCGCGCTCGGACTTGCCGATCATGGAGATGAGGCCGGTCTTCTCCAGCATCATGCGGGTGAACTTGTCCATGCGGGTCGCGGTGGTGGGGCCGGCCGGGCCGACGACTTCGTCACGCACCGGATCGACCGGGCCGACGTAGTAGATGACGCGGTTGGTGAAGTCCACCGGCAGCTCTTCGCCCTTGGCCAGCATGTCCTGGATGCGCTTGTGGGCGGCGTCGCGGCCGGTGAGCATCTTGCCGTTGAGCAGCAGGATCTGGCCCGGCTTCCAGGCGGCGACTTCTTCCTTGGTCAGGGTGTCCAGATTCACCCGGGTGGCGACGTTGGTGTCGGCGGTCCAGGTGACTTGCGGCCAGTCTTCCAGCCTGGGCGTTTCCAGCCTGGCCGGGCCGGAGCCGTCCAGCTCGAAGTGCACATGGCGGGTGGCGGCACAGTTGGGGATCATGGCGATCGGCAGCGAGGCGGCGTGCGTCGGGTAGTCGAGGATCTTGACGTCCAGCACGGTGGTGAGGCCGCCCAGGCCCTGGGCGCCGATGCCCAGCGCGTTCACCTTCTCCATCAGCTCCAGGCGCAGTTCCTCGACGCGGCTCAGCGCGGCGCCGGAGGCAGCCTTCTCGCGCAGTTCGTGGATGTCCACCGGCGCCATCAGCGATTCCTTGGCCATCAGCATCGCCTTCTCCGGCGTGCCGCCGATGCCGATGCCGAGGATGCCCGGCGGACACCAGCCGGCGCCCATGGTCGGCACCGTCTTCAGCACCCAGTCCACCAGCGAGTCGGACGGGTTCAGCATGGCCATCTTGGACTTGTTCTCCGAGCCGCCGCCCTTGGCCGCACAGGTGACTTCCACATGGTCGCCGGGGACGATCTCGTAATGAACCACCGCCGGGGTGTTGTCCTTGGAGTTCTTGCGCGAGCCGGCCGGGTCGAGCAGCACCGAGGCGCGCAGCTTGTTGTCCGGATGGTTGTAGGCGCGGCGCACGCCTTCGTTGACCATTTCCTGGACGCTCATCCTGGCGTCCCACTGCACGTTCATGCCGACCTTGAGGAAGACCACGGCAATGCCGGTGTCCTGGCAGATGGGGCGGTGGCCTTCGGCGCACATGCGCGAGTTGGTGAGGATCTGGGCGATGGCATCCTTCGCCGCCGGGCTCTCTTCCCGTTCCCAGGCCTCGCCCAGTGCCTTGATGTAGTCGAGCGGATGGTAGTAGCTGATGTACTGGAAGGCATCCGCGACGGACTGGATGAGGTCTTCTTCGCGAATCACGGTCATGGCGAGGTCTCCGGGGTGATGGGAACGAAAAGAACGTACTGGGGGCAAACCGCGGGATTTTAGCACCGGCGGCCTAGGGGAAAACCCGGGCTGATGATTGGGGGTAATACGCGGGGCGGAGCGCGGAGTTCAGGCGCGGTGGCGCCCATGCCGCCGGGGTGGCAGGGCTGGCGGGGGCTCAGTCGGCGTTGTCGAACACCGAGCGCAGGTCGGTGCTGAACACGCCGCGGCGCTTTTCGAAGGGGATGGTGACGCCGACGCCCACCGTCCAGCGGCGGTATTCCGGCGCATCCGAGAGGCCGAGCTGGCCGGTGACGATGAGTTGGGAGGCCAGCTGCCAGCCGGCGCGCAGGCGCAGGTCGGTGGCCGCACCGTGGCTGGTGCTGGTGGCGTAGTCCGGCCCGGCGATGGCGGTGCCGGGGTAGCGGGCGGCCTTGCCTTCGCGGGCGTCGGCATAGGCCACCGCGGCCTGGGTGTGCACCAGCCAGGGCGCGCCTTCGCGGCTCAGGGCATCCAGCTGCAGGCCGGCGCGCCAGTCGCGCTGCGGGCTGTAGTAGCCGCCGTGGCCGTAGGTGTAGTGGCCGAGGTTGCGCTGGTAGCGCTGGGTGGAAACGAAGGGGCCGACGCGGAAGTATTCCCAGTCCTCCAGCCGCAGTTCGTGGCTGTAGTCCAGGCGCAGGGCGTTGCGCTGGTTGTCGGGTACATGGCGGCCTTCCAGCCAGGCGTGTTCGATGCCCACGGAGATGCCGCTGCTGTCGGTAATGCCGATGTAGGGCCGCAGCAGCAAGCGGGTTTCGCTGACGCCGCCCCAGCTCCGGCCGCTGACCGGGTCGCGCGCGCCGCTGTACGCAAGCAGGCTGTCGTTGCGCGGCGCGCGGCGCAGTTCGGCGAAAAGCGAGCCTTGTTCGGTGTAGCGGGTCATCGCCAGGCTGTAGGTGGGTGGCGTGCTGACCTGGCCCTGGCGCGGGCGGGTGCCCAGGCTGCCTTGCAGCGTGAGGCCGGGCTGCTCCAGGCGGGCGCGCAGCAGGACTTCGCTGTTGCCGGCGTTGCCGAGCGCGGCAGCGGTTTCGGCGGCGGAGGGCGGCGAGCTGCGCAAACCGATGTCGGTGCCGGCGCCGGGATGGCCGGCATCGAAGTCGGTATCGCGCAGGCCCAGTTCCAGCCGAAGCGGGCCCAGGGCGCCGCTGAGGCTGAGGTAGCGGTGCTGGAGGTCGGTCTTGTCCTGCCCGGCGGTGCCGCTGGGGCTGAAGGTACGGCTGTAGCCGGCGGAGAGTGCCCAGGTTTGGCGGCCGGGAGCCTCACCGGTATCGGTGGTGCCACCCAGGCGTTCGTAGAGGTCGAACTGCTGGCGCTGCCAGGCGAGGCGGCGTGAGCGGTCCAGCAGCGCCTGCGCCAGCGGCGGGTTGCTGGCGGCGAGGGCGGGCAGTTCGGCTTCCCGGCCGGCGCCGGCGTAGCTCTGGATGACGCCGCTGGCGAGCTCGGGCCGCATGTCCGGCTGTACCAACTGGCCGAAACGCTCGGCCGCGCTGGCGTAGTCGCCTTGCTGCAGCTGGGTCCAGGCGAGGATTTCGGCGATGCCGGCGGAAAGCGGGGCGATGGCTTCCAGTGCGCTCCCCTGTGCCAGCGTGGTGGCGCTGTCGCCGGCCTGGGAGGCGGCAACGATCTCCGCTTCCAGCAGCTCGACGCAGGTGGTCTTGAGCCGGGCTGAGGTCTGTGCTTCAGCGCAGGCCAGGGCGCGGGCTTCGGCGTTGCGGCCGGCGCCGCGCAGGGACAGGGCGCGGCCGTAGGCGGAGAGTTCGGGATCGTCCACCCTCTGGAAGATTTGCTCTGCTGCTGTCCAACGGCCGGCATCGAACTGCGCCCAGGCGAGTGTTTCCGCCGGGTTGCCGCCGGCTGCGCGGCTCTGGCGGATGGCTTCCAGGCCGGCGGCTGTCTGGCCTTGGTCGAGGGCGTCGCGGGCGCGCAAGGCGTAGGCGGCGGCGAGGCCGTCGCGGGCCGGTGCCGGCTGGCCCCAGTGGCTGGCGGCCTCGAACCAGGTGAGTGCGCTGTCGCCATCGCCCGCGCCCATGGCGCGCCAGCCCAGGGTGAGGGCGGCGTCGCCGTCTTCGCGCGCCCTTGCTTCCTGCTCCAGCGCTTGCTGGCGTGGCGGAGTGAGCAGCGCCGCGTCTTCGCCCTGGGCTGCCGCCGCGGCCAGGCGCTGGCGGTAGATTTCGCGGTTGACCACCGGTGCGACCCGTGGCGGCAGCCTGAGCGCCTGCAGTGCCTCGGTTTCGGCGAGCCGCTGGCCGAGGGGGCGGCCTTCCAGCAGGCGGGCGAGGCTGCCTTCGGCGATACCGCTGTCGTTGCACTGGCTGAGCATGCGCCGCAGCATTTCCTGCCCTGCCGTGCTCTGGGCCGCGTTGCGCCAGGCGGCGACCGGGTCTGCGCAGGGCTGGGGTTGGGCAGGCGCAGCAGCGGGGCGTTCCGTGGCCAGCGGCGGCGTGGCGCCACTGGCCACCAGGCGTTCCATGGCACGGGCCAGATCGCCGCCGGGTTCCCAGCCGGGATGCTGGCGTTGCAGGCGTTCGATTTCGAGCCGGACCATGGGCAGGTTTGCGCGGCGCAGATGGAACCACAGGCCGCGCTCATCCACCTGGGGGGTTTGGGTGGTGACCGGCGGGCTCTGGCGGTCGTCCAGATCGGGGCTGACATCCACCGGCTGCCGCCAGCGTTCGATCTGCACCGCGCCTTGGGCGTACAGATGCGCCGGGGCGGCGAGCAGCAGGCAGGGGGTGCCCAGGGCCGCGGCCAGCCGCCGCCAGACGGGCGCGCGAGGGATGCCTGCCGGTGTTTTCACTTTGCGCTCTCCTGCGCTGCGATGCGGGCAAGCAGGGCGAGGCTCCAGGAGAAGTAGCCGTCTTCCTCGCCCGGCGGTGGCCAACTGGCGATGTCCAGCTGTTGATGGGTGGCGCGGGCGGTGGCCAGGCGGGCGATGCCGCGCACGCCGGCGGAGGCGCGGTAGCCGGCTTCGCTGCCGTCCTGCAGATTGACCCAGGCGGCGTAGCCTTCATCGGGCTTGGTTGTCCACCAGCCGAGATAAGGGGCCAGATCCTGCTCGGTCCAGCGCTGCCGGCCCCAGACGAGGTGCAGCGGAATGCGCACCGCGTTGAAGCCATAGACAGGCTCGAAGCCGCTGGCTGGGCGCATGTCGCTTGCCGCCGGGCCGTCGATCTCCAGCCAGTCCGGCGGTAGTTGGTGGGCGCCGAAGCGGGCGGCGCGCAGCAGCGCCAGTCCGCTGTCGGCCAGTGCCTGCCAGCCCTGGTCGGGGAAATGGCGGGCGAGGGCGTCCAGCGCCGGGAAGATCCAGTAGGAGAGATTGACCACCACCCGGCCGTCGCCATCTGCTTGCGGGTGATCGAAGCCTTGCAGGCCGGGCAGCAGCAGGCTGTGCTGGTGACGCTGGACGATGAGGGGCTGGAGCGCGGTGGCGATGCGCCGGGCGGCGGCGGTGTAGTCCGGCGACTGCCAGCGTTCGCCGGCTTTCAGCAGTGCCCAGGCGATGAGGATTTCGCCGTCGCTGGCGTTGTTCGGGTCGGTGATGCAGTCGGTGGCGTCCGCGCTGTCCGCCGGCCGGCCGGTGGCGGCAGCGATGGCGGCGCGGTCGAGTCCGGCGGAGCAGGGGGCGTAGCGCCAGGCGAACAGGCCGTCGGCGCGGGCGAGGTGGGTCTGGGTCCAGGCCAGCAACTGGTCGAAGGTCTGGCGGTCGCCGGCGGCCTCGGCGAGCAGCATGCCGTAGCCCTGGCCTTCGCTGTGGCTGATGCCGCCGTTGTCCATGTCGAGCACCCGGCCGTCGCGGATGAAGCGCTGGCGGTAGGTTTGCCACAGTTCCAGGTAGGCGGGCGTGGCGCTGGCGCCTGCGACGGCGGGCGCGGCCCGCGGACTTTCATTCACCACCGGTTCGGCCGCATGGTCGGGTCGGTTGCAGGCCCACAGCAGGCCGGCCAGGCAGAGCGCGGCCAGCCGTTTGCGGCGGGTTCTCGGATTTCCCATCTTGCCTGTCTGTCAGTGCCCGGTGGCCTGGCGTGCCTGCCGTTTGCGCAGCAGCCAGAGGACGCAGACGACCAGCAGGATCGTACCCAGCAGCACCAGCGCCAGCCAGTACCAGGGCTGGTTGGACATCCACAGCCGCAGCAGCAGCCAGCTGGAGCCGTCGCCGATCTCGAAGCGCTCGGCGACGCGGCCGGTGACCACCGGCTGGTCGGCCTCGCCCCACAGCATCAGGTCGCCGTCCAGCTGCGTCCAGATGGCCGGATCGACCAGGTTGTCGACCCGCTGGCCGAGCAGGGCGGCGTTTTCGGCGGTGACGATCAGCAGCGGCGAGCTGCCGCTGGCGAGCGGGTTGCGCTGCAGGGTGAGGCCGCCCTGCGGACCGAGGCCGCTGACCTGGGTGATGCTGCCGTGCAGGGAGTCCGGCGAGGGTGTGCGCGGCGCGGGTGCGGGATGCAGGCCGAGCAGGCCGGCGAGGTAGCCGGATACGCTGGCGTCGCCATTGGTGTTGCTGCGCAGGTCGTTGAGCGCGCTGTAGGGCCAGCGGTTGAGGCGGCCGAAGGCGACGGACCAGCCTGCGGAAATGTCCGCCGGCAGGGCGTCGGCGGTACCGACCAGGACGCCGCGCCTGGCTTCCTTCAGGCCGTCGGTGCCGTTGTGCAGCCGCCAGCCGTCATGGGCGACACCGGAGGACTGGGTGAGGCGGCCGAGCAGGGTCAGCGCCGCGCCAGCCTGGTCCGGACGGGCGGCGTAGAGATCGAAGATGGTGGCCGGATCCTGGCTGTTGAAGGGGTAGCCGGTGCGGCTGAAAAGGTTCAGGTTGGGCTGCTGGGAGGCACGGCCGAAGCCGGGCAGGCGCAGGGTGGAGCTGCCCATCAGCTGGGTGACGAGGTGGCGGCCATCTATGCCGGCGCATTCGCCGGTGACTGCCTGCGGCCGCAGCGTGAATTCGAAATCCAGCCGGTTCGGGCCGGGGTGCAGCCGGCGCGCGGGCAGCACGATGCGGTAGCGGTTGAACAGCGCGCCGCCGCTTTCATCCAGCAGGCGGCCGTGGATGAATTCGCCGTTGAGGAAGATGTTCATGACCGAGCCCGGCCCCATGCCGGCGCCGTAGCCCAGGTCCAGCAGCAGTTCGGCCTGGGCGGAGTCGTCGATGTAGTAGTCGGCCGGCAGGCGGATGTCGAGGCCGACGCCGTGGGCGCCGAAGCCGCGCATGTCATGGGTGGGCAGGCCGAGGTCGGCGAATTCGTAGCTGGTGTCCGGATGCAGCACCAGGCGGGACAGCGGCGTGCGGTTGCCGGGCGCCTGTTCGCGCTGCTGCACGGTGAGGCTGCCCACCGGGTTCAGGGCGTCGTCCATCAGCGCCAGGGTACGGGCGGCTTCGACGACTTCTTCCGGTGTGCGGCCGCTGACCAGCAGGCGGAGCTGCTGCGGGCGCGCACTGGCGGCGGGCGCCGCGGCACTGCGGCTGATGATGAGCTGCGGGCCTTCCGGGCGGGGCGTATCCGCCGGCAGCAGGCCGGCCAGTTGTTCCGGCGTGCCGATGAGTACCTGGGGCTGGGCGGGCAGTTCCGCCTTGCCATCCAGGCTCAGGCTGTCGATATGCAGCGGGCGGAACTTGCGGCGCAGCGCCAGGGCCTGGGCCACCAGCGGCAATGCCTGGCTGTACACCGGCGTGCTCTGCGCCTGGGCGGCGGTGACCAGCGTGACGCTGTCGATGGCGCCGATGCCTGGGCCGAAGGCGGCGGAGAGGTCGCTCAGCGCCAGCGGGCGGGTGGTGGGCTGGGCGGTGAATTCCAGGCGGGAGCGGTAGAGGTCCAGCTCGGTCCACAGCTCCGGCGCCAGGGCGTCTTCGCAGCGGTCGGTGTAGTGCTGGATGACGCTGATGCTGAGGCGGTTGAAGCCGGGCTTCCACAGTTCGTCCGGCAGGCTGAAGCGGGCGGAGCCGGCCGGCTGGGTGGGGTCCAGCGGAATCTGCGCCGCCGAGATGTCGTTGAGCCGCACCAGCAGATAGGAGCGCTTGCCCTGCAGGGCGATGGAGTTGGCGAAGCGCAGATCGACGCGCACGTCATGCAGGCTGACCAGGGCGGAGAGCGGGATGTAGAGGTCTGTCGAGGAATAGACGTCGCCGAGGCGGATCGGGCCGGACTTGGTGGTGAAGTCCGACAGGCGCAGGCTCTCGCGCTCCGCAGCCCTGGCCGGCAGCGCGGCGAGGCCCGCCAGGCATGCGAGAAGGATCACCATCAGTGCATGCACCAATCTGCTCATCATGACTGCTCCCAAGGGCTGGCGGCGCTGAGTGTGCCGTACTCAGGCATGCCGGCGTTGTGATGTTTCCCCTGACCGGGCACCGCGAAGGATGGTTCCGAGATGCAGGAAGAATGGACGCCAGACCAGCGAGAACATCATGATCGCCGCCTGGTAGAAGGAAATGGGCCGCGAGCGCCGTTCCTGGAAGAACAGCCAGCGGGCGCTGTCGCCATAGGCGAAGGCGACGGTTTCGTCGGCCGCCAGCTGGGTGTCGCGCTCGAACTGCACGCCCAGGCCGATGGGTGTGCCCGACGAGCGGGTGCGTACTGTGGCTGGCAGCGATACCGTGCGGTTCAGGGCGTGGCAGTAAGCGCGTAGATGGAAGCGGCTGCCAGCGGCGAGGGTATGGCCGGCGGCGGTGTCATCCACTTCCAGGCGTACGCCGGAGGCGGAGAGGTCCAGCAGCCTGCAGGGAATGCCGCTGCCATCCGGGGTGACGATCTCGGCGCTTTCCAGCACCGGCATGCGCGGCGTGGTGCGGCGCTGGCGGCGTTCCAGCAGGGCGCCCAGCGCACCCAGCAGGGTGAAGAAGTTGAAGGTGTTCCAGGTCAGCACCACGCAGGTCATGCCGCGGGTAAGCGGGTATTCGGCCAGCCGGTAGGCGCCGAAGGCGAAGCCGATCAGCGTCAGCACGAACAGCACGTAGAAGGGGCGGGCGAGCGGCGAGATGGCGTCGTCGTCCAGCGTCTCGCCCTTGGGGGTGACGACGAAGGAGGGCTTGCGCGGGTTGATCAGCACCTTGATCACCGCCATCGCCGAGAACAGGCACTGCATCACCTCGTACAGCTCGGATAGCAGCGGCCAGCGGGTACGGCCGAACAGCAGGTCGGCAATGATGTAGGTGGCGATGATGTGGGGCACGGTGTAGGCCAGCATCTGCGCCAGCGACGCGTTGTACACGTCCATGCCGAAGATCAGGTAGGCCAGCGGCGAGACCAGGAAGACGATGCGCGAGAAGGGGAACAGCCAGAACATGATCGCGCTGAGGTAGCCCAGGCGCTGCGGAATGCTGAGGCCGGGGGCCATGAAGGGGCGCTTGAGCAGCAGGATCTGCACCATGCCCTGGGCCCAGCGCATGCGCTGGATGACGAAGGCGGTGAAGGTTTCCGGCGCCAGGCCGGCGACCATGGGCCTGTCTACATAGATGGAGCGGTAGCCGCGGCTGTGCAGCTCGAAGGCGGTTTCCGCATCCTCGGTGATGGTCTCGCCGCACAGCCCGCCGACTTCGTCCACATGCCGGCGGCGCAGCACCGCGGCCGAGCCGCAGAAGAAGGAGGCGCCCCAGAAGTCCAGTCCGCGCTGCACGTTGCGGTAGAACATGTCGTTCTCCGACGGCATGCGGGAGAAGCCCTGCAGCATGTTGCGGTCTATCGGGTCGGGATTGACCATGAAGTGCGGCGTCTGCACGAGGAAGACGTCGTCGTGCAGCACGAACCAGGGCACGGTGCGGTCGAGGAATTCGACGGTGGGCACATGGTCGGCATCCAGCACGACGATGAGTTCGCCGCGGGTGTGGCCCAGCGCGTGGTTGAGGTTGCCGGCCTTGGCGCGCTCGTTGCGCGGGCGGGTGAGGTAATTCACCCCGAGGCGGGTGCACAGCGCCTGCAGGGTCTGCCGCCGGATGAGGGCGGAAGTGGCGAGGGCGGCGTTGGCCTGGCCGACTTTCTGGTCGGTGCCGCCGTCGTCCAGCAGGTAGATGTTCAGTTCGCCCGGGTAACGCATCTGCCGTGCCGCGCGCAGCGTGACCTCGAGCAGCTCGGGGTCTTCGTTGTAGCTCGGGATCATCACATCCACCGACGGCAGCCGGCTGCCGGCCGGCAACTCGGCCAGGCTCAGCAGCGGGCGGGTCAGCGGGCTGACATTGACGAAGCCGCCGAGGAAATGAATGGAGGCGGAGTAAAGCTCCGCGCCATAGAGCATCAGCACCGCGACCAGGCTGAGCGGGCTGCTGCCATGCAGGGTGAACATGCCGCGCCAGACCAGGTAGCGCAGGGTGATGAAGCCGCCGACGATGAGGACGATGAGGCGGAAGGCTTCCGCCGCGCGCTCGCCATCCGCCTCGACGCGCGCATAGGCCATCAGGGCGAGCAGGGGAACGGCTGCAACGAACTGCCCGAATGCATCCATGGGCAGCAAGACCGCAACCGTCAGGAGCAAGAGGCCCGCGATCAAGCTCGCGTAGCCGGGTCTGGTCACGTCAAGCGGTTGCGATGATGGTGGGGTGTGCACAATTGCTGATCAGCATGCCTTTGTCCACCCGCAGGCCCACTTGGTAGAACGCGCGGGCCATGGCGTTGCGCTCCGAGTTGCGGTGGCTGGCGACCGCGCAGGCGGTGAGGCCGGCGCAGGCGCCCAGTGCCAGCATGCCGAGCAGCGTGGTGTAGGCCAGGGAAGGCAGCGCCACTTGGTTGCCGATCAGGAAAGCCAGCATGGCGAGCGCGCTGACGGCCAGGCCGAGGGTGAGGGCACGCACCCGGCGCGCTTCGTGGAGGCTGGCTTCAACCTTGAGGAAGGCGCGCAGCTTGCGGGTCGGCTCGTCCGGCACCTGCCACAGCGGCGCATTGGCGGCGCTGAGTTCGTCGGCTTCCGCTTCCCAGACTTGCTGGTCGTCGCTGAAATGCAGTGCCCAGGGAAGATTGAGCAGGAAAGCGGTCGGTCGGATCATTTCTGGTTGCCTTCGCCGGTGCTGCGCGCTGTGAGGGTTGCGGTGGAGGCAATCTAGGGGAAGCGCCGGGGATGGCCTGTGCGATAAGTCACGAACTATAAAGTAGTGCGCTATTTAATAGATGGCGATAGTGATGGATTTGGATTTTTCTTCTCCGGTGAGGGCGTTGCGGGGTTGTCTGCCGGGGGGTGAAGCAAGGCTGCCGTGTTGTGCCAGGAGGGAAGAGGCGGCCGGGGAAAAGCGCCATAAGTGCCCGGAATTTCTGGTATTCTTCCCGGCTTTCCTCACGAAAGCCGCCTCTTCAGCCCCATCATGCAGTCCGCTCTTTCCCAGGATGTTTCCACCCCGGCGCGTCCGCTGACGCGCGGCGACTACAAGACGCTGTCCCTCTCCGCACTTGGCGGCGCGCTTGAGTTCTACGATTTCATCATCTTCGTCTTCTTCGCCACGGTCGTCGGCAAGCTGTTCTTCCCGCCCGACATGCCGGAATGGCTGCGGCAGCTGCAGACCTTCGGCATCTTCGCCGCCGGCTATCTCGCCCGCCCGCTGGGCGGCATCGTGCTGGCGCACTTCGGCGACATGTTGGGCCGCAAGCGGATGTTCACTCTGAGCATTTTCATGATGGCGGTGCCCACGCTGGTGATGGGCATGCTGCCCACCTACGCCCAGATCGGCATTGCCGCGCCGCTGCTGCTGTTGCTGATGCGGGTGGTGCAGGGCGCGGCGATCGGCGGCGAAGTGCCGGGCGCCTGGGTGTTCGTGGCCGAGCATGTGCCATCCAAGCATGTCGGCTACGCCTGCGGCACGCTCACCAGCGGCCTCACCGCCGGCATCCTGCTGGGCTCGCTGATGGCGACGCTGATCAACACCGTATTCACCGCGGAAGAGGTTGCCGCCTACGCCTGGCGGGTGCCTTTCATCGCCGGCGGCGTGTTCGGCCTGCTCTCGGTCTACCTGCGGCGCTGGCTGGAAGAGACGCCGGTGTTCGCCGAGCTGAAGCAGCGCGAGGCGCTGGCCGAGGAAATCCCGCTGAAGACGGTGGTGCGCGAGCACCGCGGCGCGGTGGTGGTTTCCATGCTGCTCACCTGGGTGCTGTCCGCCGGTATCGTGGTGGTGATCCTGATGACGCCCACGGTGCTGCAGACGGTCTATCACTTCAGCGCCGCCACCGCGCTGCAGGCCAACAGCCTGGCCATCGTGCTGCTGAGCATCGGATGTACCGCCTCCGGCCTAATCGCCGACCGGGTCGGTGCCGGGCGCACCTTCATCGTCGGCAGCCTGATCCTGGCGGTGGTTTCCTGGCTGTTCTACACCCAGCTGCACACCCGCCCGGAGCTGCTCTTTCCGCTCTATGCGGTCACCGGTTTGTGCGTTGGCGTGATTGGTGCAGTGCCATATGTAATGGTGAAGGCTTTCCCGGCCAAGGTGCGCTTCTCCGGCCTGTCCTTCTCCTACAACCTCTCCTATGCCATCTTCGGCGGCCTGACGCCCATGGTGGTGTCACTGATGCTTAAGGCAGATCCGCTCGGGCCGGCGTATTACGTCGTTGCGTTATGTGGCGTGGGTTTCCTGGTAGGTATCTATCTCCTTCGGACGGAGCCTGGCAAGGCCTGACCGGATCTCGGATCCGCCAGAAGAAAGACCGGCTCAGGCCGGTCTTTTTTTGCCCACTTCTGGTGCGTCAATTCATTTGGCATTGTGCGCTGCGGGGTGAAAAACCGCTGCGATGGCCTGTAAGTCCTGTGTAAGATACCTGTTCTTCAATGCCCTCCATCCCGCACCCCGGTGGTGCGGAGTGCAGCCGGAACCGACCGGTCGCGGGCGGGAACCGCCGAGTTCCACTGCCGACTAGAGCACGGTCACACATCGACCATCAGTCATGTTGAGGAGAGGTGAGTATGTCCAACGAACAGCAGGTGCGCATCTACAACCCCTCGGAAGAAGTGGTGAAGAATGCTGCGGTAGCGGGGATGGACGCGTATCGCGCCCTGTGCAAGGAAGCGGCGGACGACTACGAAGGGTTCTGGGCCCGGCGTGCCCGCGAAGCGCTGACCTGGCAGACGCCTTTCACGCAGGTGCTGGACGAGAGCAACGCGCCTTTCTTCAAGTGGTTTGCCGACGGCAAGATCAACGCCTCCTACAACTGCCTGGACCGCAACGTCGAGCGCGGGCTGGGTGACAAGGTCGCCATCATCTTCGAAGGCGACGATGGCCGTGTGACCCGCGTCACCTACAAGGAACTGTTGGGCCGCGTGTGCAAGCTGGCCAACGGCCTGCGCGACCTGGGCGTGAAGAAGGGCGACCGCGTCGTCATCTATCTGCCGATGTCCATCGAAGGCATCGTTGCCATGCAGGCCTGCGCCCGTATCGGCGCCACCCACTCGGTGGTGTTCGGCGGTTTCTCCGCCCAGGCGCTGCGCGACCGCATCAACGACACCCAGGCTTCCATCGTGATCACCGCCGACGGCCAGTTCCGTGGCGGCAAGGGCCTGCCGCTGAAGCCGATCGCCGATGAGGCGCTGTCGCTGGGCGGCTGCGAGTCGGTGAGAAATGTTGTGGTCGTGAAGCGCACCGGCGCCGAAGTCGGCTTCACTGCCGGCCGCGACATCTGGTACACCGACCTGATCGAAGGCAAGGCCGACTCCGCCGAGCCGGAATGGGTGGAGTCCGAGCATCCGCTGTTCCTGCTCTACACCTCCGGTTCCACCGGCAAGCCGAAGGGCGTGCAGCATTCCACCGGCGGCTACCTGCTGCAGGCGGTGCTGTCGATGCAATACACCTTCGACATCAAGCCCTCCGACATCTTCTGGTGCACCGCCGACATCGGCTGGGTCACCGGCCACAGCTACATCGCCTACGGCCCGCTGGCCTGCGGCGCCACCCAGGTGGTGTTCGAAGGCGTGCCGACCTACCCGGACGCCGGCCGCTTCTGGCGCATGATCCAGGACCTGAAGGTCACCATCTTCTACACCGCGCCGACCGCGATCCGCTCGCTGATCAAGGCCGCCGACAACAACCCGTCGCTGCACCCGACCAAGTACGACCTCTCCAGCCTGCGCATCCTGGGCTCGGTCGGCGAGCCGATCAACCCGGCCGCCTGGGAGTGGTACTACGAGAACGTCGGTGGCAGCCGCTGCCCCATCGTCGATACCTTCTGGCAGACCGAAACCGGCGCGCACATGATCACGCCGATGCCGGGCGCGACGCCGCTGGTGCCGGGTTCCTGCACGCTGCCTTTCCCCGGCATCCAGGCCGCGGTGGTGGACGAGACCGGCACCGAAGTGCCGAACGGCCAGGGCGGCATCCTGGTGGTGAAGCGTCCGTGGCCGTCCATGATCCGCACCATCTGGGGCGATCCGGACCGCTTCAAGAAGTCCTACTACCCGGAAGACTTCAAGGGCAAGCTCTACCTGGCGGGCGATGGCGCCATCCGCGACAAGGACACTGGCTACTTCACTATCACCGGCCGTATCGACGATGTGCTGAACGTTTCCGGCCACCGCATGGGCACGATGGAGATCGAGTCCGCGCTGGTTGCCCACGAGAAGGTGGCTGAGGCGGCGGTGGTTGGCCGTCCGGACGATGTCACCGGCGAAGCCATCGTTGCCTTCGTCGTGCTGAAGGGCCAGCGCCCGACTGGCGAGGACGCCAAGGCGATGATCAAGGAGCTGCAGAACTGGGTGGGCAAGGAGATCGGTCCGATCGCCAAGCCGAAGGACATCCGCTTCGGCGAGAACCTGCCCAAGACCCGCTCCGGCAAGATCATGCGTCGCCTGCTGCGCCAGCTGGCCAAGGGCGAGGACATCACCCAGGACACCTCCACGCTGGAGAACCCGGCCATCCTCGAGCAGCTGAAGCAGAGCGCGGGCTAAGCCCGAGCCTGCGGGGCCGGCCGGCGCAAGGCTGGCGGCTCCGGTACCGTCTTACGGAGAAAGTCCGGCCACGCAGCCGGGCCGGGAGGGGGAGCAAAGAAGGCGCACGCCAAGATGCGCTTCTTTTCGGGGTCGTCTCCGGCATTGGCCGGAGGCGACACCACCTATAATCACGGACCGCCATCATCATCGGGGCGAATGATGCGCAAAGGTCTTGCCGGGCAACGCCTGGTCGCCGTGTTCATTGCCGGCGTACTGCTGTTCAACTATCCCTTGCTGTCGCTGTTCGACCGCCCGCTGCGGGTGTTCGGGCTGCCTTTGCTGCACGTCTATCTCTTCCTCTGCTGGGCCGGGCTGATCGCCCTGGTGGCCTGGATCGCCGAACGGGGCGCGCGTTGACGGACTGTCGGCGATGATTCCCGGCGCAGTCATCATCGGCGCCTCCTGCGCCTACCTGCTGGTGCTGTTCGCCATCGCCTACCTGGGCGACCGCAGCGCCGACCGCGGCCGCTCGCTGATCGCCAACCCGTGGACCTACGCGCTGTCGATGGCGGTGTATTGCACCGCCTGGACCTACTTCGGCAGCGTAGGCCGCGCGGCCTCCGGCGGCGTCTGGTTCCTGCCGACCTATCTCGGGCCGACGCTGGGGCTGACGCTGTCCTGGCTGTTGCTGCTGAAGATGATCCGCATCGCGCGGACGCAGCGCATCACCTCCATCGCCGACTTCATCGCCTCGCGCTATGGCAAGAGCCATCTGCTGGGCGGGCTGGTGACCATCATCGCGGTGGTCGGTGTGGTGCCCTACATCGCACTGCAACTGAAGGCCATCTCCAGCGGCTACACCGTACTGCTGGGTTCGCACGACGGCCTGTTCAGTTCGTCCGCCGGCGGCAACTGGCTGGAGGACGGCGCCTTTTACATCGCGCTGGCGCTGGCGGTATTCACCATCCTGTTCGGCACCCGCCACCTGGATGCCACCGAGCGCCACGAGGGCATGGTGGCGGCGATCGCCTTCGAGTCGGTGATCAAGCTGGCGGCCTTCCTTGCTGTTGGCGTGTTCGTCACCTACGGGCTGTACGACGGTTTCGGCGATCTCTACGAAAGGGCTGCGGCGCAGCCGGATCTGGCCGGCCTGCTGGTGTTCGACGGCGGCAGTTCCATTGGCCACGGCGGCTGGTTCGCCCATGTGCTGCTGGCGATGCTGGCGCTGTTCTTCCTGCCACGGCAATTCCAGATCGCGGTGGTGGAGAATGTGAACGAGGCCCACCTGCGCCGCGCCACCTGGCTGTTCCCCGCCTACCTGCTGGCGATCAACCTGTTCGTGATCCCCATCACCCTGGGCGGCCTGCTGCATTTCGGCCGCGGCACGGTAGACCCGGATACCTTCGTGCTCACGCTGCCGCTGGCCCACGGCTATGAAGGGCTGGCGCTTTTCGTGTTCATCGGCGGGCTGTCGGCTGCCACCGGCATGGTCATCGTCGAGACCATCGCGCTGTCCACCATGGTCTGCAACGACCTGGTGATGCCGGTGCTGCTGCGCTGGCGCCACCTCGGCACCGGCGCCCAGCGCGACCTCACCGGCCTGCTGCTGGGCATACGCCGTGGCGCCATCGTTGGCATCCTGATGCTGGGCTATCTCTACTTCCGCCTGGCAGGCGAGGCTTACGCGCTGGTCAGCATCGGCCTCATCAGTTTCGCCGCGGTGGCGCAGTTCGCGCCGGCGATGCTGGGCGGCATGTACTGGCGCGGCGGCACCCGCGAGGGCGCGCTGGCCGGCTTGCTGGCGGGTTTCCTGGTGTGGGGCTACACCTTGCTGCTGCCATCCTTCGCCAAGTCGGGCTGGCTGGACGCCGGCTTTCTCGAACATGGCCTGTGGGGGCTGGGCTGGCTGAAGCCGGAATCCCTGTTCGGCCTTGGCGGGCTGGACAACATCAGCCATGCGCTGCTGTGGAGCCTGCTGGCGAATATCGCCTGCTACGGCGTGGTGTCGCTGCTGCGCGAACCCTCCGCCGCCGAGGCCAGCCAGGCGACGTTGTTCGTGGATGCGCTGCGCCAGGGCGAGGCGCCGCGGGCCAGCTTCTGGCGCGGCGGGGTGGAGGCGCGGGAACTGGTGCCGCTGGTGGCGCGCTTCCTCGGCCGCCACCGCACCGAGCAGGCTTTCCAGGCCTATGCGCAGGCGCGCGGCGTCAGCACGGTGGATGAGCTGGAGGCGGATGCGGAACTGGTGCATTTCGCCGAGACCCTGCTCGCCGGCGCCATCGGCAGCGCGTCGGCGCGGGTGATGGTGTCCACCGTGGTGCAGGAGGCGCCGCTGCGGCTGGAGGAGGTGATGGACATCCTGGACGAGGCGTCCGAGGTGCGCGCCTACTCGCATCGGCTGGAAGAGAAGTCGCGCGCGCTGGAGGCGGCCACCGCCGAGCTGCGCATGGCCAACGAGCGGCTCACCGAGCTGGACCGCCTGAAGGACGACTTCATGTCCTCGGTGACGCATGAACTGCGCACGCCCTTGACGTCGATCAGGGCCTTTTCCGAGATGCTGCACGACGATCCCCGCATCGGCCTGGAAGACCGCCGGCGCTTCCTCGGCATCATCGTGTCCGAAACCGAGCGGCTGACACGGCTGGTCAATCAGGTGCTGGACCTGGCCAAGATCGAATCCGGCCATGCCGAATGGCACAATTCCGCAGTGGATATGCGTCAATTGGTGCTGCAAGCGGTGGAAACGACCGCGCAGCTGTTCCGTGAGCGGCAGGCCGAGGTGGAGCTGGATCTGCCCGACACGGTGCCGTCACTATTGGCGGACCATGATCGCCTGCTGCAGGTGATGCTGAACCTGCTGTCGAACGCAGCCAAATTCCTGACGCCGGGCGAGGGCCGGGTCAGGGTGAGGCTGTGGGTGGAAGAGGGCGGTTTCAGGGTGGATGTGGCGGACAACGGACCGGGCATAGAACCGGAGCTGGAAACAGTGATCTTCCAGAGGTTCCGCCAGGGCGGCAACGAGCGCTCGCGGCCCCAGGGCACTGGGCTGGGCCTGCCGATCAGCCGGCAGATCATCGAGCATTTCGGCGGCCGCCTGTGGATGACATCGGTGCCGGGAGAAGGCGCGACCTTCTCCTTCACGCTGCCGCATACGCCGGCCGCGCGGGCGCCATAGCACGGTTTGCCGGAGGCCGCGGCTGGCGGCGCGCGCGAGGAAGCGTGCGCCAGCGGGCGCGGGGCTTCACATAGAATGCAGGGGGAGGGGGAAGGATGACCAAGAAAATATTGATCGTGGACGACGAGCAAAACATCGTCATCTCGCTCGAGTTCCTGATGAAGCGCGAGGGCTTCGAGGTGCTGGTGGCGAACGATGGCGATGAAGCGGTGCGGCGCATCCGCGCCGAGCAGCCGGACCTGGTACTGCTGGATGTGATGATGCCGAAGAAGAGCGGTTTCGAGGTCTGCCAGGAGATCAAGGCCGACCCCAGGACTCAGGCCACCTGCATCCTGATGCTGACCGCCAAGGGCCGCGATACCGAAGTGGCGAAAGGGCTGGCGCTGGGCGCCGATGCCTACATGACCAAGCCGTTCTCGACCCGCGAACTGGTCGCACGGGTGCGCAGCCTGCTGGGCATGGAGGCGTGAGCCAGGCAATGAGCCCCCGCGCCCGGCTGACGTTGGCCACCGTCGCGGTTCCCGTATTCCTCCTCCTCACCCTGGCCGCCGTCGGCGGCATCCTGTGGGTGGACCTGTCGGCCCAGGAGCGCAGTGAGCTGGCCGAGCTGCTGGCCTCGCGGGTAGGGCTGATGTTCGTCTTCGTGGCCGCTGCCGTCCTGTGCGCCATCGCGGTGGTACGGCAACTGCACCGGATCTATGTAGCGACGCCGGCGCGCCTGGCCGAGGAGGCGCGGGTGCTGCTGAGCACCGGCGCGGCACGGCCGGTCAGTGCCGGAGGCAGCCCGGAAGTGCGGGCGCTGGTGGATACCATCAACGCCCTGGCGGCCCATCGCCGCAGCCTGGAAGACGATGTGGCCGAGCGCATCCGCGCGGCGATGGACTCGGTGGAGGAAGAGAAGAATCGCCTGGCCGCGCTGATGTCCGAGCTCACCCAGAGCGTCATCGTCTGCAATCTGGATGGGCGGGTGCTGCTCTACAACGGCCATGCACGCCAGCAGTTCCGCTCCCTCTCGGACGCGCCCGCCGTGGCTGGCGGCGGCGAGTTGATCGGGCTGGGGCGCTCCATCTACGCGGTGTTCGACCGCGGCCTGGTGGACCATGCGCTGGAAACGGTGCAGCACCGGCTGAGCCGGGGCATACAGGCTGTCACCCACTTCGTCACCACCACCCGCAGCGGCCAGTTGCTGCGGGTGCAGATGGCGCCGGTGCTGTCCGGCGGTGCAGGCGCGGCGGCCGGCGGCGAGGTGAGCGGCTTCATCCTGTTGCTGGACAACATCACCCGCAATTTCGAAACCGAGTCGCGCCGCGACCAGATGCTGCACACGCTGACCGAGGGCAACCGCGCGGCCCTGGCCAATGTGCGCGCCGCTGCCGAGATGCTGGATTACGCCGATCTGCAGGAAGAGTTGCGCGAGCGCTTCCGCAAGGTGATCCGCGACGAAGTCCAGGCCATGAGCCTGCTGCTGGACCGTACCGCCACCGAGTTCGCCGACTCGCTGAAGGCGCGCTGGCCGCTGGAGGAAATGCTGGGCGCCGACCTTGTTGCCGCGGCGCAGCGCCGCATCGAACAGTTGGTGGCGCTGCCGACCAAGCTGGAAGAGGTGGATGAAAGCCTGTGGCTGAAGGTGGACAGCTTCTCCCTGCTGCAGGCGCTCACCTATCTGGCGCATCGCCTGTCGGACGAATTCGAAGTGCGCGAGGTGCGTTTCCGCCTTGTTCCCAGCGGCCGGCTGGTGCATCTGGACATGATCTGGTCCGGCCAGGCGATGAGCACCGAAACCGTGATGAGCTGGGAGCTGGAGGCGATGCAGTTCGCTGGCGAAAGCAGCCCGCTGTCGGTGCGCGACGTGATCGAACGCCATGACGGCGAGCTGTGGATGGAACGCGAGAAGGTGCGCCACCGCGCCTTCTTCCGCATCGCGCTGCCGGCCGCCGTGCCACAGGCGGTGCCGGAGGCGCCGGCCTATCCGGCGGGCGAGGGCCGGCCGGAGTACTACGACTTCGACCTGTTCAACTGGTCCGAACGCTCCCGCGCGCTGGATGACCGGCCGCTGGTCGAGCTGGCCTACACGGTGTTCGATACCGAGACCACCGGCCTCAACCCGTCGCAGGGCGACGAGATCATCCAGATCGGCGCGGCACGCATCGTCAACGGCAAGCTGCTGCGCGGCGAGGTGTTCGAACAGCTGATCGATCCTTGCCGGCCAATGGACCCGGAGTCGGTGAAGGTGCACGGCATCACCGCCGACATGCTCGCCGGCCGGCCCACCATCGAGACCGTGCTGCCGGCCTTCCATGCCTTCGCGGCCGATACGGTGCTGGTTGCCCACAACGCCGCTTTCGACATGCGCTTCCTGCAGCTCAAGGAGGCGGCGACCGGGCTGCGTTTCGATCACCCGGTGCTGGATACCCTGCTGCTGTCGGCGGTGATCCATCCCAACCAGGAATCCCACCGGCTGGAGGCTATCGCCGAACTGCTGGGGGTGGAGGTGATCGGCCGCCACACCGCGGTGGGGGATGCGCTGGTTACCGCCGAGGTGTTCCTCGCGTTGGTGCCGCTGCTGGCGGCGAAGGGCATCGTCACCCTGCGCCAGGCGCGCGAGGCGGCGGAGCAGTCCTACTACGCGCGGGTGCGCTACTGATGCCGCGATCGGGAGCCGGGCCGCGATGAAGGGGCCGACGACTTTCGCCGGCCGGCTGCGGCGCTACTACATCTGGTACACCGTGGCCTTCGTCTTCTTCGTCGGCCTGCTGGCGGTGGCGGAGCAGTTCGGCCTGTCGCAGCGCGCCATCGGCCACGTCTTCCTGTTCGTGACGCTGGCCATCTACGCCAGCATCGGCGTCATGAGCCGCACCAGCGACGTCAGCGAGTACTACGTCGCCGGTCGCCGGGTGCCGGCGGTGTTCAACGGCATGGCGACCGCCGCCGACTGGATGAGCGCCGCCTCCTTCATCGGCCTCGCCGGCACCCTGTACTTCACCGGCTTCGAGGGCCTGGCCTTCGTCACCGGCTGGACCGGCGGTTTCGTGCTGGTGGCGCTGCTGCTGGCGCCCTACCTGCGCAAGTTCGGCCAATACACCATTCCGGATTTCCTCGGCGCCCGCTACGAAGGCAACGTCGCCCGGCTGGTCGGCATAGGTGCCACCATCCTGGCGAGCTTCGTCTACCTGGTGGCGCAGATCTACGGCGTCGGCTTGATCGCCAGCCGCTTCGTCAGCGTGGAGTTCGAGATCGGCCTCTTCGTCGGCCTCGCCGGCATCCTGGTGTGCTCCTTCCTCGGCGGCATGCGGGCGGTCACCTGGACCCAGGTGGCGCAGTACGTGATCCTGATCATCGCCTACCTGGTACCGGTGGGCATCCTCTCCTACAAGCTCACCGGCGTGCCCATTCCGCAGGCCGCCTATGGCACGGTGCTGAGCGAGCTGTCGCAGCGGGAGGAGATGCTGTTCGACGCGCCGGAAGAGGTGGAGGTGCGCGGCATGTACCGCTACCGGGCGGAGGATTACGGCCTCAAGATTTCCACGTTGCCGGAGTCGCTGGACGCGGAGCGGCGTGGCCTGATCGAGCGCCTGCACCAGTTGCGCGCGGATAGTGCCCCGGCGCGCGACATCGCCCTCACCGAACGCGCGCTGCGTGATCTGCCGCGCTCGCCGGAGGAGGCGAGGGTGGCCTGGGAGCGTGCCCGCACCGAGGCGTTGGAACGGGCGAGGCCACCGCCGCGCCATGCCGAGGCGCATCCCGGCGCGACAGAGGCGGAGTCCATCGCCAAGCGCAACAACTTCCTGGCGCTGGTTTTCGTGCTCATGGTCGGCACCGCCGCGCTGCCCCACGTGCTGGCGCGCTACTACACCACGCCGGGCGTGGCGGATGCGCGCCGCTCGGTGTTCTGGTCCATCCTCTTCATCTTCCTGCTCTATGTCACCGCGCCGGCCTATGCGGTGTTCGCCAAGTGGGAGGTGTATACCAACGTGGTCGGCTCCAGCCTGGCGGTGCTGCCGGGCTGGGTGGCGTCCTGGGGCAAGGTCGGGCTGGTACGCATCGACGACATCAACGGCGACGGCATCCTGCAGCTGGCGGAACTGAGCCTGAACACCGACGTGATCCTGCTTGCCACGCCGGAGATCGCCGGCCTGCCCTACGTGTTCTCCGGCCTGGTCGCCGCTGGCGGGCTGGCGGCGGCGCTGTCCACCGCGGACGGCCTGCTGCTGACCATTTCCAACGCGCTGTCGCACGACCTCTACTACAAGGTGATCAACCCGCGCGCCTCCACCCACCGCCGCCTGGTCATCTCCAAGTCGCAGCTGCTGGTGGTGGCGGCGGTGGCCGCCTGGGTGGCCTCGCTGCGGCCGGACAACATCCTGTTCATGGTCGGCTTCGCCTTCTCCATCGGCGCTGCCGCCTTCTTCCCGGCGCTGGTGCTGGGTATCTTCTGGAAACGCGCCAACCGTCCGGGCGCGGTGGCCGGCATGGTAGCGGGGCTGAGCATCACGCTCTACTACGCCGTCCGTACCCATCCCTTTTTCGGTGGCTCCGCGGCCAATGCCTGGTTCGACATCAACGCCATCTCTGCCGGCGTGTTCGGCGTGCCGCTGGGTTTCGCGGTGACTGTGCTGGTGAGCCTGCTGACCAAACCACCACCGCGGGAGATCCAGGATCTGGTGGATTACGTGCGCTATCCGCACCTGCAGGAGCAGGAGGAAGGGGCGGTGAAGAAGGCCTGATCCCACGCTTTCGATTGCCGCAAATCGGGGCTTCCATATCGCCCGACTTGCGGCTACAATGCGCGGCTTCCACGGAGAGGTGGATGAGCGGTTTAAGTCGCACGCCTGGAAAGCGTGTTTAGGGTAATACCCTAACGCGGGTTCGAATCCCGCCCTCTCCGCCAGAATTCATCGAGGCCCGCAAGGGCCTTTGTCATTTTGGCTCCTCCGAATGAATCTGCTGCGGTCTCCCTTGCTGAATCTGTATTCAGCCACAGGAATGGTCTAACGGGCGCCGCGAATTCATCCGTCTCTGCCGACGTGTTGACCTGCACGTTCCGGCCTGTCTCGCCCCGCCTTAATGAAGAGCTTTCCCCGGTCGCCAGTGCATGGTGGCGGGAGCGCCGTTCTGCGTTAGAAGATGCGACAGTAATTGCATACTGGATTGCCCCTTTCGCATCCCCGCGTAAACTGGGCTATACCGCTGTGTGGTGTTGCGAGCTTGCCACTGGTGTAACCGGGCGAGCGCTCGTCTTTTATACTCGGAACGATTGAGCGTCCAGTATCCACATCGGTTTCGGGTATCGGGGCTTGGCTGGGAGTGACCCCAGGCTTCCGCCTTGTGGCGGTGCTGGGCATGAAACGATGGGAGAGAGACATTGAGGAAGAACAACCTGCCGGCCACGACTTCACTGCTGGGGCTTTCCCTGGCTGTTCTGGCACAGCATCCAGCGCAGGCTGCGCCCTGCGGCACCATCGGTACCGCTGTATTCGATACCAGCGGGGTTGCATGTGATGGGCCGGCTTTCGTCGGTACCAGCCTGACCAGCCTGACGATTGCGGTGAGCTCCACCATTTCGGGTGGGGCGATAGGTCTGGAGAATACCTCTTCCATTGTCGGCACCCTGATCAACAATGGGATGATAAACGCAAGTAGCAAGGGCTTTTTCAATGCCGGTGGCGGCAGCATAGGTACGCTGTCCAATGCGGGGCTTATTTCAGCTTCAGCCACACAGTCGGCAGGCATCCACAACCTGGGGACGGTAGACCTGATCAACAACCAGGCTGGTGGAACCATCAGCGGGCAATACGCTGGCATCAACAATAGTGGTTATTCCGGCGAAAGTAGCAGCGGCACGATAGGCACTATTGTTAATGAGGGGTTGATCCATGGATATGCCTCCCTGGGCTATCCCAATAACGGTATTGTCAATGGCACCAGTGGATATATCGGCCTCATACGGAATGAGGCGACCGGGACAATAACCAGTGCTTCGTCGGGTATTTTCAATTACAACGGCGCGACGGTGGGTACCGTCACCAACGTCGGCATGATCCATGGTGGTCTATATGGGATCGGTAACGATGCCACGATAATCAGCGTGGAGAATGCGGGGGGAACGATCAGTGGTGTCCAGGGGGGACTATGGAATTTGGCCGCGGGTCGTATTGATTCAATTACCAACGATGGCTTTATCACCAGTTCCGGTATCGGCGTTTCCAATCTCGGCAGCATAGGCACGCTGACCAATAACGGAACCATCAGCGCCGCAACGGCAATCCAGAATACCGGGGCAGGCACCATAGGCTCCGTGGTCAATTCGGGCTTGATTGCGGGCAATATCAGCAATACCTCCGCCAATGCGCTCACCATCGTCGGGGGAAGCGGCGGCACTATCGGCACCTTGACCGGCGCCAGCGGCGGAATAGGTTCTGCCGACAAGGGAACGATCACCAGCACCACCGCGGATGTCGTCTTCAGTGGCGGTGCATTGTTGCTGAATGACAACATCGTTGCCACCGGCCGTACGATTGCCAATACCGGCGCCGAGTTGCTGCTGAGCAATCAGGTCACGATGACGGGCGTCTATCGTCAGACCACGGGTGCGCTGCAGCTCGACTCCTCGGCCGCCGGGCTGACGGTGACCGGTGCGGCCAATATGACCGGCGGTGAGGTGGAGTTGGGCGGCCTTTCCGCCAGTGCCAATCACCTCCTCAACCAGGGTAGCGTTCTCGCGGTGAGTGGTGGTTCCGGCTCCACCTTTACCGGCCTCAGCTATGCCTCGGATGTGACCGGGCTGGAACTTGCCGGATCGATTACGGGAAACAGCCTCTACCTCACCGGAGGCAACAATTACATTGGCGCCTCGCTGGCCTCGCTGGATAACAGCGGCACGCTGAACGCATTCAATCCGGTATATGTCGCTTCCACTGGCTCCCTGGGCACGCTGACCAATTCCGGCGCTTTGATCGGCACGGGGGCGGGCGTCAGGAACCTGGGCAGCATAGGCACCATCAGCAACAATGGTTCCATCGTCGGCGGCACGATAGGCATCTACAACTACGGTTCGGCCTCCAGCATTTCCGAGTTGAATTCCTCGGGGATGATCCAGGGGCTGCTCGGTATCGTGAATGACGGCACCATCGGGCTGCTTCATAACCAGGGGCTGGTGACCGGCAGCGTCAATGCGATCTTCTCGTCCGGGCAGCTGGGCACGATCAGAAATGCCGGCGTGATTGCCGGCAACATCGTCAATACCTCCACAAATGCGTTGGCGATCACCGGCGGCACCATCTCCGCGCCGGGCACGTTGACAGGTTACGGCGGTGGCATCGGCACCATCAGCAGTACCGCGGCGAATGTGCTGTTAACCGGCGGTGTGCAGTTGCTGAACAGCAACATCGACGTCGGCTCCCACTCGGTTGTGAATAGCGGCGCAGCGCTGATGGTCAATGACGCGATCAGCATTACCGGTAACTACACCCAGAACGGAGGCGGCCTGCTCCTGGGCGTTTCTTCCTCCAGCTACGGCAACCTGCTCGTAAGCGGAACTGCGTCGCTGACAAGTGGGTTCATCAACATGCAGGCAGTGGGCGGCGGGAGCGTGCAGGAAGGCACCTACACCATCGTTTCCGCAGGCAATGGCCTGAGCCTCGGCAGCCTGTCCTACTACGCCAGTGGCTATGTGGTCACCGGCAACCTCGTCACCGTCGGCGGCAATACCCAGCTGGTGCTGACGGTGGGAGACGGGGGAGGGAGCCCGACCACGGACTACACCCGCATCGGCCTGCAGCAGGGCGGCTTCGCCACTGGAATGGGCGTGGCGCTGGACAGGATTGCGGCGATTGCGTCGAGCAGCGGCGTCACCCCGGCCGCCGCGGCCTTCCAGTTCGATGTGCTGGCGCCGCTGGGTACCTTGTCCGAAGGGGAGCAGCAGGTGGGCGTGGCGCAGCTGGCGCCCAATCAACTGACGCCGCAGATGATTTCCACCGCGGTGAAGCCGGTGGCGATGGCGATAGGCCAGCATCAGGAGATGATCGCTGGTGTGATGAACGGCCGCGACCGCAACGCCGTAGCCCAGATGGCGAGCATGATCGGCCAGTCCTCGGGCGATGGCCTGTTCGGCCAGCGGGGTGCGTTCTGGGGCGAGCTGGTGGGCGGTGTGGCCGAGCGCGACAACTCCCATCGGGCGGCCGGCTATCGCGCGAGCAGTGCCGGCTTCGTGATCGGCGCGGACTGGTACGCCAGTTCCAACTTCATGGCCGGCCTCGCCTTCAGCTGGATACGGAACGACCTCGATGGCAGGGGCGTGTCCTCGGGCAGCAAGACGCAGGCCGACACCTATCAGCTCACCGCCTACAACCTGTGGCAGCCGGATTGGGCGGATGGGCGCTTGTCCATCGCCGGGCTGCTCGGTATCGGTATCAACCGCTACGACCAGAGTCGCCGCATCGACTTCCTCGGCGTCAAGGCGAAGGCCGACTACGACGGTGAGCAATACCTTGGCCAGGTCACGGTGGGCTATGACTTCCCGCTGAAGCAGAACCTCACGCTGACACCGCAGTTCAGCCTGATGGCCGCGCGCCTGGAGAACGACGGCTACACCGAGCATGGCGCCGGCGCTGCCAATCTGAAGGTGGATCACCTCGGCACAGACGTGCTGACCCAGGAACTGGGCGTGAAACTGTCGGCCAGCTTCGATACCTCCGCCGGCATGCTTGCACCCGATGTGAAGGTGGCCTGGCTGCACGAGTATCGGGACGGCGCGGTCCGGACCAGCGGCGTGATGGGCGGCGTTGCCTTCACTTCGTCCTCCGCCAGGCTGAGCGCGGACGGCGTCACCGTGGGGCTAGGCGCGACGCTGGACAAGAAGAACGGCGTCAAGCTGCGCCTGGAATACAACGGCGATTTCCGCCATTCCTACCAGGCCCACACCGGCGTGCTGCGCGCCAGCTGGGATTTCTGAGCGGGGTTCAGCCAGGGCCGTATCGCTTGCGGGAGGCGGGTCATGCCGGCCTCCCGCAAGCGGGAATGCTGCGGCCGACATGTCTTGCCATCGCAGCAGTTCCTATCGCATCGACGAGGCACGCCAGAGCCTGAACTCAGGCGGAAGCGGCTCCGATGCCCGTCCGCTCGCTTATAGTCACACGCTCCGATTCCCGCCCAGCCCAGCCATGAACTCACCTCAGCACCCCCAGCAGATAACCGTGGAGCAGGCGCTGGGGCAGGCCCAGGCGCACTGGAACGCCGGCCATGCCGACCAGGCGGAGCGGCTCTGCCAGCATGTGCTGGCCATGTGGCCGGGGCAGTCCGATGCCTTGCATCTGATGGGCCTGATGGCGCATGCCTACGGCAACCTCGACCTCGCCATCGACCATTTGCGCAAGGCCTGCCTCGCACCGCGGGTACCCGCCGCCTTCCTCAGCAACTTGGGCGAGATGTGCAGGCAGAAGGGGCTGCTGGAAGAGGGCGAGCGGGCGGCGCGCCGGGCGGTGACGCTGGAAAGCACGCTGGTGGCGGGCTGGAACAATCTCGGCATCATCCTGCAGGAGGCCGGCAAGCTGGAGGAAAGCCTGCATTGCCTGGAGCGCGTGGCCGCCTTGCAGCCGGGTTCGCCCGAAGCCCAAAACAACCTCGGCAACACCCTCAAGCGCATGGGCAGGCTGGCCGATGCCCGCCGCCGCTACGAGGCGGCGCTGGCCCTGGCGCCGGCCTATGCCGAAGCCTTCAGCAACCGGGCCAACCTGTTGACCGAGCTGGGGCTGCTGGAGGAAGCACTGGCCGATGCCCGCCGTGCCATAGACATCAATCCCCGGCTGGCCGATGCCTACATCAATGCGGCGGCGGCGGAGCTGGCCGCGGGCCGCTACGAGCAGGCGCTGCGCTGGGCGGAAGCCTTGGTGAATTTCGCGCCGCTGCATGTGGGGGCCATGGTCGTCAAGGCGAAGGCCCTGAGCCATGTAGACCGGCTGGACGAGGCGTTGGCGGAAGTCCGCCGCGCGGTCGCCAGCATGCCGGAGAACGGCGAAGCCCAGAACGCGCTGGGTGAAGTGCTGCAGGCCCGCGGCAACGCCGCAGAGGCATTGGTGGCTTTCGAGCGGGCGGCGGCGGCCCTGGGCTTCGCGCCGGAAAAGGCGCTGCTCAACCGCGCCAGCCTGCTGATGGAACTGGGCGAGCGGGGCAAGGCGGAACAGGCTTTCGACGAACTGCTGACGCGTTTTCCTCGTGCAGCGGGCGCCTGGTTCAATTTCTCCGATCTGCATCGCTTCAGCACACCGCACGATCCCGCGCTCGCCGCGATGGAAGCATTGCTGGCGCCGGGCGGCGTGCAGGTGCTCAGCGACCGCATCGCCCTCGGTTTCGCCCTGGCCAAGGCCTGGATGGATCTCGGCGAACCGGAGCGGGCCTTCGCCTACCTGGACGAGGCCAACCGCAGCAAGCGCGCGACCTTCTCCTATGACCGCGCCGCCACCGACCAATGGATGGCATCCATCGCGACGGCCTTTTCCGCCGAGGCGATGGCGCGGCCGCAGGCTGAAGTCGCCGGCAGCGAAGCCGCCTTGTTCGTGCTCGGCATGCCGAGGTCGGGCACCTCTCTAGTGGAGCAGATCCTGGCGTCGCATCCGCAGGTGTTCGGCGCCGGGGAACTGGCGGACATCCATCACCTGACGCAGTGCGGGCTGTCCTATCCCGCCGGCGCGTCCCAGCTGTCGCTGGAAACGGAGGCCGCGCTGGGCCGGCGCTACCTGGAAAGCCTGCGCACGAGGGCGGGCAGCCATGCGTACATGGTGGACAAGATGCCCTCCAACTTCTTCCACGCAGGCTTCATCAACCGCATCCTTCCCGCGGCCCGCATCATCCATGTGCGGCGCAATCCGGTGGATACCTGCCTGTCCTGCTACACCAAGCTCTTCACCCGCGAGCAACTGTTCGCCTACGACCAGACCGAACTCGGCCTGTTCTACCGGGCCTATGAGCGCCTGATGGCGCACTGGCGGGCGGTGCTGCCGGCCGACCGCTTCCTCGAGATCGAGTACGAGGAACTGGTGGCCGACCTGGAAGGCGGCGTCCGCCGCCTGCTGGCATTCTGCGGGCTGGCTTGGAGCCCGGCCTGCCTGGATTTCCACCAGACCCGCCGGCTGGTCAAGACCGCCAGCGTCAACCAGGTCCGCCAACCGCTGTTCAGCAGCAGCGTCGGCCGGTGGAAGCCCTATGCCCGGCAGCTCGCGCCCTTGCTGGCTGCGTTGGGGGTGGAAAGCGACCCGGCGGCGGCAAGCCGCATCGGCTGAAGGTTCCAGCAACAGATGAACGCGCCCCCTATCAATCTGGCGGCCGTCGAGCCGCAACTGTGCGCCTTGCTGGCCGCCGGCCGTGGCGCCGAGGTCGAGGCCTGGATCAAGCCGCATCTGGCCAGCGGCTCGGGGCCGGTTTCGCTGTGGGTGCTGCTCGCCCACGCCCTGCGGGTGCAGGGCAAAGTGGCGGAATCCCTGCCGATACAGCAGATGGTGGTGGACCAGATGCCCGGCAATCTGGCGGCCCGCTTCGATCTGGCCGAAACCCGGCTGCTGCTGGGCGAGTTCGAGCGCGGCTGGCGGGAGTACGCCTTCCGCTACAGCCTGCCGCATACCAGCCGCATCGAGCGCAAGGTGCAGAAACCGCGCTGGGATGGCAGGCCCATTCCCGGCAAAACGCTGCTGATCCACGACGAGCAGGGCTACGGCGACACCTTCCAGTTCATGCGGCTGGTGTCCTGGGCCAAGGCGCGCAGCCAGGCGCGCATCGTCTTCGACATCAACCGCGACGCCGCCGGTCTGGCCAGCCGCATGCAGGGGCATGATGCCCTCACCCTGCGCGGCGACCTGCCGCCGGCCTTCGATTTCCACTGCGAGCTGATGAGCTTGCCGATGATCATGGGCCTGAAGCTGGCCGATCTGCCCGGCGAGCCCATGCCCTATCTCGAAGCGCTGCCCGAGCGGCGCACACTGTGGCGGGAACGCCTCGCGCCCCATCCGGGGCTGAAGGTCGCCTTCCTGTGGGCCGGCCGTCCCTCGCATCCCAACGACGCCAACCGGTCGATGACGCTGGAGATGCTCAAGCCCCTGGCGCAGCCCGGCATCAGCCTGTTCTCGATCCAGAAAGGCCCCGCTGAAGCCCAGGCCCTGACGCCACCGCCCGGCATGCCGGTGGTGAGCCTCAGTGCCGACATCCGCGACTTCGAAGACACCGCCGCCATCCTGTGCGAGGTGGACCTGCTGATCTCCATCGACAGCTCCCCGGTACACCTCGCCGGCGCTCTCGGCCGTCCCGCCTGGGTGATGCTCCCTTTCCTGCCCGACTGGCGCTGGCTGCTCGAACGCGAGGACACGCCCTGGTATCCCTCCATGCGGCTTTTCCGGCAGCAGGAATGGGGCGGATGGGGCGAGGTGGTGGCGCGGGTGGCGTGGGCCTTGGGTGAGGTCAGGTCAGGAGGCTAGGAAGGCTGCTTGATCGAAGCGTCGTGTCGGACAAGGGGAGCAGGGCTGCGTGGCCGGATAGACGGCCACCAGCGGCAGGGCTCACGCTCCGTTCCATCGAAAATGCTGCCTATGTGCTTTGGCACTCCTACCAGCGGTAGCTTGCTGTTGCGACCACCTTGCGGAGATCGCCGTAATAGCAGTTCCCTGAGGTGTCGCATGTGGCGATGTAGTTCTCGTTGCCGAGGTTGCGCACGTTGAGTGCGAGCGACCAGGGACCCGTGTCGTAGCCGATCATGGCGTCGACCAGTGTGTAGCTGTCGATCTCAACAGGCGCAGTGTTGCCGTCCCCTTGGTTGGCGCCGTGGTAGCGGGCGCCCAGGCCGAACTTCAGACCCCAGGGGAAACGGTAGTCGCCCCAGAGCGAAAATTGGTGCCTGGGATTGGCAAACAGTGGTTTGCCGATCTCATTCGGATTATTGCTCTTCGTGATTCTGGATTGCGGCGTCCAGGTATAGGCGGCCACGAGATTGAGCCGCGAGGTAGGGGCCAGCTTTGCTTCCAGCTCCATGCCCCGGACGAGGACTTCGCCAACCTGCCTCGGGGTAGAGGAGGCGTTGTAGGTGACGTAGTTCTGTCGCTTCAGATCGAATACCGCGAGGCTGTAGCTGTCCTTGCTTCCCAGTGGCTGGTAGCGGGTGCCGATTTCGTACTGGCGGCCGGTTTCGGGATCGAAGGGCTGGCCGGTAGCGGGGTTGAGTGTGGTGATCGGAGAGAAGGACTCGGCGTAGCTTAGGTAAGGGGAGAGACCGCTGGCATGAAGGTAGACCAATCCGGCGCGGCCCGTGAAGTGCTGGTCGGATTGCCGGGTTTTGCTGCCATTGAGATTGTTGTCGGTTTCGATACGGGCGCGGTCGTAGCGGCCACCGAGGGTGGCAACCCAGCGCTCGTTGAACTTGAGCTGGTCTTGCAGGTAGAGCCCGGTTTGCACCAGTTGGGTACGAGCGTCCAGGTAGGGGGCAGGAACGGTGATGGCCTGACCATAGACTGGGGCCAGCAGGTCCAGTGTAGGGGCACTTCCCCAGAAGGTGCGCTGATCGTAGCGGGTGCGTTGGTAGTCCAGGCCCATCAGCACGGTGTGTTCCCACTTGCTGCCTTTCCAATTGGCCTGCAGTTGGTTGTCTACCGTAAGCGCGAGGGCGTTCTCTTTGCTGCCAAAAACCGAGCGGTTTACGTAGCGATAGTTGTCAGGATTGTCCGCATTGCTGTTGTCTACCGTCATAAAACCACCGGTCATGATCTGGCGGTAGTCGGTATCCATGCGGATGTATCTCAGGTTCTGCTTTGCACGCCAGGTGTCGTTGAAGCGGTGTTCCAGGGCGTATCCCATCGCCCATTGATCCTGGTTCATACGGTGAAAATCGGGGTCGCCCAGCACGGCAGTGGAGGAGATGTGGCCTGCCGGTGTTGTTATCAGACTGCCGGCTAGCGGCCACCAGCGGGTATAGACGCCGCCACGATCGCGCAGGTAGTGCGTAAGGAAAGTAAGGCTGGTATCGCTGGAGGGGTGCCAACTGAAAGATGGCGCGATGAACTGGCGGTCGTCATCCATACCTCCCACCGGTAACTCGGCTTCCCTGAGGACTGCGACGAGGCGATAGCGCAGCTTGCCGTCCGTATCCAGCGGGCCGGACAGATCGGTTGCCAGCTGGTGATGCTCATCACTGCCCGTCTGCAATTGCACTTCATGCTGCGGCGTGTTGGTCGGGCGCTTGCTGACAACGTTGATCATGCCGCCAGGGCCGTTCTGGCCATATAGCACCGAGGATGGGCCTTTCAGCACTTCCACCCGTTCGGTGGCATAGGTCTCGGTGCGCCAGATGCCCCAGGTGTTGTTGTTGCGCAGTTGCAGTCCGTCCAGATAGTAGCCGGGCGTGTAAGCATCGAAGCCACGCAGGCGCATGCCGAAGATTTCGGAGCGGGAGTCGGTGGTCGGCAGCGTGACGCCGGCGGTGTAGGCCAGGGTGTCACTGAGGCGGATCGCACCGGTTGCGCGGATCAGGTCGGCCGTTACCACTGAGATGGACTGTGGTGTTTCGTTGATAGGCGTATCTGTTTTTGTTGCGGTGGCGCTCCGGGTGGCGAGGTAGCCATCCACCGGGCCCCAGGCATTCTCGCCGTCGATCCGGGCATTCACATTCACCGGCGCAAGCTGGGTGTCGCCGCTGCTGGGTGCGCGGCGGAGCAGGTAGCCGCTGCCACTTTGCGGCAGGGCTTCCAGGCCGGTCTGGCGCAGCAGCTCGCGCAGTGCGGCGTCGGTGGTGTAGAGGCCACGCAGGCCGGGGCTTTGGTGGCTGGCGGTGAGTTCGGTGGAGAAGGACAGCAGCAGGCCGCTCTCTACGCCGAAACGCTTCAGGGTTTCGGTGAGGCTGCCGGGGGGAATGTCGTACTGGCGGCTTTCTGCAGCCTGCGCATGGGCGCTGGTTGCGGGAAGGAGCGTGGTGCCGGCGGCGGCGCTCCACAGCAGGCACTGCAGTGCGTGGGCCAGCGCGTGGTGGCGCCAGCGGCGGAGCAGGGCGTGTCGGGTGTGCGGCGGCAGCGTGGTATTGCGCATGGCATTCCTCATCGGTCAAGGCAGGGAAACGAAGCTCTCGTTATCCCTGCCCCGCGAAAACCGAATCGGGATCAGGCCGGCGTGAAAAAAATCAGGCTGGCAGGATTTCGTAGGCGGTGCCGCCCCACCAGCGCTGAAGGCGCTGCACTTTCACCGGCAGGGCGGTGCTCAGCAGATTGAGCACGCGCTCCGGCTCGGCCAGCGGATAGGTGCCGCTGACCTTGAGTTTTGCCAGCGCGGGATCGCAATGCAGGCGCAGGCCGCTCTGGCGGGCGAACTCGGCGGTGAAGACGGGCAGCGGCATGTCTTCGGCGACCAGGATGCCGCGAGTCCAGGCGCTGTCTGCCTCGTTTGCCGGAGTGGTGGTGCCGACGGCGTTCGCATCGAAACTGGCCTGCTGGCCGGCGGTGAGTATTCGTCGGGCGCCTTCGTCTGCCAGGCGGGGGTGGATGGCGACCGCGCCGGCATAGACGGCAACATGGCTGCCGCTTTCCGCATCGGTGCGCACGCTGTAGCGGGTGCCCAGCGCCTGGGCACGGCCATGGGGGGTGTCCACGAAGAAGGGCCGGCCGGCGGGGTCGGCAGCGGTGGCGATATGGATCTCGCCCGCATGCAGCACCAGGCGCCGGGCCTGGGCGTCGAAATGCACGTCCAGCGCGGTATCCACGTTGAGGGTGATCTGGCTGCCATCGTCCAGCGTGAGTTGGCGGTGTTCGCCGCGACAGGTGCGCTGGCTGGCGAGCAGGCCGGGCAGGCGAGGGTGGTCCAGGGCGATCCAGCCGGCGCTGCCTGCACCCAGCAGCACGGCCATGGTTTTCAGCGCGCGGCGGCGCGGCTTCTTCGGCGTCAGCGCCGCCTGGGCAAGGTTGCCCGGCATACCGCGCAGGCTGGCGCCGAAAGCTTCGATGCGCGCCCAGGCTTGGCTGTGCGCGGGTGAAGCGTCGTGCCAATGCTGCCAGCGGGCGCGCAGCTCCGGGTTGTCGCCATCGGCCTGCAGTTCGAGCAGCCACAGGGCCGCCTGGTGGCGAACGTCGGCCGCTGCTTCTGGCGCGCGGTGCTCAGGGCGTGGCATCGGCGAAGCAGCAGGCGACCAGCGCCTTGGCGACGTAACGTTTCACCGTGGGTACCGAAACGCCCAGCTGCTTGGCGATTTCCGCCTGCGGCAGGCCCTCGAGCTGGGAGAGCAGGAAGGCGCGGCGAACCAGCGGGCCGAGCGCGTCGAGCTGGCGGTCGATTTCCATCAGTGTTTCCACCATCACCGCCCGTGTCTCCGGCGAGGGCATTTCGCTCTCGGGCAGGTGGGCCAGGGTTTCCAGCCAAGCTTGTTCTATCTTCTGCCGGCGGAAGTAGTTGGACACCAGCCCTTGCGCGACAGTGGTGAGGAAGGCGCGCGGCTCCTGGAGGGTGACCGGCTCTTCGCGGCTCAGCAGGCGCAGGAAGGTGTCGTGGGCGAGGTCGGCGGCGCGGTGGGTGCAGCCCAGTTTCTTGCGCAGCCAGCCATGCAGCCAACCGTGGTGGGCCACATACAGCTCGGCGATGGGTTCGGTGGGTGGGGCAGCGGTGCTCACGCAGGCTCTCCGGCTTGTCCAGGGCGCTGGCTGTGCCGCCGTGTGGGAGGTGGCGTGGCTGGCTGGTTTAATCAGGAATGGTTCTTATTCTCTTGCCTGTTTGCGGCTGGCGTCAATCACCATGTCGTATGCGCCTGGGGAGGGGGCCGCTTGTGCCCGGCGGACAAGCCGGCGGAGTTTTGAAGGGCTTGGCATTGGAGGCAGTGGCGCATATCTTGCTCGCCTTCAGGAATTCAACATTCCGACTTCATCCATGTGCGCTGATTTCCTCCGTGGCCTGCCCGAGCCGCCGCCTGCCGATCCCGGCCTCAACCTGATGCGGCTGGCGGCGCTGACTGCGGGCGATGGCGCGGGTATGGACTGTGAAACCCTGGGCCTGATGCGCAAGGCGGTGGCCGATGGCGCACTGCTGACCGCCGGCGATGCCGCGCTATGGGAGGAGTTCGAGCGCGGGCTGCTGGCGGTGGCGCCCTCGCGCATGCTGCGGGTGCTGCGCGATTGCGGTGCATTGGCGGTGTTCCTGCCCGAAGTGGATGCCTTGTTCGGTGTGCCACAAAGCGCGGACGATCCGGCGGAGGTGGACATCGGCGAACACCTGCTGCGGGTGGTGGACGAGGCGGCGCGCAGCGGGGCGCCGGCGGCGCTGCGTTTCGCGGCGCTGGTGTTCAACGTCGGCAAGTCGGATTCGCCGCGGGAGCATCTGCCGGCCCATTACCGCCACATGGAGCGCGGCCGGCCGCGCATTGACGCCATCTGCGAGCGCACCCGGCGGCCTGCCGAGTATCGCGATCTGGCGCTGCTGGCGCTGGCGGAATGCGAGCGGGTGCACAGGGCGGCCGAAATGCGCGCCGGCTCCATCGCCGCCATGCTGGAGCGGGTGGATGCCTTCGAGCGCGAAGAGCGTTTCGAACGCCTGCTGCACCTGTGCGAATGTGATTTCCGCGCCTTCCCCGGCCGCGCCAGCTGGCGCTATCCGAAAGCGCCGATGCTGCGGCTGGCGCTGCGGGCCTGTCGCGAGGTGGATGCGGCGGCGGCTTTCTCCGATGACGACGATCCGGAGGAGGGCGCGGCGGCGTTGCAGCAGGCGCGGGCGATGGCGGTTGCCGCCGCGCTGCGCTCCGAGCGCTGGGCGCCGCCGGCCGAGGACGGCGTCTGATCCAGCGCATGTCCCGCCGTTGCGCCTGCCTGTACCATGCCGGCCGCCGCGTGTTGCGGCCGCGCTTTTTTCCCTTTCTCCCTTCACTCTCACTGGAGCAGTCATGAGCGATTTCCAGCCGGGCATCCTGGCCCCGGTGCCCTCGACGGCGAGGCATCTGTTCTTCCGCATCGCCCAGGCGGATGCACTGGGCGCGGCGCTGCAGGCGCTGCGCGATCTGCGGATCGACGATGGCGTGGTGGTGGGCCTGGGCCTGCCGCTGGTGCAGGCGCTGGGCAAGGAAGTGGCAGGCCTGCGCACCTTCCCGGAAGGCCGCGCCGGCGAGGTGGCGGTGCCTTCCACGCCGTGGGATCTGTGGGTGTGGCTGCGCGGCGACGACCGTGGCGAGCTGTTCGAGCGCGCCCGTGGCATCGAGCAGGCACTGGCGCCGGCGCTGCAACTCGAACGCGGCACCGACGCCTTCCGCTTCAAGGAAGGCCGCGACCTGACCGGCTACGAAGACGGCACCGAGAACCCGGAAGGCGAGGCGGCGCTGGCCGCGGCCTTCGATGCCGGCGGCGCCAGCTTCGCCGCCATCCAGCACTGGCGGCACGATTTCGCCCGCTTCGACGCCATGAGCGGCGAGGACCAGGACAACGCCATCGGCCGCCGCCGCGCGGACAACGAGGAACTGGAAGACGCGCCCGAGTCCGCCCACGTCAAGCGCACCGCGCAGGAGGATTTCGATCCGGAAGCCTTCGTGCTGCGCCGCTCCATGCCCTGGGCGGAAGGCCGCAACGCCGGCCTGCTGTTCCTCGCCTTCGGCAAGTCCTTCGACGCCTTCGAGGCCCAGTTGCACCGCATGAGCGGTGCCGAGGATGGCGTGGTGGATGCGCTCTACCGTTTCACCCGGCCGCTCACCGGCGGCTACTTCTGGTGCCCGCCGCTGGCGGAAGGCCGGCTGGATCTGTCCGCCATCGGCTGTTGATCCGGGCGCTCCGGGCCCGTGGGCGCCGGAGCCTGTTCAGGCCCAGGTGGCCGCGTATATGCGCGGGTGCCACTTGAACCCGCCCGGCGGCACCAGATCCGCAGCCATGAAAAAGCGCCGACGGCCACCAGGGCCGCCGGCGCTTTTTCCTTTCCGCCGTTCAGAGGCGGAAGCGGCGCACCGTCTCCCGTAGTTGCTGGGACAGCCCGGCCAGCTCGCGGGTGGCGTCATCCACCTCCTGGGTGGATTCGCGGTTGCGGCCGCTCATGGCCGCGATCTCCTCGATGCCGCGGGCGATCTCGGTGCTGGTGGTGGCCTGCTCGTCCAGCGCTGAGGAAACGTCGCTCACCGTCGCCACCACCTGCTGCGAGGAGTCGTTGATGCGGGCGATGGCCTCGCCGGCCTCGCCGGCCAGGGCGACGCTGCGCTGCACGCCGCGCACCTGCTCGTCCATCGCGCGCACCGCGGAATCGGTGCCGCTGGTGATCAGGCCGACGATGCGGGCGATGTCCTCGGTGGAGGCGGCGGTGCGCTCGGCCAGCTTGCGCACTTCGTCCGCCACCACGGCGAAGCCGCGGCCCTGTTCGCCGGCGCGGGCGGCCTCGATGGCGGCATTGAGTGCCAGCAGATTGGTCTGGTCCGCCACCTCCTTGATCACGGTGACCACGGTGGCGATCTCCTTGGACTGCTGGCCCAGGTTGCGGATGGCCTCGGCGGACTGATCCACCGAGTGGGCCACGCGCTGGATGTCGCCCACCACCCGGCGGATCACCTCGGCGCCGTTCTGGGCGGTGCCGCCGGACTCGGTGGCGATCTTGCGCGCATCTGCGGTGAAGGCGGAGACGTGGGTGATGGAGGTGGTCATCTGCTCGATGGCGGCGGCGATGGATTCCGCCGCGCCGGACTGTTGCGCGCTGGCGGCGGAGATGGCGCCGGTGTTGCCGGCCAGGTTCTCGCTGGCGGAGGCGATGCGCTCGGCGTTGTCCTGGATCAGCTGCACCATGTTGCGCAGCTCCTGCTGCATGCTGCGCAGCGCCATCGCCAGGCTGCCGATCTCGTCGTCGCGGTGGATGCGGATCTCGGTGGCGAGGTTGCCGCCGGCGATGTCGCTGGCGAAGCGGCGGGCATCTTCCAGCGGCCGCATCAGGAAGTTGCGGGCGAAGATGAAGCCGCCGATGCCGGAGATGGCGGCCGCCAGCACGATCATCGCCAGCATGACGATCACCGCCTGCTGGAAGGCGGCCTGCTCAAGCTCGTATTCATGGCGGGCGCTTTCCAGCTGGGCTTCAATCAGCTCGCGGATCACTTCGGAGATCGGGTCCATGGTGGGGTAGAGCACCCGCTCCGCCACCGCGTGGATCTCGCTCAGGGCGCCGAGCTTGAGCTTCTCGATCATCTCGGTGACCAGCTTGTCGCCGGTGGCCATCAGCGGTTCGGCGGTCTTCACCAGTTCCTGCTCGCGCGGGGAAAGCTGGCCGGCGCGGAAGGCCTGCCATTTTTCGCCGATGAGCTTGTGCGCCTTCTCCATCGCGGCGGCGCCGTCTTCCGGCGTCAGCGTGCCGTCGCGCACCTTCTGGGTGGCGTTCACGATGGCTACCGCGTATTCGTCGGAGATGACCTTGAGGTCGCGCAGCGGAATCACCCGCTGGTTATAGACGCCATCCAGCCCGTTGAGCGTGGAGTACATGCCCTTGATGCCGAGCAGGCCGAGAACCAGGGCAAGGCCGATCTGCAGCAGGATGGCGAGGTAGAGCAGGGTACGGACGGCCAGGCTCTTGCCCGGCGCGCTCGAGGTGGGGCGCGTCATAGTCTCCTCCGGCCGCCTTGGTGGCGGCATCTGTGTCGTTTATGGTGCTGCGCCGAGGGCGTGCCGAGCCGCCCGCCGGTGTGCAGGAGCAGGGCCCTGCGTGGCGGAAAGATACCCCCTTAGCGGTAAGGCCGGGCTATTCCTTTAGCGTTTTATGAGGACTTCGACACAGTCCGGCGAGGAGCGGGGCCGGGGGCGGCGGGGATGCCCGCCGGGGTGGCGCCGGCCACCAGGCCGCTGGCGGTTTCGGCGATGAGTTCCAGCATGGCCTGCTGGGTCAGCGTCGCCGGCCGGCGCGAGCTGATGGCCAGCATCAGCTTGCTGCGCACCGAGGGCGAGACGATGGGATGGACGTCGAAGGCATCCGCCTTGCCGGAGGCGGTGACGGCGTTCATGGTCAGCACCGCGCTGCCGGCACCGTCCGCCACCAGATCGAGGATGGCGGCCACGCTGTCTATCTCCAGCGCGATGCGCGGCCGGCAGCCGATGTTGGCCAGCTCGGATTCGATCAGCATGCGCATCGCATGCGGCCGGCTGGGGATGACCAGCTCGCGGCTGGCGATCTCCTTCAGGATCACCGGCTGCGGGCCGGTGTCGCTCTTGCGCTCGATGAGGAAGAGCTCTTCTTCCAGCAGCGGGATCAGGTCCACATCCGGCGAGGCCACCGCGTTGTACAGCACCGCGATGTCCAGCCGGCCGCTCACCAGGGATTCCTGCATGGTGGTGGACAGCCCCTCGGTGATGGACAGCGAGGCCTCCGGCAGGCGGGCGCGGAACTCCCGCGTCAGCGGCACGGTGAGCACTTTCGACAGGCTGGGCGGCAGGCCGAGGGCGACGCGGCCGCTCAGCGTGCCGCGCACCCGCGCCAGCTCCTCCTTGGCGCGTTCTATCTGGTGCAGCACGCCGCGGCCATGTTCCAGCAGCAGCTTGCCGGCCTCGGTGGTGGTCACGCCGCGGCCGTTGCGGATCAGCAGGCTCTGGCGCAGCTCCACCTCCAGCAGCCGCACCTGCCGGCTCAGCGCCGGCTGGGCGATGTCCAGGGCGATGGAGGCGCGGGTGAAGCTGCCAAGCTCGGCTACCCGGACGAAGTATTCCAGCTGCTTCAGATCCATGCTGCGCACTGCCAAGGAAAGAATAACTGCGTCGATGATATCGCAAAAGGGAATAGCTGATAGAGCGGCCCGCCCCTGTCGAACCGGGTTGCCGGCTCCCATAATCGTTCCATGCAAACCCCTATCCCGACCTTGTTCATGCGTGGCGGCACTTCGCGCGGACCCTTCTTCAAGGAGTCCGACCTGCCCGCCGATATCGCCACCCGCGACCGTGTGCTGCTGGCGGTGATGGGTTCGCCCGACCGCCGCCAGATCGACGGCCTGGGCGGCGCCCACCCCCTCACCAGCAAGGTCGGCATCGTCCGCCGCAGCGAAGTGCCGGGCGTGGATCTGGATTTCCTCTTCGCCCAGCTGCAGCCGGAGAAGGACACGGTGGATACCACCCCCAACTGCGGCAACATGCTGGCGGCGGTGGTGCCCTTCGCGCTGGAGACCGGCCTGGTCCAGCCGCAGGGCGACAGTTCCACCTTCCGCGTGCTCACGCTGAACACCGACATGCAGTGCGACATCACCGTGCGCAACCCCGGCGGCGTGGTGGAGTACGAGGGCGACGCGCGCATCGACGGCGTGCCCGGTTCGTCGGCGCCCATCACCATCAACTTCCTGGATACCGCCGGCTCGGTGTGTTCCGGCCTGCTGCCCACCGGCAAGGTGCGCGACGTGATCGACGGCGTCGAAGTCACCTGCATCGACAACGGCATGCCGCTGGTGATCTTCCGCGCCGCAGACGTCGACCGTACCGGCTACGAGACGGTGGCCGAGCTGAACGCCGACACCGAGCTGAAGGCCCGCATCGAGCGCCTGCGCCTGGCCTGTGGCCACGCCATGGGGCTGGGTGACGTCAGCGCCAAGAACTACCCGAAGATGACGCTGATCGCCGCGCCGCGCGACGGTGGCAGCCTCACCACCCGCAGCTTCATCCCGCACGTCTGCCACGACGCCATCGGCGTGCTCGCCGCGGTCACCGTAGCCACCGCCTGCGTGCTGGAAGGCTCGGTTACCGAAGGGATCGCGGTAGTGCCGGAAGGCGCCGCCAAGAAGGTTTCGGTGGAGCATCCCACCGGCGAGTTCTCGGTCGAGCTGGAACTCGATCCGGCGAACCCGCAGAACGTCACCCGCGCCGCCCTGCTGCGCACCGCGCGCCTGTTGATGCGCGGCGAGGTGATGGTGCCGGCCTCGGTCTGGAAACCGTAGCCGGCATTCCGCGTTTCGAATAAATCCACCCAAACGGCGAGCCGGCGCCTGCCCCCAAGTGGGGCGGGAGCGTCCGGAAACGACCCCTTATCAAACGCCAAAGAGCGTCCCTTCCACTCGCTCATCGGAGACACGCAATGAGCAAGCAGCAGCCTGTGGATGTGCAGGCGTTTATTAACGGGCAGCCTTTTTCCCGGTTCCAGTGGGCCATCTTCGGCCTGTGTTTCTTCATCGTGCTGCTGGACGGCTTCGATACCGCCGCCATCGGCTACATCGCGCCGTCGCTGATCCAGGAATGGGGTGTCAGCAAACCCGAGCTGGCGCCGGTACTCAGCGCCGCGCTGTTCGGCCTCGCCGCCGGCGCGCTTTCCGCCGGCCCGCTGGCCGACCGCCTCGGCCGCAAGCGTGTGCTGGTCGGTTCCGTGCTGGTGTTCGGCCTGGCCTGCCTGGCCTCGTCCTTCGCCACCGATCTGAAGATGCTCACCGAACTGCGTTTCGTCACCGGCCTCGGCCTGGGCGCGGCCATGCCGAACGCGGTCACGCTGATGAGCGAATACTGCCCGGACAAGCGCCGCGCCATGATCACCAACGCCATGTTCTGCGGCTTTCCGCTGGGCGCGGCCTTCGGCGGCTTCCTGGCGGCGTGGATGATTCCGCAGTGGGGCTGGCGCAGCGTGCTGATGCTGGGTGGCATCGCGCCGCTGCTGCTGGTCGTGCTGCTGGTGCTGCTGCTGCCGGAATCGGTGCGCTACATGGTTGCCAAGGCGCAGTCCGCCGAGCGCATCCGCGCCGTGCTGAGCCGCATCTCCGCCACCGCGTCCACCGCCACCTCCTTCGTCATGAGCGAAACCAAGGCGGTGGTGGAAGGCAAGAGCGGCCTGGGCGTGGTGTTCTCGCGCGCCTACGCCGTCGGCACCGTGATGCTGTGGATCTCCTACTTCATGGGCCTGGTGATCTTCTACGCGCTGATGAACTGGATGCCGGTGCTGTTCAAGGACGCCGGCCTGGCGCCCGGCCAGGCGACGCTGATCGCCGCGCTGTTCCCGCTGGGTGGCGTGGGCGCGGTGTTCTTCGGTTGGCTGATGGACCGCTTCAACGCCAACCGCATCATCGCGGTGGGCTGGCTGCTCACCTCCGTCGCCATCTTCGCCATCGGTGAAGTGGTGGGCAGCGTGGGCACGCTGGTGGTGGTGGTGTTCGTCGCCGGCACCATCATGAACACCGCCCAGTCCTCGCTGCCGGCGCTGGCCGCCGCCTTCTACCCGACGGCGGGCCGCGCCACCGGCGTGTCCTGGATGCTGGGCATCGGCCGCTTCGGTGGCATCGCCGGCTCCTTCCTGGTGGCCGAGCTGTCGCGCCGCCAGCTGAGCTTCAGCGAGATCTTCATGGTGGTGGCGGTGCCGGCGCTGATCGCCGCGGTGGCGCTGCTGGTCAAGCAGTTCGCCCACCCGGAGCCCTCCGGCGCGGCGAAACGGGTTGCCGAAGAGGTTCACGCCCACTAGTAAAGATGGCATGGGGCGGCCGTGTGGCGGCCCCATGCCGGTTTCGATCAAGACGATAAAAGGACAAAACGATGATCATCGACTGTCACGGTCACTACACCACCGCACCGAAAGCGCTCGAAGAATGGCGTAACCGCCAGATCGCCGGGCTGAAGGATCCTTCCGCCAGGCCGAAGGTTTCCGAGCTTCAGATCAGTGACGACGAACTGCGCGAGACCATCGAGAAGAACCAGCTCCGTTTGATGAAGGAGCGTGGTTCCGACCTCACCATCTTCTCGCCGCGCGCCAGCTTCATGGCCCACCACATCGGCGATTTCAATACCAGCTCCACCTGGGCGGCGATCTGCAATGAATTGTGCTATCGCGTTTCCCAGCTGTTCCCGGACAACTTCATCGGCGCCGCCATGCTGCCGCAGTCGCCCGGCGTCGATCCCAAGACCTGCGTCGCCGAGCTGGAAAAGTGCGTCAAGGAATACGGCTTCGTCGGGATCAACCTGAACCCGGACCCCTCCGGCGGCCACTGGACCAGCCCGCCGCTGTCGGACCGCCAGTGGTACCCCATCTACGAAAAGATGGTCGAGTACGACATTCCGGCCATGGTGCACGTCTCCACCAGCTGCAACAGCTGCTTCCACACCACCGGCGCCCACTACCTGAACGCGGACACCACCGCCTTCATGCAGTGCCTCACCTCCGACCTGTTCAAGGATTTCCCGACGCTGAAGTTCGTGATTCCCCACGGCGGCGGTGCGGTGCCCTACCACTGGGGCCGTTTCCGTGGCCTGGCGCAGGAGCTGAAGAAGCCGCTGCTGAAGGATCACCTGCTGAACAACATCTTCTTCGACACCTGCGTCTATCACCAGCCGGGTATCGACCTGCTGACCAAGGTGATTCCGGTCGAGAACGTGCTGTTCGCCTCCGAAATGATCGGCGCCGTGCGCGGCATCGATCCGGAGACCGGCCACTACTACGACGACACCAAGCGCTACATCGAGGCCGCCGCGATCAGCGCCGAAGACCGCTACAACATCTACGAGGGCAACGCCCGCCGCGTCTATCCGCGCCTGGATGCCGCGCTCAAGGCCAAGGGCCTGTAAGGAGAACGAAGATGAGTCAACCGATGAACCAGCTTGGCATCGTCAAGCGCAACATCGTCCGCGCCGACAAGGCGGCGGTGGAGAAGCTGTCCAGGTTCGGCGTCGCCACCATCCACGAGGCCATGGGCCGCGTCGGCCTGATGAAGCCCTACATGCGCCCGGTGTATTCCGGCGCCAAGATCTGCGGCACCGCCGTCACCATCCTGCTGCAGCCGGGCGACAACTGGATGATGCACGTGGCCGCCGAGCAGCTGCAGCCGGGCGACGTCGCCGTGGCCGCCTGCACCACCGAGAACGAGGACGGCTTCTTCGGCGACCTGCTCGCCACCTCCTTCCAGTCCCGCGGCGCCAAAGGCCTGATCATCGACGGCGGCGTGCGCGACGTCGAAGAGCTGGAGAAGATGGGCTTCCCGGTGTTCTCCAAGGCCATCCACGCCAAGGGCACCATCAAGGCCACCCTGGGCTCGGTGAACATCCCGGTGGTGTGCGCCGGCGCGCTGGTGAATCCGGGCGACGTGGTGATCGCCGATGTGGACGGCGTGGTCGTGGTGCCCGCCGCCATCGCCCAGCAGGTGGCGGACGCTGCCGAGAAGCGCGAATCCTTCGAAGGCGAGAAGCGCGCCAAGCTGGCCTCCGGCGTGCTCGGCCTGGACATGTACAGCATGCGCGAGCCGCTGGAAAAGGCTGGGCTGAAGTACATCGACTGAGCTTCCCGCTCCCGGCGCCCGCGGCACGGCGCCGGGCAAGCCCCCGACTCCAGCAGAGGCAACTCGACGAGGTGGATCGAGCAATGTGACTCCCGCGGCGCGCATGCCTGCACGGCGATGCGCCGCCGCAAGCACACCGCGACGCGGTTCCGCCAGAAGAGGGGCACAGCCCCCGACACCCCCAGCCCGGAGGAGACAGAGAGCATGAAGGCGAACAAGATCGACACCCAAGGCAAGCAGTCCCTCCCGTCCCGGGCTGACCCGCAGCGCTGCGCGCTGCTGGCCGGGCCCGGCGGCTTTGGCGGTTTTGGCGGTCTCGCCGCCGCCGGGATGGGGCTCGAAGGCGTGCGCGGGTCCTGCAAGGCTCCGATGGCGCCGTGATGGACAGGCCGCTCATTCTTCGTGTCGGCCTCATCGGCTACGGCGAGGTGGGTCGCATCCTGGCCGAGGATCTGCGCGCGCTCGACGTCGCCGTGTCCGCCTTCGACCTCAAGCTGGCAGACGAAGTGGCCGCCGCGCCGCTGCGCCAGCATGCCGCCGGGCATGGCGTCACGCTGGCCGCCTCCCATGCCCAGGTCGCCGCCGAGTGCGACCTGCTCATCTCCGCCGTCACCGCCAGCCAGGCGGTGGCGGTCGCCCAGGCCTGCGCCCCCGGCGTGGCTGCCGGCACCTTCTTCCTCGATTTCAACTCCGCCTCGCCCGGCGCCAAGATCCGCGCGGCGGAGATCATCGACGGGGCAGGGGGGCGCTATGTGGAAGGCGCGGTGATGACCTCGGTGCCGCCCTACCGCATCCGCGTGCCGCTGCTGCTGGGCGGGTCGCATGCGGCGGCGTTGGCGCCGGCGCTGGAGTCCCTCGGCTTCGAGGCCCGGATCGCGGATGTGCGCCTGGGCGTGGCCTCGGCCACCAAGATGTGCCGCAGCGTGATGATCAAGGGCATGGAAGTCATGGTCATCGAAAGCCTCACCACCGCCCGCCACTACGGCGTGGAGGATGCGGTGCTGGCCTCGCTGTACGAGACCTTTCCCGGCATCGACTGGGAAAAGCAGGGCGCCTACTTCTTCCAGCGCGTCATCCAGCACGGCCGCCGCCGCAGCGAGGAAGTGCGCGAAGTGGCGCAGACGGTGCGCGAGGCCGGCCTCACGCCCTGGTCCGCCGCCGGCACCGCCGAGCGCCAGGCCTGGATCGCCGACCTCGCCGACGCCGGCCTGTTCGGCGACAGGACCTCACCGGAATTCGCCCGCAGCGCCGACTGGCGCACCGAGGCCGACCGCATCCTCGAACAGCTGGGGCGTGGCCGTCCGGGCAAGGAAACGGCGTGAGTGCAGGCTCGCGTCTCATGAACAACGAAGAAGACACAGGGAAGCAAGAACATGACCTTCACCAAGACCCCCGGCTGGCTCGACTGGTATCAGGGCCCGGCCAAACCCCAGTTCAAGCTCCCCGCCGGCGCGGTGGATGCGCATTGCCACGTGTTCGGCCCGGGCGAGGAGTTTCCCTACGCGCCGGAGCGCAAGTACACCCCCTGCGACGCCAGCAAGCACCAGCTCTACGCCCTGCGTGACCACCTCGGCTTCGCCCGCAACGTCGTCGTCCAGGCCACCTGCCACGGCGCCGACAATCGCGCCATGGTGGATGCGCTGGCGCATTCCGGCGGCAAGGCCCGCGGCGTGGCCACCGTGCGCCGCAGCGTCACCGACGACGAGCTGAAGGCGATGCACGAAGCCGGCGTGCGCGGCGTGCGCTTCAACTTCGTCAAGCGCCTGGTGGACTTCACTCCCAAGGACGAGCTGCTGGAGATCGCCAGCCGCATCGCCCCGCTGGGCTGGCATGTGGTGATCTACTTCGAGGCGGTGGACCTGCCCGAGCTGTGGGATTTCTTCACCGCGCTGCCGACCACGGTGGTGGTGGACCACATGGGCCGGCCGGATGTGAACAAGCCGGTCGATGGCCCCGAGTTCGAGCTTTTCCTCAAGTTCATGCGCGAGAACGAAAACGTGTGGAGCAAGGTAAGCTGCCCGGAGCGCCTGTCGGTGAGCGGCCCGCGCGCGCTGGACGGCGAACGCAACGCCTACCGCGACGTGGTGCCCTTCGCCCGCAAGGTGGTCGAGAGCTTCCCCGACCGCGTGCTGTGGGGCACCGACTGGCCGCACCCCAACCTCAAGGACCACATGCCGGACGACGGCCTGCTGGTGGATTTCATCCCCCACATCGCCCCCACCGCCGAGCTGCAGCAGAAGCTGCTGGTCGACAACCCGATGCGGCTGTACTGGCCGGAAGAAGTCTGAGCGCAGCGCGCCCGGCATAGAAGGAGAAACACCATGGCACTCGACAAGCCATATACCGACGTTCCCGGCACCATCATTTTCGATGCCGACCAGTCGCGCAAAGGCTACTGGCTCAACCAGTTCTGCATGTCGCTGATGAAGGCGGCCAACCGCGAGCGCTTCAAGGCCGACGAGCGGGCCTACCTGGACGAGTGGCCGATGACCGAGGAGCAGAAGGACGCGGTGATCGCCCGCGACCTCAACTGGTGCATGCGCACCGGCGGCAACATCTACTTCCTCGCCAAGATCGGCGCCACCGACGGTCTGAGCTTCCAGCAGATGGCGGGCAGCATGACCGGCATGACCGAAGCGGAATACCGCGACATGATGATCAAGGGTGGCCGCTCCGCCGAGGGCAACCGCTACCTCGGCGAGAACGGCGACGCCCAGCCGCAGAACCAGCCGCAAGGCGCCGCCGGCAAGAAGAAGGACTGAACATGGCCAAGATTTCCGCCTCCGTATACACCTCGCACGTGCCGGCCATCGGCGCCGCGATCGACCTGAAGAAGACCGGCGAGGCCTACTGGCAGCCGCTGTTCGCCGGCTACGAATACTCCAAGCAGTGGATGAAGGAGAACACGCCCGACGTGATCTTCCTGGTCTACAACGACCACGCCACCGCCTTCAGCCTGGACTTCATCCCGACCTTCGCCATCGGCACCGCCGCCGAATTCATTCCGGCGGACGAGGGCTGGGGGCCGCGCCCGGTGCCCAAGGTCATCGGCCATCCGGAGCTGGCCTCGCACATCGCCCAGAGCGTGATCCAGGACGACTTCGACCTCACCATCGTGAACAAGATGGAAGTGGACCACGGCCTCACCGTGCCGCTGTCGCTGATGTTCGGCGAGCCGGACGCCTGGCCGTGCCCGGTCATTCCCTTCGCCGTCAACGTGGTGCAATACCCGGTGCCCTCCGGCCGCCGCTGCTTCCAGCTCGGCCAGGCCATCCGCAAGGCCATCGAAAGCTACGACGACGACATCAAGGTGCAGATCTGGGGCACCGGCGGCATGAGCCACCAGCTGCAGGGCGCCCGCGCCGGCCTCATCAACGCCGAGTGGGACAACCGCTTCCTCGACCGCCTGATCGCCGACCCGGCCGACCTGGCGCAGATGCCGCACATCGACTACGTGCGCGAAGCCGGCTCCGAGGGCATCGAGCTGGTCATGTGGCTGATCGCGCGCGGCGCGATGGCCGACGTCGCCGGTGGCGCCAAGCCGGCGGTGAAGCACCGTTTCTTCCATGTCCCGGCGTCCAACACCGCCGTGGGCCATCTCATTCTGGAGAACAACTGACATGAGCAAGACGATCAAGGTCGCGCTGGCTGGCGCCGGCGCCTTCGGCATCAAGCACCTGGACGGCATCAAGAACATCGACGGCGTCGAAGTCGTGTCGCTGGTCAGCCGCGACCTGGAGAAGACCAAGGAAGTGGCCGACAAGTACGGCATCGGCCACATCACCACCGACCTCGCCGACAGCCTGGCGCTGCCGGAAGTGGACGCGGTGATCCTGTGCACCCCCACCCAGATGCACGCCGCCCAGGCCATCGCCTGCCTGCGCGCCGGCAAGCACGTGCAGGTCGAAATCCCGCTGGCCGACTCCCTGGCCGACGCCCAGGAAGTGGTGCGCCTGCAGCAGGAAACCGGCCTGGTCGCCATGTGCGGCCACACTCGCCGCTTCAACCCCAGCCACCAGTACGTGCACAAGAAGATCGAAGCCGGCGAGTTCAACATCCAGCAGATGGATGTGCAGACCTACTTCTTCCGCCGCACCAACATGAACGCGCTGT
>Ga0206117_100305_pt1 | contig 63698 bp, 57 predicted proteins | sample 3A5Ametagenome_FD_177997 | JGI IMG/M metagenome (GOLD analysis project Ga0206117, IMG submission 177997) | Enriched microbial communities from leaf-cutter ant dump, University of Wisconsin, Madison, United States - 3A5A | ecosystem: Environmental > Terrestrial > Nest > Insects nest > Nest dump... | reverse complement strand
GTCGCACACCACCACCACGGTGTCCTGCGCGGCCTGGCAGAAGGTCAGCACGCTGTCGGTGATGCCGGCGGCGGTGTCGATGATCATCACGTCCAGGTCGCGTTCCAGCTCGGAGAACACGTTGACCAGGCCGACGTGCTCGGCCGGCTGCAGCTCGGCCATGTGCCGGCGCCCGGACGCGGCCGGGACCACCAGCACGCCGCCGGGGCCCTCGATGATCACTTCCTCCAGCGTGCAGCGCCCGGCGACCAGGTCGGCCAGGGTGCGCTTGGGCTGCAGGCCGAGGATGACGTCGATGTTGGCCAGGCCCAGGTCGGCGTCCAGCAGCAGCGTGCGCTTGCCCATGCCGGCCAGCGCCACGGCCAGGTTGGCCGAGACGTTGGTCTTGCCCACGCCGCCCTTGCCCCCGGTCACCGCGATGGTGCGCACGGGGCCGGCGGGCTGGCGGCGGGTGGCCGACAGCGGAAAGGCATTGGTCAGCTTGGCGTACTCACGCGACGGCATGGTTCAACTCCGGATTGCAGGGCATATCGGCCGCGCGGCGCAAATCTTCAAGGCGAAGTACGAGATTGGCCGCCGAGGCCCGGTGCAGATCTTCCGGCACATCCTGCCCGTCCGTCACCCATGTGATCGGCAAATGGTGATCCACTGCCACCGACAGGGCCGAGCCGAAGCGGCCGGTCTCGTCCAGTTTGGTCAGCACCAGGCCCTGCGGGTTGGCCGCGCCGAAGCGGCGCACCACCTCGTCCATGTCCTGGAAACTGGTGTTGGCCGGCAGCACCAGCAGGGTGCGGATCTGGCCGGCGGCGCGCAGCCACTGCAGCTGGGCGGTGAGGGCGCGGTCGCGCTGGCCCAGCCCGGCGGTGTCGATCAGCACCAGCTTGTAGTCGGCCAGGCGCTCCAGCAGCTGGTTGAGGTTGGTGCCGCTGCTGGCCTCGTGCACGGCGATGCCGAGCTGGCGGCCGAAGCCGTACAGCTGCTCGCGCGCGCCGATGCGCTGGGTATCGGTGGTGACCAGGGCGACGTCGCGGGCGGCGTGGGCCTCGGCGAAGCGCGAGGCCAGCTTGGCGATGGTGGTGGTCTTGCCGGCGCCGGTCGGGCCGACCAGGGCGATCACGCCGCCGGCCTCGATCGGGTCGACCGGGGCGATCGGCAGCCGCTTGGAGATCAGCCCCAGCATCAGGCCGCGGGCGCGCGCCGGGTCGGTGTCGGCCGGCATCTGCACGGCCACGTCGCGGGCCAGGCCGGCGTCGAAGCCGTATTCGTCCATCAGGTCCAGCGCGTTGGCGCGCACCGGGCTGCCGCGCAGGCGCTCGTCGGTGAAGCGGTGCATCTCGCGCTCGATCAGCTGGCGCATGCCGGCCACTTCCTGGCGCAGCTGGGCCAGCTGGCCGTCCTCGCGCGGGACCGAGGCGACCACGCTCAGCGCCGGCGCGGCGGCAGCGGCTCCCACCGCCGGCGCCGGAACATTGACGGTCGCCGCGATGGCCGGCAGCGCCGGTTCGATCGGGGCCGGCATGACCACGCGCGGCGAGGCCGCTTCCGGCAGGGCCGGCGCGGGCGCGGCCGGTTCGGCGCGCGGCGCCGGCGCGGCGGCCAGCGGGGCGGGCACGGCGACCGGCTCGTCCAGCGGCGGGTCGATCACGAAACGGGCGCGGTTGGCCGGCGTCGCCACCGGCGCCGGTTCGGCGACGGCGAACCCCTCGGGGCGGAACGCCGGCACCACCGGGGTGTCGTCCAGCGCCGCCGGGAAGGTGGCGAAGATCTGTTCCGGCAGCTCCGGCGCGCGCGTGGCGGCCGGCCGCGGCTGGGACTGCGGTTGCGGCTTGAGCAGCGAGGAGAAGCGGCTGCCCGGCGCCAGCTCGACGCTGCTGTCGATCGAGCGGCCGGTGGCGCCGACCGCCGAGCGGGCGAGGGCGGCCACGGCCGAGGCGGTGGCCACCACCGGTTCCGGCTCCGGCGCCTTGCGGCGGGTCATCGCGGCGATGATCGCCTCGGCGGCGCTGCGCGGCTTGGGTGCCGGCGGCGGCGCCGGGCGGGCCGCTTCCAGGGCGCGCTGCACCGCGGTCTCGTCGTAGTGGGCGGCCGCCACGATCTCGACGCCTTCCTCGATCCGCCGGTTGGACAGGATGACGGCATCGGGGCCGTGTTCCTTGCGCACCAGGTTCATGGCGGTGCGCATGTCGGCGGCGACGAAACGTTTGATCTTCATGCTGGAGTACCGGGAATTCGTGTGCGGGTGCGACGCGGGAGCAGGGGCGTTGGCGGTGTCGTACATGGCGGTGCGTGCTCCTTCGTCCTTCGTTGTGGCGGTGGCCGATCAGGTGTCCGTTCTTTGACGTCGCCCGGGCCGCCGGTTTCCAGGCGTCCTCAGCTGATCGTGCCGACCAGCTTCAGGCGCTTGTCTTCCGGTACCTCGCTGTAGGCCAGCACCGACAGCGAGGGGACGCTGTGGCGGACCATCCGGGCGAGGGCGGCGCGGACCGGGCCCGGTACCAGCACCACGGCCGGCTCGTTGCGCGCCTCCTGCTTGCCGACGCATTCGGCAAGACTCTGGTGGAGGCGCTCGGCGAGACCGGGTTCCAGTGCGGCACCGTTGCCCTGCGTGGATTCCTGCAAGACCCGTTCCAGTTGCGGATTCAGGGTGAACACCGGCAGCTCGGGCGACATGCCGGCGATCTCCTGCACGATGAAGCGGCCCAGCGCGTTGCGCACGGCGGCGGTCAGCGCCACCGGGTCCTGGGTGAGCGGGGCGTTCTCCACCAGCGCCTCGGCGATCTTGCGCAGCTGGCGGATCGGGATGCGCTCGATCAGCAGGTTCTGCAGCACGCGCGCGACCACCGAAATCGGCAGCGCCTTCGGGGTGAGGTCCTCGACCAGTTTGGGCGCGCTCTTGGCCAGGGTCGCCAGTAGCTGCTGCACTTCCTCGTGGCCGAGCAGCTCGGGGGCGTGCTCGCGGATCAGGTGCGAGAGATGGGTGGCCACCACCGTGGCCGGATCGACCACGGTGTAGCCCAGCGATTCGGCGTGGCCGCGCTGGTGCGGCTGGATCCAGGTGGCGTCCAGACCGAAGGCCGGGTCCTTGCCGGGGATGCCGTCCAGCTGGCCCATGGCGCTGCCCGGGTCCAGCGCCAGTTCGCGGTCGGGGTGGATCTCGGCGCTGGCCACCGGCACGCCGTGGATCAGCACGCGGTAGGTGGTGGCCGGCAGTTCCAGGTTGTCGCGGATGTGCACCGAGGGGATCAGGAAACCGACGTCCTGGGTGAGCTTGCGGCGCACGCCCTTGATGCGCGCCATCAGCTCGCCGCCCTGGGCCTTGTCCACCAGCGGGATCAGCCGGTAGCCGACCTCCAGGCCCAGCGGATCGACCGGGCGCAGCTCGTCCCAGCTCAGTTCGGCGGTCGGCGCCGGCTGCGAGGAGTGCAGGCCGGGAATCTCGCCCGGCGCGGCGGCGCCCTCGGCACCGGCCTGGGCGGCGTTGGCCGCTTCGCGTTTCCACAGCTTCCAGGCCAGGAAACCGAGGATCGCCGCCAGGATCAGGAAGGCGAGGTTGGGCATGCCCGGCACCAGGCCGACCAGGCCGATGATGGCCGCGGCAATGGCCAGGGCGCGGTACTGGCCGAATACCTGGCCCATCATCGCCTGGCTCATGTCCTGGGCGCGCGAGGCGCGGGTGACCAGCATCGCCACCGCGCTGGATACCAGCAGCGCCGGCAGCTGCGCCACCAGGCCGTCGCCGATGGACAGCAGGGTGTAGGTGGAGGCCGCGTCGCCGAACGGCATGCCGTGCTGGAGCACGCCCACCGCCAGGCCGCCGAGCAGGTTGATGAACAGGATCAGGATGCCGGCGATGGCGTCGCCGCGGATGAACTTGCTGGCGCCGTCCATCGCGCCGTAGAAATCGGCTTCCTCGCGCACTTCCTCGCGGCGGGCCTTGGCCTCCTCGCGGGTCAGCAGGCCGGCGTTGAGGTCGGCGTCGATCGCCATCTGCTTGCCGGGCATGGCGTCGAGGATGAAGCGGGCGGTCACTTCCGACACGCGCCCGGCGCCCTTGGTGATGACCACGAAGTTGATGATGGTCAGGATCGCGAACACCACGATGCCGACCGCGTAGTTGCCGCCGATCACGAACTCGCCGAACGAGGCGATGACCTTGCCGGCGGCCTCGTGGCCGTTCTGTCCGTTGAGCAGGATGACGCGGGTGGAGGCCACGTTCAGCGCCAGCCGCAGCATGGTGGTGACCAGCAGCACGATCGGGAAGATGGTGAAGTCCAGCGGCCGCTTCACGTACACCACCGCCAGCAGCACCATCAGCGAGATGGCGATGTTGAAGGTGAACAGCGCGTCCAGTACCGGTGCGGCCAGCGGCACCACCACCATGGCCAGCAGCGCCAGCACGATCAGCGGGGCGCCGAATCCCTGGCGGATCATGTCCAGCAGGCGGCGCGCGGTGGCCGGCATGGGCTGGGCGCTCATGGGCGCGCCCCCGGGCCGAATTCGTCGATGTCGATGGCCGGCTGCTGCGGCATCGGCCCGCTGCGCCAGGCGCGCAGCTGGTAGACGTAGGACAGGATCTGGGCGACGGCCGAATACAGTCTCACGGGGATTTCCTTGCCGAGTTGGCTTTCCCTATACAAGGCGCGTGCCAGCGGCGGCGCCGAGACGATGGCCACCCGGTTGCCGTCGGCCACCTGGCGGATGCGCAGGGCCAGTTCGTCCACGCCGCGCGCGACCACGGTCGGCGCGTTCATGCGCCCGGCCTCGTACTTGAGCGCCACCGCGTAGTGGGTGGGGTTGACCACCACCACGTCGGCGCCGGGCACGGCTTCCATCATCCGCCGCTGCGACAGCTGCATCTGCATCTGCCGGATGCGGCCCTTGACCTCGGGGCTGCCCTCGCTTTCCTTCATCTCGCGCTTGACCTCGTCGCGGGTCATCTTCAGTTTGCGCAGCCAGTTCCAGTGCTGGTAGGGCGCGTCGATCGCCGCCAGCAGCGCCATCGCCCCGGCCGTGGCCAGCAGCAGCCGCAGGGTGAAGCCGAGCCCGTCCAGCACCGCCCGTTCCAGCGGCATCCGCAGCAGGCCGCGCAGCGCGTCGAAGCCGTGCCAGATGCACAGGCCGGCGGCGGTGCCGACGAACAGCACGCGCAGCAGCGACTTGGCCAGCTCGGCCAGCGACTGCGCGCCGTAGATGCGCTTGAGCCCGCTCATCGGGTTCATGCGGTTCAGGTCGGGCATCAGCGCCTTGGACGAGACCCGCAGCCCGCCCATCAGCAGCGGCGAGACGAAGCTGGCCAGCAGGCACACCAGCAGCAGCGGCCAGGCCGCCAGCAGCAGCTTGAGCAGCAGCAGCCCGGCATGACCGAACAGCGCACCGGGCTGCTCGAACAGCCCCGGGTCGGGCGACAGCGCCGCGCGCATCCACGCCCGCGCGTTGCCGCCGATCATTCCCGACAGGGTGGTGACGGCGATCACGCCGGCGCCGAACACCGCGGCGGTCGCCAGTTCGCGCGATCGCGGGATGTCGCCCTTCTCGCGGGCGTCGCGCAGGCGTTTGCCGGTAGGTTGTTCGGTTTTTTCGGTGCCGTCTTCGTTCTCGGCCATGGCCAGGCGCGGATGCGGGAGTCGGCTGCTGCCGTGCAAGAACCGTTCCGCGCCTTTGAGGCCGGGGGCGGGGGCGGCGGCTCGCCCGGGCCGGCGCCGCGGCGGAGGACCTTTCCTTGACCGGCCGCCGGGCCGGGGCGGGCGGTCAGCGCGCCCGCGGGCATGACCGGCGGCGCGGGCACGCCGGTTTCCCGGCGCCCCGGCCTTCGCGGTCAGACGCCGCCGCTGTACAGGCGCATGAAGCTTTCCGCGCCGACCGGGCGCCCGAGCTGGAAGCCCTGCAGGTGGTCGCAGCCCAGGCGTTCGGCGTAGGTGCGCTGGCCCGAGGTCTCGATGCCCTTGGCGACGACTTCCATGTTCAGCGCATGGCCCAGCGCGACGATGGCCGAGACCACCACCACGTCCTCGTCGCTGTCCTCCAGCGCCAGCACGAAGGCGCGGTCGATCTTGATCTCGGTGGCCGGCAGCCGCCGCAGCTGCAGCAGGCTGGAGAAGCCGGTGCCGAAATCGTCGATCGAGATGCCCACGCCGAGCGCGGCGATGGCGCGCAGCACGCCGACCGTCGCGTCCGCGTCGCGGGTCACCGCGTTCTCGCTGACTTCCAGGACCAGGCGCGAGGGCTCCAGCTCATTGCGCTGCAGGGCCTGGCGCACGTCCTCGACCAGCCGCGGTGAATCCAGCTGCAGGCCCGACAGGTTGACCGACACCTGCCAGTCCGGGTGGCCGGCATCGTGCCAGCAGCGGATCTGCCGGCAGGCCTCGTCCAGCACCCAGCGGCCGATCGTGTCCATCAGCCCGTTCTGCTCGGCCAGGCGGATGATGCGTTCGCTCGGCACCGGCCCGTGCGCGGGGTGGCGCCAGCGGATCAGCGCCTCGGCGCCGGTGACGTGGCCGCTGTCGGCGTGCACCCGCGGCTGGTAGTGCAGCGTCAGCTGCGCGCTGCCGACCGCCCGGCGCAGGTCCTCGAGCAGGCGCAGGTCCTGCTCGGCGTCGGCGACCATCCATTCGGCGAACTGCGCGTGGGTGTTGCGCCCGGCCTGCTTGGCGTGGCGGGTGGCGGTCTCGGCGTGCGCCAGCAGCGACGGCGCGGCCGCGCCGTGCTGCGGGTAGAGCGATACGCCCAGGCTGCCGGTCACGCGCATGTCGCGCCCGCCCACGCGCACCGCGTTGAGCGCGATGAGGATGCGTTCGGCCAGAGGCGCGGCGTCGGCGCCGGCGGCCAGCGGCGTGGCGATCACGTACTGGTCGCCGCCCAGGCGCCCGACCAGGCCGCCGTCGGGCAGCAGGCGGCGCAGCTGTTCGGCCACGTCGACCATCACCGCGTCGCCCGCCTGCGGGCCGAAGGCGCTGTTGATGTGGCGGAACTCGTCCAGGTCCAGGGTCATCACCGCGCACGACAGCCCGTCCTGGCCGCAGCGCTGCAGCAGCTGCTCGATGCGGTCGTGGGAGAGCTGGCGGTTGGGCAGGCCGGTCAGCGAATCGTGGCGGCTGGCGTGGAACAGTTCCTTGCGCGCGTCGTCCAGCGAAGCCGACAGCGTCGAGTTGCGCAGGTGCAGAAGGCGCGCCTGCATGCGCTGCTCGAACAGCGAGATGACCAGCACCACCGCCATCACCGCCACCGTCAGCATCACCACGCAGGCGGCCAGCCATTCGACGCTGATCCCGCCGTTGGTCGCCGCGCCGCAGACCGAGCCGGCCGGGAAACGCGCCGCGGCCATGCCGGTGTAGTGCATGCCGACGATGGCCAGGCCCATCACCGCCGCGGCGGCCAGGCGCTGCGGCAGCGCCTTTTCCACCGCGCGCAGGCGGAAGGCGATGTACAGCGCGCTCCACGAGGCGACCACCGCGATCACGATGGAGAGCACGAAACGCAGCGGGTCGTAGTCGATGGCCGGCTGCATGCGCAGCGCGGCCATGCCCACGTAGTGCATCCAGGCGATGCCCAGCCCCATCAGCAGGGCGCCCAGCGCCAGCCGCAGGTGCGGCAGGGTGGCGCGCGAGACCAGCCACAGCGCGAACAGCGAGGCGGCGATGGCCACCAGCAGCGATTCGACGGTCAGCCCGAGGTCGTAGCCGAGCGGGATCGGCAGGCGGAAGGCCAGCATGCCGACGAAGTGCATCGACCAGATGCCCGCGCCCATGGCGATGCCGCCGGCCAGCAGCCAGCCGATCGCCGCGCCGGAGTGGCGCGAGGCCGACACGCGCGAGGCCATGTCCAGCGCCGTGAACGAGGCCAGCATCGCGACAAGGACCGACAGCACGACGAACAACGGGTTGTAGCTTCCTGCAAGCATCGCCCCCTCCTTACGCTCGATGGCACGTTCGGGTATGCCACGGTCCCGTGCGCCGGCGTTTCCGTGCCGGCGGCGACAGCGCTCCAGACTATCCCGGCCCGGCCCCGTCCGGGCAAAGGTTCCTGTGCGGCAAGCGCCGCCCCGGTCGCCCGGTTGTGCCGGGCATCACATCGTCACCTGGCGCGCCGCGTCGAACGCGCCGTCGAACAGGCGCTGCACCGGCGCCGCCATTTCCCCGGCCAGCAGGGTCAGCAGGAACAGGCCCAGCAGCAGCGACACCGGCAGGCCCAGCTGCATCGGGTTCAGCGCCGGCGCGGCCCGCGCCAGCGCGCCGAAGGCCAGGTTCACCGCCAGCATCGCCACGATCAGCGGCAGCGACAGGGTCAGCGCGCCGCGGAACACCTGCAGGAACAGAGTGGGGGCCACCGACGCCATCGCGTGCGGGTCGGGCAGCGCCGTGCCGATGGGCAGCGCCTTGTAGCTTTCCACCAGCAGCGAGATCAGCGCCAGGTGGCCGTTGCTGGCGAAGAACAGCAGCCCGAACAGCAGGTAGAACCATTGCCCGACCACGCCCGAGCTGCCGCCGCGCAGCGGGTCGGTCAGCTGCGCGAACGCCAGGCCGGTGCCCTGCGCGATCAGTTCGCCGGCCATCGCGCCGGCCTCGAAGATCAGCCGCAGCAGGAAGCCGATGGTCACGCCGATGGCCAGTTCGCGCGCCACGCCGAGCACCGTGGCCGCGTCGAATCCGTTCCACGCCGGCACCGGCGGCAGCACCGGCGCCAGCGCCACCGACAGGGCGACGGCGAGCATGGCCCGCACCCGCGTCGGCACCGCGCGCGAACCCACCATCGGCATCGCCATCAGCATCGCGCCGATGCGCAGCATGACCCACAGCGTGGTGCCGATGATGGCGAAGGCCTGTTGGCCGTCGATGGCCATCCGGGTGACGGGATCCACGGCGCGCCTAGCCGATCAGGTGCGGGATGCGCTGGAACAGCAGGGTGGTGAATTCCACCAGGTGGCCGATCAGCAGGCTGCCGAGCGCGAACAGCGCCGCGGTCAATGCCGCCGCCTTGGCGATGAAGGCGATGGTCGGCTCGTTGAGCTGGGTGGCGGCCTGGATGATGCCGATCACCACGCCGACCACCAGCACGACGATCAGCAGCGGGCCGGCGACCCAGAGGGTGGCGACCAGGCCGCCGCGCAGTTCGGTAAGGGCGAGTTCGGGGGACATGGGGGTTCAGGGGTCGGGGGTCGGGGGCCAGGGGTCGGGGAAGAGCGGGGAGCAAGGCGGGGGCGGAAGCGGAAGCGGGAGGCAAGGGCTTTTCCCCGGTCTCTGGCCCCTGGCCTCCGGCCCCTGCCAGCTACACCGCGTTGAAACTTGCCGCCAGCGTGCCGACCACCAGCACCCAGCCGTCCACCAGCACGAACAGCAGGATCTTGAACGGCGCGGAGATCAGCATCGGCGAGAGCATCATCATGCCCATCGACATCAGCACGCTGGACACCACCAGGTCGATGATCACGAACGGGATGAAGATCAGGAAGCCGATCTCGAAGGCGGTCTTCAGCTCGCTGGTCACGAACGAGGCCACCAGCACCGGGAACGGAATCGCGTCCGGGCCGGCGTACGGGCCGTGGCCGGCCAGGCCCGCGAAGGTCATCAGGTCGGTCTCGCGCACCTGCGCCAGCATGAAGGCGCGCAGCGGCTGGGTGGTCAGCGTCCAGGCGGTCTGGAAGTCGATCTGCCCGTCCAGGTACGGCGCCATGCCGGTGGACCAGGCCTTGTCCCAGACCGGCATCATGATCATCGCGGTCAGGAACAGCGCCAGCCCCAGCAGCACCTGGTTGGACGGCGTCTGCCCGGTGCCCATCGCCTGGCGCAGCAGGCCGAGCACGATGATGATGCGGGTGAAGGCGGTCAGCACCAGCAGCAGCGACGGCAGCAGGGTGATGGCCGTCATCAGCAGCAGGGTCTGCAGCGGCAGGCTGACCGGCTGGCTGCCGATGCGGCCGACGTTCACGTCGGGCAGGGCCGGCAGCTGCGGCGCGGCGGGCGCGGCCCAGGCGAACAGCGGCAACGCCAGCAGGGCGAGGAGAACCGCCAGCTGCCAGCAGCGGCGGGGATCGAAACGGTGGACCGGCATGGTCAGGCGTCCTTGCGCAGCTTCTGCTGCAGCAGCTGCGCGAAATTCGGGAGGTGTTTGAGGTTGGGAAGCGACGGCGGCGGCGCCTGCGGCAGCGGTTCGGGCAACTGGTGCAGCGTGCTGATGCCGCCGGCGGTGACGCCCAGCAGCAGCTGCTGGCCGTTGACGTCCACCACCACCACGCGTTCCTTGGCGCCGACGTTGAGGCTGGCGACGACCTTCAGTCCGTCGGCCGGGCGGAAGCCGCTGCCGGGCATGCGCTTGAGCAGCCAGCCCAGGCCGACGATCAGCGCCAGCACCATCAGCAGCGCCATCACCGCGCCGAACAGGCCCGGCGCGGCGGGGGCGTGCTGCCCGACCGGCGCGGCCTTGGCCGCGGCGGCGAGGGCGGCGGCCGGCAGCAGGTTCAACGCAGTCTCCGGATGCGCTCGCTGGGGCTGACCACGTCGGTCAGGCGCACGCCGAAGCGGTCGTTGATGACCACCACCTCGCCGTGGGCGATCAGCGTGCCGTTGACGAACACGTCCAGCGACTCGCCGGCGCCGCGTTCCAGTTCCACCACCGAGCCCTGGTTGAGCTGCAGCAGGTTGCGGATCGGCACGCGCGCGCGCCCGACTTCCAGCGACAGCGTCACCGGCACGTCCAGGATCACGTCCAGGTTGAGGTCGGCCTGGCCGTCGCCCTCGGCCTGCAGGTTGGCGAACTGCGCCGGGGCGGCGGCGGGGGTTTCGATGGGGTCGTTCTCAGTCATTGGACTCTTCCTGGGACACGGGCGGGCGCTGGCGCTTGCCCGGCGGATGGGTTGCGGTGATCTTGATGGCGTTGCGGTCGTTGGCGATGCCGAACTCCCCGGTGAACACCGGGATGCCTTCCACGCACAGCGGGACGTCCTTGATCATGTCGATGGGCAGGACGTCGCCGACCTTCAGGCGGGTGAGGTCGCGCAGGCTCATGCGGCGGCGCGCGATCACGCTGGACAGCTCCACCTCGGCGGTGTCCAGCTGCTCGCGCAGCATGATCGCCCAGCTCTCGTCGCGGTCGTTGCGGTCGCTCTGGATGCCGGCGTCGAGCAGCTCGCGGATCGGCTCCAGCATCGAATAGGGCAGGGTGATGTGGATGTCGCCGCCGCCGCTCTCCAGCTCGACGTGGAAGCGGCACACCACCACATATTCGCGCGGGCTGACGATGTTGGCGAAGTGCGGGTTGATCTCGGAATTGATGTAGTCGAAATCGACGTTCATCACCGGGCTCCAGGCCTCGCGCAGGTCGACGAAGGCCTGCTTGAGCATCAGCTGGATCACGCGCATCTCGGTGGCGGTGAACTCGCGGCCCTCGATGCGGGTGTGGTAGCGCCCGTCGCCGCCGAAGAAGTTGTCCACCACCGCGAACACCAGGGTCGGCTCGAACACGATCAGGCCGGTGCCGCGCAGCGGCTTGAAGCGCACCAGGTTCAGGTTGGTGGGCACGTACAGCGAATGCAGGTAGTCGCCGAACTTGATCAGCTCGATGCCGCGCACCGAGATCTCGGCCGAGCGCCGGATCAGGTTGAACAGGCCGATGCGCCACAGGCGCACGAAGCGCTCGTTGACCATCTCCAGGGTGGGCATGCGCCCGCGGATGATCCGGTCCTGGCTGGCGAAGTCGTAGGACCGCGCCTCGCCCGGCGGCGGCTCGGGCTCCACGGTCTCCACCGCGCCAGAGTCGACGCCATGCAGCAGGGCGTCGATCTCATCCTGGGACAGCAGGTCGTTGATGCTCATCGGCGTCGCCTTACTGGGTGACGAAACTGGTGAACAGCAGGTCGTCGGCGGTCTTCTTGCCGGTCTCGGCCTTCATCAGCTTCTGCACTTCGGCCAGCGCCGCGGCCTGCAGCTTTTCCTTGCCGGCGCGGTCGGCGATCTGCTCCGGCTCGACCTGCGAGAACAGCATCAGCAGCCTGGCGCGGATCGCCGGGGCATGGGTCTGCAGCGCCGGCAGCGCTTCCGGGTCGCGGGTCATCAGCTGCACTTCGACCTGCAGGTAGCGCGGGCCGTCCAGGCGGCCGCTGAGGTTGACCACGAAGGCCGGATCGAGCGCGAAGTACTGGGCGGGGGCCGGCGTGGCCGGCGCGGCGGCCTTGGCCTTGGCCTTGGCCGGCGCCGCGTCGGCGCGGCCCTGGGTGAAATACCAGACCGCGCCACCGGCGCCACCGGCGGCGATCACGGCGACCAGGACCGTGGCCAGCATCGAGCGGCGTGGCTTGGCGGCCGTGTCCTTGTCCTTGGAGGGGTCTGGCTTGCGGGATTTGTCGGCGGCGGCTGCCACGTTGTGCTCCTCAGGGTTGCTGTCCCTGAATATGCAATACGTGTGCCGCAGCGCGGTCAAGGGCGATGACGGGAAGTTGACGGGGTGGGAAGCGGGAAATGGGAACCGGAAAGCGGGAACGTAGGGAACAGGAACCAGTGAAAGCGCGGGCGCAAGCGCGCGTCTTCGGGGCTCGGCGTTGACCGGCCGTGCCGCGCTCATTTCCTTGAGCCGACATTGGAACATCTGCCGGGGCAGGCTTCCGGGAAAGCCCATGTCCTCTTTGTGCCGGCCGGTATCAGGACGCCGGCACCTCGGGGCAGGGGCCGCCTTCCCGAGGCTGCGCTATCCGGCTTCTGCCTTGGCTTTCGCTGGTTCCTCGTTCCTGCCCCCTATGTTCCTGCCGTCAGGCATACGCATCGAGCAGGCCGCGCAGCCGGATCGCGTGCACGCCTTGCGTGGCCGGCGCGCCAGCGCCGTCCGCGTCGGTCCCGGTTCCGGCGCCGCCACTGGCCGTCTGGCCTTCGCCGTCGGACGTGTGCGGATGGGAGGACTGCTGGCCGACGTCGGCGTGGGCCAGCTGCAGGCCCTGCTCGCCGAGCATCTCGCGCAGCCTGGGCAGGCCGTTCTCCAGCGCGTGGCGGACCTCGGCGTGGGCGCTGGAGAAGGTGGCGTGCACGCGGTCGCCGTCCAGCTGCAGCTTCACTTCCACCGGTCCGAGGTCGTTCGGGGTGACGCGGATGTGGGCGTGGCCGATCTTCTGGTCGGCCAGCCAGCCGACGCGCGCGCCGACGGCGTCGTCGAAGTCCGCGGACTGCATGTCCACCGGCACCGACAGGGCCGGCGGGAAGGCTGTTGCCGGCCGGGCGTCGGCCACCGCGGCCAGGTTCTGCAGCAGCGGGCCGAACAGCGCGGCGGTGGCGGCGGACGGTTCCATCGCCGGCAGGGCGTTGCCGGCATCGGCGCGCGGCGCGGCTGGCGGCAGGTCCATGGCCAGCTGCGCCAGCGCATCGCCGGCCGCGTCGGCCGCGGCCTGTGGCGCCTGCGCGGCGGGCGCGGCAACGGCCGGGTTGGGGAGCGCCGCGGCGGGGCCGGGCGGTGGCGGCGTCGCCGGCAGCGGGGTCGTCAGGTCGGCAGGCACCGCTGCGGCCGTGGCCGCGCGCGGGTCGCCCGCGACGGTCGCGGCGATGGCGGCGGCAACGCCGGCCGCGGCGGGGTCGGGCGGCGCCGGCACCGGGATATCGACGGCCAGGCCGGACAGGCCAGGCGGCGGCCATGGCAGTTCGTCCGGATCGGCGGCGTCCTGTGGCGGCCGGGCATCGGTTTCGGCGGCGGTCGCCGGTTTGTCGGCGCTGCCGGCCGTGGCCTCGTCGGCGGTCCCGGACGGGGCGGTGGGCTTGGCCGGGGCGGTGGAATCGTCGGTGCCCTTGCCCTGCGCCTCAGGCGCGGCCTTGGCGGCCGGCTTCGGTGCCGGGTGCGGCGTGGACGGCGGCGCGGTCTGCAGCAGCGCGTCGAAGCCGCTGCCGTCCTTGCCGTTGCCGCCCGCGGCGGTGGACGCGGTGCCCGCGCCGCCGGTGCCGGCGGCCGCGGAGGCACCGAGGGACAGCGGGGTCATGGCGCTTCGTCCTCGGCCGTACGCTGGGCCTGGCGCACGCGGCGCGCGCCCAGGTCGTCCATCTCGCGCTGGTCGCGGCGATCCTCGACCTGCTTTTCCTGGGCGCGATAGCTGGCCGCCAGCTGCTCCAGCACCTGCTTGTCGCGGCTGGCCAGCAGCAGGCGCGCGCGTTCGGCGTCCACGCGCTCGCGGTTGCGGTCCACGGTCTGGCTCTGCTGCTGCACGGCGCTGTCCAGGCGGTCGAGGAAAGCGCGGCGGTTCATCAGCTGCGACGGGCTGGTGGCGGCCATCTGCGCGCCGGCGTATTCCTCGGCGTAGCGGCGCAGTTCCTCCAGGCGCGACAGGTGCATGTCCAGCGCCTGCTGGCGCTCGGCCAGGGTGCGGGCCACCTCGTCTTCGTGATCCTGCGCGCGGCGCAGCAGGGGGTCCAGGCGACGGGATTGTTTCATGGGACGTTCTCGCTTTCGACCAGGCGTTTCAATGCGGCAAGGCTGTGGGGAAGGTCGGCGGCCAGGCTGACGTCCTGGCCGAGGAAGTCGAGGATCTCCGGCCAGCGCTCCAGCGCTTCGTCGGTGGCCGGATCGTTGCCGCGCTGGTAGGCGCCGATGGCGATCAGGTCGCGGTTGGCAGAATACGCCGCCACCAGCCGCTTGAGCTTGCGGATGCGCAGGCGCCAGGCGTCGTCGGCGATGTCCTGCACCACGCGGCTGACCGAGGATTCCACGTCGATGGCCGGGTACAGGCCCGAATCGGCGACCCGGCGCGAGAGCAGGATGTGGCCGTCGAGGATGGCGCGCGCGGCGTCGGCGATCGGGTCCTGCGGGTCGTCGCCCTCGGTGAGCACGGTGTAGAAGGCGGTGATCGAGCCGCGGCCCTTGGCGCCGTTGCCGGCGCGTTCGACCAGCGCCGGCAGCTTGGCGAACACGCTGGGCGGGTAACCGCGGGTGGTCGGCGGTTCGCCGACGGACAGGCCGATCTCGCGCTGCGCCTGGGCGAAGCGGGTCAGCGAATCCATCAGCAGCAGCACGTTCAGGCCCTGGTCGCGGAACCACTCGGCGATGGCGGTGGCGCGGTAGGCGCCGTGCAGGCGCGCCAGCGGCGGTCGGTCGGCGGGGGCGGCGACGACCACGGCGCGGCGCAGGCCTTCCTCGCCGAGCGTGGTTTCGACGAAGTCGCGCACTTCGCGGCCGCGTTCGCCGATCAGGCCGACCACGATCACGTCGGCCGAGGTGAAGCGGGTCATCATGCCCAGCAGCGTCGATTTGCCGACGCCGGAACCGGCGAACAGGCCCACGCGCTGGCCGCGGCCGATCGGCAGCAGCGCGTTGATCGCGCGCACGCCCACGTCCAGCGGCTGGGTGATGGGTTCGCGCGCCAGCGGGTTGATCGACACGCCGGCCATGCCGGCGCTGCCCTCGGCGCGGATCGGGCCCTTGCCGTCCAGCGGCACGCCGTCGCTGTCGATGACCCGGCCGAGCAGGCCTTCGCCGACCTCGACGCCGCCGCGCCGGTACGAGGGCACCACGCGCGCGTTCGGCAGCAGGCCGTGCAGTTCGGCGCTGGGCATCAGGTAGGTGCGGTCGCTGGCGAAGCCGACCACTTCGGCGTCGACCCAGCCGCCGTCGACCTCGACCTTGCAGGTGGCGCCCATCGGCGCCTCGCAGCCGACCGCTTCCAGGGTCAGCCCGACCGCGCGGCGCAGCACGCCTTCGCGGATCAGGCCGCGGCCATGGCCGGGTTCGACGTTGATGGCGTCCAGGCGCGCGGCCAGGCGCAGGTTGCGCGCGGCCGACCAGGCGGCCGGCGCCGGCGCGGCGGGAGCGGGGGCGGGCGTGTTCATGGCGCGGCCCCGGCCTTGCGCATCACCGTCGACAGGGCCGCGCGCAGGCGCGCGTCCAGGGTGCCGTCGATGCGCACGCTCTCGGCGTGCACGCGCAGGTCGCCGCGGCTCAGCCCCGGGTCGGGGCTCAGGCGCTGGCCGGGGGCGAGCCGGAGCAGCGGCGCCAGCGCGGCGATGTCGTCCGGATGCAGGCGCACCTCGACCTCGCGGCTGCTGCCGCCGACGGCTTCCAGCGCCTCGTTGACCAGTTCCTGCAGCAGCGCCGGTTCGGCTTCATAGGCGCGGCCGAGCAGCTGCCCGGCCACGCGCACCGCCAGTTCGCTCAGGGCGAGCACCACCTCGTCCTCCAGCCGCACCAGCGGGCGGCTGAAGTTGTCCAGGATGCCGTCGATCTGCGCGACCAGCCGCCGCACCTCGGCTTGGCCCTGGGCATAGCCTTCGGCATGGCCCTGTTCCAGTCCTTCTTGGCGCGCGGCGTCCTGGATGGCCTGGATCTCCTCCAGCGTCGGCGGCTGCAGCACCGGCTCGGGCGGGAAATCGCCGGCGTCGTCGGCGGTTTCGTCGGCATCCGGCACTGCGACCGGTTCCGGCACGGCGATGAGGTCGGGGGCCATCCAGCGCACCACCGGGCTCACAGCATGGTCTCCGCGTTGCCGCCGATGGTGACGGTGCCTTCATCGGCCATGCGCTTGACGATGGCCAGGATTTCGCGCTGCGCGGCCTCCACGTCGGACAGCTTGACCGGGCCGCGGGCCTCCATGTCTTCCAGCAGGATCTCGGCGGCGCGCTGGGACATGTTGCGGGTGATCTTGTCGCGCACCTTGATGTCGGCGCCGCGCAGGGCCAGGCCCAGGCGTTCGCCGCTGACTTCGCGCAGCACCAGCTGCATCTCGCGGTCGTCCAGGTCCACCAGGTCGTCGAATACGAACATCAGGTCCTGGATGCGGCTGCCCAGCGGCGCGTCGACCTGCGCGATCGCGCCGAGGATGGCCTGGTCCTGGCCGCCGTCCATGAAGTTGAGGATGTTGGCCGCGCACTGCACGCCGCCGATGTTGGACGACTTCAGGTTCTGGTTGCCGGCGAACTGGCGCTCCATGATCTCGTTGAGTTCGTTCAGCGCGTTGGGCGGGATGCCGTCGAGCGTGGCGATGCGCAGCAGCACGTCCACGCGGGTGCGTTCGGGCAGCAGCTTCAGCGCCTCGGCGGCCTGGTCGTTCTCCAGGTGCGACATGACGATGGCGATGATCTGCGGGTGCTCGTTGCGCACCAGGTCGGCGACCGCGCGCGGGTCCATCCACTTGAGCGTGTCCAGGCCGGTGGTGTTGCGGCCCAGCAGGATGCGGTCGATCAGGTTGTTGGCCTTCTCGTTGCCCAGCGCCTGCACCAGCATGTTGCGGATGTAGTCGTCCGAGCCGACGCTGAGCGAGGTCTTGTTGCCGAGCTCGTTGCTGAACTCGTCCATGACCTGCTGCACCTGCTCGCGGCTGACGTCGGTCAGGGTGGCCATGGCGATGCCGATCTTCTGCACCTCCTTGGGCTCCATGTGGCGCAGCACCTCGGCCGCGTCGGCCTCGCCCAGCGAGAGCAGCAGCACCGCGGCGCGCTGCACGCCGCTCATCTGTACGGTGGACTCAGTCATTGGCCACCCATCCCTTCACGACCTGGGCCACGCGCTTGGAATCGGCGCGGACCGCCTCGCGCGCCATGCGCAGGCGCTCCTCGTAGGCGTCCAGCGGCAGCGCCAGCGGCGCGGCGCCGCCCAGCTGGAGCTGGTCGTTGGCCAGGCCGGGCAGGCCGTCGGCGTCCTCGACCAGGTGCACGTCGGCGCTGAGCGGATCCTGGTCCGGGCCGGCCAGGGCCTTGGGCGGACCGGCGATCTGGCGCAGCGCCGGGCGCAGCACGCCGAACAGCAGGGCCAGCACCACGATGGCGCCGAGCACCAGGCGCAGGCCGTCGCGGACCTGCGGGATTTCCCACCACTTGGGCTGCTCGACCGGGGTGGTGTCGCGCACGAACGGCGCGTTCATCACCGACACCGTGTCGCCGCGCGCGGCGTCGAAGCCGACCGCCTGCTTCACCAGCGCCTCGACGCGGGTCAGCTCGGCGGCGCTGAGCGCCTGGTCGCTGACCTTGCCGTTGCTGCCCGGGCGCGGCACGTGATCGACCAGCACCGCCACCGACACGCGCTTGACGCGGCCGGCCGGCTGGCGGGTGTGCTGCAGGGTGCGGTCCAGCTCGTAGTTGCGGGTGGCGTTCTTGCTGCTCTCGGTCGGGGTCGCGGCGGTGGCCGGCGCGGCCTCCGGGCCGGGCGGGGTATTGCTGGCCGCGCCGGGCACGCCCTGCGGGCCCTGCGTGGTGCTGGTGTTCTCGCTGATCTGCTCGCTGCGCACCTTCTGCGGCTCGCCGTTGTACAGCTCGCGCGCTTCCTCGGTGATGGAGAAATCCATGTCCACGCTGACTTCCGGGTTGACCCGGCCGGCGCCGGTCATCGGCTCGAGCAGTTCGCGGATGCGCTGGTTGTAGGAGGTTTCCAGGCGCCGCACCTGGTCGAACTGGGCGGCGTTGAGCGCCGCGTCGCTGTTGGGGTCGGCGATGGTCAGCATGCGCCCGCTCTGGTCGACCACGGTGACTCGCTCCGGCGCCAGATCCGGAATGCTGGAGGCGACCATGTGCACGATGGCATCGACCTGGTTGCGCTCCAGCTGCTGGCCCGAACGCAGTTCCAGCACCACCGAGGCGCTGGCGACGTCGCGCTGGCGGGTGAAGGCGCTGGGCTTGGGAATGGCCAGGTGCACGCGCGCGTCGCGCACCGGACGCAGGGTGGTGATGGTGCGCACCAGCTCGGTTTCCAGCGAATGCTGGTAGCGGGCGTTCTCCATGAACTGGCTGACGCCGAAGCCCGGGTCGCGCTCCATCAGCTCGAAGCCGAGCCGGCCGCTGTCGGTCAGGCCCGAGCCGGCCAGCTTGAGGCGGGCGTCGTGGATGTTCTTCTCCGGCACGCTGATCGCGCCGGTGGCCGCGTCCAGCTCGAACGGGATCTGCGCGGCGCGCAGCAGGTCGGTCGCCTCGGCGGTCGCCTTCTGGTCCAGCCCGGTGTACAGCGGCACCATCGGCGCCTTCTGCGCCCAGAAGAAGACGAACAGGCCGGCCGCCACGGCGATGGCGATCATCGCCATCAGGCCCAGCCGCCGGGTGATCTGCAGGCTCTGCAGCCGGTCGAACCAGGCGCCGGCCTTTTCCGAATTGAATGAATCCTTGGACAGCGCGAGTGCCATGGCGACCGGTTCCTTACAGCGGCATGTTCATCACGTCCTGGTAAGCCTGGACGAGACGGTTGCGGACTTCCACCGTGGCGCGGAACGCCAGCTGGGACTGCTGGGAGGCGACCATGACCTTGGCCAGGTCGGCGCCGGATTCGCCGCGCTCGAACGCGGCCGCCAGCGCGCCGGACACCTGCTGGGCGCGGTTGACGTCGGCCAGGGCGCCCTGCAGCGTGTCGGTGAAGCTGGCCGCCGGGGCCGGCCGGATCCCCGCCAATCCGTCGATGGCGTTGCTGCGCGCGACGTCGGCGGCCGGCAACGGCTGGCTCGCCTGGGTCTGGAAGCTGCGGATCTGGGAAAGGATGGAATTGACGGAGTGGGACATCGGCAAGGTTCCGGGACAGGGGAGTACTGCCTGTTCATGTGCAAGTCGCGTGCCGGAACCGGATGGGCGGGAAAAACCGCGGGGAAGCGTGTGATGGCGGGACGGGCGGCGGACCCGGCGACGGTTTTCCGTCGGGGAAGCCGGGAATCGTGACGGTGTGGTGGAGGCCGGGCCGATGCGGGGCCGCTGGCGGCGGATGCCGCCGCCGGGTGCCGGCCGCTGGCCGGCTCTCTCCGGGACGGTGAAGCGCGCCGGCGCGTCGTCCCGCGGCCGGCGTCAGCGGACGGAAAACCGGCGTCGGGCGGCCCGGTTCCGGCTCAGGGCAGCCAGGCTGCCCGCCATTCCGCCAGGCCGGCGTCGGCCAGCATCCAGTCGCGGTGCACCACCGCACGCAGCGCGTCGCCGGCGGCGGCGCGGGCCTGGGCGTCGGCCAGATGCGCGCGGATCGCCCCGACCCAGTCGCGGTGGCGGTTGCGGACCCGCGTCACCGGCAGCCCGTCGTCGCGGTAGGGGCCGACATCGCTGCACACCACCGGCACCGCGCAGGCGCCGTATTCCAGCAGGCGCAGGTTGCTCTTGCACTCGTTGAAACGGTTCTGCTCGAGCGGGGCGATGGCCAGGTCCAGGTTCAGGCGCGCCAGGAAGCGCGGATAGGCCTGGATGTCGACGCCGGGATGGAACTCGGCCACGTGCGGGCGCAGCCGGTCCGGGCACATGCCCAGGAACACCCAGTCGACCTCGCCGGCCAGCTCGGCCACCACGTCGGCCACCATTTCCAGGTCGCCGGTATGGCCCAGCCCGCCGGCCCAGCCCACGCGGGGGCGGGGGCCGGCATTGCGGCGTGGCGCCGGCAGCGCCTTCCACCAGGACGGCGGCAGGCGGTTGCGGGCGATGCGGATGTCCGGGTGCAGGCCGGCGAACGCCTCGGCCAGGGCGGGAGTGGAAACCACGAAGCGGTCGACCGTGCCGAGCGCCTGGCGCAGGCTGCGCAGGACATCGCGCGGCATGTGCTCGCGGTGCACGCTCTTGGCCGGCAGGTTGGGCAGGTAGTCGTCCAGCTCGTAGACCTTCAGCGCCCGCGAGAAGCGCGGCATGCGCCGCATGCGTTCCAGGTCCTCGTCGGAAACCCGGCGCTGCAGCACCACCACGTCCGGATCGATGCGCGCCTGTTCGACCGTATCCAGCAGCGTGGCGTAGAGCGCGCCCTCGGCATCGCCGGCGGCGCGCAGCGCCTCGAACGGCTGGATCACCCGGTACTGGCCGCTGCCCCAGGGATCGGCCGGATGCGCGAGCACGCGCGGAACCGGCCGCCACGACAGCGGCTGCCAGGAGAAATCCGACTCTCCGAGGCGGAAACCGCCGGGTACGTCCAGGCGCAGGTTCGGGTTGTAGGCTGGATCGTGGGCCAGGGCGGGCAGCCAGCGCTCCAGCAGCGCATCGCTGGCCGCCTCCGGCAACGGCGCGGCATCGAGCGAATGCAGCAGCAGCGCGTGCGGCGTCCATACCGTCAGGTAGCCGCGCTGCCGCGCGCGCAGGCACAGGTCGACGTCGGCGCCCTCGTCGGCGAAGGCGGCGTGGTCGAAACCGTCCAGTTCCATGAACAGCGCCTTGTCGATCAGCAGGCAGCTGTCGGCCACCGCCAAATAGTTCTGCGCCACCTGCAGGCGGTTCATGTAGCCGGGCGCGTCCATCGGCGAACCGGCGAAGGCGCGGCCGCCGCTGGACAGCAGGCCCGGCACCAGCCCGGCGTGGGTGACCTTGCCGTCGGCGGAGATGGTCTTGCCGCCGACGATGCCGACCTCGGGACGCAGGCCATGGTTGAGCAGTTCGTCCAGCCACTGCGGCTGCAGCGCCGCCACTTCCGGGCGCAGGAACAGCAGGAATTCCCCCGCGGCCTGGGTGGCGGCGACGTTGCACGCGGCCGCATGCGGCAGTGGCGGATCGAAGGCGAAGGCGCGCACGCGCGCGGCCGCCAGCGTCTCCACCTGCTGCATCCACTGGCGGGTCTGCGCGCTGGCGCCGTTGTCGACCAGCAGCAGTTCGTAGTCCGGGTAGCCGGTCTTCTCCAGCAGCGAGACCACGCAGCGTTCCAGCGCCGCCAGCGTGGTGTCCGGCGCGACGACCACGACCATCGAGACCGCAGGCCGTCGCTGGTGGCCGTAACCGATCCGGTACAGGCCGGCACCGGCGCCTTCCACCGTCGCGCCGGCATAGCCGCGCGCGTGCAGGTGGCGAAGGATGACCCGCTGCTGCGCCTGCGCGTCGAAGCGCGGCGGCGCGCAGGTCAGCAGCGGCTCGGGCAGGTGGGCGATGCCGTCGAAGCCGCCGTGCTGGACCAGGCGCAGGATCAGGTCCAGTTCCGCCGCATCGCCCGCCTCCGGATCAAAACCGCCGGCGTCGAGCGCCACGTCGCGGCGGAACACCCAGTGCCCGGCCAGCATCGTGGGGTTGCCGAGCAGCAGGTCGAGGTTGAGGTCGGGCCGCATCACCGGCGCGGGAACGCCGTTGCCGTCGCGATACCACTCGTCGGCATGGAGCGCGCGCGGCCGCGCGGCAAGCGCCAAGCCCAGCCGCAGCAGGCCGCCGGGCATGAATTCGTCGCCGGCATCGGCGACCGCCAGCCAGTCGATGCCCGTGTCGGCCAGGGCGGTGGCGACAGCGGCGTGGAGGTCGGCGGGCGCCCAGACCAGCGCCATGCGCTGCGCCAGTTCTTCCAGCAGCGCGGCGTCCATCGATTCGGCCGGAGTGTCGGCGAGCACGACCACGCGCGCCACCAGCCCGGCGGCCGTGTCGTCGCACAGGCTGCGCAGCGTACGCGCGACCGCGTCGGCATCGGCGCCCGCTGCGCGCAGCAGCAGGCACAGCCCCACCTGCGCGCCGGTCGCGCGCAGGTGACCGGCCGCCAGTTCGCGTTGCCGCGCGCCCGGCACGCGCACCGCGCGCCACTGGTCCATCGCCGCGCCTGGCGCGGGCGGCGCCTGCACGCCCAACTGTTTCAGGCGCTCGGCGCGGCCGATACGCACGTTCTCGTCGTGGAGGTCGGCATGCCGCGCGTAGAGCCGCTGGTACAGCGCCGGATACCGTTCCAGCGCCTGCAGCGAGCGGCGCTCGTCGGCCTCGGCGCGCATGCGCACCTGCACGGTTTCCTGGTGGACATGGTGGAACGGCACGCGCGCGGCCAGGCGCAGCAGGAAATCCCAGTCCTCCAGCCCCGGCAACTGCTCGTCGAAGCCGCCGACCTCGACCGCCAACGCGCGCGGCCAGGCGAAGGTATTGACCGGGATATAGTTGTCCACCGACAGCCGCGCATGCGAATAACGCCCGTGCGGATAGCGTCGTTCCTCGGCCAGCACATGGCGGCGCCCATCCTCGATGCGCTCGGTGACGAACAGCGCATCGGTGTACACCACCTCGCCCGGATGCGCCTGCAACGCCTCGGCAAGCACCTGCAGGTGCGCGGGCAGGAACAGGTCGTCATCGTCCAGATAGACCAGGTAGCGGCCGCGCGCCAGCCGGTGGGCGGCATTGCGCGCCGCCGCCGGGCCGCCGTTGCGTCCCAGCCGCACGTAAGTCAGGGGGAAAGCCGAATCGCCGAGCAGGTGTTCCACCGGCGCGCCGCAGTCGTTGACCAGCACCACCTCGAAATCGTGGAACGTCTGCGCGCGCAGGCTCGCCAGCGCGTCTGCGAGCAGGGCGGGGCGGTTCCAGGTGGTGACGACGACGGAGAACAGGGGGGCGTCATGCGCCTGGGCCAGCGCCTCCAGCCGCTGGATCAACCTCCTCGCGCGCTCGCCCAAGGGCGAGGCGCGTTCGGCCGGATACAGCGACAGGCGCCGTTCGATATGCTCGGCGACTTCGTGCTCGCGGCCGCGCAGCCGGTCCTGCGCGCCGCGCTGGAAGACGCCTTCGACGATGGCCAGATGGTCTTTCAGCGGTGCGCTGGAAGCGTAGAAGACCTGCTGCGAGTACTGCGCGCCGTGCAGGCGATAGCTGACGCCGGGGGCGTCCACATAGGCGAAGTCGGGAAAGCGCTCGGCCATCTGGATGGCCATGTCCCAATCGGCGCCCCCGCTGTTCTCCACTGCGCGCCAGGTCTGCCGGAACGAACGGCGGTGGTAGATCGCCGCCGATGGCGCGACGTAGTTGTCGTGCACGAGCAGGTCGGCCACCTCGTTGCGCCCGCCGACATAGTCGGCCGGACGGTAGCCGGGGTGGCGCGGCTGCGCCAGGGCGACGCCGTGCTCGTCCACCCAGCGGATGCCGGTATAGCCGACGGCGACCTCGGGATGCGCCTGCATCACCGCCAGCAGGGCCGCGAGATGGCCGGGGTTGAAGTAATCGTCGGCCGAGAGGTAGGTGAAATAGCGCCCCTGCGCCACCCACAGCCCGTTGCCCCAGTTGTAACCGGGGCCGTAGTTGTAGCGGTTGCGCATGTAGCGCACGCGTCGATCCCCGGCGAAACGCGCCATCACCTGCGGCGTGTCGTCGGTGGATGCGTTGTCCAGCACCAGGACTTCGATGTCGTCCACGCCCTGGTCCAGTACCGACTGCACGCACTGGCCCAGGAAACGCCCATAGTTGTACGCCGGGATGATGACGCTCAGCAGCGGCTCGACGCCGCGCTGGAGCGCCGCGTCGCCGGCGATGGCCGAGGTCATGCGGTGGATCCAGATGTCGGCAGAGCGGTGGAAGAACCGGGAATGGTCGTTGTCGCCGGCCTCGCGCGGGACCGCCCATTCCCCCGGCGGGCAGGCCGGGTCCGCCATGACCTGGGGGTCCAGGTAGTTCCACTTCAGGCCGAAATCGGGAAAGGGCGAGGGCGCGAAGATGTGGGCGAAGCTCTTGCCGTTGCGCAACCGGGTGCGCTGCGCATCCTCCTGAAGCTGCAGGTAGAGACGGCTTCCGTCCGGTACCGGCAAGGCAGGCTGGCCGCTGCGGGGAAGGGCGATGAGCAGCAGCCCGTCGTGGTCCTGCGCGGCGGAGCCGTGTCCGGCATGGTCGAACAGCAGGCCGTTGGCCGAACCGTACAGCGCCAGCGGCCGCAGCGGCATCTGCCGCCCGAGCGCGTCGATGTCGGCCTGCGAAAGCACGAATGCCTGCTGGTCGGGCAGGGAATAGCCCGCGATGCCCACGCGCCACGGGCGACCGGTGCAGCGTCCTCCGGCGATGGATGTCCAATCAGTCATGCGGGTTTTCCTGTGCTTCTCTGGCGCTCCCGTACCCGCTCATCGCGCGTCCGTGCCCATGGCGTCCAGCCGGGCGATGATCGGTGCGGGTCATCGGGCTTCGTGCGTCGATAGGCCATTGGTGCTGATGAAGACGGTTCCGGGTGGAAGCGATGCCGAGGCGGTGGCGATCACCTCGTCGATGAAATCGCGGCGCGTGGCGATGACCAGGCAGTCCAGCGCCTGTTCCCGCAACGAGGCGGGATCGGACACTTCGAGCGTGGTGTACTCCAGGGCGTCGCCATGCAGGCGGGCATCCCTGTCCGCGACCCAGACCATGTTGCCGTACAGGTCGGGCGTTTCCTTGAGGAAGCGGTAGCCCCGGCCCTGTATTCCCCACAGGCCAAGCCTCGCGCCCGGGTGGCGGCGGACGAAATCGCGGGCGGCCCTGGCCAGCATGCCGGCTTCATAGTCGGTCTCGATGCTGGTCCGGGTCTCGGCCATGAACGCCTCCCAGAAAGCGCCGTGCGAGGCGGCGTCGGGAATGGCTTCCCGCATCACGATGTCGAAGCCCTTGTTCTCTTCCTGGTAGCACTGCATGCGCGAGAACAGCCGGCCCGCCATGTCGTGATAGCTCGCCCACAGGCGCTCCATGCCTTCCCGGCCGAAGCCCTTGCCTTCGAGCCAGCGGAAGAACTGGTGGATGCCGAAGATCATGTTCTTGTTGGCATAGGCCTTCCACTCCCAACCACCGATGGTCTGCAGCACGCACGGCAGGCCGATGTAGGCCACCGGCCTGCCCACGACCCGGGGCAGGGTGAGCATGGCGTGCGGGAAGCAGTCGTCGATGTGCGTCGAGGAACCGTCGAGACTGGCGGAGGGATTGAGCCACTCCAGCGCTTCGCTGAAGAACCGGCGCCTTGAGACGAAGGAGAAGATGCAGCTGAAAAGCACCGACGGATTCCTGCCGGGCAGGGCGGTCAGGTCTTCCAGCTGCTCCAGGCGGCGCCACTCGCGCAGATCGCACTGCAGGTGCTCGAGGGGAAAGTCGGTCATGTCCGGATTCGGCGCCTGCGCCATGCGCCTGCGCAGCTGGGTTCCGATCCAGCCGAAGTTGACGTAGTGGTAGTCCACGTCCGGCGCCCTGGCGATGGAGTCGAGGACACGCGCGACACCGCCGGGCAGGATGAGGTCGTCGTCGCCGACCACCCAGACGTACTCGGCGCTGGCCAGCCGGGCCGTGACATGCAGGAGATTGGCGGAGAAGCCGATGTTGGTCGGGTTCCGGTGATAGACGACGGGCAGCCCGCTTGCCCTGACGGTCGATCCGGTATGGTCCTCCGACGCGTTGTCGGAGACGACGATCTCCACCTTGTCCAGCAGGTGCCGGCATTCGTCACGGATGTTCTCGAGCAGCAGCCCGAGCATGTCCGCGCGGTTGAAGGTGGGGATGCAGATCGAAAGGACGGGCTTGGACAAGGTTCACCTGTGTATGGCTGGCGGCATCGGGGCGTGGACGGTCACGCCGACGGGAGGTGCTTCCTGGCGGCGACCTGCAGCACGTCGACGGTGGCGTCCCCGATAGGCATGGGGAACGAGCGCATCTGGATGATATCCAGGCCGCACGCCGCCAGCAGGTTGCCGAGCGCGCGCGGCGAGAAGAAGTTGACGTGCTCGTGCCAGTGCTTCTTGCGCGGCGCCCTGTTCTCCACGGCGTCCCGCATCAGCGGTTCGTGCGGGACTTCGAGATAAAGGATGGTTCCGTCGTGCATGCGCTCGCGCATGTCCAGCAGCATGTCCGCCGGATAGGGAACGTGCTCCATGACCTGGCTGCACACGACCAGGTCGTATGCGCAGGAAAGCGTTTCCTGCCGGGAAACGGCCACGGCGCCGGCGATCACCGGCTTGCCGCTGATGTCATGGACGTGCAGGAGCGTGTTGTCATGCTGGAAAGGCGTGTTCTTGCCGGTATCGCCGCCCCAGTCGAGCACCGCCGGACGGGAAGGCAGGCAGGGGGCGATGAACGCCTCGACGTGCTGGTAATAGGTAGCGCCCTGCACCAGCTGGCGATTGCGTTCCGCGTAGCCGGGTTCGTAGTGCTCGCGCAGCGCTTCGTACTCCGCGCCGCGGTAGTCGCGGTACAGGTTGGAAAGCTCGGCATCGCTGAAGCGGATGTCGAGGAAGAGGAAATCGCAGTGCGCGCAATACAGCGAGTTGCAGAGGGAGTAGGCATGGCCGCCGGCGATCGTCTTCAGGCCCCAGGAGTCGTCGATGACGACCGGGCGCCAACCGAAGACCCGGTGCGCCACGAAGGGCATGAGGATGGCCGGGGAGGCCTGCAGGCCCGCGCGCCCGCAGCAGACGCATCGCGTCGCGACGCGTTCTGGCGGCAAGGCAGGAAAGAGGATGTCGCTCATGGCTGGATCATGGAGGAAGAAGGGGCGTACCGGGCGGTATGCAGGATTGATTCCGGCAGCGTGTGGCGCAGCGCCAGGCCGAGTTCGTTGCATGCCTTGTCGGTGGCGGGTACGTAACGGTTGCGGGAGCCGGTGGCGCCGGCATTTCCGGCAATGAGCACCGGTTTTTCCGGCGCCAGCACATCGCGGACCAGGTGCGCCAGCCCGGCGATGGTGAGCGGCTCCCGCGCGCCGACGTTGTAGGCGTGCCCGGCGCGGCCGCGGCGCAGCAGGGTGTCGAGCCAATGCGCCAGATCGCGCTGGTCCATGTAACTGCGCACGGGCGTTCCATCGCCGTTGACCGTGATCGCCGGCGCGGCCAGCGCGTCGCGGATGAAGTTGCCGATGGCGAAGTGGGCGTCCAGCGGCAGGTCCCTGCCGACAAAGGTGAAGCCGCGCGCGATGACGGCTTCCAGGCCGTGCTGCTGCCGATAGAGCGCGCAGAGGTGTTCGGCGCAGCGCTTGGCGACGCTGTAGGCGTTCTGCGGTTCAAGCGGATCGGCCATGCCGCCGTACTCCTCGGCAATCGCCTCCATGTCCGGCGGCTGCGGGCCATACGCGCCGCCGGAGCTGGCGAGCAGGAAACGCGGGACGCGCCGCTCGGCGGCGTATTCGAGCAGGTTGCGGGTTCCGTCCACGATCTGGGCGTAGCGCTGCATCGGCGTCAGCAGCGCGCCGTGCGTCGAATCGGCGGCCGCGTGCAGGATGTGGGTGAATGCCCCGTCCGGGGGCAGCGAGCCGGGCAGCAGGATGCTGCCCGGGTGCCAGCGCAGCCACGGCAACGCCGCGAACTCCGGGTGGCGCGCCAGGAATGCGCCAGGTGCGCGGCTGAGCACGGTCACCGCGGGCACGGCCTCGCCGCGGCTACTGGCCGCCTGCCAATGCCGCAGCAATGCTTTTCCGAAAAATCCGGTGCCCCCGGTAAGCAGTAGTTCCATGGCCATCGACCGTGATTGGGAGTCAGTGGTTCATCCATCGATCCAGCGGCGAGCCCTTCTCGACGCCGGCGTTGTAGTCGCCCATGGGCACGACCGTGGGCTGTCCGACCAGATAGGTCCCGTACTGCGCATCCGGATGCTCGGCGTTCTGCCGTTTCATCACGGCGCCAAGCTGTTCGGCCGCCTCCGGCAGCAGGGAGCCGTACTCCCGTTTGGACCGGGCCAGATGTTCCTGCGCCAGCGCGTACAGGCACCGGTCGTAGCCCAGTTCCCTTTCCACCATCGAATGCAGCGCCGGCGGCAACGGCGGTTCCGGATCCGGGCGTACGTTGGATTTCTGCGGAATGATCTTCTTCCAGCCCAGTTTCCGGCCCATGATCAGCAGCGAGGCCTCGAAGTCCTCGGTGAGGCCGATGAACTCGCTGCTCCAGAGGTTGTCGATGGCCGTGTTCAGCAGGCTCATGGAGATGGCCTCCGTGCAGAACGAACCGCTCAGGAACTGGGTGATGTTGTTCCGGTAATAGGTCAGTTCCAGCGCCTTGCCTATGCGCTCCTCGCGGGTGAGCCCTGGAGCGGCGAGGATGTGGTGGAAACCATGCGGGGGGTGGCGCACGCCCATGGCGACGTCGGACATGAAACGGCTGACCGGATCGCGCATGAAGGTGAAATAGCGCGCGCCGCCCAGGCCGAGCAGCCGGTGTATGCCGTAGGGCGCATGCCCCTGGATGAGCTGGAAGGGTTCGGTCCTGCCGATGTGCGCGGTGGCGTCGGCCAGGACCTTGCGGTCGTCGCCGTACAGGCTGAGAACCTCGTGCGGCGCGTAGTTGGCCGTGATCAGCGTACGCAGCGTGCTGCCTGCCGTCTTGGGAATATGGACAAAGATCGGCTTGGTCATCGCGACCACTCTCCCTCGTAGATTTCTTCCAGCCCGATGATCCGCCCGGGGGCGACGCCCAGGCCGAGCAGGTGCTGCCTGATGGCGGTGCCGTACCTCATCGAGCACACCAGCAGGGGCAGGGCGCCATGCCGTTCCGCGTCGTAGGCGCTGACGGCGAGGCCGCAGATCCGCCGGCCCCACTGTTCCGGCGAGCTGTCGACCAATGCGCGGACCGGCAGGTCCTGCATCACCGGCCTGACGTAATTGTCGAAATCGCCGCCGATGCCGTAGGCGATGAACGGGCCACCGATGCATTGCCCGAAACGCTGCAGGAGCCGGGTGCGCTGCAGGCCGCTGCCGGGCTGGACGTGGGCCAGCACCCGGATCGAATCCGGGTACAGCGGCGATTCGTAATGCCCCAGCGACAGGTGGTCGCAGGTGAAGCCGTGTCCGGCCAGCAGCATGGCCAGCGACGCCGGGGTGAACTGGTGCAGGTGTTCCGGATTGTGGTCGTCGGCCAGCAGCGGGTGGCCGGCGCGATGGGGGACTTCGAGCAGCAGCCGTCCGTCCGTGGCCAGCAACCGGCGCCATGCCTGGAGTTCCGTGTCCAGGTCGGCGATGTGTTCCAGCACGTGGAAGGAAACCACCAGGTCGTAGGCCGGTGATTCGATCCCTGGCGCGGGCAGGGAGAACACCTGGTCGAGCCGGGCGGCGGCGGCGTTCCTGTCCAGGGACAGTTCGATGCCATCGTAGGTCACGGGAAACAGGGCCTTGACGGCCCGGCCCAGTTCGCCCTCCGCGCAGCCTATTTCAAGGATCCGCCGCGTCCGTGGCGTCACCAGCGTGGACAATGCGGCGGTACGTTCGGCGATCTTCCGCTTGAACCATGGCGCCTGCGGGTCGTTGCGGGCGGCCAGCGATTCGTAGTGGACGGCACCGGCCTGTTCCTGGGGCAGCGACCATCGATGCCCGCAGCGGGCACAGCACGGCCGGCCCGGATCCGGGGACGGCGTGGCGGACATGCAGCAGGGGCAGGGGCCGGGCGTGCGGTGCGCGGTGGTCATGATGACGCGCTCGCCTCATCCTTCCGCGGGTGCGGATGCAAGACGGTCCAGCAGTTGCCGCGGCGTCGCCAGGGGGCGCTCGCTGGCGGCGAACGTGCCATAGCCCCAGGCGACCGGCCAGAACTCCACGGCGTTGGCGGCCGCGGCCCTGCCGTCGGCGTCGGTGTCGCCGACGTAGACCGCCGCATGCGGCGCGATCCCGCCATCGTGGAGCAGGGCGGCGATCATGCCCGCCTTGTCGGCATGGCGCGCCGGGTGGGAATCGCTGGCGAACACGTGCGCGAACACGTCCTGCCATCCCAGCGCGGACAGGATCCGCAGCGTGGGCGCCAGGCGCTTGTTGGTGGCGATGGCCAGGCCCAGGCCGCGCGCGTGGAGCTGTTCCAGCACCTCGTGGCAGCCGTCGTAGGCCGGCGTCCGCAGGCAGGCCTCGGCGTCGTAGATGTCCCGGAAACTGGCGCCCAGCGCGTCGAGCAGGTCCGGATCGCCATGTCCGCTCAGGGTCTGCAGCGTCTGCCGCAACGGCGGCCCGATCAGGCTGGCGTCGATGGCGCGGCGGGGCTGCAGGCCGTGGGCCTGCAACACGCGCCCGAAGCACTCGAGGATGGCCGGCGCGGAATCGACCAGGGTGCCATCGAAATCGAACAGGATATGGCGCTTCATCGTGCGCCCTGCTGCCGCGCCTGGCGCGAGACCGACGACAGCCGGCCTTCCATCTCCGCCTCCAGCACCGCCAGCGGCAACAGCGGGCTCATGTCTTCCAGCGGCATCGAGGCCATCGAGCCGTCCGCCTGGGGAATGGCCGCGACCTTCGGGCTCAGCGCTTCGTCGGCCTTCAGCACGACTTCCACGATCATCGGCCGCGGCCGGGCCATGGCATCGGCCAGCCCGGCGGCGAGGTCGGCGGCGTCGTCGATGCGCTTGAACGGCAGGTGGTAGGCGCGCGCCACTTCCTCCAGGTCGGGCATCCACAATCCGGCCTCCGGCCCGGTGCCCACGTATCGGCCTTCGAAATAGTTGCGCTGGGTGTTGCGGATCGAGGCGTAGCCGCCGTTGTTCATCACCACCAGGCAGATCGGCAGGTCGAAGCCGCGCAGCGTCGCCAGTTCCTGGATGTTCAACTGCAGGCTGCCGTCGCTCTCCACCGCCACCATCGGCTTGCGCCCGTTGGCGAAGCAGGCGCCGATGGCCGCAGGCAGGCCATATCCCATCGCGCCCAGGCCGGAGGTGAGGAACACCCGCTGCCCCGGCCGGTTGCGGAACACGGTGTAGAACACTTCCACCGCCAGCCCGGAACTGCCGGTACTCACCAGGGTGCCGGCCGGCACCGCGTCGGAGAGCGCATCGGCGAAATGGAAGTGGCTGATCGGCCCGCTGTCCGGGAAGGGCTGGCCGTCGTTGACGCCGTAGCGCGCCTTCCAGCCGGCGCAGCGTTCCAGCCAGTGCGGGCGACGGAAGTCCACCTCGCCCAGCACGGCGCCCAGCGCATCGATGAAACCGGCGGCATCGCTGGTGATGGCGACGTCGATGTCCATGTCCAGCTTGGCGATCTCGTTGGCATCCACGTCCACCACCACCTTGCGCGCATTGCGCGCGAAGTCGCGCGGTGCGTAGGCGGTGACGATGTTGTCCAGACGGCTGCCGATGGCGATCAGCAGGTCGGCGTTCTGGATGGCGAAGTTGGGCGCGCGCAGGGCGACGACGCCCGGGCGTCCCACGTACAACGGATGTTCGTGGGGCAGCAGGTCCATTGCGTTCCAGGTGCTCACCACCGGCAGGCCCAGCGTCTCGACCAGCCCGCGGAACGCGATGGCCGCGCCGGCCAGGCGGACGCCGTGCCCGGCCAGGACCAGCGGGCGCTGCGCGCCCTCCAGCAGTTGCCTTACCTGGGCGAGCAGGGCCGGATCGATGGTGGACGGCGGCGCCGCGTCGGGCTGCCATCCCTCCAGCGTATCGGGGTCGATCGGCGCGCCCTGCACGTCCAGCGGGACGTCGATCCATACCGGCCCGGCGCGGCCATCGCGGGCCAAGAACGCGGCGCGCTCCAGCTCGCGGCGGATGTCCGCCGGCTGCTGGACGGTGACCGCGTACTTGGTGATCGGCTCGACCACGCTGACGATGTCCACTTCCTGCACGCCCTTCTGACGCAGCGGAGCGCCGCGCAGCAGGTCGGCGCGCTTGACCTGGCCGGACACCACCATCAACGGTACCGACTCGATCCAGGCGCCGGCGACGGCGGTGATGGCGTTGGTCGCGCCGGGGCCGGTGGTGACCATCGCCACGCCGAGGTTCTCGTTGATGCGGCAATAGGCCTCGGCGGCGATCGCCGCGGCCTGCTCGTGGTGGCAGGCCACCACTTCCAGCCGCGGGTGCCTACCCACGGCGTCGTTGAGGTGCATGGCGCCGCCGCCGGGCAGCAGGAACACATGCCCCACGCCCGAGCGTTCGATGAAATCGGCGATGTAGTCGGCGACACGATAGGGAGTTGCCACGTCAATCCATCCAATAGCTCAAAAGGGTCTTGCGGTCGCGGTTGGCGTTGATCGCCTCGTCGGTATAGAACGAGTCGTTGCTGAAATGCGTGGAGGACAGTTCCTCGACGATCACGCCGCCGGCGCTGCGGAAGGCATGGCGCACGCCCGGTTCGATGGTCACCACGTCGCCCGGGCGGCAGCTGCGCTCCACGCCGTCCAGGCAGAGCGTCATCTCGCCATGCAGGACATGGAAGGTTTCTTCCTTCTGGCGGTGGTACTGCTCGGGATGATGCTGGCCCGGCAGGAGCATCAGCAGCTTCTTGCAGTAGCTGCGGTTGACGACGGTGAGCATGCACAGCCCGACTTCGTCGAAACGCTCCAGCCCGTAGTGGTGGGAGATTTCCAGATCCACCCGCCCGGGTACCACGACATGGCTGTCGGCAAGCTGCGCGCGCACCTGCTGGACGATGGACCAGACCTTGTCGCGCACGTCGCGGCGGACGCTGTTGCCCGGGGCCAGCGCCGCGTCGGCCGGGATGTCCCGGTCGGCGGTGAACGTGGCGTACTTGGACCAGTCGTTGGCGGTGAACTGCCCCTCCTCCGGCGGGAAAGCGAAGTACACGTCGTCGGCGCCCACCACCTCGCCCGCGGCGATGGCGCGGCGGGCGAACACGCCACGGCGCAGCGAACGCAGGCTGGCGTGCTCGGAGGCGTTGAACGGCAGGCGCTTTTCCCCCTCGCCGCACAGCAGCAGGGCCTGCTGCGCCGCCTCCAGCCAGCGGCGCACCTGCGCCGGGTCGGCCGAATAGGCGTTGAGCGGGTACCGGTCGGTGGCCAGGCCGACGTGCTTCTCGAATATCCGCGCGCCCTTGGCCAGGGCGATCTTGACGATGTCGGTGTTGTCCGGGTTCTCGTGGGTCGAGAACCCCACGCGCACGCCCGGGTAGCGGCGGCGCAGGAAGTCCACCTGCGACAGGTGCATGTTGGCGTCCGGGGTGGGGTACTCGCCGACGCAGTGCAGGATGGCGAAATCCTTGCCGCGGTGGCTCAGGAAACTGACCAGCCGGTCCAGCTCCTCCAGGCTCGAGCCGGCGGTGGACACGATCAGCGGGTGCCGCGTGCGCACCACGCGCTCGAGCAGCGGCCAGTCGCTCATCGAGCAGCTGGCGATCTTGATCGCGTCCAGCCCCTGCGCCTCGATCACGTCCACCGAGGCTTCGTCGAAGGGCGTTGAGAGGCAGAGGAAGCCGTTGTCGCGGATCTCGGCCACGAGCGCGTCGAACTGCGCGCGCGCCAGGCGCGTCTCGCTGAAGCGCTTGATGTACTTCAGGTCGTCGCGGCCGCGCATCGCCGGGTGGATGAACGTATCCAGGTCGCGGTACTGCAGCTTGAACGCGAAGTGGAACGGGAAATCCCGGCACACTTCGGCGAAGGCCCGGATCAACGCCACGCCGTGGGCCACGTCCCCCATGTGGTTGTTGGCCATCTCCAGCACGAACAGCGGCTGGTCGAAGAGGGCGCCCGAGGGCGGCGGGATGCGGGCGTCATTCATCGCTTGTTTCCTTTTTTGAGCCAGTTCTCGATTCGGCTTGCCGCATATTCCAGGTGCTCCTCGCCAAGCCCGGGCCACAGCCCGATCCAGAACGTATCGTTCATCACCTTGTCGGTGACCTTCAGTTCGCCGGCCACGCGGTAGTGCTGGCCCTGCATGTAGGGCTGGCGGGTCAGGTTGCCGGCGAACAGCAGGCGCGTGCCGACCTTGCATTCGTCCAGGTGGCGCAGCAGGTCCTCGCGCAGGACGCCGCTGCCGTCGCGCAGCGTCAGCGGGAAACCGAACCAGGACGGGTCGCTGCCGGGCGTGGCCCTGGGCAGGACCAGCCATTGCGCGCATCCGGACAGGCGCTCGTGCAGCCAGGCGAAGTTGCGCCGGCGCGCGGCGATGAAGCCCTCCAGCCGGTCCATCTGCGCCAGCGCGCAGGCGGCCTGCATGTCGGTGATCTTCAGGTTGTAGCCCAGGTGCGAGTAGGTGTACTTGTGGTCGTAGCCATGCGGCAGTTCGCCCAGCTGCCAGCAGAAGCGCTGGCCGCAGGTATTGTCGGTACCGGGTTCGCAGTAGCAGTCGCGTCCCCAGTCGCGGAACGATTCGACGATGCGCTTCAGGCGCGGCGAACGGGTGAACACCGCGCCGCCTTCGCCCATGGTGATGTGGTGCGCGGGATAGAAGCTGAGCGTGCCGATGTCGCCGAAGGTGCCGACCATGCGCCCATCGTAGGTCGAGCCCAGCGCGTCGCAGCAGTCCTCGATCAGCCACAGCCCGTGGCGGTCGCACAGGTCGCGGATCACCTTCAGGTCGAAGGGGTTGCCCAGGGTGTGGGCAAGCATGATCGCCTTGGTGCGTGGGCCGATGGCGGCCTCGACCAGCGCCGGATCGATGTTGTAGGTGCCCAGTTCCACGTCGACGAACACCGGCACCGCGCCGAACTGCAGGATCGGATTGACCGTCGTCGGGAAGCCCGCCGCCACGCCGATCACCTCGTCGCCCTTGCCGATGGCGCGGTCGCCCAGCAGCGGCGAGGTCAGGGCGGAGAAGGCCAGCAGGTTGGCCGACGAGCCGGAGTTGGTGGTCAGCACGTTGCGCACGCCCAGGTAGCGCGCGAGGCGCTTCTCGAACGCCTGGTTGAAGCGGCCGCTGGTCAGCCAGCCGTCGAGCACGGCTTCGGTCATGGCCTGCAGTTCCGGAGCGCCGATCACCTTGCCCGAGGGCGGCACCGGGCTGGTGCCGGGCACGAACGGGCCGGCGCCCAGGTGCGCCTGGGCATGTTGGCCGACCAGCGCGGCGATCTGGCTGCGGAGTTGCAGTTCGTTGTCGGTCATGGGGTGCTGTTCAGGAAATCGGTGATCTGCGAACGGGTGAAGGCCTGCATGTCCTGGCCGGACCGCCACGCCTGGTGCCACTGCACGGTGCGTGCCAGCGCCTCCTGCAGCGACCAGCGCGGCCGCCAGCCCAGCCGCTGCCTGGCCCTGGACGAATCCAGCGCCAGCAGTCCGGCTTCATGGGGATGCGCATCCTGCGCGACCGTCCAGGCCGGCGCGCCCGGCCACAGGCCGGCCAGGCGACGCACGACGTCGCCGACGCTGGCCACGCCCTCGGCGTCCGGGCCGAAGTTCCAGGCCGAGGCCAGTTCGGCGCCGTCGCCGGCCAGCGCCTGCGCCAGCACCAGGTAGCCGTGCAGCGGTTCGAGCACGTGCTGCCACGGGCGGGTCGCGCCGGGGTAGCGCAACGACACGGGTTCGCCGCGCTGCCAGCAGCCCAGCACGTCGGGGACCAGCCGCTCGGGCGACCAGTCGCCGCCGCCGATCACGTTGCCGGCGCGCGCGGTGGCCAGCGCGATGCCGCGTTCGCGCAGGAAGGCGTCGCGCCAGGACGCGCACAGCAGTTCCACGCAGGCCTTGCTGCTGCTGTACGGGTCGATGCCGCCCAGCGCGTCCTGTTCCCGGTAGGGCCAGGGCCATTCCCGGTTGTGGTAGCACTTGTCGGTGGTGACCACCACCACCGCGCATGCCGACCCGCAGCGGCGCACCGCTTCGAGCACGTTGACCGTGCCCATGACGTTGACCGCATAGGTATCGGCCGGCGCGTGGTAGGACGCGCGCACCAGCGGCTGCGCGGCCAGGTGCAGGACGATGTCCGGGCCGAACGCGGCCATCGCCGCCGCCAGCCGTTCGCCGTCGCGGATGTCGGCCATTTCGCCGGGCACCGCGCCTGCCAGGCCGGCGACCTGCCACAACGAGGGCTCGGTGGCCGGCGGCAGGGCGTAGCCATGCAGCACGGCACCCATGTCCTGCAGCCACAGCGACAGCCAGCTTCCCTTGAAACCGGTATGCCCGGTGAGGAATACCCGGCGGCCGCGCCAGAAGCCGGGGTTCAGCGCCACAGCCGCCATTCCGCCTTGCCGCTGTTCCAGCGCTCCTCGAGCAGGGTGCGGTCGCGCAGGGTATCCATGGCCTGCCAGAAGCCGCGGTGCAGGAAGGACATCAACTGGCCGTCCTCGGACAGGCGCCGCATCGGTTCGTTCTCCCAGGTGATCGCGTCGCCGTCGATGTAATCGAACACGCCGGGTTCGAGCACGAAGAACCCGCCGTTGATCCAGCCGCCGTCGCCCAGCGGCTTCTCCTTGAATCCGCGCACCTGCCCGTCGTCCACGTCCAGCGCGCCATAGCGGCCGGGCGGCTGCACGGCGGTCACCGTGGCCAGGCGGCCATGCTGCCGGTGGAAGTCGAGCAGGCCGTGGATATCGACGTCGGCCACGCCATCGCCGTAGGTGAGGCAGAAGGTTTCCTCGCCCAGGTACTCGCGCGCGCGTTTCAGCCGGCCGCCGGTCGCGGTGGTGTCGCCGGTATCGACCAGCGTCACCCGCCACGGCTCGGCGTGCCGGTTGTGGATGTGCATGCGGTTTTCCGCCATGTCGAAGGTGACGTCGGACATGTGCAGGAAATAGTTGGCGAAGTACTCCTTGATCACGTAGCCCTTGTAGCCCAGGCACACCACGAAGTCGGTGATGCCGAAGTGCGTGTAGAGCTTCATGATGTGCCAGATGATCGGCTTGCCGCCGATTTCGATCATCGGCTTGGGGCGCAGGTGGGATTCCTCGCTGATCCGCGTACCCAATCCGCCTGCCAGGATGACTGCCTTCATTGCTGTTCCGTCTTGTCCGATGTGCGGGTGGGGCAGGGCTCTGCCGGACGAGGCAATATCCATGCCACGGTCCGTGGAAACGCCGGCACGCGGCGCGCCCGAACCGGCGGCGCGGCCGGCGGGGCGTCAGTTGGAGGAATCGGCCTGCTCGCGGTCGATCCCATACTTGCGCAGCTTCTCCACCAAGGTGGTGCGGCGCAGGCCGAGCAGCTGTGCGGCATGGGCGACCACGCCCTGGGTGCGTTCCAGGGCCTCGTTGATCAGCTTCAGCTCGATGCCGGCCATGTGGTCGCGCAGGTCCAGGCCGTCGCTGGGCAGGTGCGCCGGGACCGGCGCCGCCGTGGCCGTGGCCGTGGCCGGTGCCGCGGGCGCGGGCGCCGCGCCGTTGGACAGGCTGGCCAGCGGGCGTTCCTCGTCGTGCGCAGGCGCCGCGGCCGGCGCCTGGTCGCCGCGGTAGCGGGCGGGCAGGTCCTGCACCCGCACCAGTCCGCCCGGATGCAGCACCGCCAGGCGTTCGACCAGGTTGGTCAGCTCGCGCACATTGCCCGGCCAGCGGTAGGCGGCCAGCGCCTGCAGCGCCTCGGCGGCGAAGCGGACTTCACCGCGGCCGGTGCGCGCCAGCTGCGCGGCGATGGTTTCCACCAGCGCCGGAATGTCGGCGATGCGCTCGCGCAGCGCCGGCACGTCGATGGGGAACACGTTCAGGCGGTAGAACAGGTCCTCGCGGAACTTGCCTTCGGCGATGCGCGTTTCCAGGTTGCGGTGGGTGGCGGCGATCACCCGCACGTTGCAGCGGATGGTCTGGTTGCCGCCGACGCGCTCGAAGCTGCGTTCCTGCAGCACGCGCAGCAGCTTGACCTGCATCGGCAGGCTCATGTCGCCGATCTCGTCCAGCAGCAGGGTGCCGCCCTCGGCCATCTCGAAACGGCCCTTGCGCGCGGTCAGCGCGCCGGTGAAGGCGCCTTTCTCGTGGCCGAACAGTTCGCTTTCCAGCAGGTCCGGAGGGATCGCGCCGCAGTTGATGGCCACGAACGGGCCGTCGCGCCGTGGCGAGCGCTGGTGGATGGCGCGCGACACCACTTCCTTGCCGGTGCCCGATTCGCCCAGCACCAGCACGGTGGTGTCGAAGCCGGAAACCTGTTCGATCAGCTGGCGCAGCTCGGTCACCGCCGGGCTGGCGCCGGTGGGGCCGTCGTCCTGGCTGTCGCCGGCATGATGTTCGGCATCCAGCCGCTTGAGGCTGGCGCGGCGCAGCAACGCCTCCATCTGCGCGTGGCGCATGGGTTGTTCGAGCGGCCAGACGTTGGCTTCGTGCAGGCCGTAGTGGCGCGCGAACGCCAGCGGGTCGCCCTCGGCCAGCAGGATCGGCGGTGGCATGGTGGTGCCGGCCAGCCAATTGAAGAACGGCTCGGCGCGGGCCGGATCCTCGATGGTGCCCACCACCAGCGCCATCCAGTCGTTGACCCGGTGGCGGGCGGTGTCGATGTCGCCCACGTCGGTGACCCAGCGCGGGTTGAGGTCCATGAACTCCAGCAGGGCCACCGTGCGTTCGGCGCGCACGCCCTCGCTGTCGATCACGAGGATGCGCGACTCACTCATGGCCCTGTTCCTGGCGCACGCCTTCCAGGATCGGCATGACCTCCTGGATGTAGGACAGCTTGCTGACGAAGTTGTCGGCGCCGGCGCGCTGGGCGTGCTCGCGGTGCTCGGCGTCGTCGAAATGGCTGGCGATCACGATGTAGGGCGGTTCGTCCTGGGTCTTGATCAGGCGCGTGGCCTGCAGCCCGCCCATTTCCGGCATGGCCAGGTCCATCAGCACCACCCGCGGGCGCAGCGCCTCGGAGCGCTCGATGGCCTCCAGGCCGTTGGCGGCGCTGCCGACGATCTCCAGCCAGTCGACCTTGCGGAAATGGCGCATAGCCGCGTTGATGAAGCCTTCGTGGTCGTCGACCAGCAGAACGGTGAGCTTGCTCATGGAATTCCTCGGATCAACCTGCGCGGGCCAGCAGCGGACGCGCATTGTGCCGCTTCCGCTCGCGCGCGGGGGCGATGTCCAGCTGTTCGCGGTACTTGGCCACGGTGCGGCGGGCGATGTTGACGCCCTGGCGCGACAGCAGCACGGCGATGGCCTCGTCGGCCAGCGGGCGCGAGGCCGGTTCGGATTCGATCAGGCGCCGCACCATGGCCTTGACCGCCTGCCCGGAGATGCTGGCGCCTTCCAGCCGCACGGCGAAGAAGTGCTTCAGCTCGAAGGTGCCGCGCGGGGTCTGCATGAACTTGCCCGAGGTGATGCGCGAGACGGTGGATTCGTGCATGCCGATCGCGTCGGCCACTTCCTTGAGGGTCAGCGGCGCCATGGCTTCCTCGCCCTCGGCCAGGAACGCGGCCTGGCGTTCGACGATGACCCGCGCGGTACGCAGCAGGGTGTCGTAGCGCATGGACAGGCCGCGGGTGAACCAGCGCGCTTCCTGCAGCATCTCGCGCATCGGCTGCGCGGCGGCGCCTTCGCTGGCGGCGAGGGCCCGCTCGTAGGTCGGGTTGAGGGTCACCCGCGGCGCCGTGGCCGGGTTCAGCGCGACCCGCCACTGGCCGTCGGCGCGCCAGGCCACCACTTCCGGCACGACCGCGGATTCTTCCTGCGGCAGCAGGGTGTCGCCGGGGCGCGGCTGCAGCGACAGCACCAGGCGGATCGCCTCGTGCGCGTCGGCGTCCTCGACCTCCAGCCGCCGGGCGATGGCCGCGTAGTCGTGGCTGGCCAGCAGCTGCAGGTCCTCGCCCAGCAGCCGCGCCGCCAGGTGGCGCGCGGGAACGGTGCCGGGCAGGGCGGCCAGCTGCGCCTGCAGGCATTCGCGCAGGTCGCAGGCCGCCATGCCGGCCGGGTCGCCCTGCAGCAGGCGCTGGCGGATGCTTTCCACGTGCGCGCCGTCGCGGTCGAAGCGGGCGCTGGCCAGCAGGGTCAGCTGCGGCAACGGCGCCTGCAGGTAACCGGCATCGTCGCAGTGCTCCAGCCAGAACGCGGCGATGGCCAGGTCGCCGTCGTCCAGGTCCAGGGCCAGCGCCTGCAGGATGCGCAGGTGCGGGTCGCTGGATTCACCCATGGCCAGGCGCGCGGTGCGGTCCTCGTCGGCATCGTTCCAGCTGGCGCCGGCCACGTCCCACATCGAGCTTTCCGGCAGTTCGTCGAACGCGGCGGTTTCCACCTGCGCGTCGCCGGCCGGGGCGGCGTCGGCCGCCGCGGAAGGCGCTTCTTCCTCGAGCTCGAGCAGCGGGTTGTTCTCCAGGACCTGGCGGATTTCCTGTTCCAGCTGCAGGCCGTTGAGCTGCAGCAGGCGGATCGACTGCAGCAGGGCGGGCGTGAGGTGCAGCTGCTGGCCGAGCTGGGTGGCGAGCGTGGTCTTCATTTCGTCTGATCCCCGTGGGCGCCGTGTGAAGCGACCGTTATGGAACGCATCTTGCGTAGGGGGTGTCAGGGAATGAATCGGTGAAAACCTGTACTACCTGGGATTTCCCCTTACTTCGTGTAGGGAATTCCCCTACTCAACGTCATTAATCCGTCGCATCGCAGTGTAGGGAAACCAGAGAATCAAGGGCTTACGGATTTCTGACGGGGGCGGTGACGGGTTTCCGGATCTGTGACGCGGTTCCAGCCCGACTGTCCGCCGTCAGGCCAGTTCCTGCTGGTGGCGCACCGCCAGCAGCAGCAGGTCGTTGGCGCGGCGGCAGCCCAGTGCCTCCATCATGCGCGCGCGGTGGGTTTCCACCGTCTTGACGCTGATGCCCAGCTCCGCCGCGATCTCCTTGGTCGTCTGCCCGTTGCCGAGCTGGCGCAGGATCTGCCGCTGGCGCGGCGACAGCGCGGCGATGCCGGTCGGACGCTCGCGCCCGAGCATGGGCGCGAGCATGCGCGCGGAAATCTGCGGGCTCAGGAACACCTGCCCGGAATGGGCCGCACGCAGCGCGATTTCCAGTTCCTGCGGCGCGGCGTCCTTGACCACGAATCCCACCGCGCCGCGGTCCAGCGCATCGCGCACGTGCGCGGCGTCGTCGTGCATGGACATCATCACCACGCGCGCGTTGGCGACCTTGTGGCGGATGTCCGACAGCGCTTCCAGGCCGCTGCGGCCCGGCAGGGAGAGATCCATCAGCACCACGTCGGGCTGCTGCTGCACAGCCAGCTCCAGCGCCTGCTCCGCGCTGCTGGCCTCGCCGGTCACCAGCACCCCGCCGAACGTCTGCAGCAGGCGGCACAGGCCGGCACGGACCAGCGTATGGTCATCGACAATCAGGACACGCACGGGCAGGGGGCATCGCTTGGGGATGGCGGCACCTTAGCCGAGCGCGCGCATGCGCGCCAAGCGGCAGAGGTCATGGCCGCGCGCGGATCAACGCGGACGCCGGCTGTCGGCGATCTGGCGGCGGTGCAGGCGGAACAGGTGGCGCTCCAGCGCCGTTTCCAGGGCCTCGCCGGTGCTCTGCAGGCGCAGCCAGAGGTAGACGCCGCCGTTGCCGGACGTGGCTTCGCCCAGCACCTGCACCGGCAGCTCGATATGGTCCGGCAGCCAGTCCGCCGGCTGCAGGCGCACGATGCCGGCGCTGCCCTGGGCGGCGCCGGTGCGCTGGCCCAGTTCCAGCCGCAGGCCGCGGCGCGACCAGCGCACCGGGCGCAGCGGCAATGCCTGCACCGACTGCCGCAGCAGGCGCCCGAGCAGGACCAGCGCCAGGTCCATGCGCGCTTCCAGCCGCTGCAGCTGCGGGTTGCCGTCGCCGCCGCGGTCGTCGCCGTCGTCGGTGCCGCGCGAGTCCTCCACCAGCGCCACGCTGCGCAGCAGCATCTCGGTCGCGCCGGCGCGGATCGCGGTGCTGCCGGGTTCGAACGCCGCCGGCAGGGCCACGTCGCAGGACAGGGTGTCCTCGAACAGTTCGGTCTCGGCCGGGTGGTGCACGACGCTGGCGCCGGGCGCGTTCATGCCAGCGATTCGGCCTGCTGGTAGGCGTGCACCGCACGCACGGACTGGCGCCCGGCGCGCAGCCGGGCCGCGGCGATGTCGCGGCGCACCAGCATGTCGGCCATCAGCGACTGCTGCAGGGCCAGCAGGTTGCGCAGGCCGTTGGCGGCGGCCTGGACGCCGCAGGCCTCGACGAACTCGCGCAGGCGGCGGTCGTGCCCGGTGGCGATGCGCTCGGCCTCGGCGTGGTCTTCCTGCTCGACCGCGGCGCGCAGCGCCTCCAGGTCGTCGTGCAGCGCCTGCAGGGTGTGGTCGGTATCCATCATGTTCAGGCTCCGGCGACGGCGGGGCGTTGGCGCTGCTCGCCCGGGATCGCGTTCCAGGCCGATTCGATCTCGCCCATGAGCGAGAGCGATTCCTGCAGCGCGGCGACGTCGTTGTTGAGGTTGGCTTCGGTCAGGCGCTGGATGACGTAGTCGTACAGCGCCGACAGGTTGCCGGCGATCTCGCCGCCGGCCTCGTGGTCGAGCGAACCGTTGAGGTGGCCGATGATGGCGCAGGCCTCGCCGATGGACTTGCCCTTCATGGCCTGGTCGCCCTGGGCGAGGAAAGCCTCGGCACGGCGGATGCGCTCGTTGGCGCCTTCGAACAGGAGGGCCACCAGCTTGTGCGGATCGGCATCCACAACCTTGGTGGATACGCCGACCTTGCGGTACTGCTCGGCGTAGTTGCGGCTGGAACCGTACATGGGGAGAGTCTCCTGGGACCTGGCCGGCGCGCGGTCCAGGCTGCGTCGGGGATGATGGGGGGATAACCGTGTATCGGCCGTCATGGCCGTTTACTTGAACGAGGGCGGGTTATTTCTGCAGGGCTGCCAGCTGCTGGGCCAGGTAGTTGCTGGTGCCCTGCATCTGCGCGACCAGCGCGTCCATGCTGGTGAACTGCTTGGTGTAGCGCGCCGACACCATCTCCATGCGCGCGTCCAGCGCGTCCAGGTCCTTCTCCAGCTTCTTGATCTGCTTGTTGAGCGCGTCGGTGCGCATGGTCAGCGTGCCGGTGCCGCTGTCCAGGTTGCTCTTCAGGACGGTGGACAGGCCGGTGGAGAGCTTGCCGTCCTTGCCCAGCAGGCTGGCCGCCGCGCCCGGGTTCTCGGCCAGGGTCTTGTCGAAGGTGCTGGCGTTGAAGGTCAGCGTGCCGTCGGTGTTGATGGCCAGTCCCAGCGCCTTCATGTCGACCACGTTGGCGCTGAGCTGCCCGCGCATCTGCTGCTGCATGCCGCGCACCAGCGAATCGCCGGTCAGGGTCGAGGCCTTCTTGTTGGTCGCGTCGTAGGCGCTGGAGTTCTTGAGCAGGCTGACCGAGGCGTTGTAGGCGCTGACGAAGGCCTGCAGGTTGATCTTCAGCGGCGCGTTGTCCTGCGTGACCGTCAGGGTCTTGGTGGTGCCCGCCTCGGCCTTGGTCAGGTTCAGGGTGATGCCGGGGATCAGGTCGCTGATGCTGTTGCTGCTGGATTCGCGCTCGAAGCCGTCCACGCGCACGCGCGCGTTGCTCGCGGCCACGGTCTGGCTCAGGCCGCCTGCGCTGCCGTCCCAGGTCAGGGCGGACAGGCCGCCGTTGCCGCCGCTGGCCGAAATCGTCAGCGCGCCCTTGGTGCCGGCGTTGACCGCGTTCAGCACCAGGTGCTGGCCGTCGTCGGCGGTAATGACGGTGGCGTTCACGCCCTTGCCGTTTGCCGCCTTGTTGATGGCGGCGGCGACATCGGCCAGGGTGCTGTCCGGCGAGATGTCCACGTTCAGGGTCTGGTCGTCCCAGGCGATCGTCAGCCGGCCGTCGCCGACCACGCCGTCGGCGGCGAAGGCGCCGGAGGTGAGTTTCTGCGGCTGCGCCAGGCTCAGCACCTCGACGTCGTAGGTGCCCGCCGCGGCGAGGGTCTTGCCGGTGGCGGCATCGGTCACCACGGTCGCGCCGAAGCCGCTGCCGTCCGGAACCGTGGCCTTGTAGGCGAGGTTGCTGGCGCTCTTGACCAGGGCGTCCAGCGACGACTGCAGGCTGCCCAGCGAGCTCTTGATGCTGCCCAGCGCCGAAAGTTTGGCGGTGGCCGCCGAGCCCTGCGTATTGATGCGGTCCGCGGCCGGCTTGCGCTCGTTGGCGACCAGCTGCTTGACGAGGGTCGGAATGTCCAGGCCGGAGCCGACAACGGAGAGGGAGGACGTGGCCATTTGGATTCCTTTTGCGCAAAGGGACACCCTTGCAGGCATCCGGATTATCGGCACGCGCCCGGGCTTCTTTAGCGTCGGCGCCGTGGAGATCACGTCCACGGTGCAAGACCCGTGCCGGCCGGCTCGTCCCCGGGCCATCCTGCCGGATGCCGCCCTCCCGAATGAACGAAACCCCCGCCATCGCTGGCGGGGGTTTCGTGGCTTTCCCTTGCGGTGGCGCCGGACGGATCAGCGCAGCAGGCTGAGCACGTTCTGCGTGGCGCTGTTGGCCTGGGCCAGCATGGCGGTACCGGCCTGCTGCAGGATCTGCGTGCGGGTCAGTTCGGCCGTTTCCTTGGCGTAGTCGGTGTCGCGGATGCGGCCGCGCGAAGCCGACAGGTTTTCCGAGGTGGTGGCCAGGTTGGAGATGGTGGAGCTGAAGCGATTCTGGATCGCACCCATCTCGGCGCGCGAGCTGTTCACAGCGGTCAGCGCCTTGTCCACGATTTCCAGTGCTTGCTGGGAGCCGACGAAGCTGGAGATGTCGATCTTGCCAGCGACCTTCTCCTGCGATGCATTGGTGACCGCCGTGGCGGCCTGGGGCGCGAACGCGGTACCAGCGGTCAGGCCGGTAGCCGGAACGGCGCTGATGGTGCCGAAGCTCATGCCCGTCGTGTACTGGTTGCCCTTGACGGCCTTCAGGGTGATGGCCTGCGTAGTGCTGTTCAGCTCGGCGTAGACACCAGTCTGGTCCATCTTGTCGTTGATGGCGGCAGCGACCTTGCGGTTGATCGCCTCGGTCGTCTCGCCGCTCTCGAACTTGACAGTTTCCATCGTAACGGTCTTGGCGCTGCCACCGACCGGCGTGACGGAAATGCTGATGCCGGAGATGCTGCCGGCCGCCGTTGCCGCGGCGCCCGAGGCCACCACGTTGACGGGGGTGGTGTCGGCGGCGAAGTTCATCTTGCCCAGCACGTCGATGTTGGAGTCGACGATGCTGTTGATGCCGATGGTCTGGCCGGCGTCGGCGCCGACCTGGAACAGCGCGCCGGAGAAGCTGCCGTCCAGCAGCTTGGTGCCGTTGAAGCTGGTCTGGTTGGAAACGCGGTCGATTTCCTTCAGCAGCTGGTTGACTTCGGCGTTCAGCGCGTCGCGGTCGCTCTGCGAGTTGGTGGCGTTGGACGACTGCACCGCCAGCTCGCGGATGCGCTGCAGGTTGTTGCCGATTTCGACCATCGCGCCTTCGGCGGTCTGGGCCAGCGAGATGCCGTCGTTGGCGTTGCGGGTGGCAACGTCCAGGCCGCGGATCTGGGTGGTGAAGCGCTCGGAGATCGCCAGGCCGGCGGCGTCGTCCTTGGCGCTGTTGATGCGCATGCCCGAGGACAGGCGCTGGATGCTGGTCGCCAGGCTGGCACCGCTGGTGTTCAGGTTGCGCTGGGCGTTCAGCGACATGATGTTGGTGTTGATGACTTGTGCCATGATTCGGATTCCTGTTTGGCGTTTGATCCGGCAGCTCAACCTGACCGGTACTGAGTGCAGTGGAGGTGGCGTAGGGCGCCGCAGTACCGCTGCTGATACCAATAACGGCAGCACCGCCGGCAGCTTTAGGGCTGCCGGGAAAAACGGCAGGCCCACGGCCCGCCGGTGCCGCCGGGAACGGTCGTCATCAAGGAAACGGCGCGGAAACCCCTGGTTTCCGCGCCGTTGTTTCATCCGCCTCCCGGAACGCACGAGCCCCGGCGGGCCGGGGCTCGTGCGGTATGGCGCGCGCCGGCAAGCGGCGCGGCCCGGGCCTTACTTGAGCAGGTTGAGCACGTTCTGCGGGACCTGGTTGGCCTGGGCCAGCATGGCGGTGCCGGCCTGCTGCAGGATCTGCGTGCGGGTCAGCTCGGCCGTTTCCTTGGCGTAGTCGGCGTCGCGGATGCGGCTGCGCGAGGCGGACAGGTTTTCCGCGGTGGTGGACAGGTTGGCGATGGTGGAGGTGAAGCGGTTCTGGATCGCGCCCATTTCCGCGCGCGAGCCGCTCACCGCGGTCAGCGCCTTGTCCACGATCTCCAGCGCCTGCTGGGAACCGACGAACGAGGAGATGTCCAGGGTGCCGGCCACCTTCTGCTGGTTGACGTCGGCCACGGTCTGGTCGGCCAGTGCGGTGGCGTCGATGGTCACGCCCGTGGCCGCGGTGGCCGCGCCCTTGTTGAAGCCGCTGATGAACTGGTCGGCCTTGATCGCCTGCAGGGTGATCGCGCCGGTGGTGTTGTTGATCTCCGCGTAGACGCCGGACTGGTCCATCTTGTCGTTGATCGCGGCGGCGATCTTGCGGTTGATGGCCAGCGCGTCGTCGCCGCTGTTGTACTTGACCTCGTCGATGGTGATGGTCTTGGCGGTCGCGCTGGCGGCGGTGCCGGTGACGTTGAACTGGATGCCGGTGACCGAGCCGGCGGCGATGGCGGCGCCGGAGGCGATGGTGGTGGGGCCGCTGGCGGCGGCGAAGTTCATCGTGCCCAGCGTGTCGATGTTGGTGTCGACGATGCTGTTGATGCCGATGGTCTGGCCGGCGTCGGCGCCGACCTGGAACAGCGCGCCGGCGAAGCTGCCGTCCAGCAGCTTGGTGCCGTTGAAGCTGGTCTGGTTGGAAACGCGGTCGATTTCCTTCAGCAGCTGGTTGACCTCGGCGTTCAGCGCGTCGCGGTCGCTCGGCGAGTTGGTGGCGTTGGACGACTGCACCGCCAGTTCGCGGATGCGCTGCAGGTTGTTGCTGATCTCGACCATCGCGCCTTCGGCGGTCTGCGCCAGCGAGATGCCGTCGTTGGCGTTGCGCACGGCCACGTCCAGGCCGCGGATCTGCGTGGTGAAGCGCTCGGAGATCGCCAGGCCGGCGGCGTCGTCCCTGGCGCTGTTGATGCGCAGGCCCGAGGACAGACGCTGGATGCTGGTCGCCAGGCTGGCGCCGCTGGTGTTCAGGTTGCGCTGGGCGTTCAGCGACATGATGTTGGTGTTGATGACTTGTGCCATGGGACTTCTCCGTTGTGTTCGGGGCCTTGCGTGGTATGGGGAAGCAGTGCTTCTGCGTTGGTCTGGATCAGCGGATCATGTTGAACAGCGACATGGACTGCATTTGGGTGAAGATGGTCTGCGCGGCCTGCAGGGCGGCGCCTTCGAGCTTGTATTGGCCGATGGCCTCGGCGTAGTCGAGGTCGCGCAGCTGCGACAGCGAATCCTTCAGGCTGATGGCGTTGGCCTCGCGCAGCGAGGCGGCGTTGTCGATGGCGCTGAGCTGGGCGCCGCCGGAGGCACGTGAATCGATCATCTTTTCCGCGGCGCGGGCCACGTCGCGCAGGCTGGACTGCAGCACGTTCTGCTGCGCGGTACGGCCGGCGAGGGAAGACGTGTCCATCTGCAGCGCGCCGACCAGGCGGTCGATGGTGGAGAACACGTCGCGGTTGCCGGCCTGGCCGACGCTGAATTCGTCGCCGGCCGCCGGCACGCCGCTCATGCGCACGCGCAGGCCCTGGAACACGATGTCGTCGCCTTCGGCGTAGCTGCCGCTTCCGATCGGGTTGCCGCCGCTGTCGAGGATGTCGTAGGTATCCGGGCCGGTGAACTGCACGGTGAAGCTGTCGCCGGTCCAGGCCGCCGTGCCGTCGCGGCTGACGCCGGTCAGCACCGCCTGGCCGGCGTTGCCGGCCGCGGCGCTGCCGTCCACCGTGCCGTCGCCGGTGCGGATGCGCATGAAGATCTCGCTGCCCGGCAACGCGTCCTGCACGAAGCTGCCCGGCGCGACTTCGACCTGGCGCTGGGTCTGGTCGCCGTTGTAGAGGATGGTGCCGCTGCTGGCCGAGAACGGGGCCACGCCGTCGGCAGTGCCGCCGAACAGGAAGCGACCGTTGCCGTCGGTGCTGTTGGCCAGCGACAGCAGCGATTCGCGGATCGAACGCAGTTCGGCGGAAACGCTCTTGCGGTCCTCGGCCGACAGCGCGGCGCTGTTGGCCTGGATGGTCAGGTCGGAGACGCGCTGCAGCAGTTCGCCGGCCTGGGCCAGCGCGTTCTCCTGCAGGCCAAGGCGGTTCTGCACGGTCGCGGCGTTGGCGCCGAGCTGGTCCAGTTCGGCCAGGACCCGGTCCATGCCCACCGCGGTGCCCGACGCGACCGGGTCGTCCTTGGCGGTGACCATCTTCTGCCCGGTGGCCAGCTGGCGTTCCAGGTGGTTGAGCTTGCTCTGCTTGGAAAGCATGAGGAAGACCGACTGGTCGTACATCATGCTGCTGGAGATACGGTTGTTCATCAGCCCACCGCCCGCAGGATCGATTGGAACATGGTGTCGGCCGTGGAAATCAGCTGCGAGGCGGCCTGGTAGGCCTGCTGCAGGCGGAGCATGTCCGCCGCTTCCTCGTCCAGGTTCACGCCGGAAACCGAGTCGCGCGTGGCCTGCGCGTTCTCGTTGATGACCTGCTGCGCCTGCAGCGAGTAGTCGGCCGCGCGCGCCGCCGCGCCGACCTGGGTGGTCAGGCCGCCGAGCGCGCCGTTGAGGGTGACGGTGCCGCCGTTGAACGCCTTGGCGTCCTCGACCTTGGCCAGGCGCGAGGCATTGCCGTTGTCGCTGGACCCGGCCGGGGTGCGGCTCACGGTGAAGGTGTCGCCGGCGGCCGGCTTGCCGTCCAGCACCAGGCTCCAGCCGTTGGCGCTGATGGTCTGGCCCGGGGTGTAGGCGTAGGGGCCGAGGCCGTCGATGGTGTAGTGGTCGGCGTCGATGAAATCGATGCTGGCCGGGTTGAGCAGGGCGGCGTCGGTCACGTCGGTGACGTCGAGCCTGCCGGCCACGCCGGTGCCGATGTTGCCCATGTCGGCCTTGACCCGCACCGGGTTGGCGGCGGCAATGCGCGACGGATCGGTGATCGCCACCGACAGGCCGTTCACGGCCGCGGCGGTGGGCTGCACCAGGAAGCGGTCGTTCAGCGCCGGCGTGCCGCCGACCACCAGCTCGATGCCGTTGACCACGAACGGATCCAGCGCGGTGCCGCTGCCGGTCATCGGCACCTGCGCGCCGGTATCGGTGCGCGTGGCCACCCAGTTGCTGCCGTCGAAGCGCAGCTGCAGGTTCTGGCCGTCGAGCGCGGCGGTGTCGCCGTAGCTGGCGCTGACGGTGGCGGTGCTGGCGCTGCTGTTGCCGCTGTGCGCGGCCACCTTCGGCGGGGCGAGGGCGAAGAAATCCACGCCCATGTCGCCGTACAGGTCCATGCCCTCGCGGTGGCTTTCGTTGAACGCCTGCGCCAGGCCGACCGCGATGCGGCCGAGTTCGGCCTGCGCCGGGGTCAGCACGGTGTCGCGGAATTCGATCAGGCCGCCGATGCTGCCGCCCAGCGCCTTGCCGTCCAGGGAGATGGTCTGGCCCAGCGTCTTGAGCGCCAGCTGCAGGCGTTCGGGCTGGAACGGGTCGGCCACCGTGGTCACCTGCGAGGCGGTGCTGCCCACCACCAGCGCGTGGCCGCCGGCCGAATACACGTTCATGATGCCGCCGTCCTGGATGACGGCGGTGCCCCCGGTGTAGCCCACCAGCTGGGTGATCAGCTGGTCGCGGCGGTCGAGCAGGTCGGGCGCGGCGCGGTTGGCGTCGCTGCCGATGGCGCTGTTGATCTGCGCGATCTCCGCGGCCAGGCGGTTGATCTCGCTGGCGCCGGCGATCAGGCCGTTGTTGACCTCATGGCCGAGCGAATCCAGGTGGCCGGTCAGCTGCTTGAAGCGGTTGACCAGGTCGTTGGCGTTGTCGAGCATGCTGCGCCGGTCGGCGGCGCCGGCGGCGTTGGCCGACAGGCCGCTGACCGAGTCGAAGAAGTTGGACCAGATGCCGTTGAGGTTGGTCGCGCTGTCGGAGAACAGCGCATCCACGCGGTCGGACAAGCCGGAGAGCTGCTTCAGGCGGGCCAGCTCGCCGCTGCTGTCGAGCAGGCGGGAGATCGCCAGCTGGTCGGCGACGCGGCGGATGTCGGTGATCCTGGTGCCGTTGCCGACGTCGCCGTAGCCCACGTCGGTGGGGTTGCGCGTGGCGAAGTCGACCTTCTGCCGGCTGTAGCCGTCGGTCTTGATGTTGGCCACGTTGTGGCTGACGGTCGCCAGCGCCCGCTGGAAGGCGATGAGGGCACTGCTACCGGTGGAAAGAACGCTGGGCATCGGGAACTATCTCAACGACGGGTGAGGCCGGCCAGGCCGGTGGCATTGGCGAACGTCTGGCCGACGCGGGCGCCGGCCTGGCCGATGGCGGCCACGGCGCGCTCGATGGTCGGGCCGGCAGCGATGGCGGCGATCTTGGCCGCGTAGCCCGGATCGGTGGCGTAGCCGGCGCGCTGCAGGCCCAGCGCGAAACCGCGCACGTCGCTGCCGGCCTTGAGCGCGGCCTGGTAGCGGGGGCTGTTCTTGAGCATGCGCACGTAGTCGCCGAAGCTCTCGGCCGCTGAACCGTAGGCGCGGAAGCGCGCGGTCTGGCTCTGGCGCTGCCCGTCGACATATTCATGGGTCGCGGCGGTGGCGCTGTCTCCCTTCCAGCCGGTGGCCTTGATGCCGAACAGGTTGTGGCTGCTGGCGCCGTCCTGGCGACGGATGTGGCGCCGGCCCCAGCCGGTCTCCAGCGCGGCCTGGGCGACCAGCGCCCGCGGATTGACGCCGAGCTCGCGCGCGGCCTTCTCGGCATGCGGCCAGATGCTGGCGACGAAGCCTTCGGGCGTGTGCTTGCCGAGCTGGTCGGCGGCGGCATTGGCGGTAGCCACCTCGGTGGCGGCGGCCGGCGTGGCCGCGCCGACGCCGCTCCAGCGGTCGTTGGCCATCGCCCAGTCGGCGACGGGCGGCGCGGCGATGTCCGCGGCCGCGCCGCGGCCGCCGATCGCCTGGTGCAGGCTGCCGCTGTCGCGGCCGGCGATCAGGTCAAGCATCTGTTCTTCCGGCATCGCCGGCACGTCGCCGCCAAAGGCGTCGTAGCTGCCGGGCTTGCCCGGCAGGGGGCTTTCCACGAGACCGGCCTGCCGGGCAAGCCCGGCAGCTACGGGGGACAGGGCTTCGCGGTAGGCCTGCGCGGCCTTCGCCGCCGGCAGCAGCGAGGTATCCAGCGGCGGCTGCGCGTCGGTCTGGCCACCGCCGCCCAGCTGGCGGGCGATCATCGCCGACAGGCCCAGGCCGCGGCCCTTGGTCATCGCCTCGGCGATGCGCTGGTCGTACATTTCGCGGAACATCTGGTTCTCGCCGGGGAACAGCGAGTCGCCGAAGCTGGCCGCGCGCATGCTCTTGATCAGCATCTGCGCGAACTGGCCCTCGAGCTGGCGCGCGACCTTGTCGATCTTGGCCGGGTCGTTGGCGACGACCGGATTCAGCTCCAGGGACGGGGCGGCGATGCGCATGTCAGATCACCTCCAGCTCGGCGCTCAGCGCGCCGGCCTGCTTGAGGGCTTCCAGGATCGCGATCAGGTCGCCGGGCGCGGCGCCGACTTCGTTCACCGCGCGCACGATCTCGTCCAGCGTGGTGCCGCCGTCGAAGCGGAACATGCGGCTGCCTTCGTTGCTGGCGGTGATGGTGGACTGCGGCGCGACCACGGTCTGGCCGCCGCCGAAGGCGTCGGGCTGGCTGACCTGGGTCGATTCGCTGACGGTCACCGTCAGCGAACCGTGCGCGATCGCGGCCGGGCTGACCCGCACCTGCGCGCCGATCACCACGGTGCCGGTACGCGAATTGACCACCACCCGCGCCGGCGCGGTGCCGGGCGAGAGCTCGATGTTCTCGATGCGCGCGAGCAGGCCGATGCGCGCGCCCTGGTCGGTAGGCGCCTGCACCGCCACGGTGACGCCGTCCACGGCGCGCGCGGCGCCCTCGCCGAAGGCGTTGTTCAGCGCCGCGACCATGCGCGCGACGGTGGTGAAATCGTTCTGGTGCAGGTTCAGGGTGATCTCGCCGCTGGCGCCGAACACGTCGGGCAGGGCGCGCTCGACCGTCGCGCCGCCGGGAATGCGGCCCACGCTGGGCACGTTCACCGACACCCGCGAACCGTCCTTGCCCTGCGCGCCGAAGCCGCCGACCACCAGATTGCCCTGGGCGATGGCGTAGACCTGTCCGTCGGCGCCCTTGAGCGGGGCCATCAGCAGCGAGCCGCCGCGCAGCGAGACCGCGTTGCCGATGGAGGACACGGTGATGTCGATGGTCTGGCCGGGCTTGGCGAACGGTGGCAGCTCGGCGTGGATCGCCACGGCCGCCACGTTCTTCAGCTGCGGGTTGACGTTCGGCGGCACGTTGACGCCCAGCTCGCCGAGCATGTTCTTCAGGCTCTGCACGGTGAACGGCGCCTGGCTGGTGCGGTCGCCGCTGCCGTCCAGGCCGACCACCAGGCCGTAGCCGACCAGCGCGTTGCCGCGCACGCCGCCGACCTGGGCCAGGTCCTTGATGCGCTCGGCGTGGGCGGGCAGGGCGCAGGCGGCCGCCAGCAGCAGGGCGGCGGCGTGGCGCAGGAATGCGGGAATCGTCATGGCCATGCTCAGAACGGCGCCAGCGCCGAATTGAAGAAGCGCCCCAGCCAGCCCATCGCGTTGGACTGCGCCACCGCGCCGCGGCCGCCGTAGGCGATGCGCGCGTCGGCGACCTTGCTGGAGGGAATGGTGTTGTCGGTGGCGATGTCGGCCGAGCGCACGATGCCCTGGATCTGCACCAGTTCGTCGCCCTGGTTCAGGCGCAGGTTCTTCTGGCCCTGCACCACCAGGTTGCCGTTGGGCAGGCGCTGGACCACGGTGACGGTCACGCTGCCCTGCAGGCGGTTGCTCTGCGCGCTGCTGCCCTTGCCGGTGAAGTCGCGCTCGCCGTTGGCGCTGGCGGCCAGCACGTCCTTGCCGCCCAGGGTCACCGGCGCGCCGAACAGGGTCGGCGAGCCGATTTCCATGCTGGATTTCTTGCCGATGGCGGTGTTGGCGCTGGTCGTGGCCGAGGTGCTCTCGACCAGGGTGATGGTCAGCAGGTCGCCGACATCGCGGGCGCGGCGGTCGCCATAGAGGTTCAGGCCCGGGCCGGCGGCGTAGATCGCGCCGGCGGACGGTTCGGCCGAAGGCGCGGCCACCGGCACCACCGGCGCCATGGCCGGGTAGGGGCGTACGTCGCCGGCGACCACGCAGCCGGCCAGCAGCACCAGGCTGCCGGCGACGCAGGAAAGACGGAGGGCGTTGGACAGGCGGGCCATGGCGGGTTCCGGAAGCGGGACGGTCAGACGTTGTTGTTGAGGTAGCCGAGCATCGAATCGGTGGTGGAGATGGCCTTGGCGTTCATCTCGTAGGCGCGCTGGGTTTCGATCATCGACACCAGCTCTTCCACCACGTTGACGTTGCTGCCCTCCAGCGCGCCCTGCACGATGCCGCCCAGGCCGTTGAGGCCGGGGGTGCCGTTCTGCGCGGGGCCGGAGGCGGTGGTCTCCAGGTACAGGTTCTCGCCCTTGGCCTGCAGGCCGGCGGGGTTGATGAAGTCGGTCAGCGTCAGCGAGCCGATCTCGACCGAGGCGGCGTCGCCGGCCATCTTCACGCTGACCGTGCCGTCCGCGCCGATGGTCAGCGACTGCGCGCCCTCGGGGATCTGGATGCCCGGCTGCACCGGGTAGCCGCTGTTGGTGACCAGTTCGCCCTGCGGGCTCATCTGGAAACTGCCGTCGCGGGTATAGGCCGAGCTGCCGTCGGGCAGCATCACCTCGAAGAAGCCGCGGCCGTTGACCATCACGTCCAGGGCGCGGCCGGTCTGCTGCTGGCCGCCCTGCTGGAAGTTCTTGGACGTGGCCACCACGCGCACGCCGGTGCCCAGCTGCAGGCCGGTCGGCAGCTGCGTCTGCGCCGAGGAGGAACCGCCGGGCTGGCGCACCTGCTGGTACAGCAGGTCCTCGAAGCTGGCGCGGTCCTGCTTGAAGCCGGTGGTGTTGGTGTTGGCCAGATTGTTGGAGACAACGGACATGCGCGTCTGCTGCGCATCCAGGCCGGTCTTGGCGACCCACAGTGCCTGATTCATGAGCGGTTCCTCTGCTGCTGGTGCCGGCCCTCAGGGCCTTTGCAGGATGTAATGCATGGGCTGTGCCAGATCCGTGCGCCAATCGGCCGGCGCTGCAGCATCAGCCGTTCAGGCGCAGCAGCGTGTTGGCGCTGCGCGCGTTCTCGTCGCCGTGCTTGATGACCTTGACCTGCATCTCGAACTGGCGCTGCAGCTGGATCATCTGCACCAGCGCGCCGGCGGCGTCGACGTTGCTGGACTCGAGCACGCCGCTGTCCAGCGCCTTGCCCTGGACCTGGGCGAAGGGCTGCTGCGGATCGCTGTTGCGCATCAGGCCGTCCAGCCCGCGCTGCAGCCGCTCGTCCGGCGCCTGCACCACGCGCAGCCGCCCGACCATGGCCATGGTCTGCGGGCCTTCGCCCAGCGGGATGACCGACAGCGTGCCGTCGTGGCCGACCTCGATGGCCTGGTGCGGCGGCACCGCCACCGGGTTGCCGTTCTCGTCGAGCACGGCGTTGCCTTCGGCGGTGACCAGCTGGCCGTTGGGCGTGAGCGTCAACGCGCCGGCGCGGGTGTAGGCCTCCGACCCGTCGGTCGCCTGCACCGCCAGCCAGCTGCCCGGCTGCAGCGACAGGTCCAGCGCGTTGCCGGTGATCTGCTGCGCGCCGATGCGGCGGTTGAAGCCGGCGTCCACGTGCAGGGCGTCGATGCGCGAGGCATAGCCCTGGCCCTGGATCGGGAAGGCTTCGGTGTTGGCCAGCGCTTCCTTGAAACCGGGGGTGTCGGCATTGGCCAGGTTGTGCGACACGGTGGCCTGCGCCTGCAGCGAGGCGCGGGCACCGGTCATGGCGACGTAGAGGGCTTTGTCCATCGGGGGCGGGGACCTGGAAGCGGGGGGCGGGAAGTGGCGCGACGCCGGAAGCGGAAGGCGCGGAAGCGGGATGCGGCGCGCGGGTTCCGCGCGCACGCATCGCCGCTACCGGTGGGGCCGGCTTAGCGGATGTTGATCACCGTCTGGGTGATCTGGTCCTGGGTCGAGAGCATCTGCGCATTGGCCTGGAAGTTGCGCTGTGCGGTGATCATGTTCACCAGCTGCTGGGTCAGGTCGACGGTGGAGGCCTCCAGCGAACCGGCCTGGATCTGGCCCAGGTCGGAGCTGTCCGGCGCGCCGGTACGCGGCGTGCCCGAGGCATAGGTCTCCGACCACAGGTTGTTGCCTTCGCCCAGCAGTCCCTGCGGGTTGTTGAAGTTGGTCAGTGCGACCTGGCCGAGCGCGACGTCCACGCCGTTGGAGTAGCGCGCATACACCACGCCCTTCTCCGAGATGTTGATCTCGTTGAGCTTGCCTGAGGCGTAGCCGTCCTGGCCGGTGTTGTGCTGGTTGAACTTCTCGCCGTACTGGGTGGAGCCGGACACGTCCAGGCTCATCGCCAGCTGGCCGGCGCCGGTGCTCGGGGTGAACGAGCCCAGGGTGATCTTGCCGTCCGCTGGCGTGGTCAGCGCGCCGCTGTCGGAGAACTGCAGCAGGGTCGGGGTGCCGATGACCGCCGGGACCGGCGGGGTGGCGGTGGGATCGCCGGGCGAGCTGCCGTTGTTGACCGGCACGCCGTCGACGAAGTTGTAGACCGCCCACTCGTTTGGGTTGGCGGTCTTGACGAAGTACGAGGTCTGGATGTGGCTGACGCCCAGCGAGTCGAACACGGTGATGCCGCCACTGGAGTGGCTGTAGCTGTTGCTGACGGCCGGATCGAACGGCGTGATCGTCGGTTCCTTGGCGTTGGCCGGCAGGGTGAAGGCCAGCTCGAGCTGGCTGGTCGGGCGCGGCGCGCTGTCGCCGGACAGCAGGCGCAGGTCGGTCAGGGCGCCATCGAAGCGGGTACCGTCGGCACTGGGGGCGTAGACCTGCAGGCGTGCGCCCTGCGGATTGACCACGTAGCCGTTCTTGTCGGCCTGGAAGTTGCCGGCGCGCGAGTACACCCGCGAGCCGTTCATGTTCAGGGTGAAGAAGCCTTCGCCGGCGATCGCCAGATCCAGGCTGCGCCCGGTCTGGTCGATGTTGCCCTGCGAGAACTGCTGGGCCACGTTGGTCAGGCGCGCGCCCGAGCCCATGGCGTTGTTCTGCAGGCCATAGCCTGTCGCGGTCAGGACGTTGGCGAACTCGGCGCGCGATTCCTTGAAGCCGACGGTGTTGACGTTGGCGATGTTGTTGGCGGTGACGCTCAGGTCGGCGTTGGCGGTGCTGATGCCGGACAGGGAGGCGTTGAAGCCCATGGCGATACTCCTGGGAATCCGTGGAAGAGGGGGCTCAGCTGACGCGGAGCACGTAGTCGAGCGGGGCCGCGCCCAGCCCCTTGAGGTTCAGGTAGAGGCCGTCGGATCCGACCGTCACGCTCTCCACCTCGGCCTCGACGTAGGTGCTGAGCTTGGTCTGCTTGCCGCTGGCGTCGGTGTAGGTGGCGGCGATGGTGTAGGCGCCGGCCGGCATGCGCTTGCCATTGGCGTCGGTGCCATCCCACTGGAACGGCACTTCGCCGGAGGCGTCGGCCGCGACGCTGATCTGGTCGACCTTGTTGCCGTTGGCGTCGGTGATGTCGACGACGATGGTGCCCGCGCCCGGCGCGGCCAAAGTGCCGCCGGTCGCACCCTCGTCGCCGAGCATGAACTTGGTCGAGGGCACCAGCACGTCGTGGCCGACCATGGCCGCGCCGCGCAGGATCTGGTCGCCGGCCATCGATTCCTGGAAGCCGGTGACACTCTTGTTCAGGTCGTTGATGCCCTGCACCGTGGACAGCTGCGCCATCTGCGCGACCATCTGGCTGTTGTCCATCGGCTTGAGCGGATCCTGGTGCTGCAGCTGGGTGGTCATCAGCCGCAGGAAATCGGCCTGGTCCAGCGCGTCCTTCTTCTTGGTGCTCTTCGCGGCCGGGGCGTTGAGCCCGAGCGCGCCGAACAGGTCGGTATTGGTGTTGATGCTGCTCATGACGTGATCCTGTGGCGGCCGGCTCAGCGGCCCATGGTCAGGGTGGCCAGGGTCAGTTCCTTGGCCGTGTTGAGCATTTCCACGCCGGCCTGGTAATTGCGCGAGGTGGAAATGAGATTGACCATCTGCGCCACCGGGTCGATGTCCGGCGAGTAGACGTAGCCGTCGCCGTCGGCCAGCGGATGGTGGGGTTCGTAGCGCTTGATCGGCGGAGCTTCGCTCTGCGTGACCTGCTTGACCTCCACCCGGGTCAGGCGCGGATCCTCGCGGCTGGTGACCGCCTGGAAGACCGGTTCCAGCGGCTTGTAGGCGGCCTCGGCCGAACCGGCCACGGTGTCGGCGTTGGACAGGTTGGAGGCGATGGTGCTCATGCGCACCGACTGCGCCTGCAGCGCCGAGCCGGCGATATCGAAAATGGGCAGGTTGCTCATGGGGTTCTCCGTGGCGGCCGGCTTACTGGCCGGTGATCGCGGTCAGCAGGCTGCGCACCTTCGACTCGACGAAGCTCAGCGAGGCGCGGTACTCCAGCGCGGCGCGGCCGTAGGCGGCGCGTTCGGCGTCCGGGTCGACGGTGTTGCCGTCGAGGCTGGGCTGCACGCCGGGGCGCAGCACCTGGAACGGATTGAGGCCGTCGCCGCCGATCCGGTAGTGCTGCTCGGCGGTGGTCGCCAGCAGGCCGTTGCCGTCCAGCCCCTGGGCATTGCGCAGGGCGGCGTCGAAGTCCAGGTCGCGCGCCTTGTAGCCGGGCGTGTCGGCGTTGGCCAGGTTGCCGGCGATCAGCTTCATGCGCTGCTCGCGCAACGGCATGGCCTGGGCATGGACGCCCAGATAGTTGGAGATGAGGTTGGGCATGGCGCGCCTCCCGGGGGAACGATGCCCGGGAAGCTGCAAGCGGTGTGCCAGAAGGGCGGGAACGAGGGGGAGGGGGGAACGAGAGAGAACGGGGTGGCCGGGGGTCTCCCTCGACGCGCTGCCCTGCGCAGGTGCGCGGTCTGCCCGTACGGGCACTGGGGGAACGGCATGCGGGGGCGGGCCCCGCAGCTACGGCGGGGCGGGGCCCCTTTTCTTCACGGGAAGGCTCCCCGCCTTCGCGCGTCCCGGGTTCAGGCCGCCTCGGCCACCTGGCGCAGGCGGTGCAGCACGAAGTCGGCCAGTTCGTGCGGGCTGTACTTGGCCACGAAGGCATTGGCGCCGACGCGTTCGACCATGGCGTTGTTGAAGACGCCGGACAGGGAGGTATGCAGCAGCACGTACAGCCCGGCCAGCCCGGGGTGCCGGCGGATTTCCGTCGTCAGGGTGTAGCCGTCCATGGCCGGCATCTCGATGTCGGAGATGACCATGGCGTAGCGTTCGGCCGGGTTCTCGCCGGCGGCGTGGATCTGCAGCAGGTGGTCCAGCGCCTGCTTGCCGTCCGACAGCAGGGTCGCGGTCACGCCCAGCTGGTCCAGCACGCTGCGGATCTGCTGGCGGGCCACGCGCGAGTCGTCCACCACCAGCACCTGCATCGGCGGCGCGTCGGAGGGCAGCGCCATCGACGGGTCCAGCACCGCCTCCTTGCTCACCTGGGCGATGTCGGCCAGCACGCTTTCCACGTCGATGACCTGGATCAGCTCGCCCTGGAAACGGGTGACCGCGGTGAGGTAGCTGGACTCGGCGCCCAGTTCCGGCGGCGGCTGGATGTCCTCCACCGCGATGTTGACGATGCGTTCCACGCCGCTGACCAGGAAGCCCTGCACCGAACGGTTGAACTCGGTGACCACCAGGTAGCCGGGCGAGGTGTCGGCCTCCGGCTCGCGCTCGGGGTGGCCGATGGCCAGGCCCAGGTCCAGCACTGGCACCGAACGGCCGCGCACGTCGGCCACGCCGGAGAACTGCACCGGCAGGCCGGGGACCAGGAACAGCGGCGGGCGCCGCAGCACTTCCTGGACCTTGAACACGTTGACGCCAAAAAGCTGACGGCCGCCAAGGCGGAACAGCAGCAGGGCCAGTCGGTTGTGGCCGGCCAGCCGGGTGCGCTGGTCGATGCGGTTGAGCAGGTCATGTGACATGCAGCCGGTATCGGCAGGCCGGGGCCAGGACTTGAGGCCCGGGACAACGAACCGTTGGACGCGAATGAAGAACGGGAGATTAAAGAGGAGTCATGGACAAGGATGCGGACCGTCGGCCGGTCTTCCGGCCCGGGCAAGGCCCACCCACGGCCCGGCGCCCGCAGAATGAAACCGGCCACGCTCCGCCTTCTCTCGTTTCTCGTTCCTACTTCACTCGTTCCTGCTCCGCTGGCATGCCGCTTGCAGGGAAGGGGCGACCTCATCCATGGCGGAGTCGCCCATGCGCCTGTTGGCCCTGTTGTGTCTGTTGCTGGCGGTCCCCGCCGGGGCCGGCGAGTTCCAGTCCCTGGCCTCGATCCGCGCGGCCGCGCTGTCCACGCTGGACCCGGCCACCGACGGCGAGGCCAGCGTCGACGCCGGCCTGCGCCTGCCGGCGTGCCCGGTGGCGCTGCAGGCCCGCGCCACCGGCAACCGTACGGTGGAGGTGGGGTGCCCGCAGGCCGGCGGCTGGAAGCTGTTCGTGCCGGTGACGGTGCGCCGCGAGCAGAACGTGCTGGTGCTGGCCCGCGGGGTTGCCGCTGGAGAAGTGCTGACCGCGGCCGATATGGGAAGCGTGCGTCGTGACACCGCGCGCATCGCCGGTGCGGTATTGTCCGACCCGCAATCGGCCATCGGCCGGGTGGCGCGGCGTGCGATGGGTGCCGGTACGCTGTTGTCGGCCTCCGACCTGGTCGCGCCGCGTATCATTCGTCGCGGAGACAGCGTCGCGCTGGTATCCCGGCGCGGTGGCGTCGAGGTCCGGGTCGCCGGCAAGGCACTGGCCGATGCCGGCGAGGCCGAGCGGGTGCCGGTGGAGAACCTCTCCTCGCGGCGGGTTGTGCAGGGCATCGCGACCTCCGCCGGCGACGTACTGGTTTCCCGATAGATTCCGCTAAAGATCGCTTCCGGGTTGCCGTTAACCCCTGTGTACCGAATCAGGACTTCCATCACATGAGCCAGAAAATCGACGGCGGGATCACGGCAGGCGCCCAGGTGCGCCCGGTCGCCACGCCCACCAAGGCCGCCCCAGCCGGCGGACCCGAGGCCCGTCCGGTCGAGGCCGCCGACAGCGTGCGCCTGACCGGAGAAGCCACCACCCTGCAGGCCCTGCAGCGCGAACTGTCCACCGCCCCGGCGATCGACACCGCCCGCGTGCAGGCCGTGCGCGAAGCGCTGGAGAACGGCAGCTACCGGATCGACCCGGACGCCATCGCCAAGCGCATGCTGGACCTGGACGAGCAGCTGCACGCATGAAGCTGGCCGTGGCCGACCCCTTGCAGCAGCTGAGCGACGCGCTCGACGGAGAGCGCCAGGCGCTGGTCGAGCACGACGTGCAGGCGCTGGTGGCGGCTACGAGCCTGAAACTGGAGGCGCTGCGCATCCTCGAGGCGCGGCCGCCGCTGGAACATGCCGAACGGCTGCGCGAACTGGCCGAACGCAACCGCGCCAATGGCGCGCTGCTGGCCCGCCGCCGGCGCGAGGTCAGCTGGGCGCTGCGCCAGCTCGGCCGCAGCGAAGCCTCTTCGGCCTACGACGCCAAGGGCCAGGCCCACCTGCTGCACACCCGCAAGCCGCTGGCCGTCGCCTGAGGGCGCACCGCCGCGTTCCGGCGCCGGTGCCCCGGCGCATCCGCGGTTATAGTGGACGCCCGTTCCACTGATCCACCGCCTCCGTGGCCGACACCGCTTCCGCTCCGCTCGCGCCCCTTCCGTCGCCCGCCATGCTGCATGCATTGAGCGACCGCATGCGCGACGGCATGCTCCTGTTCAACGACACCGGCGAAGTAGCCCTGGCCAACAGCGCCGTGCGCGAGCTGTTCGGCGCGCAGGGCGGGGACGCGGCCGGACTGGGCCGTCGCCTGGTCGACCTGCTGCCGCCGGTGGCGCTGGCGCAGGCCAGGGAATCGGGCAGCTGGAGCGGCAGCCTGCCGCTGGGCGACCGTGCGGTGATCGTGCACCTCTACCACCACGACGCGGCCGGCGAGCGCGCCTGCCTGGCCCTGTTCCGCCACATCGACGGGCAGGAAGACTACGAGAACGAGCTGCAGCGCCGCCATGCCGAACTGCGCCAGGCCTACCTGCGCCTCAACGGCGCGCAGGAGAAGCTGCTGCAGTCGGAGAAGATGGCGTCCATCGGCCAGCTTGCCGCGGGCGTGGCCCACGAGATCAACAACCCGATCGGCTACGTGCATTCCAACCTGGGCAGCCTGCAGGAGTACCTGCGCAGCCTGTTCACCGTGATCGAGGCCTACGAACGTGCGCTGCGCGCGCCCGATCCGAAGGCGCTGGTCCCGGAGATCGACGACATCCGCGACCGCCTGGACATCGACTTCATCAGCCGCGACCTGCCGCAGCTGATGGCCGAGTCGCGCGAGGGCATCGAGCGGGTGACCCGCATCGTGCGCGACCTGAAGGATTTCTCCTATTCCGGGCGCGACGAGTCGTGGAAGCTGGCCGACCTGCACTCGGGCCTGGAATCGACCATCAACATCATCTGGAACGAGCTCAAGTACAAGGTCACCCTGGAGCGCCGCTATGGCGAACTGCCGATGGTCGAGTGCCTGCCGTCGGAACTGAATCAGGTGTACATGAACATGCTGCTCAACGCCGGCCACGCCGTCGCCGAACGCGGCCACATCGTGGTCAGCACGGGCGTGCAGGGCGAGGAAGTGTGGATCGAGTTCCAGGACAACGGTTCGGGCATTTCGCCGGAACTGCGCCAGCGCATCTTCGATCCGTTCTTCACCACCAAGCCGGTGGGCAGCGGCACCGGACTGGGCCTGTCGATCTCCTACGGCATCGTCAACAAGCACCACGGCCGCATCGACGTGGACAGCGCGCCCGGGCAGGGCGCGACGTTCCGGATCACCTTGCCGGTGCGGCAGCCGAAGTAGCCGGCCGGGCCAGCACCGCTTCGATCGCCGCAACCACCGCCTGCGGCTGGTCGAGCTGCACGTCGTGCGACGTATCGGCCAGGTCAATGCGCCGGCTGTTGCCCGAGGACGCCAGCAGCCGCGCCTGAGTCTGTGTGCGCGCCTGTTCCAGAGCATGGGCCACGTCGGGCGGCGTCCGCTCGTCCACCGGCTGCGGCGCCGCCGCGAGCAGTACCAGCGGCAGATCCCCCAGGTCCTCGTCGGGCGCCACCGGCGCGGCGAACAGCGTGGCGTTGGCCTCCAGTTCCGAGCGCAGCGTGCGCCAGTAGGCCGGCTGCAGCTTGCGCGCGCGCAGCGCGGCGGCGACGCCCGCGTCCTGCCACGGCGGCGGCGCGCGCAGGCAGCTGGCCTGCGCGCCGGTCGCCCGGTCCAGGCTGCCGTCAGCGGCGGCGGCCAGGCAGGCATCGAGAAACGCCGTGCGCCCGGCGCGCGCGGCCTGGTCCTGGCTGTGCCACGCGGCGGGCATCAGCGCGTCGGCGCCCTGCGGCGGCGGATCGACCAGCACCAGCCCGGCCACCTGGCGCGGATGCAGCTGCGCATAGCGGCGCACGATGTTGCTGCCGAGCGAATGACCGACCAGCACCAGCGGCGTGTCCAGGCCGGCGGCCGCGACCAGCGCGGCAAGGTCGGCGACGTCGGCCTCCAGGTCGCGCGGCAGCGGACCTTCGTCGCTGTAGCCATAGCCGGCGCGGTCGTAGGCGCAGGCGCGCACCGTGGCCGGCAGCAGTGCCTGCACCCGGTACCAGGTGGACGAATCGGCATTGGCGCCGGCCTCCAGCAGCACGGTGCGCGGGCCGCTGCCGGTGCAGCGCAGGTTGAGCGCGCGGCCCGGCGCGATCTCCACCTTCTCGCCGGGACCGGCATAGGCCTGCGGCAGGGGTGGCGTGGCCGGCGCGGCGACCGCGGGGGCAGGCAGGCCGGGCAGGCACAGCAGCAACAGGGGCATCCAGGGGGAAATCGTCTTCATCCGTCCTCCGTGCTTGTGTCCGGGATCGCCAGGGGCGCTCAGCCGCCGTCGCTCGGCAGGGTATCGCGCTTGAGCATGCCGGTCGCTTCGCGGCCCTTGCGCAGCTCATCGTGGGTGCGGAACGCCTGGCGGATGTGCTCGCGCAGTTCGTCGTCGTTCCAGGGCTTGGTCAGGAAACGGTAGATCGCGCCGCGGTTGATCGCGTCGGTGACGGTATTGAGGTCGGTGTAGCCGGACAGCACCAGGCGGATCGTGTCCGGGTAGAGCATCTTCACCCGGCCCAGGAACTCGGTGCCGCTCATGTCGCTCATGCGCTGGTCGGACAGGATCACCTGCACGTCGTTGATCGCCAGCAGGTCGAAGGCGTCGCGCACGTTGCCGGCGGCCAGGATGCGGTAGCCATCGCGGCGGAACAGGCGCACCAGCGAGCGCAGCACGTTCTCCTCGTCGTCCAGCAGCAGCAGGGTGCGGTCCGGCCGGGTCTCGGCGAAGGCTTCCGGACG